>ERZ773130.511-NODE-511-length-47359-cov-6.755052_pt1 | contig 47359 bp, 35 predicted proteins | sample MGYA00511919_ERZ773130 | MGnify/ENA primary metagenome ERZ773130 (study PRJEB29015, sample SAMEA2737851) | human gut metagenome | biome: human gut; feature: human-associated habitat; material: faeces | place: China | collected 2012 ...
GAACCCATGTTACAGCCGTGAAAGGGCCGTGTCTTAACCACTTGACCAACGGGCCATATGAGTCACGGGATGCTTTCGCATCCCGTGCTTCTGGTAGCGGCACCTGGATTTGAACCGGGGACACTGCGGGTATGAACCGCATGCTCTAGCCAGCTGAGCTATGCCGCCAAATATTCCTGCTCGACAGGACACGAATTACTATACCAAATGTGAAGGGGCTTTGTCAATAGTATTTTATAAGTTTTTTTGTGACTTCTGAAAAATGAGGGAGAGGGCGCGCCCTCCCCCCTTTTTTCTCAGGAAACGACATTTTTTCCCGCCGACCAGACGGAGACGATGTTGTGCCGGTGCATCATGTAGACGGCGCGCTCGAAGCGCTCGCGCAGCGAAAGCGGGCGGGCGGCCTCGGTGAAGTCCGCGTCGTCCACGACGATGGCGTGAAGCTTGTCGCCGGGGAAAAAGCCGCTGTGGGCGCCGAAATACTCGTGCCCCGCGGAGGAGCCGAGGTAGTAGCCCTCCTCCACCGTGAGGAATTCGTCGCGTCCGTTGGTCTGCATGTGGCGGAACTTGGAGGCGCGGATCGACATGGTGATGACCTTGTTCATCGCGAGCAGCGCCCCGCCCGCGATGTCCGAGCCGAGGGTGACGCGGTTTCCCTCGCGCAGGAGCGTGCGCACGGGCGCGACGCCCGAGCAGATGTTGATGTTCGACCCCGCGCAGTGCGCCGTGACGACGCCATGCTCGCGCATCGCCTCGCGCTCGCGCGCATCGGAGTGGACGCAGTGCGCCATCACGGTGTGGTCATTCCACAGCCCTGCGCGGTCATAGCTCTCCCAATACTGCTCGCAGTCGGGGCAGAGCTCTTTGACCCACGCGATCTCACCCTTGTTTTCAGACAGGTGCGACTGGACATAGAGCCCGCACTCGCGGGCGAGAGAACCGAGCCAGCGCATCAGCTCGTCGCTGCACGAGGGGGTGAAGCGCGGCGTTAAAATGGGCTTGACGGCTGTAAAGCGCGCGCATTCGTCGAGCCAGCGCAGCGTTTCGCGCTTGGACTGCTCGGTCGTCTCCTGCAAGTCGCTGCTGCCGTTGCGGTCCATGTTGACCTTGCCGACATAGCCCGTGACGCCCGCCTTTTCGAGTTCTTCCATCAAAATGAGCGTCGCGTCCGTGTGGAGGGAGGAGAACATGCAAACGCGCGTCGTGCCGCTCGTGATGAGGTCGCTTGCAAGCTTTTGGTAAATGCGGCGGGCATAGTCGTTGTCGGCAAAGCGCGCCTCGGTCTTGAAGGTGTAGGTGTTGAGCCAGTCAATGAGCGGCAGATCCATGCCCATGCCGAGCATGGGATACTGCGGCGCGTGCAGGTGCATATCGACGAACGACGGCATGATGAGCTTGTCGCCGTAGTCGATGACCTCAGCGTCGACATGCTGCGGCACAGCCTTTTCGACGCTTTTGATCGTGCCGTTGTCATCGAGCACGAGACAGCCGTGCTCGATGATCTCAAGCGCGCCGAGCGCGGGCGCGGAGATGAGATGGCCTTTGAGAATTTTCATGCTGTTTCGCTCCTTTTCGGTAAAAAACTGCAAAAGAAAAAGCGTCCCCCCGGAAAATCCTCCGGAGAAACACCCATAGCAGAGCCTTTCGGCGGCTCCGTAGAAACTTTCGCGCCATGTCAGCGAAATTATATGAGGTCTTCTTCTCTTAAAAGAAAGCATAGCACGCGAAAGGAGAAAAAGCAAGCGAAAGTGCGCGGCAAGGCATGGTCATATCGCGCCCACTGCGCACATAGGATTGTCCCAAGAGGTGAAATGCGATGCAAAAGAAACATTTGGGGCGGATGCTGTGCTCGTTTGCGCTTTCGGCGCTCACGCTGTGGGGTGTGAGCGTTACCACGGCGGCAAAAGATGCGCGCGCCGCGCTGCGCTCGCTTCGGGAGGAGAGCCTGGGCGTGATGCTGCTGCGCTACGAGCGCGGAGACGGCGGAGAGGAGTATCTCAGCATGCAGACGTCGCTTGCCCTGCGCGCTGCGCCGCTGCTGCGCGGGGAGGACGAGCGCATCGCGCAGGCGTGGTCAACGGAGCTTACGCAAAAGCCGGACGACGGCGCGGCGGGCGATGCGCAGGACAACGAGGGCACGGTGCTCACGCAGGAGAAAACGCCCGACGAGGTCGCCGTGACGGAAAACGGCGTGCCCGCGCGCACACTCAAGGCGTCCGATCCCTCGGGCTACACGGTGTTCGGCAATGTGTACATCAACAACGGCTCGGACGCCGCGCTCGACGCGTCCATGCTCGGCACGGATTATGCCGCTTGTCTCGGCGCGGACGAGCCGCAGGTGCTCATCATTCACACCCACGGCACCGAGAGCTATACCATGCCGCCGGGGCAGGAGTACGATGTGTCCGACACATTTCGCACGCTGGACACGAACTGCAACATGATCCGCGTCGGCGACGAGATGGCGCGCACGCTGACCGAGTGCGGCATCAGCGTGGTGCACGACCGCGCGCTTTATGATTACCCAAGCTATTCGGGCGCTTATAACCGCTCGCTCGCCTCCATCGAGCGCTATCTTGAAAAGTACCCCTCCATTTCGTTTGTACTCGACGTGCACCGCGACGCGGTGCAGGACGCGAACGGAAACCAGTTCAAGCTCCTCTGCGGCGAGGACGCCGGCGCGGCGCAGCTCGAATTTGTCATCGGCTCGAACGGCGGCGGGCTGAGCCACGATCTCTGGCGGGAAAACCTCAAGCTTGCCTGCGCCGTGCAGGAAACCCTGTACAAAGACTATCCGACCCTCATGCGCCCCGTCACCGTGCGCAACTCCCGCTACAACCAGCACATGACGACCGGCTCGCTCCTTGTTGAGGTCGGCACGGCGGGCAATTCGCTCGAAGAGGCGATCAACGCCGCGCGGCTTTTTGCCGCAGGGTTCGCCAAAACCCTGCAAAACGGGGAATAAACGCACCTTTGTCGCCGGAATATACGGAAAGGAAGAAAAAAAGCATAAAATCTTGTCAAAGTTGCCGTGTTGCATTCTGCACAAAAATCCTGTTAAATGGAAGTTACCATTTCAATCGAAAAATTTCGTCAGAAATTATTTTTTCAGGAGGGGTAATTCCATGGAGCTTCTTCAGGAGCGCATCCGCCGCGAGGGCAGAGTCCTGCCCGGCAACATCGTCAAGGTGGACGGTTTCCTCAACCACCGCGTCGACACCCGTCTGCTCGAGGACATTGCGGACGAGTTCGCCAAGCATTTCGACACCAGCAAGATCACGGTCGTTCTGACGGCGGAGGCCAGCGGCATCGCGCTTGCGACCATCTGCGCGCAGAAGTACGGCGTTCCCATGCTCTTCGCCAAGAAGGCCAAGAGCGACAACATCGAAAGCGGCCTCTATCAGAGCGAGGTGTTCTCTTACACCTACAAAAAGAAGGTCACGCTGCTCGTCTCTCAGGAGTGGCTGAACGCGGACGACCACGTGCTCATCATCGACGACTTCATGGCCAACGGCTTCGCTGTGCAGGGCCTTGTCGACATCGTCAACGCTGCGGGCGCGAAGCTCGAGGGCATCGGCATCGCCGTGGAAAAGGGCTTCCAGGGCGGCGGCGACCGCTTCCGCGCGAGCGGTATCCCCTACAAGGCGCTCGCCGTCATCGAAAAGGCGGACGAGAACGGCTTTGTGTTCCGGGAGGAGAATTAACTTCAAAAAAGAGGGCAGCTCCCATCGGGAGCTGCCCTTTTTTTGAGTTGGAGCACACTCCGCTTCGCGCCTCGCTGCCGTTGGCAGCTGCGACACGCGCGGAGCGAGAAGAGTTTTTTGGCACGCGCATGTCGCGCCAAAAAACGATTGAAATTGATTTCGCGTCTGCGGACGCGAAAGTCTGCGACGCTTTGTATCCCTTCTTACAGCCGGTAAAGTTCGGGCCTTCTGTCGTGGAAGACGGGAACGGCGGCGCGGAGGGGACGGATGCAGGAGAGGTCTAGGGCGGCGGACAAAATCTCCTCTTCCCCGCCGCCCTGCACGAGCACCGTACCGAGCGGGTCTATAACGCGCGAAAAGCCGCCGTAGAGCGTGCCGTCGCGTTCGCCGCAGGCATTGCAGGAGACAAGAAAAAGCTGGTTTTCGATGGCGCGGGCGGCGGTGAGCGTTTCCCAGTGATACTGCCGCGCGGCCGTCCACTGGGCGGGCAGGAAGATGACTTCCGCCCCGCGCAGCGCGAGCGTGCGCCAGAGCTCGGGGAAGCGCAGCTCATAGCAGATGAGAAGGCCGCAGCGCACGCCGTCGAGTGTGAAGGTGACGAGATGGTTCCCGGGGGTGTAGACCTCGTGCTCGCCCATGGGCGTGAAAGGGTGCGTCTTGTCGTATTCTGCAAGGCAGGCGCCCGTGCGGTCGAAGACACAGGCGGTATTGTAGATGTGCCCGCCGCGTTTGTTTGAGACGCTCCCCGCGATGATGTTGACGTTCAGCTCGCGCGCAAGCGGGGAAAAGCACGCGCGGACGGCCTTTGCGCCCTCGTCGCTCGCCGCGGCAAGGTCGCCCGCGGGCATGAAGCCCGTGTTCCACGTTTCGGGCAGGAGAATCACGTCGGGCGCGGTCTCGCGCGCGGCGCGGCGGATGAGCGCCTCGGCGCGGTCGAAGTTTTCTTTTCCTGCGAGCGAGCGCATATTCATCTGGACGACGCTGACTTTCATGGCAGACCCTCCGGAAGGTATTTTCTCCATTATACGAAAATCTCGGAAACAATGCAATAAACTTCAAACGAGAGGGCGGCTGACACCGCCCTCTCGTTTGCAAAAGCGTCGCAGACTTTGCCACCCGCAGGCGGCAAATAAATTCCAATCGTTTTTCGCCGCGGCGTGCACGTGGCGAAAAACACTCTGCACGGAGCGAGTGTGCGCGCCTACGGCGCGTGCGCTGAGCGCAGTGAATCTCTGTTCAAGAAACTGACAACGTCAGTTTTTTGAAGTTCTCAGCGCTCTGATCGCGTTGAGCACGGCGAGCACCATCACGCCGACGTCGGCGAAGATGGCGGCCCACATGTTGGCAAGACCCAGCGCGCCGAGGACGAGGCACAACGCCTTGATGCCGAGGGCAAAGGCGATGTTTTCATACACGATGCGCAGGCACTTGCGCGAGATCCGGATACCCTTGGCGATCTTCATCGGATCGTCGTCCATGAGTACCACGTCGGCGGCTTCGATGGCGGCATCGGAGCCCATCGCGCCCATGGCGATGCCGATGTCGGCGCGGGAGAGCACGGGTGCGTCGTTGATGCCGTCGCCGACGAAGGCGAGGCACTCGCCGCTCCCCTTTTCGCCGAGCAGCCGCTCGACCTCGCTGACCTTGTCGGCGGGCAGCAGCTCTGCGCGGAAATCGTCCACGCCGAGTTCCTCTGCGACCTTGGCGGCAACCTTCTGCATATCGCCTGTGAGCATGACGGTCTTGCGTACGCCCGCGCGCCTCAGCGCGGCGATGGCCTCGCGCGCGTCGGGCTTGACGACGTCGGAAATGACGATGTGACCGGCGTATGCGCCGTCGACCGCCATGTGGACGATCGTGCCGACGCTGCGGCACTCCTGCCAGGAAATGCCAAGCTCCTCCATGAGCCGGCTGTTGCCGGCGGCAACGCTGTGCCCGTCGACGGTGGCGACCACGCCGCGGCCGCTGCGCTCTTCAATGTCCGTCACGCGCGAGCGGTCGAGTTTGCCGCCGCAGGCCTTTTGCAGGCTCTTGCTGATCGGATGCGAGGACGCGCACTCGGCGAGCGCCGCGTATGCAAGAAGTTTGCGCTCCTCCATGGGGCTGTGGTGTACGCCCGTGACCTCGAACACGCCCTGCGTGAGCGTGCCGGTCTTGTCAAAGACGACGGTCTTCGTCTTCGACAGGGTCTCAAGGTAGTTCGAGCCTTTGATGAGAATGCCCTCGCGGCTCGCGCCGCCGAGACCCGCAAAAAAGCTCAGGGGAATGCTGATGACGAGCGCGCAGGGACACGAGATGACGAGGAACGTGAGCGCGCGGTAGACCCACACGCCCCACGCGGTCGGAGCACCGCTGATGAGATTGAAAAGCGGCGGCAGCACGGCGAGCGCCAGCGCGCCGTAGCACACGGCGGGCGTGTAGACGCGGGCAAAGCGGGAGATGAAGTTCTCCGAGCGGGACTTGTGGCTGCTGGAATTTTCCATCAGCTCGAGGATCTTCGATACCGTGGATTCGCCGAAGGCCTTCGTCGTTCTGACCTTGAGAACGCCCGTCATGTTGATGCAGCCGCTGATGACCTCGTCGCCCGGCGTCACGTCGCGCGGCAGGCTCTCGCCCGTCAGCGCCGCGGTGTTGAGCGCGGACGCGCCCTCGACAATGCAGCCGTCGATGGGGATCTTTTCGCCCGGCTGCACGGTGATGACCGTGCCCACTTCGACCTCGTCGGGGTCGACCTGCTCGAGCTTGCCGTCGCGCTCGATGTTGGCATAGTCGGGGCGAATGTCCATGAGCGCCGTGATGCTGCGGCGGGACTTGCCGACGGCGCAGCTCTGGAACAGCTCGCCGATCTGATAGAAGAGCATGACCGCGACGGCCTCGGCATAGTCGCCGCTCTTTTCATAGACGGCGAGCGCGATCGCGCCGACGGTCGCGACCGCCATGAGGAAGTTTTCGTCGAACACGCGGCGGTTGCAAATGCCCTTCCATGCCTTGTGCAGAATGTCGTAGCCGACGGTGAAGTAGGCGATAAAGTAGAGCAGCGTGGAGAGAAGCGGCGGCAGCGGCACGAATTTTGCCGCAAGGAACAGCGCCGCCGCGATCAGAATGCGATAAAGCATCTTTTTCTGCTTTTTCGTCATGGAAATGACCACCTTTCAAAAAGCGCCCCGGCGCCATTGTCCGGGGCGGGGGATGCAGTTTAGAGATAGATCTCGCAGTCGTCCTCGACCTTCTTGCAGTTTTTGAGGACGGCCTTCATCACGGCCTTGGGATCCTGCCCCTCGGCGAACTCGACGGTCATCTTCTGGGTCATGAAGTTCACCACGGCGTCGGCAACGCCCTCGGTCTTCTTGGTGGCTTCTTCCATGAGGTTGGCGCAGTTGGCGCAGTCGACTTCGATCTGATAGGTCTTTTTCATGATAAGTTTCTCCTTTTTGTCGGGAAATATTTAACGATTAAGTGCTTGTTTAATCTTTCTGGCCGTACTATACTGTGGACAAAGGAAAAAGTCAAGGCGCGAGCGCGCGTCTCTTCCGTTTGGGCGAAACAAACTTCCAAACGGGATAGAAGATACGCGCCGCGAGCGAAAAAGAAAGGCGGAAAACACGATGAGCGAACCCCATTTGCCCCACGACCACAGCGACGGCGCGATGCTCCGGCTGCAAGAATCGGTGGAAACGGCGGGCAGCTTTCAGACCGTGGCCGACATCTTCAAGCTCCTCTCTGACAGCAGCCGCGTGCGCATTTTCTGGCTGCTGTGCCACTGCGAGGAGTGCGTCGTCGACCTTTCGGCGACGGTGGGCATGAGCCCGCCCGCCGTGTCGCACCACCTGCGCCAGCTACGCGAGAGCGGACTTCTTATTTCGCGCCGCGTGGGAAAAGAGGTCTATTACCGCGCCGCGGAGACGGAGCAGGCGCAGCTGCTGCACCGCATGATCGAGCGTACGATGGAGATCTCGTGTCCTGAAGAGGAGAGCCGCGCCGCGTCCGGCGCGCCGCACCTTCCCCCGCTCGATGCCGAAATGCACGAGGGCGGCGGCACAAGTGAGCAGATCGAGACCATCCGCGCCGTGCACGACTACCTGACGCAGCACCTTTCAAGCCGCACGACGATCGACGAGCTGTCGCGCCGCTTTTTGATGAACCCCTCGACGATGAAGGCGCTCTTCAAGTCCGTTTACGGCGCGTCCCTTGCCTCGCATATCCGCGAGCACCGCATGGCGCAGGCGGCAAAGCTCCTCACAGAGGGTGACGAGAGCATCGCGCAGATCGCGCGCGCCGTCGGCTACGAGAGCCAGAGCAAGTTTTCCACCGAATTCCACAAGGCATACGGCGCACTGCCGACGGAATACCGAAAAGCGCAGAAAAAGTGAGTCAGATGAGGGCGAACGTTTCCTCTTCCCACGGTGTTTCACGGAAGACAACGCGCCAGTCGATGTGGTCGACAGGCACAAAGTGCAGCGACGAGCACGCAGTGTGAAGCTTCCCCTGCGCCGCTTCGCCCACGACGATGGCGACCGGCCCGTCCGCGCCGCCGATGATGCCGAGGCAGAAGTCGTTCTGCGCCTCGGGCGCAAAGGAAGCGGTATCACGTTTGACCTGGCGCGGGCGGTCGCTCTCGGCGCAGTCCTCGACGAAAATCGAGTTTTCCGGCGGCTCGGGCATGAGCGTGTAACTGATGGCCGTGAAGTGCGTCGGATAGTCGAACCGCGGGTCAAGGCTCATGCGCTCGCGCGGCAATTCCTGCGGCTCGACCTCCTGCACGGCGAGCGTATACTCTGTGCCGCGGTAGGAGAAGGCAAACGTATCGCCCGTCTTGTCCGCGCGAAAGCGCGCCCCGGGGACGCGCACCTCGTCCGCCGTCATCGTGACGGCAAGTGATTTGAGCTTCGGCGCGCGCTTCGTGACGAACGGGAACGCCGCGCGGCGGATGCTCCAGCCATACGCGCGGTCAAGGCCGTAGTGCGCCATGGCGGGCTCTGCATCGGCGCAGAAGCCGGGCTGCTCCGGCAGGAAAATGACGCCGCAGCCGTGGCTCGTGCGGAGCTTCGCACCGTTCAAGGTGAGGCTGGGGGTAAAACCGAGGCTGAGCGGGTGCTCGCGCTCCATCTGTTCGCGTTCGTCGCGCGAGAAGTCGATGGACTCGTCGCTTTCGGGATCGATCCCCCACTTTTCCATAAAGCCTCGCAGCGCGGAAGCCTCCGTGCGCATACAAAAATCAACGACAATGCCCTTTGAACAAACGTAAACCGACGGCACGAACCAGTCGCGCCCCGCCCACGAAAACCACTTTTGTACGCTCATCTCCCTGCCCGCGCGCTCGTGCCCGTGGTGGCCCCAAAAGCTGCTGTCAAAATAGACCTTCCAGTCCGCTTTCTGTTCGGGCGCGTCGGGATTCATTTCGGGGTCGTAGAAGTCCTCGGTGAATTTGAGCTTGCTGAGATCGAACTCCGCTTGCAGCTCGCGCAGATATTGCCACGGCCGCTCCATCGGCGCGAGGGAAAAGGCTGTGGAAATCTGCGAGAGCACCGCCTGCTGTTCGTCCGTCGGCGGATTTTCGGCAAGGAAGGCGTTAAGTTGCGTTTCATCCCACTGCCATGCCTGTTCGAGCGCCGCGCTGTCGCCCACGGCGAGCAAAAGACGCAGAAAATCGCGGAAATCCCGCGCGATGATGTGCACGCAGTCCCCACCGCCGTTCATCGGGCTCACGGCGAAGACCATCTCGCCAAAACCGCGCACAAAGCAGAAGTGGATGCCGTCCACGCCCGCCCAGCCGAAGATGGAAGCGCCCTTGGGCGTGCAGAAATAGGGGAAGTTTTCCTCGCTGCGCGCAACGCCGAGGGGCGACAGGTCGAGCTGCTTGCGCAGAAATCTTTGATAAAACGCCGCCATGGAAGGCCCTCCTTTGGAGTTCAGGTTTTCCATAGCATACCACACGGGTGCGAAAAAGTCACCGGAATTGCGAAAGCTGTGGATTTTTCGCGCCGGAAAGCCGCGCGCGGCCTTGCCACGTTCTCGCGAACATGATATACTATATTGCTAAACTATCGAGATTTGGAAGGAGATTTCCCTTGGAACGGAATGAAGTCATCGTCAGCGAGCAGGAGCTCGCGCGTCAGAAGGAATTTACGCGCAAGATGCGCGAGATGAACGACCGCCGCACCCGCACGCCGCTCGCGCTGGTCGACACGTTCGGCTGCCAGCAGAACGTGGCAGACGGCGAGGTGCTCATGGGCATGCTGCGCGAGATGGGCTATGAGCTTACGCGCGACGAAAATCAGGCCGACGTCATCCTGCTCAACACCTGCGCCATCCGCGAGCACGCGGAAAAGCGCGTTTACGGCCACTTGGGCCGCCTCAGCCACACGAAGGCCGCTAAGCCCGACCAGATCATCTGCCTCTGCGGCTGCATGGCGCAGCAGAAGGTCGTGGCCGACAAGGTAAAAAATTCCTATCATCATGTCGACCTTGTGCTCGGCCCCCAGGCCGAGTGGCGCCTCCCCGAGCTGCTGCACGAGGTGTACACGAAGAATAAGCGCGTTTTCTCCATCGAGAACGAGCACGGCCGCATCGCCGAGGACCTTCCCATCGTGCGCGAGGGCGGCGTGCGCGCGTGGGTGAGCATCATGTACGGGTGCAATAACTTCTGCTCGTACTGCATCGTGCCCTATGTCCGCGGCCGCGAGCGCAGCCGCGAGCCGGAGAAGATCATCGAAGAATGCCGCGGCCTCATCGCCGAGGGCTACAAGGAGATCACCCTCCTCGGCCAGAACGTGAACAGCTACGGAAAAGATTTGGACACCGAGTACGACTTTGCCGATCTTCTCGCCGCCATCAACGCCATTCCCGGCGACTATTGGCTCCGCTTTATGTCGAGCCAGCCGAAGGACGCGACCAACAAACTTTTCGACACGATGGCACGCTGCGAGCACGTTGCAAAGCAGCTCCACCTCCCCGTCCAGTCCGGGTGCGACCGCGTTCTGAAAGCGATGAACCGCCCCTATACGCGCGCAAAGTACGAGGAAATGATCGCCTACGCGCGAAGCGTCATGCCAGGCATGGTGCTCACGAGCGACGTCATCATCGGCTTCCCGGGAGAGACCGAGGACGAAGCGATGCAGACTGTCGATCTTGTAGAAAAGACGCAGTTCGACGCGCTCTTCACCTTTATTTTCTCCCCGCGTCCCGGCACGCCGGCGGCAAAGATGGAAGACCCCGTTTCCCGCGAGGAAAAGCAGGTCTGGTTTGAAAAACTGGTCGACGCGCAGAACGCCATCAGCGCGAAAAAGCACGCGTCCTACATCGGCAGGACGGTCAAGGTGCTCGTCGACGGCGAGAGCGACGATGCTGAATTTCCCCTCGCCGCGCGCACGGAGGGCAACCGCCTTGTGCGCATGAAGGGCGACAAGGCTCTCATCGGCACCTTTGCCAAAGCGAAGATCACCGACAGCAATACCTGGGCGCTCTACGGCGAAGCGGTGGAGCAGTAACATAAAAGGGGGCTTTTTGATGAAAGTCGTCATTCTGATGGAAAACAGCAGCTGCAAGGAGGGCATCGCCTGCGCGCACGGCCTTTCGATGTATATTGAGACCGACAAGCACAAAATTCTTTTCGACATGGGCCCCGACGCGCAGTTTATCGACAATGCCGCGGCGCTCGGCGTCGACTTAACGCAGGTCGACATCGCCTTTTTGTCCCACGCGCACAACGACCACTGCGGCGGCCTCGAAGCGTTCTTGAAGCTCAACGATCACGCCAAGGTCTATATGCAGAAGGCCGTCTGGGGCCAGTACTACGTCGTCACGCCCAGCAAGTGCGCCTACATCGGCATGGACGCGGTGCTCAAAGCTTACGAAGAGAGATTCGTCCTCTGCGAGGGCGTGCAGAAGCTCGACGATGAGCTGACCGTCTTTTCCGCCGTCCCCGGCCGCGCGCTCTGGAGCGGCGCGAACGACACGCTGCGCGAAAAGGTCGGCGAGGACTATCCGCGCGACACGTTCCGCCACGAGCAGGATCTATTGGTCACGGAAAACGGCAAGACCGCGCTTTTCGCGGGCTGCGCCCACTGCGGCATCGTGAATATCCTGAAAAGCGCCGAGGACGTGCTCGGCAGAGCGCCCGACGCGGTGTTTGCGGGCTTCCACCTCTATAACCCCTCGCTCGGCAAGAGCGAGCCGGACGCGCTCGTGGACGCCGTGGGTGAAAAGCTGCGCGAGGATAAGGTCGCGCACTACTTCACGGGCCACTGCACGGGCAAGGAAGCCTATGAAAGATTGAAACGTAAGCTCGGCGACCGCCTCGGCGAAATGCCCGCGGGCTCCGACTTTACCGTGTAAATTTTAGATTTTAGAGAGAAAGAAAGCGAGGATGGATCATGGCCGAGATCACGCCGATGATGAAGCAGTATTTGGAGATCAAGGAACAGAATAAGGATTCGATCCTCTTTTTCCGCTTGGGCGACTTCTACGAGATGTTCAACGAGGACGCAAAGCTCGCCTCGCGCGAGCTGGATCTCACGCTCACGACGCGCGACCGCGGCAAGGCGGCAGAGGATCAGACGCCGATGTGCGGTATCCCCTACCATTCGAGCGACGCCTACATCGCGCGCCTGATCGCCAAGGGCTATAAGGTCGCCATCTGCGAGCAGACCGAGGACCCTGCGCTCGCCAAGGGCCTTGTCAAGCGCGACATCATCCGCGTCATCACGCCCGGCACGGTCATCGACAGCGCCTGCCTCGACGACCGGCGCGGCAACTTCCTCTGCGGTCTCTTTTTCGATGAGCAGAACGCAGGCGCTGCCTTTTGCGACATGACGACCGGCCATGCGCACGTGACGGCCTTTTCCGGTGATGACCGCTTGGAGCATCTTGAAAACGAACTTTCGCGCTTCGCCCCCGCCGAGGCGGTGCTGAGTGCGCTCGCCTACGAAAACGAGGAGCTCGTGTCGTATCTGCGCGACAGGCTCTCCTGCGCCGTTGAGCGCGGGGAAAGCCGCTTTGAGCTCAAGGCGTGCGAAAAAGCCATCCGCGCGCAGTTTGGCGAGGAAGCGTTTGCAAGCCTTCCGCGCAACAACCCGGCCGCGTCGCTCGCGCTGGGCGCGCTGCTCTCGTACCTGCACGAAACGCAGAAAACCGACCTTTCCTACATCAAGGACTTGGAATACTACGAGCAGGGGCGCTTCATGGAGCTTGACCTCTCCGCGCGCCGCAACCTTGAGCTGACCGAGACCATCCGCGCCAAGGAAAAGCGCGGCAGCCTTCTCTGGGTGCTCGACAAGACGAAGACCGCCATGGGCGCAAGAAATCTGCGCGCATGGCTGACGCGCCCGCTGCGTGACGTTGCGGCCATCGAGCGCCGCCTCGGCGCGGTGGAGGCGCTGACGAAGAATACCGTCGCGCGCGAGGAGCTGATTCTGGCGCTCTCCGGCATCAGCGACATGGAGCGGCTCATCGGCCGCATCGCCTACGGCACGGCGGGCGGGCGCGACTTTGCCTCGCTTCGCAATTCCATCGAGAAGATCGCCGAGGTCAAGGCTCAGCTTTCAGCCTTTTCTACAGGGCGCCTGCACGAGTTGGACGGCGAGCTTGATCCGCTCGCGGACATTGCCCGGCGCATCCGCGAAACGCTCGTCGACGAGCCGCCGTTTTCCGTGCGCGAGGGCGGCTTCATCCGCCCCGGCTACAACGCCGAGGTCGACCGGCTGCACGAAATTCTCTCCGGCGGCAAGGGACTGCTTGCGGGCATCGAGGCGCGCGAGAAGGAGAAAACCGGTATCCGCACGCTCAAGATCGGCTACAACAAGGTCTTTGGCTACTATATCGAGGTCTCGAACTCCTTCAAGGAGCTTGTGCCCGAGACGTACATCCGCAAGCAGACGCTCGTGAACGGCGAGCGCTACATCACAGAGGAGCTCAAGAACCTTGAGCAGGAGATCCTGACCGCGGGCGACCGCGACAAGGCGCTCGAATTTGAACTCTTCTCCGCCCTGCGCGACGAGGTGACCGCCGAGAGCGTGCGCGTCCAGCGCGCGGCGGGGCTCATTGCCGAGCTTGATACGCTCTGCTCGCTCGCCTCCGTCGCGGTGAACAACAACTACTGCCGCCCCAGCGTGGACGACGGCGGCGTCATCGAAATTCACGACGGCCGCCACCCGGTCGTCGAGCGCGTGCTCAAAGACGCGCTCTTCGTCCCGAACGACACCTACATGGGCGAGCGCGAGGATCGCGCCGCCATCATCACCGGCCCCAACATGGCCGGTAAATCGACCTACATGCGTCAGGTCGCGCTCATCACGCTCATGGCGCAGATCGGCTCGTTCGTGCCCGCGCGCTCTGCGCGCATCGGCATTGTCGACCGCATCTTCACGCGCATCGGCGCGAGCGACGACTTGGCCGGCGGCCAGTCCACCTTCATGGTCGAGATGACCGAGGTGAGCGAGATCCTGCATCAGGCAACGCCCAAGTCCCTGCTCATTCTCGACGAGATCGGCCGCGGCACGTCGACCTTCGACGGCATGAGCATCGCCCGCGCGGTGCTCGAATTCTGCGCCGACCCCAAAAAGCTTGGCGCGAAGACGCTTTTCGCCACGCACTACCACGAGCTCACCGAGCTTGAGGGCGTACTCCCCGGCGTGAAGAACTACAGCATTTCCATCAAAAAGCGCGGCGACGAGCTCATCTTCCTGCGCAAGATCGTCCCCGGCGGGGCAGACCGCAGCTACGGCATCGAGGTCGCAAAGCTCGCGGGACTGCCGCACGAGGTCGTGCGGCGCGCGAACGTCATCTTAAAAGAGCTGGAGCAGGGGGAAGCATATCAGGCAAAGCCGCGCGAGGAAGCCGAGCAGGTCAGCCTCGACGCGATCGGCGAGGCTGAGGTGCTTGCCGCCATTCGCCGCGCACAGCCCGACACGATGTCCCCCATCGAGGCGATGCAGCTTCTCTACGAGCTCAAGCAGAAGCTTTCGTAATTTCCCCGGAAAAGAGGTTTCCCCATGGCAAAAAAGAAAACCGCCTCCGGCGGCATGAACCATACCGAGCGCGTCGCCGGAACGATCTTCTTCCTTGTGTATCTTCTGGTGATGCCGCTTCTGGCGGCGCGGCTTTTCGACCTTTTGGAGGTCGTGCTCGACACCACGATCGGCGCGTCGCTTCGCAACGTGCTCTATTACTACACGCTCTTCGCCGTCACGGTGCTGCTCTTCCACTCCTACCTTGCGCACACGTCCTCGCGCTTTCTCGACAACTTGAACCGCGCGCTTTCAACGATGCTGCTGGGTCTTCTCGTTTTCTACGGCGCGAACGAGCTTTTGTTCCGCGTGTGCAACGTGCTCTTCGACAGCCGCACGAACTTAAACGACATGACCATTGCCGCGCAGGTGGCCTCCGCCCCGCGCATGACGGCACTCATCGTCGTGCTGCTCGCGCCGTTTGTAGAAGAGGTGCTCTTTCGCGGGCTTGTCTTCGGCTGCCTCAGGGAAAAGAGCCGTATCTTCGCCTATCTCCTCTCCTGCGCGCTGTTCGCGCTGCTGCATGTGTGGACGGCGGCAGTTTCGAACTGGGACTTAGGCTATCTCATTTTGATGCTCCAGTATCTCGTCCCCGGCCTTGTCTTTGCCTGGGCGTATGAACACTCCGGCACGCTGTGGACGTCCATTTTGATCCACGCGCTCGTCAACGCCCTTTCCCTTTTCACCATCGCTTCCTAAAAGAAGGAGGAACCCAATGCCCCATATTCAGCAATTATCGCCGCACGTTGCCGACCTCATCGCCGCGGGCGAGGTGGTCGAGCGCCCTGCGAGCGTTGTCAAGGAGCTGCTGGAAAACGCCATCGATGCCGGCGCGCAGAGCGTGACGGTGGAGATGAAAAACGGCGGCATGACCTATCTTCGCGTCAGCGACGACGGCTGCGGCATCGCGCCGAGCGAACTGCCGACGGCCTTTTTGCGCCACGCGACGAGCAAGCTGCGCACGGCGGAAGACCTTGCCGCCATCGGCACGCTCGGCTTTCGCGGCGAGGCGCTCGCGGCGATCTCGAGTGTGTCGCGGCTCGATATTTTCTCGCGCGAGCGCGGCGCGCTCAGCGGCGCGAAGCTCCACCTGGAAGGCGGTGTCCCCGGAAAGGTCGAGGATGCGGGCTGCCCGGAGGGAACGAGCGTCATCGTGCGCGACCTTTTCTACAATACCCCCGCGCGCCTCAAGTTCATGAAGCGCGACAGCGCGGAGGCGACCGCCATCGCGGGTCTTGTCGCCCACCTTGCGCTCTCGCATCCGGAGGTGTCGTTCAAGCTCATCAAGGACGGCACGCAGACGCTTTTGACCCCCGGCGACGGCGCGCTGCGCTCCGCCATTTACGCCTCTCTCGGGCGTGAGTTCACGCTCTCGCTCCTTGAGGTCAAGGGCGCGGACGGCGACATGGGCGTCACGGGCTTTGTGACCTCGCCCATCGCCTCGCGCGGCACGCGCGGCATGCAGACGTTTTTCGTCAACGGGCGGCTCGTCAAATCCCAGCTTCTCACCGCCGCGCTCGAAGAAGCGTACTCCAACCGCATGATGAAGGGCAAGTTCCCCGGCTGCGTGCTGCTCGTCGAGATGCCGCGCGACATGGTGGATGTGAACGTCCACCCCGCCAAGACCATCGTGAAGTTCGTGGGCGAAAAGCGCGTGTTTGATCTCGTTTACCACGCGGTCATGGCCGCGCTCGACAAGCGCGAGGAGGCCGAGCGCCCCCAGCCGAAGCCCGCGTCCCAAGTACAGAATCCGCGCGGCGATTTCTTCGCCAACATGACCTCGCAGCAGTACCGCGAGCAGCAGAAGGCGGAAACGCCCGCGAGCCCGCGGCCCGTTTCCGCGGCGCCGAGCGCGCCGAAGGCTGCGCCCTCCATTGCGCCCCAGTGGAAAACGCGCGTGCCCGCCGTCGATACCAGACCGGGCGGCAGCGCGCCGCTTTCAGATTTTGTGCGGCATGAAATGCCCGCTTCCGCGCCCGCGCAGGCGGCGCAGCCTGTGCAAAGATCTGTCAAAGCTGTGGAAAACCCTGCGTGCGAAGCCGTGCCGCTGCCGATGGAAGAGGAAGGGAACCGCCCTGTTGCCGCGTCGCCGGTCGCCGAAGCGGCGAAGGGCGCGGCCGAACCCGTGACGGAGCCCCCTGTCGTATCTGCGACGAAGCAGGAAGAAGCGGAAGCTGAGCAGGCAAGCTTCGCGCCCCTCACCGCCGCGCCGTGGCGCATCGCGGGCGAGGTGCTTGATACCTACATCGTCTGCGAGGACGAGGACAAAACCATCTGGCTCATCGACAAGCACGCCGCGCATGAGCGCATGAATTTTGACCGCCTCAAGGCTGCGCAGGAGCCGGTGATGTGCCAGGCGCTGCTCGCGCCGCTCGTTGCAGACTTTGCCGCCGAGGAGTATAGCGCCCTTGCGGCGAATTTAGACCTTTTGCGCGAGTTTGGCTTTGAATGCGAAGAATTCGGCAGTGGGAGCCTGATCCTGCGCGCCATTCCCGCCGACCTTGAAAGCGGCGACGCGATCCCGACCTTAGAAGAGCTTGCCGAAAAGCTCGTCACCGCCCACACGGCCGACCCCGCCGCCGCGCGCGACGCGCTGCTGCACACGATGGCCTGCAAGGCGGCCATCAAGGGCGGCTGGAAGAGCGACATCTCCGAGCTGCGCGTGCTCGTGGAAAAGGTGCAGAGCGGCGAGGTGCAGTTCTGCCCCCACGGCCGGCCCGTGAAAGCGAAGCTCACGAAGTATGAGCTTGAAAAAATGTTCAAGCGCGCGTAAGACGCAGGAGGAAAACGATGAAATTTGTATGCGTCGTCGGCCCGACGGGCTGCGGCAAAACATGGCTCGGCGTGGAGCTTGCCAAAGCGCTCCGCGGCGAGGTCATCTCCTGCGACTCGATGCAGATCTACCGCGGCATGGTCATCGGCACCGCCGCGCCGACGGAAGAGGAGATGCAGGGCGTCCCCCACCACATGGTCGGCGTAGCAGACCCCAGCGAAAACTACTCCGTCGCCCGCTACGCGTGCGACGCGGCGAAATGCGTCGACGATCTCATCGCGCGCGGAAAGCAGCCAGTCATCGTTGGCGGCACGGGGCTTTATCTAAATGCCCTGCTCGCCGGGCACGGCTTTGCCGGCGGCGACAAGGACGGCGCATACCGCGCGGAACTGGAGCGCCGCTGGGAAGAAGAGGGCGGCGAGGCGATGTTCGCAGCGCTTCGCCGCATCGACCCGGAAACGGCCGGAAAGTTGCATTTGAACGACAAAAAGCGCATTCTCCGCGCGCTCGAGGTCTATTATGAGACCGGGAAAACCATGGCGCAGCACAACGCCGAGACGAAGCTCGTCCCTCCGCGCTACGATTCCGTGCGTATCGGCCTTGCCTACGAGGATCGCGAGGACATGAAGCGCGCCATCGACGCGCGCGTTGACAAAATGGTGGAGGCGGGGCTTTTCGACGAAGTGCGCGCGCTGCTCGCTTCCGGGCTTTCGCGCGATGTGACGGCCATGCAGGCCATCGGCTACAAGGAAGCGCTTTCCTACCTTGACGGCGCGGCCACGCGCGAGGAAGCCATCGAAGAGATCAAGCTCCGCTCGCGCCAGTATGCCAAACGTCAGCTCACATGGCTGCGCCGCGACAAGGACATTCACTGGTTTTATTGGAAAAAAACGAGGGATCTCCCCGACTGCCTCGCTTTTTCGACAGAAATTCTTCGGGGGCATGGCGTATCCTGTCTGTAAAGCGGACGAGCCGTCCGCAAAAAAGAAAGGAAAGAGTAGCCATGAAAAAAATCGCAAACCTTCAGGATCTGTTTCTCCTCTCTGCGCGCCGCAGCCGCGTGAGCGTGACGATCTTTCTCGTCAACGGCTTTCAGATGCGCGGCGTCATCACGGGATTCGACAGCTTTGTCGTCGTTCTCGAGAGCGACGGCAGGCAGCAAATGCTCTACAAGCACGCCATCTCTACGATCGTGCCGGCGAGCAGCATCGACCTCAAAAGCGCGGAGGACAACGGGGAGTAAGCACGCCTGATACAGGAGTGTGCCATGAAATCTACATCTCTTTCCACAAAGCTCATCATGATCCTGCTGCTTTTGGCGGTCATCGGATATTTTGCCGTGCAGGGCTACAACTATCTCGTCAGCCCTGAGACGACGACGATCGTCTACCGCTACCGCAGCGAGCAGTCCATCGCCGTGCGCGGCTGCGTGGTGCGCAAAGAGCAGGTCGTCGACTGCGGCGAAACGCTCATCGAGCTCAAGCATGCCGAGGGCGAGCGCGTGGGTCAGGGCGACACCATCGCCGCGGTCTACCGCTCGGCGGAGGCGCTCAGCGCCACGCAGGAGCTTGAATCCCTGCGCGCGCAGAAAGAGCAGCTTGAATACGCAAAGAGCGCTTCGAGCGACGCGGCGACCGCGCTGCGCCTCGACACCGATATCCGCGAGCAGATCGTTTCCGTGCGCGCGGCCTACGAGTCGGGCGCTTACAGCTCGCTCGACACGCTCATTCCTCAGCTCAAGACGACGGTTTTGAAGCGTGAATATGCCTACAACGGCAGCGACAACCTCACGGCGCGGCTCGATGAGCTTTCCGCGCAGATCAGCGCGCTTTCGAGCGCGGCAAGCGGCGGCACCACGCGCATCACCGCTCCCGTGTCGGGAACTTACAGCGCCGTGGCCGACGGCTACGAAAGCGTACTGACGCCGGAGGCGCTTGAAACGATGACGCCCTCTCAGCTTACGGATATCGCGCCGCAGAGCGTTTCCACCACGGTGGGAAAGCTCATCGAGGGCAGCGCATGGTACTTTGCCGCGAACATCAGCGAGGAGGACGCCGCGGGGCTCAAGGTGGGCAGCTCGCTGACACTGCGCATGGCGTCCGGCGTCGACTTTGACCTGCCCGTCAAGCTCACGCGCATCAGCGACGCGGAAAACGGCAAGTGCCTGATCGTTTTGAAGAGCACGCGGTATCTATCCTATGTGACGCTGCTGCGCGAGCAGAACGCCGAGCTGATCCTGAACCAGTACGAGGGGCTGCGCGTGCCGAAAAATGCGCTGCGCGTGAATGAGGACGGCGTGTCCGGCGTTTATTGCCTTATCGGGCGCGTGGCCTACTTCAAGCCCGTTGCTATCGTCTATCAGGGCAGCGACTACTGCCTTGTCGAGCCCGGCAAGATCGAAGCCGCCACGGAAAGTCAGCAATCCCTTTACACCCTGCGGCCCAATGACGAAGTCATTGTTTCGGCAGGGGAGCTATATAACGGAAAGGTCGTAGATTAAATGAGCATTGCGGAAAACATCGCGCGTGTGCGCGCAAACATCGCTGCCGCCGCCAGAGAGGCCGGCCGCGACCCCGGTGAGATCACCCTCGTCGGCGCAAGCAAGATGAACGACGCGGACGCCTGCCGCGCCGCCATCGCCGCGGGCATCGACGTGCTGGGCGAGAACCGCGAGCAGGAGATGACGAAAAAGCTCGCCGAGCACGCCTATGACGGCGCTCCCCTGCACTTCATCGGGCACCTCCAGCGCAACAAGGTGAAAAACGTCGTCGGCAAGGTCGCCGTGATCGAGTCGGTCGGCTCGCTCGCGCTGCTCGCCGCCATCAATGCGCAGGCGGAAAAGCTCGGGATCGTGCAGGATATTTTGCTGGAGGTGAATATCGGCGGCGAGGAAGCCAAAAGCGGCTTTGCCCCGGAAGATCTTGCGCAGGCGGCGGAAGAGGCGAAAAAGTGCGCGTTTGTCCGCGTGCGGGGGCTGATGTGCATTCCGCCGGTCGCCGGGGGCGAACACGGCAGCATGCCGTACTTTGAAAAAGTTCATGCACTTTTTGTTGACATCAATGCAAAGTTGTATGATAATACACTTGATATACTGTCTATGGGCATGAGCGGCGACTATGAGGACGCGGTGCGCGCAGGCGCGACAATGGTGCGCGTCGGTACGGCGATCTTTGGCGCACGCAACTACACGAATTGATCGAGGAGGTCTTGATACCATGGGTATTTTTGATGATCTGAAAAAATGGGCTCACCCCTACGAGGATGAGGACGAGGAATATGAAGACGATTTCCCCGATCTGAGAGATCGCGGCGACACAGGCGCGTTTGCCGATCGCCGCAGCGTTGAACGCAAGGCAGAGGACCGCCGCAACAAGGTCGTCAACATCAACGCCACCACGCAGCTCAAGGTCGTGCTCGTCAAGCCCGAGCGCTTTGAAAACGCCAGCGAGATCGCCGACCACCTGAAGGAAAAGCGCACGGTGGTCATCAACCTTGAATCCACGAATAAGGACATTGCAAGACGTTTGATCGACTTCCTCTCCGGCGTGGCCTACGCGGGCGAGGGCAAGATCAAAAAGGTCGCCGCCAATACGTACATCATCACGCCCTACCATGTGGACATCATGGGCGATCTGATCGACGAACTGGAAAACAACGGCCTGTACCTGTAAAACGAAACGGAGGATGGGATCAATGCTGACACCGCAGGAGGTTTCCGGCCGCGCATTCAGCAAGGCGGCATTCGGTGGCTACAATATGGCGATGGTCGACGAGTTCCTCGATGAAGTGACCGACGACTATACCGCGCTTTATAAAGAAAACGCCGCCTTGAAGGCCAAGCTCAAGGTGCTGGTCGACAAGGTGGAGGAATACCGCGCGACGGAGGATTCCATGCGCGCCGCTCTCCTGACCGCCCAGCGCATGGCGAGCACCATGGTCGAAGAGGCGGAAGAGAAAAAGAAATCCATGCTTGCCGGCGCCGAGGACGAAGCCCACGCCAAGATCGGCGCGCTGCAGGGAGAGATCGAACTGGAGCAGCGCAAGCTGAACGCGGCCAAGGCTGCCACGGCAGACTTTTTGCAGAAAACGCGCGAGCTTGCGCAGGCGCAGCTTGCGCTCATCGAGCGCGCGCCCGACCTGACGCCGGAGGAGATCGTCGGCGATAAGACGGCCGAGCAGAAGGCCGAAACGGACGTGAACGCCATCGAGGAGCGGATCCTCGCGGCTTTCCGCCCCACGGAGGCAGCGCCGGAGGAAGCGGCGCCGGAGGCCGCTCCTGCGGAAGAAAACGCGGTGAAGGCGGAAGAGGCCAAGGCGGAACCGCTTGAGCCGGACGACAGCCCGTTTGTGGAAACGGCCAGCCACGCCATTCGCCTGGACGACCTCAAGTTCGGCCGCAATTACCACGGAGAAGAGTAACAGCAAAAAGGGCGGTTTTGGCCGCCTCCACATAAGAAAACATGCGCCGCAAAAGGCAAATTTTGCACGGATTCCTTCGTTGCGCCGTCTTGCCATGCGTCAGCATGCCTGCGCCGCCGCGCCTCGGCTCCGCACAAATTTGCTCTTTTTCGGTGCAAAGCAGTTTTGCCAATGAATTTTTGAGATGAAATCGGCCGAAAAAATCCCCCCATACTGGCGTATGGAGAGATTTTTTCGGTCGTATTTCAACTAAAAAGGCGCAGGCAAAACCGCATGTTTTCTTATGCGGAGCCGGCCTTGACCGCCCTCTTATTTTTTCTTTGGCCGCGCGTTTGCGGCAAAAAGGAGCCGATATGAACAAAAAGCCCATCATCGCCTTTCTTTACGACTTTGATAAGACCCTCTGCACCACCGATATGCAGGACTATACCTTTATCCCCTCGCTCGGCTACACGCCCGGCGAGTTCTGGAGCATCGCGAATTCCTTCGGCTTTGAGAACCGCATGGACGGTCTGCTTGCCTACATGTACACGATGATCGAGGAATGCCGCAAAAAGGGCATTCGCCTCAGCCGCGACTATCTCGTTTCCTGCGGACATGCGATCGAGCTGTTTCCGGGCGTAGAGGACTGGTTTGCGCGCATCAACGCCTTTGGCGAGTCGCTCGGCGTGGAGATCGAGCACTATGTGCTCTCCTCCGGCCTGCGCGAGATCATCGAGGGCAGCGGCGTCAGCCACGAATTTAAGGAGATCTACGCCTGCGAGTTTTTCTACAACGAAGATGGCCTCGCCTCCTGGCCGAAGCTCGACGTCAACTTCACGAACAAGACCCAGTTCGTCTACCGCATCAATAAGGGCATTCTTGATGTCGCGAAGGACAAGGAGCTCAACGCTTCGATGCCGGACGACTCCAAGCGCATTCCCTTTACGAACATGATCTACATCGGCGACGGCCTTTCCGACGTGCCGTGCATGAAGATGATGCGCGCCTACGGCGGGCAGGCGGTGGCCGTCTATCAGGACAGCAACCGCGCGGGCGTGGAAGACTTGCTTGCCAAGGGGCGCGTGGACTTCATCTTCCCCGCCGACTACCGCAGCGGGACGCTTTTTGACGAGACGATGAAAAACATCGTCCGCAAGATGGCTATCGCTGATGCGCTGGCCGAGGAAAATCAGCAGCAGCTCCGCTCGCTCGGACGCGGCGAACTGCCGCAGCAGGTGGGGCTGTTCTGATGGTGAAGCTGTGCTGCCCCGTCTGCGCCGGGGCGCTTGAAAGGCGCGCAGGGGCATATCTCTGCCCGAAAAACCACAGTTTCGACATCGCCAAAAGCGGCTATGTCAACCTCCTGCTCAATTCCTCGCAGGGCCACCACGGGGACGATAAGCTGATGGTGCGCGCGCGGCGTGACTTTTTGGACAAGGGCTATTACGACCGTTTCATCGCAGCCGTCGCGGATGCGGCGGCGGAATTTGCACCGGGGGAGGCCACGGTGCTCGACGCGGGCTGCGGCGAGGGGATCTATTCTCTTGCCGTCCTGCGCGCGATCGAAAAGGCGGGCAAAACGGGAGAACTCATAGGCGTCGATATTTCCAAGACCGCGCTCCAGTACGCGGCCAAGCGCTCGCCCGACTTCACGCTCTGTGTCGCCTCCTGCGCGCATCTGCCGGTCGGGGACGGGAGCGTCGACGAGGTGCTGAACATCTTCTCCCCCTTCGTGCCGGAGGAATTTGCGCGCGTGCTGAAGCGCAGCGGCTATCTGCTGCGCGCCTATCCCCTGCGCGAGCATCTGTGGGAGCTGAAAGCGCTCATCTACGACACACCGCGCGGCAACCCGCCGACACCGCTCGAGACCGAGGGCTTCACGCTCGTCGAAACGCGAGAGGTGCGCGACATCATTCATCTGCCCTGCACGGAGGATATCCTCGCGCTCTTCCGCATGACGCCGTATTACTACAAAACCGGCGTGAAGGATCAGCAAAAGGCCGAGCAGGCAAAGGAGCTCGATGTGCAGCTCGCGTTTGGATTGGCGATCTATCAAAAAAATTGATATTCCCGCACCCGCGCGGCGTTTACAGCCTTTTCCCGTACATGAAGAGGTCGCACTTGAGCATGCCATTGTAGAGCTTGCGCTTTTTGTCGGCAAATTTGCCGTAGCAGCGCTCAAAATCGGGGTGTGAGGAAAGCACATAGACCTTCCAGCTGTCGGGCAGCTTGTCCATCGCGCGGCCGAAAGCACGGTAGAGCTCGCCCGCCTCCTCGCGCTCAAGGAGGCGCTCGCCGTAGGGCGGGTTCGTCACGATGCGGCCGTACAGCCCGCCCCAGTGGAAGCGCGTCGCGTCGTCGACTTCAAATTTCACAATGTCATCGACCTCGGCAAGCTCCGCGTTGTGCTGCGCGAGGGCAACGGCGTCGGGGTCGATGTCGCCGCCCCAAATCTCGTACTTGCCGTGGAATTCCTTGTCCATCGCCTCGTCGGCTGCATCGAGCCAGAGCATTTTATCGAGCGTGACCCAGTGCTGGGCGGCAAAGCTGCGGTTGAGCCCCGGCGCGCGGTTGCACGCGATGAGCGCGGCTTCAATGGCGATGGTGCCGCTGCCGCAGAAGGGATCGCAGAACGGGTCGCGGCCATTGTAGTGCGAGAGCTTGACCATCGCGGCGGCGAGCGTTTCCTTGAGGGGGGCCGCCACGCCCTGGGCGCGGTAGCCGCGCTTGTAGAGTCCCTCACCCGAGGTGTCGAGCCCGACGGTCACTTCGTCCTTCATGATGGAAAAGCGCACCTGATAGCGCCGCCCCGTTTCGGGAAATTGCGCGATGCCGTAGGCAGCGCTCAGGCGTTCGACGACCGCCTTTTTCACGATCGACTGGCAGGCGGGCACGGAGTGGAGCGTCGAGTTGATGGAGTAGCCCACGACGGGAAACTCCCCCTCGCGCGGGATCCAGTCCTCCCAGTGCACCGCGCGCACGCCCTGAAAGAGCGATTCAAAATCTGTCGCGCGGAACTTGTGCAAAACTAAAATGACGCGCGCGCCGCAGCGTAGGTTGATATTGAGCCGCGCGATGTCGCGCGCTTCGCCGCGGCAGAGGACGCGGCCATTCTCGACGCGCACATCAGAAAGACCGAGCTTTCTGACCTCGTCGCCGACAAGGCTCTCAAGGCCCAAGAGGCAGGGAATGACAAATTCCAGCATAATAACGCTCCCGAAAAAAATGATTTGTTCATAGTATAACGGATGGGAACAAAAAAGGCAATCGCCGCGTCAAAATAAGCATGGTAAAGCGGTGGAGCGTGTGGTACAATAGGAAAAACAGCGCGGAAAGCGCGCTGTCACATCGATGTAACATCAAACTTGCGCGAAATTTTCCGAAAAAATACGGAATGCAACACTAAAGTTGCTGGAAATGGACGCGCATTTTTGTTATCGTATCCTCAGACAGAGAAACGGAGGGAAGGCAATGGCATTTGGCGAGCGGCTCCAGGAGGTCCGCAAACGCAGCGGGCTGACGCAGGAGGAATTTGCCGAGCAGCTGCAAGTCTCGCGCCAGTCGGTCTCGCGGTGGGAATCCGGCAGGAGCTACCCTGAAATGGAAAAGATCATCTTCATCTGCAAGCGCTACGGCGTGACGATGGATGAGCTGTTCGAAGAAGAAGTCCCCGCCCCCGGCGAGCCACCGGAGGAAACGCCCCGGCTTTCCGCGCGCACGCTCTCGAGCGAGCTGATGAGCCTGTATGCCAATCTGTCGCCCTACAACAAAAGCATCGGGATCATGCTGCTGACCGTCATCGCCATGATTGGCCCGGCGTATGTCTACTGTATGCGCAGCTTGAAAGGAGGAGCAGATGAAATGATGACCATTATCTGGATCGCCGCCATCATCATCTTCGGCATTGCCGAGGCGGCGACGGCGGGGCTGGTGTCGATCTGGTTCGTGGCGGGCGCGGTGGCCGCGCTGGTCGCAACGGAACTGGGCGCGGCGCTGTGGCTCCAGTTCGCAACATTTCTGGTCGTTTCGATCCTTGCGCTCACCGCAACACGGCCGTTGGCGCGGAAGATGCTCGATAAGACCATCGTCCCCACGAACGCCGACCGCGTGCTGCACCACGAGGCGAAGGTGACCGAAACGGTCGACAATGAGAACGCCACCGGCGCTGTGTACATCGACGGCAAGACCTGGACCGCGCGCAGCGACAGCGGCGAGATCATAGAAAAAGGCAAAATGGCAAAAATCGTGCGCATGGAGGGCGTGAAGCTCTATGTCCGCCCGGCGCGAAATCCCGACGAGAAGTAAAAAACCAACCGACAGAAAGATTTTAGGAGGAAAAGAACGATGCAATGGATCGGCTATATCGGTATTGGCATTTTGGTGCTGCTGGTGCTTCTGGTGCTTGTGACGAACATTCAGATCGTGCAGCAATCGAGAGCATACGTTGTCGAGCGCCTCGGCGCTTACAGCGCGACGTGGGGCGTGGGCCTGCACTTCAAAATTCCGTTTTTCGAGCGCGTTGTGAAGAAGGTCAGCCTCAAAGAGCAGGTGGCCGACTTCGATCCCCAGCCCGTGATCACGAAGGATAACGTCACCATGCAGATCGACACGGTCATCTACTTCCAGATCACCGACCCCAAGCTCTACACCTACGGCGTGGAGCACCCGATGAACGCCATCGAGAACCTGACGGCGACGACGCTGCGTAACATCATCGGCGAGATGGAGCTTGACCAGTCGCTCACGAGCCGCGACGTCATCAACGCCAAGATGCGCTCCATCCTCGATGAGGCCACCGACCCGTGGGGCATCAAGGTCAACCGTGTGGAGCTCAAGAACATTCTGCCGCCGCGCGAGATCCAGAACGCGATGGAAAAGCAGATGAAGGCTGAGCGCGAGCGCCGCGAGTCCATCTTGCAGGCCGAGGGCCAGAAGCAGTCCCAGATCCTCGTGGCAGAGGGCGAAAAGCAGTCCACGATCCTGCGCGCGGATGCGGAAAAGCAGGCGGCCATTCTCAAGGCAGAGGCCGAGCGTCAGGCCGCGATCCTCAAGGCCGAGGGTGAAGCGCAGGCGATCCTGAACGTGCAGCAGGCGCTCGCGGACTCCATCAAGATGCTCAACGAGGCCAACCCCAACGATCAGGTCGTCAAGATCAAGGCGCTCGAATCCTTCGAGAAGGCCGCAGACGGTCAGGCGACGAAGATCATCGTCCCGAGCGAGATCCAGAGCCTTGCGGGCCTTGCCGCAAGCTTCAAGGGCCTGCTGGAAGACGAGAAAAAGTGATTCAAAAAAGAAGAGGTTCCCGCCGGGAACCTCTTCTTTTTTCACTTGTTTATGCTGCGGGGGATCAGCACTCGGCGTCTGTGCGGGTGCGCCAGGAGATCTCCTGCTCAAGCTCATAGCGCAGCTTCTTGTTTTCCTCCACAAGCTCGTCGTAATGCTCGCCCTGCACGTAGTACTTGACGAACGTAAAGGTTGCCTCGTCAAGCTCCTCCTCCGTGTAGGACGGCAGCAGCGAGCCGTTCTTGCGCTGAAGGCCGGAGATGTTCACGACCACAAGGCGGCGGTGCTGCTCGGAGAGCTGGAAGAGCCGCAGCTTTTCGGGGATCTCAAGCCCTAAGTCATAGGTGTTGTTCACTCGCTCCATGATGTTGCGGTACTCAGGCTTGGCAGAAACGATGACGCCGTGCTGCGCAAAGAGTTTCTTCAGATAGTCCACAGAAACGTCCTCACGGGTGATGGTGCCCTTGCCGAGGCCGGTGAGCATGGTGTTGGAAAGGTTCAGGCTGACGTAAACTTCTTCGCCGGTCTTGGGATAGCTCATGATTTGCCTCCATTTTGCGGTCTGCGCCGCGCAGCTGCGCGGCAAATGTTGGTACTGACAGTTGCATGGTAGCACGGTGGAGGGGAAAATACAAGCGTCAGGTTGTATGAACCGCGGCAGCAAATTTTGTCGGAATCGCCGCGGCGGGATTTTTCTTGACAAGGTACGGCGCAAATGATATGCTCTTGGCATCTCAATAACGGGTGCGTACCTACCGGCAGCCAGGCGGAAGTCTGGCTGCCGGTTTTGCATCTGTTGTTTTTTCTGTGGGAGGAAATCTACCATGTCTTACATCTGGCCGCTCGTACTCATTGTCGTATCCAACAGCATCTACCATATCTGCGCGAAATCCCTTCCCGCAAAAGCCGACCCTTTCGCCGCGCTGACAATCACCTATTTCATCGGCACCGTTTTCTCCGCCGCGCTGTACTTTCTGCTCAATCGCGGAAGCGCGGGCCTTGTACAGGAATGGAAGAGCCTGAACTGGACGCCCTACGTGCTGGGCTTTATCGTCGTGGCTATTGAGGCGGGCAATGTCTACGCTTACCGTGCGGGGTGGTCTGTCAATACGCTTCCGGTCGTACAGTCTGCCTGCGTTGCCGTGCTGCTGCTGGTTCTCGGCTTTTTGCTGTACCACGAGGCCATCACCCCCAGCAAGCTCATCGGCCTTGCCTGCTGCGTCGCGGGGCTTTATTTCCTCAACAAATGAGTTGTGCCGCGCCCGCGCGCGTGGTATGATTGAAGAAAACGCTGAAAGAAAAAGGAAAGTTGAGTTATGAAAGCTGCACGCGAATATCCGATCGTCACCGTCACCGCCAAGGGCATGCGCTGGCTCGAGAGCGGCCACCCCTGGGTCTATGACTCCGACGTTGCCCGCGAGCCGGACGAGAGCGAGTGCGAAAACGGCGCGCTTGTGGACGTGGTGTCGGAAAAGGGAAAGTATCTCGGTACGGGCTTTTTGAGCAGGCTCAGCCGCCTGCGCGTGCGCATCGTCTCGCGCAACGCGAACGACCGCTTTGATGAAAACTTCTGGCGGCGGCGCGTGCGCTACGCATGGGACTACCGCAAGGCGGTGATGGACGGACAGACAGGCTGCTGTCGCCTCATCTTCGGCGAGGCGGACGCTTTCCCCGGCCTCACGGTCGACCGCTTTGAAACCCTGCTCGTCACGCAGACGCTCTCGCTCGGCATGGAGAAGATCAAGGATATGCTCTTCCCGCTCATCGTCGAGGTTCTGGAGGAGGACGGCGAGAAGATCGACGGCCTTTTCGAGCGCAACGACGTTGTTCTTCGCGAAAAGGAGGGCCTGACGCAGAATAAGGGCTGGTTTGCCCTTCCCGGGAAGGAAACGCCCGCAAGCCCCATCACCGAGATCTGCGAAAACGGCGTTTTCTACCGCGTGGACGTCGAAAACGGGCAGAAGACGGGCTTCTTCCTCGACCAGAAGTTCAACCGCCTCGCCGTGGCGCGACTTGCGCGCGGAAAGCGCGTGCTCGACTGCTTCACGCACACGGGCTCCTTTGCGCTCAACGCCGCAAAGGGCGGCGCGGAGCACGTGACGGCGGTGGACGTATCCGAGAGTGCAGTCGAAATGGCGCGCGCGAACGCAGCGCGCAATGGCCTTACGGACAAGATGGACTTTCTCGCCGCGGATGTTTTTGACCTCCTGCCGCAGCTTGAAGCCGCGCATGAAAAGCCCTATGATTTCATCATCCTCGACCCGCCGGCCTTCACCAAGTCGCGCCGCACGGCGAACAACGCCGAAAAGGGATACAAGGAAATTAACCTCCGCGCGATGCGCCTCCTGCCGCGCGGCGGCTATCTTGCCACTGCCTCGTGCAGCCATTTCATGCCCGCCGAGCGCTTTGAGCGCATGCTGCGCTCCGCCGCCGCGGACGCGGGCGTGGAGCTGCGGCAGATCGAGGTGCGCACACAGGCAAGCGACCACCCGATCCTCTGGAATGTGCCGGAAACGGATTATCTCAAGTTCTATTTATTCCAGGTGGTATAAAAGGATACAAAAAATCCCTGCTGTTACAGCAGGGATTTTTTTGCGTTACTTGCTTTCCTCGCCGGAGGGGGCGTCCTTCGTTTCACCCTTCGGTTCGTCCGCGGGTGCTTCGGGTTCAGCCGGGGGTTCCTCCTCAGCCGAAGTTTCCTCGCCCTTGTCCTGCGGCATCTCGATCTTTTCGCTCGTCATCGAGATGTGCCTGGCGGGCGCTTCGATCACGCTCGGCTGGGAGGGGCGGAAGCCCTCGTCGCCTGCGCGGGTGGAGGCGTAGGCCTCTTCCACGGTCGAAGGATCGCGGCCCTCAAGGATGGCGACCATCTCGCCGCCCGTGATGGTCTCCTTTTCAAGGAGATAGGCGACGACCTTGTCCATATCCTCGCGGTTGTCGCGGATGACCTGCACCGCTGCCGCGTAGCACTTGTCGAGGATGCCCTTGACCTCGCGGTCCATGATGGCGGCGGTATCCTGTGCGCAGTCGAGGCCGTAGCCGCCGTCGAGGTACTGGCTGCGCACAGACCCGAGCGCGACCATGCCGATCTCATCGCTCATGCCGTACATCGCGACCATGTTGCGCGCAATGCCCGTGGCCTCCTGAATATCCTGCGAGGCGCCGTTGGTCATCGTGTTCATTACGACCTCCTCGGCGGCACGGCCTCCCATGGAGACGGCGATCTTCGCCATCAGCTCGTCGCGCGTGCGCAGGTTCGTCTTGTCCTCCTCGGGCATGAGCAGCGTGTAGCCAAGGCTTCCCTCGGTGTGCGGCACAATGGTGATCTTCTGCACGGGCTCGGCGTTTTTCTGCTTGTAGGCGACCATCGCGTGGCCGACCTCGTGATAGGCGACGAGCTTCTTTTCAAACTCGGTGAGGACGCTGTTCTTCTTCTCGCTGCCCGCGATGACGAACTCGAACGCCGCGAGCATATCTTCCTGCGTAACGAGCTTGCGTCCCTTGCGCACGGCGCGCAGCGCCGCTTCGTTGGCAAGGTTTGCAAGGTCCGCGCCCACGCAGCCCGCGGTCGCGAGTGCGACCTTCTTGAGGTCTACGTCCTCGGCGAGCTTGATGCCGCGCGTGTGGACCTGAAGGGTCGCAAGGCGGCCGGCGAGGTTCGGGCGGTCGACGGTGATGCGGCGGTCGAAGCGGCCGGGACGCAGCAGCGCCTTGTCGAGCACCTCCGGACGGTTCGTCGCGGCAAGCACGATGACGCCCTTGCTGGGGTCGAAGCCGTCCATCTCGGCGAGCAGCTGGTTGAGCGTCTGCTCGCGCTCGTCGTTGCCGCCGCCGTAGCGGCTGCCGTCGCGGGATTTGCCGATGGTGTCGATCTCGTCGATGAAGATGATGCAGGGGGCGACCTTCGACGCTTCGGCGAAGAGGTCGCGCACGCGGCTCGCACCCACGCCCACGAACATTTCAACAAAGTCGGAGCCGGAGATGGAGAAGAACGGCACCTTCGCCTCGCCCGCCACGGCCTTGGCCAGCAGCGTCTTGCCCGTACCGGGAGAGCCGACGAGCAGCGCGCCCTTGGGGATCTTTGCGCCGATGGCGGTGTACTTTTCAGGATTGTGCAAAAAGTCGATGATCTCGACGAGTGATTCCTTCGCCTCGTCCTGACCGGCGACGTCCGCAAACGTCACCCCCGTGGACTTTTCCATGTAGACCTTGGCGTTGGCCTTGCCGACGTTGCCGATGCCGCCGATCCCGCCCATGCCGCCGGACTTTTTCGCCAAAAGGTTCATCAGCAGCATGAACGCGCCGACCATCAGCACCGTGGGCAGGATATAGGTCACCATAAAGGCGAGCACCGGCGAGATGGGCGCCTGATAGGGCTTGGTGTAGGTCACGCCCTCTTCATCGCAGAGCGAGAGCAGGCTTTCCGACATCGCGGGAATGATGGTGGTGAAGAGCGTGTAGTCCTGATCGTAGCTCTTGCCGTCATCGTCGGTGTAGACAAAGCCGTCCACCGGCGTGATGGTGTACACGTCGTCGCCGATCTCGATGGACTTGACCTTGCCCGACTCCACCAGGTCGACAAGCTCGCTGTGGGCGATCTCGCAGGAGCTTTCCGCGGCTCTGGCCTGTTCGAGCATGACGGAGACATAGTTGACGCCGATCGTCAGCAGCAATGCCCACAGGACGATCGACCACATCCCTCCGCCGCGCCGGCGGTTCTTGTCGCCGCGGTTGCGGCTGTTTCTGTTGTTCTGATCCATGATGTTCCTCCCGTCAGGGAATCAAAAAATGTGATATGCGCACATTCTTTACGTAATGTGCATCACTATACCATAGAAAAAAGAAAGGCACAAGTTTTCAGCGGTGAATTTTCAATGAACTTTTGCTTTGCGCCCTCTTTATCTTGCCCTTGTTCTGTGTTATAGTTGCAATGGAGTATTCTATCAAAATCTGTCGCACAAAAATTTATGACAAGGAGAAATTCTTTTATGGATAAGGAACGCAGGGAAAAGACCGTCCGAGCGCAGGACGCGGAGGCGGACGGCATCATCGAGGGCCGCAACGCCGTGATCGAGGCGCTGCGCGCGGGCGCGACCATCGACAAAATTTTCATTCAGAAGGGCGAGACCGACAAAACGCTCGGCCACATCGCCTCCACCGCCCGCGCCGCCGGTGTGGTGGTCGTGGACGCGGACAAGCGCAAGCTCGACTTCATGTCCCGCACGCACGCCCATCAGGGCGTCATCGCGCTCACGAGCGTGCGCGAATACGTCAGCGTGGAGGACATTCTGAACATCGCGCGCGAAAAGGGCGAAAAGCCCCTGATCGTCGTCTGCGACGAGATCTCCGACCCACACAACCTGGGCGCGATCATTCGCACGGCGGAGTGCGCGGGCGCGCACGGCGTCGTGATCCCCAAGCGCCGCAGCGCAGGCCTTACGAGCGTCGTCGCCAAGACGAGCGCGGGCGCGGTGAGCTATGTGCCCGTTGCGCGCGTGCCGAACATTCCCGCGCTTTTGGAGCAGCTGCAAAAAGAGGGCGTGTGGGTCTTCGGCACGGCGGCCGAGGGCGCGTGCGACCTCTATTCCGCCGACCTCAAGGGCCCCGCTGCCATCGTCATCGGCAGCGAGGGCGACGGCATGACGAGACTCGTGCGCGAAAAGTGCGATTTCCTCGTCAGCATTCCGATGAAGGGCAGTATTTCCTCGCTCAACGCCTCCGCGGCGGCGGCCATCCTCCTTTACGAGGCGGTGCGCCAGCGCCTGGGGCAGTAAACACAACAAAGAAGGAACGATATGGATCCGAAAGACCTTGAATTTGAAGAGACCTTGGCCGACTCGGAGCTGCTGCTGAAAAACACCGCCCGCAGCATGGACGAGGACGCGGAGTTCTCGCTCGAGAGCATTCTGGCTGAGTACGGCAGCGGCACGCCTGCGCCGGAAGAGGCGGAAGCGCCCGAGCCGCAGCCGGTGAAGAAAGCGCCGGCGGCAGAAGCCGCCCCGCCGCAAAAAAAGGCGGAGGCGGCGGAGCGTCATGCGGACAGCGCCGTCCGCAGCGCCGTGATCCCCTTCCCCGGAATGAAAGCGGCGGAAGTGCCCGCGCCGGAAGATCCCGCGCCGCAGGACGGGGGGGAAGCGCAGGACGACGTGCCCAAGGCCATGAGCTTGCAGGATATTCTCGCCCAGACGGTGCAGGAGGCGCTCGCCGAGCGCGAGGACACGATCATCGAAGAAGAACCGCCGCGCCGGGGGCTCTTCTCCCGCCGTAAGATGCGCGATACCGAGCAGCTCTATGACGACGCGGAGGAGGAAGAAGAGGAAGAGGACGCGTTTGACGAAGCGGAGCTGGATCTTCCCGAACCGCCGCTTCAGGAAACGCTTGCGGATTACCGCGCGCAGCTCTCAGGCGCGGTGAAGGCGCGGCGCGGCGCGGGCATTTTCACGCTTGCGCTGTGCGTGATGGCGCTGCTGGAGCATTTTTCCCTCCTGCCCGCGGCCTATGTCGAAGATCCGATGATCCGCGCGCTGCCGCTGCTGGCGGCGGAGGCGATCGTCTGCGCCATCGGCTGGCGCATCTTCGCGCGCGCGATCCGCTCGCTCAGGCAGGGCAAGACCACCTCCGGTTTTTTGACGATGCTGCTCTGCCTTGTCACGCTGACCGACACGGCGCTCTACGCCTTCCTGCCCGCGCGCGCGGCACTGTCGCTGCCGCTGCCGGCGGTGGGCGCGCTTTCCGTTTACTGCGCGCTGCTCGGCGAGAGCATGCGCCTGCACGGCATGTACGATACCTTCCGCATCGCGGCCATCGGCAACGCGCCCTATATCGTCACCGTGACGGCGGGGGGCGCTGCCAAGCGCGTGGGACAGGTAGACGGATTTTCCAATTCCGCCCGCGCGAATGATCCCTACGCCCGCTGGCAGAACGTGCTGCTGCCCGTCTTTCTGACGGCGGCGGTCGTGTTCGGCGCGCTTTCAACGCTGGAGGCAAAGCAGAACCTGCTGCTTGCGTGGAACCTCTCGGTGCTGCTTGCAAGCGCGAATCTGCTGGCCTTTCCGATGGTCTGCGCGCTGCCCCTGAAGCGCATCGCCGCGCGATTGGCCAAGAGCGGCAGCGCCGTGGCGGGCTTTTTCGGCGCGGACGCCATTCGCCGCAGCAACTGCGTCATCCTGACCGACGGCGACATTTTCCCGCCGGGAACGGTCACGCTCGGCGGACTCAAGACCTTCGGCGAGGAAAGCGGCAAGGTCATCTCCTACGCCGCCACGATGGCGCATGCGTCCGAGAGCGGACTGAGCCGCCTGTTCAACAATCTGCTTGCCAGCGACGGCGGCTTCCGCGAAACGGTCGAGGACGTCGACTTTTATGAAGAGGGCGGCGTCGGCGGGCGCATCCACGGCGAAACGGTGCTTTTCGGCACGGCGAGCTTCATGCGCAAGCGCGGCGTAAACCTGCCGCGCAATTTGGGGCTCAAGACGGGCATGTACCTCTCTGTGGACGGTACGCTCGTTGCGGTCTTTGCCGTAAAGTACATGCCCGCGGAGAATGTCGACTGGGCGCTCCACGCCCTGCACCACAGCCGCATCACGCCTGTGCTCGCCGTGCGCGACGGCAACATCACCCCCGCGCTCTTGAAGCGCAAGTTCGGCACCGATGCGCGCGCGGTCTACCCCAAGCTCGGGACACGCCTTGCCCTTTCCGAGCGCGGCGGCGGACGGCCGTATGCCCTTTTGATGCGCGAGGGGCTCATGCCCTATGCCGAAGTCGTGCTCGGCAGCAAGCGCCTCTGTCTGTCCGCCAGAAGAGGAACGGTGCTTGCATTTTTAGCCGCTACGGCGTCTACGCTTCTCGCATTTTATTTAACTTTTGTCGGTGCATACAGCGTGCTCACGCCGCTTTCCCTGCTCGTTTACCTACTTTTATGGTCTCTCAGTGTGCTCGTTGACGGCATGCTCAGCGACCGTTATTGACACTTCGAACGAAGAAAACGGAAATCAACGGAAAAATATGGTTGAAATGGCGAGAAAAACATGATATAGTCTTTGCATTGAGTATTATCCCGCCCGGTGGCGGACACCATGACGGGATTTACGACTTTCGGAAGGAGACTAACCCATTATGAGTGCAAAAGACATTCGCAATATCGTGCTGCTTGGCCACAGCGGCAGCGGCAAGACCACCCTCGCTGAAAGAATGCTGTTTCTGACCGGCGGCACGGACCGTCTGGGTAAGATTGCCGACGGCAACACCGTTTGCGACTACGATCCCGAAGAGATCCGCCGCCAGATCTCCATTTCGCTGGCAGTGGCTCCCGTGGAATATGACAGCTGCAAGATCAACGTGCTCGACGTGCCCGGCGGTTTCGACTTTGCCGGCGAGGCTGCGGAGGCCGTTCAGGCTGCCGACGCCGCCGTCATCGTCTGCTCGGCCAAGGCCGGCATCAGCGTCGGCGCGGAGAAGGCGTGGAAATATTGCGAAAAGAATGCTCTCCCCCGTCTGATCTACATCTCCAAGATCGATGAGGAGAACTCCGACTATAACGCCGCGTTCGCCGCACTGCGCGAGCGCTTCGGCAAGAATATCGCCCCCGTCGTCGCCCCCATCTGGGACGAGAACAAGAAGGTCATCGGCATCATCGACGTGCTGCATAAGCGCGCGTTCGAGTTCAGCGCCACCGGCGGCCGCGTCGAGATCGAAGTGCCCGAGAACAAGCTTCCCGTGCTCGATGAGCTCTACGACGCGCTCAAGGAGTCCGTCGCTGAGACGAGCGAGGAGTTCATGGAGAAGTTCTTCGCCGGCGAGGATTTCACCTATGCCGAGATGATCCAGGGCCTGCGCCAGGGCGTGAAGGATCTCTCCCTCTTCCCCGTCGTGTGCGGCTCCGCCCTTCAGGGTATGGGCACCCGTATCCTGATGGATACCATCGTCGAGCTTCTTCCCAAGCCGCAGGACGCCCGCGCCCTCATGGCTGAGAATGAGGACGGCGAGTCCTCCGAGTTCGTCGTCGCGCCCGGCGCACTGCCGACCGCGTTCGTCTTCAAGACCATTTCCGACCAGTACGGCAAGTATTCCTACGTCAAGGTGCTCTCCGGCTCCATCAAGCCCGATATGCCCATGGTCAACGCCCGCACGGGCGAGACCGAGAAGCTCGGCCGCCTGTACATTGCCAAGGGCAAGAAGTACACCGAGGTCAAGGAGCTCACCTGCGGCGACATCGGCGCCATCGCCAAGATGGACAAGGTCAAGACCGGCGACACGCTCTGCGAGCCGCGTAAGGTGGTCAAGATCGCGCCCATTCCCTTCGATGAGCCGTGCTACAGCGTGGCCATCGCGCCCAAGACCCGCGGCCAGGAAGACAAGATGGCGCAGGGTCTCAACCGCCTGAACGAGGAAGATCCTTCCTTCCGCGTCATCAACAACGCCGAAACGCACCAGATGGTCGTCTGCGGCGCGGGCGATATCCAGATCGACGTGCTGGTGAGCAAGCTCAAGAGCCGCTTCGGCGTTGAGGTCGTGCTCGACACGCCGCGCGTCCCCTACCGCGAGAAGATCCGCAAGACCGTGCAGAAGCAGGGCCGTCATAAGAAGCAGACCGGCGGCAGCGGCCAGTTCGGTGACGTTTGGATCCGCTTCGAGCCCAACGAGGAGAGCGAAGAGATGGTCTTTGCCGAGGAAGTGTTCGGCGGCAGCGTGCCCAAGAACTTCTTCCCCGCCGTTGAAAAGGGTCTGCGCGAGGCCTGCGTCCACGGTCCGCTTGCCGGCTACCCGGTCGTGAACCTCAAGGCCGTCCTTTACGATGGCTCCTACCACCCGGTCGATTCGTCCGAAATCGCGTTCAAGACCGCGGCGAACCTCGCCTACAAGGCAGCCATGCCCGAGGCGTCCCCGGTGCTGCTCGAGCCGGTGTGCGAGCTCAAGGTCACTGTGCCTGACCAGTACATGGGCGATATTCTCGGCGACCTCAACAAGCGCCGCGGCCGCGTCATGGGTATGAACCCGACCGGCAACGGCGAGCAGGTCATCGAGGCCGAGTGCCCCGAGGCAGAGCTGATGAGCTACGCCATCGACCTGCGCTCCATGACGCAGTCCCGCGGCTCGTTTGTGATGCACTTCGTGCGCTACGAGCAGTGTTCCGCCGATGCGCAGGCCAAGGCCATCGCAGCGGCCAAGGCCATGCAGGAAGCAGAGTAAGTCCGCCTTTCCTGCCGGCAGGAACAATGCAGCAAATCAAAGGAGCGATCCTCTTCTAAGAGGATCGCTCCTTTTTGCATTTTTTGCGGAAAGCGGACTTATTCTCCGAGCGACGCCCGGTAGGTTCGCTTCAAAAACGCGGCGTTCATGATCACGCTCACGATCTCTGCGATCGGGAAAGAGAGCCATACCAGCTCGAGCTGTCCCGTGAGGGAGAGCAGGTAGGCGGCGGGCAGCAGCACGACGATCTGGCGGCAGACGGAGCTGACGAGTGCGTAGGTGGGCTTGCCGAGCGCCTGACAGGCGCTGCCCGCGATGATGCTGAAGCCGGCAAGCGGAAAGTGAATGCCGATGATGCGCAGCGCGGCCCGGCCGATGGAGAGCATCTCCTCCGTCGGGGAGAAGAGACCCAGCAGCGTTTCGGGAATGAACTCGAGGAGCGCGAAGCCGACGCACATGATGCCGATGGCGGTGTAGGACGTCAGGCGCACGGCCCTGCGCACGCGGTCGAATTTCTGCGCGCCGTAGTTGAAGGACACGATGGGTACCATCGCGTTGTTCAGGCCGAAGCAGGGCATGAAGATGAAGCTCTGGAGCTTGAAGTACGCGCCGAACACGGCGGTGGCGGCCTCAGTGAACGAGATGAGGATCTTATTCATGCCGAACATCATCACCGAGCCGATGGACTGCATGATGATCGAGGGAATGCCGACGGCGTAAATGTCCGCCACCGTTGCGCGGTGGGGGCGAATGCCCGACAAGCGCAGCTGCACATCGGGGTTTTTCGTGTGGTTGAGCACAAGGCCGAGGGCGGCGCCGATGAACTGGCCGGTGATCGTGGCGACAGCTGCGCCCGCGACCTCCATGCGGGGAAAGCCCAGAAGGCCGAAGATCAGAATGGGGTCGAGCACGATGTTGCACACGGCGCCCACGATCTGCGAGATCATCGAAAGGTTTGTGCGTCCCGTGGCCTGCAAGAGCCGCTCACCATAGACCTGCACGAAGATGCCGAGCGAGCAGCCGATGCAGATCCTGACATAGGCCTGTCCGTAGGCGATGATCTGCTCATTTGCCGTCTGGAAGCGGAAGAAGGGCGTGGCGAGCGAAAAACCGAGTAGCATAAAGACCGCGGCGGTGCAGAGCGTCAGGAAAAGACCCGTGCCCGCGGCGCGGTTCACCGCCGTCTGGTTCTTCTCGCCCAGCGAGCGCGCGAGCAGCGCATTCATGCCGACGCCGGTGCCGACGGAAAAGGCGATGCACAGCATTTGCAGCGGGAAGGCGAGCGAGACGGCATTCATCGCGTCCTGACTGAGGCGCGCGACAAACACGCTGTCGACAATGTTGTAGAGCGCCTGAAAGAGCATGGATACCATCACAGGCCCTGCCATATTGGCGAGCAGCTTTCCGATGGGCATCGTGCCCATCTTGTTTTCTCTGGTGTTTTCTTCCATGTTTCCTCCCTGTTTAACTTTTTCGTTCCGACATATAAAATTCCGGCGCCGCAGCGCCGGAATCAAAATGCAATCATTTTTTCCGCGACCCGCGCGTGGAAAAAATTCATCTCAGAGCGCAAGCGTGCGAACGGAGTGAGTGCGACGCAGCGCTCGGCAAAACCAAAATCAAAAATGCACCGCAGTGCATTTTTGAATTATTTTTTCAGTTCCCCGTTGGCGGACTTGGTGAGATACGCGTTGATGAAGCCGTCGAGATCGCCGTCCATGACGGACTGGATGTTGCCGGTCTCGTATTCGGTGCGCGTGTCCTTGACGAGCTGATAGGGCATGAAGACGTAGGAGCGGATCTGGCTGCCCCACTCGATCTTGAGCTGCACGCCCTTGATGTCGGAGATCTTCTCCGCGTGCTGCTGGATCTTGAGCTCCATCAGTCGGGATTTGAGCATCTGCATGGCGTAGTCGCGGTTCTGGAACTGCGAGCGCTGTGTCTGGCAGGCGGTGACGATGCCTGTGGGCTTGTGGATCAGTCGAACGGCAGAGCTCGTCTTGTTGACGTGCTGGCCGCCTGCGCCGGAGGCGCGGTAGACCTGCATCTCGATGTCCTCGGGACGGATCTCGACCTCAATGTCCTCGGGCAGCTCGGGCATGACCTCGAGCGCTGCGAAGCTCGTCTGGCGGCGGGCGTTGGCGTCGAACGGGGAAACACGCACCAGACGGTGCACGCCGTTCTCACCCTTTAAGTAGCCGTAGGCGTTCTCGCCCTTGACCATGACCGTCGCGCTCTTGAGACCAGCCTCGTCGCCGTCAAGATAGTCGAGCATCTCAAACTCGAAGCCGTGCTTGTTCGCCCACTGCATATACATGCGGTAGAGCATCTGCGCCCAGTCCTGCGCCTCGGTGCCGCCCGCGCCGGCGTGGAACGTCAAAATCGCGTTGCAGTTGTCGTATTCGCCGGAGAGGAGCGTCGTGAGTCGCGCCTGCTCCACATCGGCTTCGAGCTTTTTGTAGCCCTCTTCGAGCTCGGGCAGCAGGCTCTCGTCGTCCATCTCCGTGCCCATGTCGATCAGCGCAAGCAGATCGTCGCGCGTGGAAACGAGCTTTTCGTAGCGGTGGATCTTATTCTGGAGCTGCTTGGAGCGCATCTGGTTTTTCTGCGAGCGTTCCAGATCGTTCCAGAAGCCGTCCTCGTGGGCCTCCAGCTCGAGGCGCTTGAGCTCCTGACGGGCCTGCTCGATCTCCAATGCCTTGAAGAGGTTTTCAAACGTTTCGTCCATTGCAAGCAGTTTCTGCTTGTAGGAATCGTATTCGATCACAGCCATGGCGTTCTCTCTCCTTTTCGTTGTTCCTTCATTAGCCGAAAAAGTATATCACACACGCCGGATAAAGGCAAGAAAAAATCCGCTCTCCGGGACAAAAAATCCCGTGGGAACGGCCTTTTTGCGCTTTTCCGGCCATAAAAACAAAAAAGCCACGCTCTCGCGTGGTCGTACAAAAGGGATCTCAGCGCTCGCTGACGATCTGCTTGGTGTTGCCGAAGATCATGTCGTCAACATCCTGCTTGATGAACTTGTCGAACATATTGTGTTTCACGCTCCTTTCTCTGTTCAATTTCAGTTTATATGATAGCCGCGAAAAAATCAAATTTCAATCGTCAGCATTCATGGTTTTAACCAAAAAGTTAACAGATATTTCATGCAAGTTGCTGAATAAGGACTTGCATTTTCGAGACCGACACTTTATAATAGGCTAAAAGCTTATTTTTGAAACGGAGGACGCGCAGGATGGCGGCTTTTGTTACATTTGAAGATGTTTCCAAGGTTTACCGCAGCGGCGAGGTGGAGATCCGCGCGGTGGATCATATCAGCTTTACGATCGAAAAGGGAGAATTCTGCGTCATCGTCGGCCCGTCCGGCGCGGGCAAGACGACGGTTTTGAACATGCTCGGCGGTATGGACGCCTGCTCGGGCGGCACGATCACGGTCGACGGCACGCGCGTGAGCGGCTTCAACGCCCGCCAGCTCACGACCTATCGCCGCCACGACATCGGTTTCGTCTTCCAGTTCTACAATCTGGTGGGCAACCTTACGGCGCTTGAAAACGTGGAGCTTGCCGCGCAGATCTGCAAAAACCCGCTCGACGCGGCGACGGTTTTGGACGAGGTCGGCCTTGCCAAGCGCGCGAACAACTTCCCCGGTCAGCTCTCCGGCGGCGAGCAGCAGCGCGTGGCCATTGCCCGCGCGCTGGCGAAGAACCCCAAGCTCCTTTTGTGCGACGAGCCGACCGGAGCGCTCGACTACGTGACGGGCAAGCAGATCCTGAAGCTCTTGCAGGATACCTGCCGGGAAAAGGGCGTAACGGTCGTGGTCATCACGCACAACAGCGCCATCACGCCGATGGCCGACCGCGTGATCCACATCAAAAACGGCACGGTGGAGAGCATGCAGCTCAATGAGAATCCCGCAAGCGTGGAGAGCATCGAATGGTAACAGCAAAGCAAGCAAGAAAGGGGGCGGCGCAATGAAAAATGCAATGCAGAAGGACTTCTGGCGCGAGATCGGCCATACGCGCAGCCGCTTCTTCTCCATCATGATCTTGGTTGCGCTGTCGGTCGCGTTCCTTTCGGGACTCAAGGCGACGGCGCCGGATATGAAGCACACGGGCGACGACTATCTTGATTCCCTGCACTTAGCCGACATTCAGGTGCTCTCGACCCTTGGCCTGACCGACGAGGACATTGCCGCGCTGCGCGCGCGGGATAAGATCGAGGACGCCGAGGGCGAATACGTCATCGATGCGTTTGCCTCGTCCGATTCGCTCGACGCAGTGGTGAAGGTCCTTTCCCTCACGGATCGCGGCATCAGCGATGTGCTGCTGCGCGAGGGGCGCATGCCCGAGCGCGCGGACGAGTGCGTGGTGGAGGAAAATATGCTCTCGCTGATGAGCATTTCCATCGGTGATACGATCACGCTCACGCCGGGGGACGACCTTTCCGATGCGCTCGCGCAGGACACCTACACGGTGGTCGGCACGGTGCGCTCGCCGGTGTACCTTGCGGTGGAGCGCGGCACGTCGACGCTCGGCAGCGGCACGGTGAAGGCGTATCTCTACCTGCCGCGCGAGGCGTTCACGCTCGACTACTATACGGCGGCCTATGTCCGCGTTTCGGGCGCAGCGGAGATGACCGCGTTTTACGATGAATACGACGATTACATTGACGATGTGATCGATTCGCTCGAGGACTTCGGCGATGCCCGCGCGATCCTGCGCCACGACGAGCTTGTGGACGAAGCGACGGAAAAGCTTGACGACGCGCAGAAGGAGCTGGACGACGCCAAGGCGGAGGCCGACAAAGAGCTCGGCGACGCGCGCAGGGAACTTGCCGATGCGCGCAAGGAGCTCGACGACGGCTGGAAGGAATACAATGACGGCAAGCAGGAGCTTGCCGATTCGCGCACGAAGCTCGACGATGCCAAGGCCGAGCTGGAGGAAGGCGAGCAGGAATACGCCGACGGCGTGAAGAAATACGATCAGGCTGTGCGCGACTATGAAAAGGGTCAGAAGGACTATGCCGACGGCGTGAAGGACTATGAAAAGGGCGCGCAGCAGCTTGCCGACGGTGAAAGTGAGCTGGAAGCCGGCAAGGAAAAGCTGGACGAGGGACAAAAGCAGCTCGACGCATTGGGCAATACCGTGGCGGGCGCGCTGCAAAACGATCCGAACTACGCCGGCGTGACCGGCGGGACGATCATCGACGAGCTTGGCCGCGGCGATGAAAATACTGCCGCAGCCACCGACGCGGCGCTCGACAAAATGCGCGCGCAGCTTGAAGGCGGCATCGCGCAGGCGCAGCAGGGCCTTGCGAAGATCGACGCGGCGCTGAGCGCCCTTCCGGATAGTGAAGAAGTTGCCGCGCAGCGCGCGGAACTGGAGCGGCAACGCGCGGAAACGGCGGCACAGCTCAGCGAGCTGCAAAGTCAGCTCGCCGCTCTCAGCACCGTCAGCTCCGGCAGCATTGCCGCAAACAAGCAGCAGCTCGATCAGGGGCGCGCGGACTATGAAAGCGGCAAGCAGCAGCTCAGCGCGGGCTACCGCGACCTGCGCGACGGCAAGAAGGAACTCGACAAGGCGAAAAAAGAGCTGGACGAGGCGCCGCAGAAGCTTGCCGACGCAAAGCAGGAGCTTGCCGACGCGCGCAAGGAGCTGGACGACGGCTGGAAGGAATACTACGACGGCGAAGAAAAATACGCCGACGGCGAAAAGGAACTGGCCGACGCCTACCGCGAGCTGACAGACGGCGAAAAGGACTACCGCGAAGGACTGCGCGAGTATGAGGACGGCAAGGCCGAGGCGGACGAGAAGATCGCCGACGCGGAGGAAAAGATCGCCGACGCGCGCCGCAAGGTCGCGGACATTGAAAGCTGCGAGTGGTATCTCTTCAGCCGCAGCTATAACCCCGGCTATACGGGCTATGGGCAGGACGCCGAGCGCATGGCGAACCTTGCCAGCGTCTTCCCGGTGATCTTCTTCCTTGTGGCGGCGCTCGTGTGCCTCACAACGATGACGCGCATGGTCGAAGAGCAGCGCGTGCAGATCGGTTCTTTGAAGGCGATGGGCTACAGCGGCCTCGCCATCTCCCGCAAGTATCTCTTGTACGGGCTTTTGCCGAGCCTGACCGGCGGCGTGTTCGGCCTTGTCATCGGATATATCCTCTTCCCCAAGATGATCTTCACGGCCTATCAGATCATGTATCAGATGCCGAACATCGAGCTGCGCGCCTACGGCGGGATCTCCGCCTATTCGCTGCTTGCGGCAGTGGCATGCACCACGCTCGCCACGCTCTGGGCCTGCCTTGCCACGCTGCGCGAAACGCCTGCGAGCCTGATGCGCCCGCGCACGCCGAAGGCGGGTAAGCGCGTGTTCCTTGAGTACATCAAGCCCCTGTGGAGAAAGATGTCCTTCACCCATAAGGTGACGGCGCGCAACCTTTTCCGCTACCAGAAGCGCTTTTGGATGACGGTCATCGGCATCGGCGGCTGCACCGCGCTCATCATCGCGGGCTTTGGCATGCGCTCGTCGCTCCTCTTTACGATGTCGCGCCAGTATGACGATCTGTTCCATTACTCCGCGCAGGTGACGCTTTCAAGCAATGTACTGCCGGAGGAGCGGCAGGCGGTGGAGGATTTCCTCGCGGGTGACTCCCGCGTTGTGAATGACGTTCCCTGCACGGCGTCCTCTGCCACAGTCATCACATCGAGCTATTCGACCACCGCCTATGTTGAGGTGATGGAAGCGGACGAGATCGGCAAGGTCATTGATCTGCTGGACTACAAGACCGGCGAGCCGATCACCATGGAGGATACCGGCGTGTACATCGACCAGAAGCTCTCAGAGCTTTTGAAGGTCTCGGTGGGCGATACCTTCTTCCTTGACGGAGACGAGTGCGGGGACGTGACGGTCGCGGGTATTTATGAGCATTACACGGGGCATTTCATCTATATGACGCCCTCGTACTATGAACAGACGCTCCACGCCGATAGCGAGCCGAACGCCTACCTTCTGAACTTTACGAGCGACGATACCGACACCTGCAACGCGATCTTTGAAAAGCTGCTCAGCATGAACGGCGTTGCGACGACCTCGCGCATGCGCGACACGCAGGACACCTACATGCACAGCATGGAGCGCGTGGACTTCGTCGTGGTCATCATCATTCTGGCAGCGGCGGCGCTGGCGATGGTTGTGCTCTTTAACCTTTCGAACATCAACATCACCGAGCGCCAGCGCGAGCTTGCCACGATCAAGCTGCTGGGCTTTTACGACAAGGAAGTTTCGGCCTATGTCTACCGCGAGAACATCGTGCTCACGGTGTTCGGTATCCTCATGGGCTGCTTCATGGGTCACTGGCTGCACATTTACCTTGTCCGCTCGACGGAGATCGACCTTATGATGTTCGGGCGGCAGACGGCGCCGTCGGCCTACGTGTACGCCGCGATCCTGACGATGCTCTTCTCCGTCCTTGTCAATGTGCTTGCGCACTTCAAGATGAAGAAGATCGACATGGTCGAGAGTCTCAAGAGCGCGGAATAAATTTCTTGTTTCGCGGCAGTGCATTGTGCTACAATAAAGGGCGGCAATAGCCGCCCTTTACCATTGTCGAAAAAGCGGCATGCCGCTTTTTCGAGGAGAATTCGCTGCGCTTCGTGCCTTGCCACCCGCAGGGCGGCTGCGACACGCGCTCCGCGCAAAGTGTTTTCTGCCACGCACGTGTCGCGGCAGAAAACGGATTTGAATTGATTGCGTGCCGTGCGCGGCACGCAACTCTGCGAGGCTTTTTGGCTTATAGCCTCCTTATAGATTGGAGTTTCCATGGCGAATCAAAGAAGAAAACATCATTTTTGGCGCAACCTGCTCATTTTGATCGTGCTGTTCGGCATTTACCTCTGCTGGGGCAACAGCAGCATCGAGACGGACGAGGTCACGTTCCCCTCGGGCACGCTGCCCGCGGGCTTTGACGGCTGCCGCATCGTGCACTTAAGCGACCTGCACGGAAAATATTTCGGCAAGGACAACGAGCGCCTTTACGCGGCGGTCAGAGCCGCGCAGCCGGAGTATATCTTCGTGACGGGAGATCTCGTCGACCGCGGGACAGAGGAACCGAACGCCTACGCCGCAGAAGTCGGCGCGGCGCTCTCGGCCATCGCGCCGACGTATTACGTCACCGGCAACCACGAGTGGGGTCATGGCACCGCCGCCGTGCGCGCGCTCAAGAGCACGCTGCGCGAGAGCGGCGTGACGGTGCTCTCCAACGAATTTGTGCCTCTCACGCGAAACGGCGATACCATCGTGCTTGCGGGCATCGACGATCCGAACGGCTACGCCGATCAGGAAACGCCGTACGAGCTTGCCCAGGAGATCTACGCCGCCTGTGGTGACCCCTTCTGGCTGCTGCTGGCGCACCGCAACGACCGCTTTGCGCGGGAATACAGTCTCCTCGGCGCGGATCTGACGATTTCCGGTCACGGCCACGGCGGCATCTGGAGATTTCCGTTTACCGATGGGGTGTTCGGCACGCAGAGAAACCTCTTCCCCACGCACACGGCGGGCTTTTATTCAGACAACGGCGCGTCCGTCTTTGTCAGCCGCGGGCTCGGCAATTCGCCGAAGATCGTACCGCGCATTCTGAATCGGCCGCAGGTCGCGGTCATCACACTGGAAAGGGGCTGAGAACATGCGTGAATTTCACGCCGGAAGCTACGACGTTGCCGTCATCGGCGCGGGACACGCGGGCATCGAGGCATCTCTTGCCTGTGCGCGCCTCGGCATGAAAACGGTGTGCTTTACCATCAACTTAGACGCGGTGGGCAACATGCCCTGCAACCCCGCCATTGGCGGCACGGGCAAGGGACACCTCGTGCGTGAGCTCGACGCCCTCGGCGGCGAAATGGCAAGGGCGGCGGACTTAGCCTGCATTCAATACCGCATGCTCAACCGGGGCAAGGGCCCCGCCGTCTGGTCACTGCGTGCGCAGGCCGACCGGCGGCGCTACCAGAGCGTGATGAAGCACACGCTCGAGCGGCAGGAAAATCTCCTGCTGCGTCAGGCGGAGATCGTCGATCTTCGCGTGGAGGACGGGCATGTCTCCGCCGTCGTGACCGAAACGGGCGGCGTTTACGCGGTCAAGGCCGTCATTCTCTGCTCGGGCACATTTTTGGACGGGCGCACGATCGTCGGCGAATGTGTGCGCGAGAGCGGCCCAGACGGAATGCACGCCTCGCTGACGCTGGCGAAAGCCCTCAGGAAGCTCGGCCTTCCCCTGCGCCGCTTCAAGACCGGCACGCCGCCGCGCGTGAACGCGCGCAGCATCGATTTTTCGCAAATGGAAGTGCAGACGGGCGATGAAGCGCCCCTGCCCTTCTCGTTTTCGACGCAAACGCCGCCTCAAAATCAGGTGGTCTGCTACTTAACGTATACAAGTGAGGAGACGCACCGCGTCATCCGCGAGAATCTGGATCGGAGCCCCATCTACTCGGGTGTGATCGAGGGCGTCGGCCCGCGCTATTGCCCGAGTATCGAGACGAAGATCGTCCGCTTTCCCGATAAGCCCCGCCACCAGCTCTTCATCGAGCCGATGGGGCTTGATACCGAGGAGCTCTACATTCAGGGCTTTTCCTCTTCCATGCCCGAGGAGGTGCAGCTTGAAATGCTGCACTCGGTCAAGGGCCTTGAGCACGCGGAGATGATGCGCCCGGCCTACGCCATCGAATACGACTGCATCGACCCGACCGCGCTCTATCCGACGCTTGAATACAAGCACATTTCGGGCCTGTACGGCGCGGGACAGTTCAACGGCTCATCGGGCTATGAGGAGGCGGCGGTGCAGGGCTTTGTCGCGGGTGTGAACGCCGCGCGGAAAATCAAGGGCGAATCGCCCTTCATCTTAGGCCGCGAGCAGGCCTACATCGGCACACTCATCGACGACCTCGTCACCAAGGGGACGAACGAGCCCTACCGCATGATGACGAGCCGCAGCGAATACCGCCTCATCCTGCGGCA
>ERZ773130.529-NODE-529-length-46079-cov-18.430319_pt1 | contig 46079 bp, 48 predicted proteins | sample MGYA00511919_ERZ773130 | MGnify/ENA primary metagenome ERZ773130 (study PRJEB29015, sample SAMEA2737851) | human gut metagenome | biome: human gut; feature: human-associated habitat; material: faeces | place: China | collected 2012 ...
CAGAAGCCGTTATCACTAACGATAATGATACCACAAACTGCCGCGCTTGTCAAGTCGGCGGTCTGAGCATGAGTACGGGCGGGGGAAAGTCGGCAATGTACGCAAAATGCTGCGAGGAGATAGCCGAGATAGTGCTAAGGCTGTATAAGAAAATGAGCGAGGAAGATCAGGACACATTCTTACTCGGCGAGATCTACGGCAGAGCTATGACGGCGCAGGAAGAGGAGGAAGAGTAATGAAAAGAATGACTATCAAGGCGCGGTTCGATAAGATGGTCGAGATATACCGCGATATGGAAATGCTCGAGAAGATGAGCGAGGGCACGAGCGGCGAGCTTTACCGCAGGGACGGCTACTACATAGACGGCCGCACGAAAGTGTACCCGAACGGCGACATAAGCAAGATACTGGGCGGCGTGCAGATATTCGCGAACTACATCGACATGGCGCAGGCCGCAAAAGAGCTGGGCGTAAAGCTCGAACTGGTCGGCGACGGGCGCGAGGTCTACTTCGTATACAAGGGCGTGGCGTTCACGTCCGTGTCGCTGTAAGGAGGGTCGGATATGACAGACGAAAGACAGCAGATAGTTGACATTACGGCGGTACAGCAAGAGCCCGCCGCCGTCGCGGTGCAGGAACATAACGTGATAGAAAACTACCGTGATTACTACAAGCTCGCGCAGACGATTTGCACCGCCGCGATTATCCCACAGGCGTACCAGAACAAGCCCGCAGACGTGGCGATAGCGATAGACATGGCAGACCGCATGGGCGTTTCGCCGATGATGGTGATGCAGTCGATGTTCGTCGTAAAGGGCAAGCCGAGCTGGAGTGGACAGGCGTGCTTATCGTTCATACGCAAAAGATACAGCAACGTAAAGGTGCTCTACACCGGCGAAAGGGGCACGGAGAACCGCGGCTGTTACGTCAAGGCTACCGACGCAGACGGCGACCTGCTGGAGGGCACGGTGGTAACTATGGCGATGGCAAAGGCTGAGGGCTGGCTCGCCAACAGCAAATGGCGCACCATGCCCGAGCAAATGCTCGCGTACCGCGCGGCGGCGTTCTTTGCACGAGTGCACTGCCCCGACCTGCTGATGGGCGTACAGGTAGAGGGCGAGCCTGAGGACAGCCGCCCGCACAGAAAAGAAGCGGAGGACGTATTATGATGGATATTACTAAGGATAACTACTACTCGCAGGCGGCGACTCTTGAGTACATGAGCTGTTCGCAGTACAAGGCTTTCTGCGCGTGCGAAGAGCAAGCGCTTGCGGAGATAGCAGGCGACTGGGGCGACTGGTCGCGCGAAAGCTCGACGGCCCTGCTGACAGGCTCGTACATTGACGCATATTTCGAGGGTACGCTCGAGGAGTTCAGGGCGGCTCACCCTGAGATATTCAAGCGCGGCGGCGAGCTGAAAGCCGACTATGCGCAGGCTGAGAACATCATCAAAAGGCTGGAGCGCGACCCGAAATTTATGCGGTATATGTCGGGCGAAAAGCAGGTGATAATGACGGGCGAGATAGGCGGCGTGCCGTACAAGATAAAGATGGACAGCTACCACGAGGGCAAGGCGATAGCAGATCTCAAGATAATGCGCGACTTCGCCCCGATATGGAACGAGCGGGCGCGCAGGCGGCAGAGCTTCGTGCGGTACTGGGGCTACGACACGCAGGGCGCGATATATCAGGAGATAGTGCGGCAGAACACGGGCGAGCGCCTGCCTTTCTACATCGCGGCGGCTACTAAGGAGCGGTACACCGACTACGATATTTTCGGCGTGCCGCAGGAGTGGCTGGACGAGCGGCTGGAAGAGGTGCGCAGGCTGAGCCCGCATTTTGCCGAGCTGAAGCGCGGCGAGGGCGAGCCGAAACGCTGCGGGCAGTGCGGCTGGTGCAGGGAAACTAAGACGATAACGTACATCAAGGACGCGCGGGAACTGGAGGACTTTTATGCAGATAATGACTAAGGACGGCACGGTGCTGGTGGCGGGCATGCTCCCGCGCGACTCCGAGTACAAGACGGTGGGCGACAAGCAGTCGAGCCTTGCGACATTCAGTATCAAGGTCGGCGAGCGGCCGCCTGCGGTACAGGGCGAGCGCGGCGAGGCCGTGTGGGCGAACTGCGAGTGCTGGCACGCGGCGGCAAGGGCTGCGGCGGCGCTCAAAAAGCACGACGTGGTGATGGCATTCGGCAAAGTCAAGACTGACAGATATACAAACAGCAGCGGCGAGGAAAAGGTGCGCAAGGTGCTGGTCTGCGAGGGGTTTTTCAAAATGCCGCCCGCAGTTTTGCCGCAGGCGCAGGCTCAGCCCGCAGCCCTGCCGCCCGAGATAGCCGAAGCCGCCGAGATGTTCACGGACGACGGCGTGCCGTTTTGACGATATGAGGAGGGAGATATTTGACCGATGAGATCCAGACAGAAAATGTGCAGGAGCAGACCGAACAGACCGAGCACACCGAGCAGGCGGCGGAAGCCGAGATAGTGCCCGAATACACGCTTGACGATTTCGTATCGGGCGAGCGCCCGTATGAGGACGTTTACGTTCAGCGCACCAATCCTTTTGCGCACGAGCGGGCGAAGTATCAGATGGAACAGCGGGCGCAGAAGGTCGGCTTTAAGAATTTCAAGGCGTTTTACAAGCAGTACTGCGAGAGCCGCGAGAGGGTCGCGAAAAACGACCTGCAATACATCACGAACCCGACCGAGTTTTCGGGGCAACCCTTGCAGCTCGAAGGCGGCAAATGGAAGTGCACCGACGGCGGAGTAGTCGGCTTCGACGGCAGCGGCGAGTGCATAGCCTGCCACCACCCAATAATGCCGATAGAGGTGCTGGAAAACATCGACACGGGCGAGGAGAAACTGCGCATAGCCTACCGCAAGCGCGGCGTGTGGCGCGAGATAGTCGTGAGCAAGACGGTGCTTTTCAACAGCCGCAAGATAACCGACCTGGCGGCTTCGGGCATAGACGTTACGAGCGAGAGCGCAAAGCTCTTGGTGGCGTATTTGCAGGACATGGAGAACCTAAACCTGCGCGAACTGCCGCTGAGAAAGTCGGTAGGGCGCATGGGCTACGTCAGCGGCGGTTTCGCGCCGTATGTAGATGGGCTGGTGTTTGACGGCGAGGCGGCATACGCGCCGATATACAAGGCGATACGCGCTCACGGCGACTACGAGAAATGGCTCAGCTGCGTGAAGAAACTGCGCGGGAAAAGCGTTATCGCGAAGATAGTGATAGCCGCAAGCTTCGCGAGCGTGCTCGTGCAGCCGCTCGGCGCGCTGCCGTTTTTCGTGCACCTATGGGGCGTAGACAGCGGCGCGGGCAAGACGGTAGGGCTGATGGCGGCGGCGAGCGTATGGGGCAGTCCCGCGCTCGGCGAATACATACAGACGTTCAATTCCACGCAGGTGAGCAACGAGCGAACGGCGGCTTTTCTCAACAGCCTGCCGCTCATGATGGACGAGCTCCAGCTCAGCAAGGACAGCCGCGGGCGCAGCAATTTCAGCGTTTACCAGCTCGCGCAGGGCGTGGGCCGCGGGCGCGGCAACAAGTACGGCGGTATCGACAGCACCCCGACTTGGGGCAACACGATAATCACTACGGGCGAAAGCCCACTGGTAGGCGGCGCGGCGGGCGCGGGCGCTGTGAACCGCGTTATCGACATCGAGTGCAGGGCGGATACTAAGGTCGTCACGGACGGCATAAGCGCTTCGGCGACCCTTAAACAAAACTACGGCTTCGCGGGGCAGTACTTCGTCGCGCGAGTGCAAAAGCCGCAGGTGCTCGAGCAGGCGCGTGAGATATTCAACGACTATTTCGCCGAGCTTTGCAAATCTGACACGACGGAGAAGCAGGCGATGGCGGCGGCTATGATACTCACCGCCGACCTGCTCGCAGAAGCGGAGATATTCGGCGGCGAAAGCCCACTGCGTGCGGCTGACATAGCGCCTTTCCTAGCCCGCAAGTCGGAGGTATCGGCGGGCGAGCGCGGGTACAAATTCCTCTGCGACTGGGTGGTGATTAACTCGAAGCGTTTCGCGATGAGCGAGGAAAACGGCGGCGAGGTCTACGGCGTTATCGAAAACGGCGTGGCGTTTATAATCAGGGCAAAGTTTACAGCTGCCTGCGAGCAGCAGGGATACGACCCCAGAAGCACGCTAAGTTGGCTTAAAGTCAACCATAAAATATTAACACGCGGCAAGCATTTAACGCGCGGGCGGCGCATAAACGGTTTAAACGTTGAGTGTATCGCAATGCCCATGCCCGACGCAGAGGCGGAAGCAACGCAAGCAGGCAATGTCGAGCCGTTCTGACCGCCTAAGTGTGCCACGCGTGGCATTTGTGGAACTGTTTTGCGGCATTTTGTGGCACTTTACTTATTTCGCAAAGTCTTGATTTTGCAGGGTTTTAAAAACTTGTGGCACTGTGGCACTTTTTGCGCACATATACACGCATACTTTTTATGATACTTTTTATCTGACTGATTAAATATAAAAAATATTTTTTTCAGCGAAAAACACGCAAAAAAAGTGCCACAGTGCCACACACCCTCACAAACCCTTGATTTTACTAGGCTTTTGGGGCGTGGAACACATCAAAAAATCAGTGCCACAAAGTGCCACAGTGCCACACGCTAATTTTTAGAAATGAAAGGGGAATTTAAAAATATGAACATCACTTTGCGTGACTATCAGCAAGAATGTATTGACACGATAGCAGCGCATGACAGCGGGCGCTATCTGATACAGATGGCGACAGGACTAGGCAAAACGGTAACGTTTGCCAGCTTGCCCCGAAAAGGACGCATGATGATACTATCACACCGCGAAGAGCTTGTCAAGCAGCCGCTGAAATATTTCGAGTGCTCCGCCGCCGCTGAGATGGCAGCCGTTCACTCGCACGGCGAAGAGGTGGTGTCGGCGAGCGTGCAGAGCATGGCGCACAGACTGGATGATTTCTCGCCCGAAGATTTCGACATCATCATAGTTGACGAGGCGCACCACGCCGCCGCAGCCAGTTACAAGCGGGTCATAGGGCACTTTCGTCCGCGCCTGCTTCTCGGCTTCACGGCAACGCCCAACCGCGCCGACAGCGCAAGGCTCTCAGACGTTTTCGACGAGATAATATTTCAGCGCGACTTGCGGTGGGGCATACGCCACGGCTACCTCTGCGACATATGCTGCAAGCGGGTGGACATAGGCTACGACCTTTCGGCGGTGCGCACGCGCATGGGCGACTACGCTCCCGGTGAGCTGGAAAAGGCTATGGACGGCACGGCGGACGCCATCGCGCAGGCTTACCGAGAACACGCTAAGGGCGCGACGCTGATATTCGCCGTATCGGTGGAGCAGTGCCGTGAGATAGCGCGGCGCATTGAAGGCGCGGAGGTAGTAACGGGTGCGACTAAGGACAGGGCAGAGATAATTCGCCGCTTCACCGCGCGCGAGATACCCTGCTTGGTTAACTGCATGGTGTTCACCGAGGGCACTGACATACCGCTCGTCGAAACGGTGATAATAGCCCGCCCGACCCGCTCAGACAGCTTGTACACGCAGATGGTGGGCAGGGGTCTGCGGCTGCACCCCGAAAAGGATATGCTGACGCTCATCGACTGCGTGGGCGTTACCGGAAAGGCGAGCCTTATGACCGCGCCGAGCCTGCTTGGTATCGACATATCAGACCTGCCGAAGCGCGCGCAGGACAAGCTGGAGGGTATGCTCTTCGACCTGCCCGCAAAGGCGGAGGCGCTCTCAGACACGCCCGAAAGCTGGATAAAGAACGTCAAGATAGTAGACCTCTGGGCGCGCGAGCAGAAGTATCAGACGCACAATGTCAACTGGTTCCGCCTGCCGACGGGCGAGCTGAAATGTTCGCTGAAACAAGGCAAGAGCCTGCGCATACCCGCCCCCGACGAGCTGGGGTGTGTGGAGTACGGCGGCAGGCGAGTACCCATGCAGCAGGCGCTTGACGAAGCGTATATGCTGCTCTGCCAGCACGAGCGCGACCAGCGGTACATATGGGACTTGACCGCCTGCAAGCGCTGGGGAAAATCCCCCGCCACCGAGAAGCAGAAAGAGATGATAAAGCGGCGCGGCAAGAGGGCGCTCGCGAAATCTGACATAGACATCGACAGTCTGACGAAGTTTGAAGCAAGCCAGATATTAAACAGGATAATGGGAGGGTGAAATATGCAGGAAGAATCGAGGATACAGATGGCGGTGCTGCGCTGGACTCAGCAGACTGCGGTGCGGCGCGCGTACCCTTGCTTGAAGCTGATGTACCATGTGCCGAACGAGCGCAAGTGCACGCCGCAGCAGGGGCGCATGATGAAGCTGCTGGGGGTGAAGTCGGGCGTGCCCGACCTATGCCTGCCGGTAGCGTGCGGCGGGTATCATTCGCTGTACATCGAGATGAAAACGCCGAAAGGTCGGGTGAGCGCCGAGCAGGAATGGTGGGCGGCAGAGCTTAGGGCGCAGGGGCACAAGGTGTGCGTATGCCGTTCGCTTGATGAAGCCGTGAGGGCGCTGACAGAGTATCTGGGAGGTGCGGAGAATGGCTGAAATGCTGACGAAAGCGGAGATGACAGAGCGTGCGGATATGCTGAATACCGCCGCCGCGCGAAGCCCCGAAATGCCCGACGGCCTTACCCAGCCCGAGCAGATGTACTTCGCGGTAATGCGTGCGCTGTACGGCGACTATCGGCGGGGCGTTATCACCCGCGAGCAAGCGAGAGCCGAGAAAGCGAAAGCGGCGGAAGCGTACATCGACGCGGCGTATGCCCACCGCCTTTACCAGCACCAAGCGGAGCTGGAGCGGGTGTTCCACCGCGAGTTCCACAAGAACGGCTGCGGGTGCGCGAAAGCGGGAGAATGCAGGCTGTACCGCATCATCTGCGGGCTGGAGGGGGTGAGCTGATGCTGCCAGCAATACTGATAACAACGACAATCTCGGCGATAGCTGCGGTGATGTGGGCGTTATGTGCGGCGGATACTGACGGAGATTTTGAGAATGAAGAGGAGGACGAGGAATAATGGCAAGATATATTGACGCAGAAAAATTAAAGTGTTCTATTGATTCGGAAACAGACAGCATATTTGATCGGGATATGACCATAGAGGAACTTTATTATAACCTGTGCAAACTGATTGATGATGAACCTACCGTAGATGCGCAGGAGGTAAAGCACGGAGAATGGAAGCCTATATTTATGACCGTAGCTTACGAATACGCAGGGAAAACTTTTGATTTGAGAGGTATAGAATGTTCAGAATGTGGAGAAGAAATGATTTATGAATTAAAGGAATCATTTCAGCCTAAACCTAACTATTGCCCTAACTGCGGCGCTAGAATGGACGGTGAAGGAAAATGAAACGTTCAGAACTTGAAAAGTATCTCGGCAAGACCATAGAGCTAACGATCTTCGGCAAAACGCTGAGGGGTATTCTGCACAAAACGGGCGAGGAGCAGTTCAAGAACAACTGCAATCTCTACCTGCCGAAGAAGTATTACTTCGTGTGCGATGAGTACGGAATACCCTGCGGCAACTGCATATTCAGGTGCTCGCACGTTGGCAAATTGCGGCTGATAGGCGGTGACGGCAAATGACCAAGACCGACCTGCAAAATTACCGCGCGGACAAGCGCAGGCTCGACCGAATAAGCGCACAGCTCGCGGAATTGGAAACGCGTGTGTGCGTACAGTCCGCCGCCGACCCGCCATTCAGCAAGCATTGCGTGACCCTCAGCGGCTTGCCGCCGAGCGACGAGGTAACGGCTCTCCACCGCGAGAAAGCCGTCTTAGAACGCCGCACAGCCGCCGTCCGCGCATACATATCCGCCATACCCGACCCGCAGACCCGAGAGATGTTCGAGCTGCGTTTCGTGCAGGGCAAGAAGTACCATCAGATAGCGCGACTGCTCGGCGGAATGTCAGAGGACTGCGTACGCAAGCGCGTGTGCCGATACATCGCAAACTCACCGAAAAATCGCTGAAAGCTCGAAAGTTGTCCGTTTTGTCCGTTTTTCCTATGTTATAATTTAAACTGGGGACAGTAGGACAGCACTGACTTGCTCTTTTTGATGAATCTCCTTTCATGTGATTTACGGGGCGCAAGTCCCGTGCGGTGACCGAGGGCATGACCTTATGCGCCGCGCCATTTGCTTCCGAGCCTCCTATAAATTTGCGTAAAGGCACTCCGCTTTCGGGCGGGGTGTCTTTTTGCACCCCTCTCCAAAATTTTGACCCCGAAAGGTGTGAACCCCTTGCCTATCGAAAGACCCGACCGCAGCGGCGCTCATCAGCAGCAGTTCCGCGCGAACAAGAAACGGATATACGCCACGCAGACCGTGTGCGGAATATGCGGCAGACCCGTTGATTTCTCGCTCAAATATCCGCACCCGCTGTCCGCTTGTATCGACCACATTATCCCGATAGCCAAGGGCGGGCACCCGTCGGACATATCGAATTTGCAGCTTGCTCACTGGTGCTGCAATCGTCAAAAGTCGGATAAACTCGTTGAAAAGCAGGTGTTCGATCAGTCAGTTGAGCTCCTATCCAACCGCATACTGCCGCAGACTTACGACTGGAAAACGTTCTGACGGCTCAGCGGTGCGCACGCTGAACACTTTACCCGATGTTCGTCAAATGTTCGTCAAAATGCATGAATTTTCCACGATTTTTTGTGACTTTTGCTGAATTTTTGGCAGCATATGGGGGGGAGGGTACCCCTTGAACTTGCGAGCGACCCTTCACCCTCTGCACTGGTTATATATCTCGCAGACTTGAAAAGTTTGGAAACGAAAGGATAAAACATGGCTGAATATAAGGGCATGGAGTACCTGCGGGCGAAGCTGAAATGCAAACGCCGCCGTGTGCAGGTGCGTTACGACCATTACCATATGAAGAATAAAATAGCAGACTTTGGCAAGATGATACCGCCCGATTATCGCTGGATAACCCCCGTGCTCGGCTGGTGCGCCAAGGCGGTAGACGCGCTCGCCGACCGCATAGTATTCGACGGTTTCGACGGCGGCGACGGTTTTCGCGTCAATGAGATACTGACGGAGAACAACAGCGACGTGCTCTTCGACAGCGCGGTCATTTCGGCGCTCATCTCGTCCTGCTGTTTCATCTACATCTCGGCGGACGGCGACGGCTACCCGCGTTTGCAGGTCATCGACGGCGGCAGCGCGACGGGCATTATCGACCCCATCACGAATATGCTGCGCGAGGGTTACGCCGTGCTCGATACCGACGACCGCGGCGAACCGACTATCGAGGCGTACTTCACCGCCGAGCAGACCGAGATCTACCGCAAGGGCGAGGACGTGCAGATATACGAAGACCCCGCGCCCTACCCGCTGCTTGTGCCGATGATCTACCGCCCCGACCCGGTAAGGCCCTTTGGGCACAGCCGTATAACCCGCGCGTGTATGGAGCTGGTGCAGGAAGCACTGCGCACTCTGCGCCGTTCGGAGATCTCGGCCGAATTTTACAGCTTCCCGCAGAAGTACATTTTGGGCTTGTCGGACAGCGCCGAGCAGATGGACAAGTGGGGCGCGACTATGTCTTCGATGTTGGCGGTAACGCGCGACGACGACGGCAACAACCCCACCGTCGGGCAGTTTCAGCAGCAGAGCATGACGCCGTACTCCGAGCAGCTAAAGTCGATAGCGAGCCTTTTCGCAGGCGAAACGGGCTTGACCCTCGACGACCTCGGCTTCGCAACGTCGAACCCATCAAGCTACGACGCTATCCGCGCGAGCCATGAAAATCTGCGGCTGACGGCGCGCAAGGCTCAGCGGACGTTCGGCACGGGCTTTCTCAACGTCGTGTATCTGGCGGCGTGCGTGCGCGACAAGGCGGCGTATACGCGCTATGCATTCGCAGGTCTTACCCCGCGCTGGCTGCCGATTTTCGAGCCCGACGCGGCGGCGCTGGCAGGCATTGGCGACGCTATTTTGAAGATAAATCAAGCCGCCCCCGACTATCTCGGCGAAAAGAATATCCGCCGCTTGACGGGCATGGAGGGCGAAAATGGCTGACATCGGCGCAGAGCTGCTCGAGAAAATTCGGGCGTATTTCAAGAAAAAATGTCAGGGCGACGCGTACATACAGTCGGTGCTCGGCAAGGTCGCGGCTGGCACGGCGCAGATGGAAGAGATCTCGCTTCTCTCGCAGTCGATAGGCTTTCGGGCTTCGCAGGCGATAAGCGAATACGTCAACGTCGCCGCGCTGCCCGACGGCAAGATGTACTACAACATCGCCGACACGATACTCTCGGGCGTGCTCAAAGACAACTACGAGATCATCAATTCTGCGGCGGCTGAGTGCCAGCGTGCGCTTGACCGCAAGATGGGAATTAACATCGAGCCGCAGCGTGCGCCATACCCCGCAGAGCGCGTGCAGGCGGTAGCGGGAGCGGCTTCCGCGCCCGACATCAGCGAAGAAAAAATGGTGCGCCGAATGACATCGACGACCGAGAACATCACGCGAAGTTTTTACGATGATTACGTTGAAACTAACGTGAAATATCGCAGCGAAGCGGGGCTGGAATGCTTTATTATCCGCAGCGACCACGGCGGGTGCTGCAAATGGTGCGCGGCTCTCGCGGGCAAATACCGCTACCCCGAAGAAGTGCCAAAGGACGTTTACCGCCGCCACGACAACTGCACCTGCACCGTGACATACACCAATGGCAGAAAGGCGCAGGACGTGTGGAGCAAGACCTCGCGCGAGCTGCCCGCCGAAGAGCGGGAGCGCATGAAGCAGATAGGTTTCAAGAAGCCGACCATTTCAGCCGAAGAGCGGGAGCGCATGAAGCAGATAGGTTTCAAGAAGCCGACCATTTCAGCCGAAGAGCGGGAGCGCATGAAGCAGATAGGTTTCAAGAAGCCGACCATTTCAGCCGAAGAACGCGAGCAAATGTTGATCGCGGGCATGAAAAAGCCGCAAAGGCTTGACATTGCGGGGAAAAGTGGTATAATGGATAAAGGCGTAAAGGTCGATATGCAGTATTTTTCTGAGAAAGATATTGAAAGACAAGAATCAAATTCCTTAAAACGCGCTATCCGCAATTATAAAAGGCGTATAAAAGAGCATGAAGAATATATCAGCAACCCATATGAACACTGTCCTGACTGGGATAGCTTTGACGACCGTAAGAAAGAAGGTCTAATAAAGCACTGGAAGAAGGAAATATCAAATTTTGATGAATCTATTCAGAACAGAGTTACAGAGCTAAAGAAAAGAGGAGATCACGATGAATAAGCTTACAGAATCTGAACTTGAATTTATTATTTCAAGGGTCTTGGACAATGCAAAGGACGCGGCGGAAAGTACCGAAGAATCGCAGTTCAACGAGGGCAAAAAGCTTGCATATTATGAAATACTCGACACTATCAAAAACGAGTTGACTGTTCGGGATATTGACGTAAAACGTTTCGGGCTTGACACCGTACTGGAAGAACTGCTTTGACACGAAAATAACCCTTGACCGCTCCTCGCACCCCGCGAAGGGCGGTTTTCATATATCCACATTCAGCACCTTGCTTCGGCAGGGTGCTTTTCTTATGCCTAAAAAAGGAGGTAATCAGCTATTGAGAAGCGTATCGGCAGGCAGACCCCCACCGTATCGGTAGTGCTGCCGTATGAGCAAACGCTCGGCGGCGAGGCTGTCGCGATGTACAACAAGTCGGGGCGCACCGCGCAGCAGTGGCAGGAACTGATGATGTACGACATCATGGCGGTGGACGGCGAGGGATTGTGGCGGCACATGAAATTCGGCTGGTCTATACCCCGCCGAAACGGCAAGTCAGAACTGCTCATAATGCGGTCGATATGGGGACTGCTCCACGGTGAAAGTATTCTCTACACCGCCCACCGCACCTCCACCTCTCACTCGGTGTGGGAAAAGGCCACCAGCCTGCTCGCGAAGATGGGCTACCGCGAGAAAGAGGACTTTAAGACCGCGAAGCAGTTCGGTCTTGAGCGTATCGAGTGGCTCAAAGGCGAGGGGCTGATAAATTTCCGCACGCGCTCGAGCAAGGGTGGGCTTGGCGAGGGTTACGACCTGCTCATCATCGACGAAGCGCAGGAGTACACCACCGACCAAGAAACTGCGCTTAAATACGTCGTTACCGACAGCCGCAACCCGCAGACGCTCATGTGCGGCACGCCGCCGACGGTGGTATCTGCGGGCACGGTTTTCACCAAGTACCGCAAGACGACTGTCACGGGCGGCGGCAACGACGACGGCTGGGCGGAATGGAGCGTGCCTGCGCTCACCAACGCCCACGACCCCGAATTGTGGTACGCGACAAACCCGTCGCTCGGCACTATCCTCACCGAGCGCGCTGTACGCTCCGAGCTCGGCGACCCGCAGGACGCCCAAGTGGACGACAACATACAGCGTTTGGGGCTTTGGCTGACGTACAACCAAAAGTCGGCTATCAGCAAGGGCGAGTGGCAGGCGTTGTGCGTGACCGAAAAGCCGCAGCTCACTCACGAACTGTTTTTCGGCGTGAAGTACGCCAAAGCTACCGAAAATGTATCGCTCGCTGTAGCCGCAAAGACCGCCGACGGCAAAGTGTTCGTCGAAGCCATCGATTGCCGACCCGTCCGCGAGGGCAACGACTGGATAATAGCGTATCTGCGCAACCCGCATATGCGCGAAACGGTCATAGACGGCGCAGGTGGACAATCTCTGCTCGCCGCCGACATGAAAAACGCCGGTATACGCCGCAAGCCGATACTCCCGAAAGTTTCGGAGGTCATAACTTCGGCGGCAAGCTTTGAGCGCGGCATTTTCGCGCAGACGATCTGCCACGCCGACCAGCCGTCGCTGGAACAAGTCGTCGCCAACTGCGAGCACCGCGCTATCAGCTCGGGCGGCGGGTACGGTTACACGTCCATTTTAGAGGGCGCGGACATATCGCTGCTTGAAGCCGTCGCGCTGGCGCACTGGGCGTGCGTGAACACGGTCAAAGAGAAGAAAATACAGAAGGTAAGCTGGTAACGGCTTACATATATACCCACCGCGCAAGCGGAGAAAGGAAATATTATGGCAGATTTTAAACCCATCGAAACGCAGGAAGCTTTTGACGCAGCGGTCGCCGACGTGAAAAAGCAGTACGAGGGCTGGCTCTCGCCCGAGGACTACAACGCAAAGACCGCCGACCTCGCGAATCAGCTCGAAGCGAACAAGACCACCATTGCCGACCTTACGGCTAAGGCAAAGGCGTATGAGAGCGGCGCGCTGAAAATGCGCATCGCTCACGAGAACGGCATACCCTATGAGCTTGCGGGCAAGCTTTCGGGCGACACCGAGGAGGAGATCAAAAAGGACGCTGAAACGCTCGCAAAATTCGTGAAAAATCAGCAGCAGCCCCAGCCCCTCGCAAATACGGAACACGGACACGTGAACGGCAAGGACGCGGCGTACAAGTCGCTTCTCGCCGACCTCAAAAAGTAAAGAAAGGAAGTAATTAACTATGGCAGACATTCTCTCTAAGGGCGCAAAATTCGACCCGCAGCTCGTGACCGAGCTTTTCGACAAGGTAAAGGGCTTTTCATCGCTCTCGACCCTCTGCGCGCGCAGCCCTATCGCATTCAACGGACAGAAAGAGTTCATCTTCAGCATGGACGACGAAGTAGACCTCGTTGCCGAAGGCGGCAAAAAGACCCGCGGAAGCGTGGCTCTCGACCCTATCACGGTACTGCCGCTAAAGGTAGAGTACGGCGCAAGAATGACAGATGAATTTCTCTACGCCTCTGAGGAAGCGCAGATAGAAATGCTCAAAAATTTCTCTGAGGGCTTCTCGAAAAAGGTCGCCCGCGGTCTTGACATCATGGCTTTCCACGGACTGAACCCGAGGACTAAGACGGCGGCGGCTATCATCGGCACGAACCACTTCGACAGCGGCGTTGCTGTCATCGCGCAGGACAGCAAAACGCCCAAGACCCCCGACGCGCTGATAGAAGAGGCTATCGCGGCGGTGCAGGGCCACGAGTACGATGTATCGGGCCTTACGATGGCTCCCGCTTTCCGCTCCGACCTCGCCAAGATGGTGGACGCGAGCGGAAGAAAGATATACCCCGAACTTGCGTGGGGCAGCACTCCCGCTCAGATGAACGGTATAAGCACGACCACCAACACTACGGTGTCTTTCAATTCAAGCAAAGACCTTGCGATAGTCGGCGACTTCGCGACGGCATTCAAGTGGGGCTATTCCAAGGAGATACCGCTCGAAGTTATCCAGTACGGCGACCCTGACAACAGCGGCCGCGACCTCAAAGGATACAATGAGGTGTACATCAGAGCCGAAGCTTACATCGGCTGGGGCATTCTCGACAAAAACGCTTTCGCCGTTATCCAGTCGGCGGCGACTGAGTAAGGGGGCATGGCAATGGCGGCAGTGTACGCGGCTATCGACGACGTTATACGGCTCGGGCGCAAGCTCACGGCTGAGGAACAGGAACTTGCGGAGGCGCTGCTGCCCGTTGCTTCCGCTAAGCTGAGCCTTATCGCAAAGAAGCACGGCAAAAGCATAGCGCTCATGTCGGCGGCAGACCCCGAGTTCGCGCTTGCGATCAAGGAGACCATCGCGCGGGCAGTTATCCGCGCGGTAAATGCGGCGGCTGATGATTCGCCCGCGGCAACGCAGGCTTCACAGGCGGCTATGGGGTACAGCATATCTATGTCGTACCTTAACGCGGGGCAGCAGCTTTACTACCTGCGCAACGAATTAAAAGACCTCGGGCTGATACGGCAGCGCTGGGGCGCACTGGAGGTGTACGGCAATGGTGACAATGATTAAAGGCATACCCGTTGAACTTGTGGTGCGCGAGCAAACAGGCGCTGACGCGCTCAACCGCCCGATATATGCGGAGCGGATAGAGGTAGTCGAAAACGTGCTTGTGGGCGCGCCCAGCAGCGATGACGTTACAGCCGCGCTCAATCTCAGCGGCAAGAGAATAGCGTACACGCTGGCTATCCCAAAGGGCGACGAGCACGTTTGGACTGACACAGAGGTGCGCTTCTGGGGCGGGCGATACCGCACCGTAGGCGAACCGACGCAGGGCATAGACGCGCTTATCCCGCTCAGTTGGAACAAGAAAGTGCAGGTGGAAAGATATGCCGACGAAGATAGTTCTGAACCATAAAGCGGTGGGCGACTACCTCATGAGCGACAGCGTGGCGGCACTGACGGAAGAGTACGCCGAACGCATACGCGCAAAGCTGCCGAAGCAGGGCTACCGCGTGAAGAATTACGCATGGACTAAGCGCTATCGTATACGCCGCCGTGTATCGTCGGTCGCGGCGACACACAAGCGCGCCATTCAGCAAAATCAGAAGAACAACACGATACTGAAAGCGGTCGGGGAGGTAAAGGAATGATAGAAGTCACGCTTATCGACTACATATCGCGCGGGCTGGACGTGCCGTGTTTTGCCGAAGAGCCCGCCAAGCCACCCCGAAGCTACTGCATTATCGAGCGCACGGGCACATCCGAACGCAACTGCATAACGTCCGCGACGGTGGCTGTACAAAGCTACGGCGGCACGCTGCTTGAAGCTATGGAGCTTAACGAACGCTTGCTGAAACTCATGCGGCGTATGCCGGAACGCGGCGACATAAGCCGCTGCGCGCTCGTCAGCAGTTATCCATTCAATGAAACGACTACAAAACGTTACCGCTTTCAGGCGGTGTACGAAATAACATATTTTGAGGAGTGATTTTATGTCGAACAACAAAAACAATGTCACTACGGGCAAGCCAAAGGTAGGCGGCGCAGTTTTCCGCGCGCCCTGCTCAACGCCCCTGCCGACCGACGCCACTACCGAGCTGAACGCGGCTTTCAAGTGTCTGGGCTACATCAGCGAGGACGGCTTGACCAACGACGGCAGCCGCACCACCCAGTCTATCAAGGCATGGGGCGGTGATGTGGTGCACGTTTCCACCACCGACAAAAAGGACGATTTCACGATGACGTTCATCGAATCGCTCAGCGCAGAGGTGCTCAAACTCGTTCACGGCGACAGCAGCGTCACCGGCACACCAGAGGACGGCATGACGGTAGCGGTAGGCTCCGGCGACCTCGAGGACTACGCATACGTTATCGACATGATAATGACGGGCGGCGTGCTCAAACGCATTGTGCTGCCCTCTGCGAGCGTTTCCAACGTTGCCGAGGTGCAGTATGACGACAGCGACGCGGTGGGCTACGGCGTAACGCTGACCGCTATGGCAGACAGCGCGGGCAACACCCACTACGAATATTTCAAGAAGCCCGCGACTGAGTAAGGAGGTACGGCATGAAGATGATTGAGGGCAAGACCGAGCACGGTTTTGCATTTAAGTACGAAGCTGAAAAGCTCAACGATTGGGAGCTGCTGGAAGACCTTGTGGCAGTAGACGGCGGCGACGGTTCGCGGCTCGTGAGCGTGCTCCACCGCCTGCTCGATGATACGCAGGCGGCGGCGCTGAAAGACTTTTGCCGCGATGAGAACGGCAGAGTGCCGCGCGACGTAATGGTGCGCGAGATCTATTCCATTATCCGCGGCGGCGAAAAAGACGGCGACGGAAAAAACTGATACTGCTCGCCCGCATGGTGAGCGCGTGCGAGGGCGAGTTGATATGCGACTTTGCCGAGGTCTACAACATATACGATCACCGCGCCCTGCCGCTGAGGACGGCGGCAGCGCTTGCGGGCGGGCTGCGCTCAAACTCACGCGCACGCATGGCTTTGGCGGGTGAAGATCATACGCTCAGCGAAATGCTGGGCGTTTTGATTTTTGACAAGCTTTCGCTGCTCGTGTGGCTGGGCAGCAAGGACGGCGCGCGCGGAAAGAACCGCCCCGAATCGCTGGCGGCTAAGCTTTTCGGCACGCCGAACGAACCGCAGACCGAGGGCTTCGACGACCCGATGGCGTATGAAAAAGCGCGGCAGAAGATACTTAACGGAGGTGATTAAATGGCAGACAGCAATGGCAAAGGCATTGAGCTTGCGAAGGCGTATGTTCAGATAGTGCCATCGATGGAAGGTTTGCAGGGGCAGCTGGCGAAGCTTTTCCCCGACGGCGTTGGCGGCGAGCAGGGCGACAAGATGGGCAAAAATCTCGGCAAAAGCCTGCTCGCGGCGTTCGGCGTGTACAAGGTCGCCGACAAGCTGGGCGACGTTATAAAGAGCGCGTTCAGCGAGGGCGCGGCGCTCGAGCAGTCTATCGGCGGCATAGAAACGCTGTTTAAATCCAGCGCGGGCAAGGTCGAACAGTACGCGAGCGACGCTTTCAAGACGGCGGGCGTAAGCGCTAACGAGTACATGGAGAACGTCACGAGCTTTTCGGCTTCGCTCATTTCATCGCTCGGCGGCGATACTGCTAAGGCTGCCGAAGCGGCGCACACGGCTATGGTCGATATGAGCGATAATGCCAACAAGATGGGCACGAACATCGCCGACATTCAGAACGCTTATCAGGGCTTCGCGAAGCAGAATTACACCATGCTCGATAACCTCAAATTGGGTTACGGCGGCACAAAGACCGAGATGGAGCGCCTGCTCGCCGACGCGGAGAAGATAAGCGGCATAAAGTACAACATCGACAACCTCGCCGACGTATACGCCGCTGTTCATGTCATTCAGGGCGAGCTTGACATCACCGGCACTACCGCAAAGGAAGCCGCCACGACGTTCAGCGGCTCGTTCGGCAGCATGAAAGCCGCAGCGGCGAACCTGCTCGGCACGCTCACGAACGGCGGCGACGTCAGCAAGGCTCTTGGCGACCTCGACGAGAGCGCGGGAAATTTCGCGGACAACTTTATCCGCATGGGCAAGCAGGGCGTACAGCAGCTAGACAAGCTCGGCGACGCGCTGGAGGACGGGATAGCGAAGAAGCTGGGTGTGAGCAAGGCTGAGCTTGAGGGCGTAAAGATAGTGCTTGCGGCGATAATAACGCAGATAGCGGCGGCGCAGATACTCGGCAAGCTCGAAGGCGTTACCATCTCGCTCGAAACGCTGCGCACGGCGGCTCTCAAAGCGGGCACATCGCTGAAAAACAGCATGACGGGCGGCAGTATAGCGATAGCTGCGGCAGCGGCTGGCGGACAAATGCTTGCAAGTATCATTGACGGCATTACGGAAGAAATCGACGAAGCGCACGACCCTCTCACCGACCTCAGCGCGGACACGCAGGGGCTTGTGAGCGCGGCGCATGAAGCGGCTAAGGCGATAGCCGAAACGTCGCAGAAGTTTGACGAGAACATGAACAGCGCGGAGGAAAGCAGCGCGGCGTATGTCGGCATGGTCGATAGGCTCGAAGAGCTGAACGCGCAGACTTCGCTTACCTCGGCGGAGCAAGCCGAGATGGAAAGCATAGTGCAGTCGCTCAACGAAGGAATGCCCAAACTGGGGCTTGCAATAGACAGCACTACGGGGCACTTGAACAAGAACCGCGCGGCTATCGAAGCGGTGGTCACAAGCTATAACAGGCAGGCTAAGGCACAGGCGGCGCAGGAAAGCCTTGTCGAGCTGTACAAGGAGCAAGCAAAAGCAGAAGAAGCGCTGAAAAATGCGACCGATGAGCGCACTGCCGCTCTTGCAGCGGGCACTGATATGCAGAGCGATTACGGCGCGGCTGTCAACACGGCATACGTTACGGCTTCGGAAGCTATGCGCACCGTAAACGAGCAGGTAGACGCGGCGAACACCGCGATAGCCGAGCTTTCGGAGCAGGAGAAGAAGTCGGCAGACTCGGCGCTTGCGAATATGTCGGAAATACAGCTTGCCGCCCAGCGCACCCACAGCGTCATATACACCGTCGGCGAGGACAGCTACAAAGTCAGCGCCGACGCCGCCGACAGTATCGCCGAGCTTTCGCGCCAATACACCTCAATGCTCGGCCAGACGGCGGACAGCATTTACAATTCTATGGATTTGTTCTCAAAGCCTGCCGAACTGGCTGAGGTGTCTGCCGAAGACCTCGTTTCGGCGATGGATAGCAACTACGAGCGCATTTCCAATTGGTCTGACGGACTGGCGGAGCTTATAGACCGCGGCGTTTCTGACGGTCTGATAGAAAAACTGCGCGAAGCAGGGCCCAGCTCGGCGGCTGAGATAAAGGCTATGACCTCGATGTCGGACACCGAATTGCAGGACTATTCCGACAAATTCGACGCGGCATATTCAAAGGCATACAAAGCCGCCGAAAAGTCGCTCGGCAATATGCGCGACGAATCTTCGCGGCAGATACAGAACATCATCTCGGACGTTGCGGGCAAGTCGCCAAGCTTGCAGGAAGCTTACGACATTCTCGGCGGATACGCGGCTGCGGGCTTTGCCAACGGTCTGACCCGCCCTGAAAAGCTTGCAGACATCGACAGCGCCGCACAGCGTATGGTAGACGCGGCGTACCAATCGGTAAAAGCGGCGGCAGGCATACACTCGCCCTCGCGGCTGTTCGCAGACCTCGGCGGATATATCCCGCAGGGCATGGCTCGGGGCATTTCGGGCGGCATGGCTGCGGTCTCGGCTGCTGCTGCGGACATGGTATCTGCGGCGGCGGGCGAGGTGCATTTGCCCGACTATACATCGGCAGACACCGCACACATCGCCGTCAGAGCCGCCGCTAAGCGCGACGAACGAACGGCAGGCAGACTGACCGCCAGCACCGCCGAGCACGCTCAGAGCGCCGCAGAAAGCGGCAGACAGGCGGTCTTTAACCTAGTGATTGACAGCGATACGGTAGCAAGCGTGATAGCGCCCGCGCTGGATATTATAAACGGCGCTAATCTAAACCTAGCAGCTAGGGGGGTAGCACGATGATTAAACAAATAACATTTAACGGCAAGTCAACAGGTGACTTTCGCGGTGTGACCGTTGCTAGCGGCAGCTGGGGCGCGCCCAAGCCCCGCGTGGTGCGCGAGAGCGTGCCTTACCGCAGCGGCAGCACCGACCTATCGGCGGTGGGCGGCAAGGTCTACTATGACGACCGCGACCCGCAGTACGTTTTTAACGTTATCGGAGAGGACGCGGAGGACACCGCCGACCTTGTTTCGGACGTTATCGGCTGGCTGTACTCCGAAGGCGATGGAATATTGACCGACGAGCATCTGCACGGCTGGAAGCTGACGAACTGCCGCTGTACTGACATCAGCTATGAATACATCGACCAGGCGCGGCGCGTGGTGCAGCTGACGGCAACATTTGCCGCCGACCCGTACATGATCTCAGAGGGCGCGGCGTTCGACATCGCGACGTTTACGGGCAACCGTTTAATGCTTCTCGATGTTGGCGATTTCGGCGCGACGTACTATGACATGGGCTCGCCCGCCGACTATGCGAGTTACAGCGATATATCCATATCAGATGATGGGCTGAGCGCGAGCGTTACCCTGCCATTCGGCGAGAACGTAACGCAGTACGCTATCCCCACGATGGGCGGCATAGTTACGGCGGCGAGCGGCGGCAGATACTCCACTGTGTTCGGACAGGACGACGACTATATCTATTTGCAGGCTGTGTACCCGAACGGCACCGCGAGCACATACGGCGTTACGCTCGCGCTCAGCAAGGCGGTAGGCTCTTCTGCGTTGGGCGCTGTAAAAGTGCCGTATCACGTCGGCGCGGGCACGGAGTTCAAGACGGCTTCGCTGGACGCGTACAGTTTGGTGTGCGACGGCGTGCCCGTGCTGTACGTCAACGGCGCGGCAGTCGATACCGAGCATTTCGCGGTCAAGAGCGGCAATAACAGGCTCAACGTTACGCACAACACCATGCCCGCCACGCTGAGATACTCGACGATAAAGGAGCGGCTGTAATGAACTATCGCGTAACACTGACCAACGGCACGCAGTCGGAGATACTGCACAGCTACCGTCCGTCAGACCCGAAGATCTCGCAGGCTAAGATAACAGAAGCCGTCAACGAGATACCGTCGTTTTCATTCCGTATTTTGCCAGACAACCCCGCGTACAACCCCGTTGAGGCGGGTGTCAGCACGGCGGTAGTAACAGACCTTGACCGCGGCGTAACGCTGTTTGAGGGGCGCTGTCTGAGCGTTTCGGACGGTATGAGCACGGCGGGACTGTTTGCGAAAACGGCGGTCTTTGAGGGCGAGCTCGGCTACCTCTGCGACAGCGTACAGCCCGAGGGCGAGGTGTCGCAGGGCACGATAAACCGCAGCACGCTGATAGACATTATCACGGCGCACAACGAGCAGAGCGAGCACCGCTTCGCGCTCGGAAACGTTGAAATGGCGGGATTTCCCGAGGGCAGTTCGTATGACTGGGGCGTGACGTTCGACGTGCTGCGGGCGCTGTTTGTTGACACGTTGGGCGGCGAGATACGTTTGCGGAAAGTCGGCGACACGCGCTGTATTGACTACGCGCAGGAGTTCGCCATCGAAAAAGATATGCCGATATACTGCGGAGGGAATATGCGCGAGATCACCTGCGCGGCGGACGTTAGCGGGCTGATAACGCGGCTGTACCCGCTGGGCGCGGTAAGGCAGTCAACGGGTTCGCGGCTGACGATAATCCCGAGCGGCATGGCGGGCGGAAAGAGTTACATCGAGCGCGCCGACCTTGTGGCTAAGTACGGCGTGCGGAGCGGCGTTGCGATATATGACGTACACGGCGACGGCGACACCCTCGTGCGCGGGAGCACAACGCTTTATCGGCGCGGCATGAACACGCTGAACGCCATCGCGATAGGTCAGCGGCAGTACAAGGTCAGCGCGCTGGACGTATCGGCGGGGTACGAACTTTACGGCGTGCACCAAGTCAAAAACGACATCATGGGCATAGACGAACGGCTGCGGATAATCGGCAGGACGATAGACCTAGACCGACCCTCAAACAGTACGCTGACGTTCGGCAACAAGGCGGCGACCCTCTCGAGCGCGGTCGCACAATACAAAGGAGTGATGAGATGATAACAGTATCAACGGTAGTGGAGCTAGACCTCAGCTGCACCGCGCCGCGAGCGCGGATAAACGCAAAGCAGGGCGACGGCGGCACGCGGCAGATAGTTGCACGGTTTACCAACGGCAGCGGCATTATTTCCGATTTAAGCACGGTAACGTCTGCCGAGCTTAAAATCCTGCGTCCCGACGGTGTGACGGTAAAGGCAGCTGCGGCGTTGTCTGACGGTGCTGCGACGGCTACGCTGACGGCGGAAATGCTGGCCGTAGCAGGTCGCGCGTTCGGCGACATGGTGCTATACGGCGAGGGCGAGAGCATATCGGCGGCGCGGTTCGACATCAACATAATGGCAGCGGCAGACAGCGGCATAGCCCCCGACCCGACCCCAGAGCCGCAGGACAGCGGGAAACCCGCCCTAGCCTCGGCGGTGGCGGAGGGGGTAGTTGGGGCGGTAGGCACGGCTGAGATGGTCTACGGCATGGACATTGACCTTATGGGCAAAAACTGGGAGCAGGGCAGTATATATGATAACGGCGATAATTTTAACAGTACCGCACGAATACGAATGCCCGATTATCTTGATATTTCAAACGCCTCCGATATTTTTTATTCGGGATTCACGGTGACCGCAAGTGCTGACAAAAAACTACAGTACACATTTGTATTTTTTGATGCGGAAAAGAAAATCTTAAAGACATCGACCAATAAAGACTGGCTCGACAGCGGCGCGCTGACAACGTGCGGCACAGCGTCTGCACCGTCATATGTGCGTGTGGTACTGCGCCATGCAGACAATAGCGATATGACCCCCGACGTGCTGACGTCGGCGCGGCTGAAAATATTAGCGTGAAAGGAAAATTATAATGGCAATAGAAACAACATATTTCACAGGTACGACCGCAGCAGCTAATTACGCTGAGGTGTCAGCGTGGCTGACGGTTAATGCGGCGGAATATTTTGATACAATTGATGTTCCATCGGGGGCACAAGAAGTAAACTGCAAAGTCGGCGATGTAACAGCATTAAAATTGGACTGGGGGACTGAATATAGTACCCAACGTTCATTTCAGATAAACGCCAAAAACGGCGCTAACATAAACAGCAATTATCAGTATTTTCACGATAGATGCTGTTGGCGCTATGGGTATAAAACCGACAGCGGAATAGTAATTTGCAACGGTAAAACAGATAATTATCAGGCATCTATTTTTATATCCAAAAACAATAATGGCGAACTGATTTTCGCAGCGCTACGACCCGACAACCCAAACATCAATAGTTGTAGCAACTGGGCAGAAATTATTGATTTCAATTCGCAGGCATCTATAAAATTCAATAGCAGCAATCAGGGCGACCCGGCGACAAGACATCGCATAAATGGCGTATTACCGGCGTCAATGACTGCATTAGTGCCTATCGTTTCGGACGTTGAAACGTATTGCGACAAAATCATGATAACGCCGTTTTCGCAGTACAACAATATGTGTTGGGGCGTTATCGACGTATCCGGCACGAAATACGTTTACAACGGCGTTTTCGCACTAAAGGAGTGACACCATGAAACAAAAATTGGCAAAATTAGTGGACGTAAAATCGCTTGTGACCCTCACGCTGACGGGCATTTTCTGCGCGCTGGCATGGCGCGGGGTGGTTTCGGCGGGGCAGTTTCAGACGATCTTCACCACCGTGATAGCGTTCTATTTTGGCACGCAGAGTGTGAAGAAAAGGTCGGGTGATGATGAATGACGGAAGCGATAATCGTTGCGCTGATAACGGCGGCTTCGGCGGTGGTCTGCCAGCTCGTCATAGCCGCGAACAGCCGAAAATCTATGCGGCAGGCGCAGTTCGACAGCCAAAAACTCATTGAGTATAAAATAGACAAGCTCTCCGAGCGGGTTGACAAGCACAATTCGGTCGTTGAGCGCACATACAAGCTGGAGCAGGATTACGCGGTGGTCGCCGAGCAGATAAAGGTCGCAAACCATCGCTTGACAGATCTGGAGGTAGAAAATGAAAAAAGGCATTGACATATCATACTGCCAAGGCTCGCCCGACTTCGCGAAAGTGCGCGGCGCGGTCGATTTTGTGATAATGCAGATAGGCTACGGGCGTTACGCGGGGCAGATAGACAAGACTTTCGCGCGCAACTATTCGGAGTGCAAGAAGCACGGCATACCCTGCGGCGGCTACTGGTTCAGCTATGCGACCACCGCCGACGAGGCGCGGCAGGAGGCGAAGTGCTGTATCGTCGCGATAAAGGGCAAGCAGTTCGAGTACCCCATCTACTTCGACGTTGAGGGCAAATCGCTGGTTGGACGGACGGGCGTGTCCGCGATGTGCAAGGCGTTCTGCGAGGAGCTCGAAAAGGCGGGATATTTCGCGGGAATTTACATGAGCCGCAGCCCGGCGCAGACTATGCTGACGGCAGAGGTCGCAAAGCGTTACGCCCTCTGGCTCGCGGAGTACGGCGGCAGGCTCAATTGGTCGGGCGAGGTCGGAATGTGGCAGTACACGGACGGCGGCGCAGTCGCGGGTATCGGCTCGGCGGTGGACTGCAACTACTGCTATGTGGATTACCCCGCGAAGATAAAGTCGGCAGGGCTGAACGGCTTCACCGCTCCAAAAGCCTTGAAAACGCTGGACAACGAGGGCTTCAAGCGCGGCGACAAGGGCGTAGGAGTGTACGCGTACAAACAGCTTCTGCGGCTCGCCTGCGCGGCGCTGGGCGTGTCTGAGAGCCTTGCAGATGACGGCGGCTTTGGCGGCGGTACGGAAGCGGCTACTAATGCGGTGCTCGGCAAGCTTGGGTACAAGCAGAACGGGGTAGCGGGTAAAAAGCTGATGAGGAAGTTGGCGGGGAAGGTGAAGTGATTGGTTAAATTCACTAAAATTGCGGTAAAAGTTTGTGCAATATTTTCTCGAAATGTTATTGACTTTTGTAGCTACATATGTTATACTATAATTACAGTAAGCAAGGCTTACAAGTTACGGGGCAGAACGAGAAAGGAGGAAATATGAGCAAGATGACCGCTAAGGAATTTGACCTGCTGATCTCATTGATACTTTCAATGCTGAAAAATGGCGAGACCGAAGAAGTAATAAAACTTCTCGAGGAAACCAAAAACAAAAAAAGCTCCGACTAAATAGCCGGAGCACCAAAAAAACTAAGACGGGCGGTTCTGCCGCCGCCTATCTTATTTTTTAATATATCACGTTTTGCCCCGAATGTCAAGATAGGGCGTGATAAGAATCGAAAACGGCAAGAAAAAAATGGGCAGACCTACCACTGAACCTAAGATCCATGTTGCAAGACTGAGACTGTCAGAAGCTGAAAAGCAAAAGCTTGACGAATGTTGCAGATTGACTGGCATGAGTATAACAGGGGTTTTAAAGCTCGGTATAGACAAGGTATACAACGATTATTTGCAAAAGTAAAAGCGGCAACGTCACACCGTCGAAAGCTGAACGTTACCGCAAAAAGAAACAACCCAAAATGAATTGCTGAACTAATTATAGCATATCCTTTTCGGGTTGTCAAGTGAAAAGGAGTTATGATATTTATGGAAAACGTAATTACAAGATCATGCGAACAGTTTGGAACTATAAGACAGATAAAAGGCGACCCTGCGCTTTGGTGCGGTTCTGATGTAGCTAAGGCTCTGGGCTATGCAAGACCAAATGACGCCATATCAGCTCATTGCAGGTGTACGGTGAAACGCCGTATACCTCACCCACAGTCGCCAAGCAAGCAGATAGAGGTCAGCTTTATCCCCGAAGCGGACGTTTACCGTCTGATCTGCCACAGCAAGCTGCCGAAAGCGCAGGAGTTTGAAAAATGGGTCTTTGAGGACGTTGTGCCGAAAGCTGTTCGCGGTGAGTCTAAGCAAATGACTTTTGACGATTACAGCTATTTCGATAAGACGTTCAACGGCGAACCTGTTGTGACTGTTCACGATATTGCTTATATGACGGGCATTAACCGCACTACGATAAGCGAAACGATATGCAGAGAGCTGGCTGATCATGTTGAATACGGTTTGCTTGAAAAAGAGCCGCTCGCGCAGTTCAAGAGAGAAAATCCGAAAGTACCGAAAAATATTCCCAGTCTGATAATAGTGAACAAAAGAGGTTTTGAGGCGCTTTGCAAGATATACGGTTTGGAGATCGAAAAGCCAAAATGCTTTGCAATAGAAGATAAAAAGCACCCTATGCAGTTCATAACGCCCGAGATCACGCGTCACTCGGAAGAAATTCGCCGAATGGCTGAAAGGCTGATACATCTCACCTATCTTCTTGATGACACGCACGGTCAGGTCCTTTGTGGTGAAACCTTCTATCAGTGCAAAATGGCAGTTATTAGACAGATGAAGGAAATAGGCTCGTGTATCGTTATACCGCGTAAAGCGACAAAATGAAGTGTTTTGAGTGATCGGAGCGCTTGTTAAACGGACAGCCGACAGGGTGCTTGGGGTGCTCTGTCGGCTGTTTTTTTGCATAAAAAAAGCGGGGCAACGTTCATAACATTGTCCCACCAAAAACCTATTTCAGTTTGTTCTATTACAATATATATTATATCACGATGAAGCCAATTTGTCAACAACTTTTTTTAAAAAAATAAAATTTGCAAATACGAGGCTGTTTTGAGCAAAATGATGGATATATTTTTGTTCAAAATGTTTAAGTACATTGGAGAATTCTTGAAAATCATAGCTTGCAACATCCTGCGAGGCAAGTTCTTTTAACGAATAGAGTACACAGACGATCTCACTTATAATTCTGCATTTTAGTCTTGTCTTTTTTCCATCGTTGCCAATATCTATATCAAGACTATCGATAAAAGCACGCATTCTAGGATCAATTTTTTTAGTTTTCTTGTAAAGAGTTGCTAGTATACAATTATTGTGAGCACACGCGTTTCTCATATTTTTTACATTAAAGAGAATATTCTCTGGAATAGGAGTTTCAGCTACATATGTATGCTCTCTAGGATAGAAAAATTTATAGAAGCTGATAAGATCGCCGAAAGTTATCATCTCAAGCATTATCCAAATTGGCACATCTACAGCGTATTCGATCTGCTTTCCATTATTGTATAGCGATACGGAATAAACCGAGTCATCAGTTTTAGGATAAATGTATTTACCAGCTAGTTTGTTTAAATATAAACTCTCTCTCTTTTTGGCAATGTCTAGAGCAACTTTACCCCCTGATCTTGTTTTGAAAAAGTCTTGGATCAATTCATATCCATCGTTGTTACATTTTTCAAAATCCTGCAATATTCTTAGCTTAAGGCTGTGTTCTATATCTATGCACATAGAAAAAATATGTTTTCTTATATTCATGTCAAGTATCGCTGTTGCTCTGAGTTGATCGAAGTTGAGATTGATATATTTTCCTTGGTTTATTCCGCACGGATATTTATCATACAGTTTTCTGTACGAACATAACCGCAGAAAATTATTACTTTCCAAAAGGTATTTTTCTACATATTCTTTAGTATGTGGTTCAATGATTATGCCCTTTTCGATCATTTTATCAACAAGTTCGGCTGAATTCATTTTTGGCTTTTCTAATGCCATTCTAGACTTGGTTGCGCACATTTCAGGAATGGAAAGCAAAACTGTCACCTCTTATTATGGTATTTACTAAATTATACAACATTTTTCTTGAAATTTCAAGATGTAAACCAAATGAAAAATGAAAAATATTATATTTTTATTTATTGACCTACATACCTTGACAAAATTCATCAAAAATGATATACTGATCTCGGTGATGTTATGGAAGTAAATTACAAACAGTTGGCGCGTGTGTATCGGCATATATGCGAGCGGACGGACTATTTCCGACCTGCTGACGAAGCGGCGCGCAAACCATTTCGAAGCATATATTCTGCTATCGTTACCGCAGAAATACAAGGTGTTGACATGGCAGCTACGAGAGCCGAAGTCTGCGCATTGATAAGTTGGACGATTCTTCGCAGTTTGCTTGATTATACTCCGTCAGAAGCTGAGCAATGGGAGTTCCTAAATGCCTATTATGAAATCTGAAACCATACACGTTTCATACACGTTCAAAGCGAATTGTAAAATTATGTATGTAAAGCTGTGAACAGAGAAAAGCGCGCAAAGCCTTGATTTTGCAGGGTTTTAGGTGTGTTCATGATGTGGCGTAAAAGGGGAGAACAGGGCTGTTTTTACTCCCTCCTTCTCCGCCAAATACCCGCCGTAGATTAACGTCTGCGGCGGTTTTTGCGTTGTGCAGATCTTATTGCAAAAAAAAGCGGCACTTTAGGGCGGCGCACATAAAGCAGTTTATGTGATTTGAAGATAAGGTTGCGTAACATCGCAGTTACGCAGCCTTTTTCTTTTTTTCGTATTCTCTGCTGTCAGCTATTGCCGTAGCGACAGCCACATCAAATCGAAAGTGTATCTCTATCTGCTGAGTACGATGCCCATCGCTCTTTTCAGGAGCGTAAACAACTATCTTCTCGATAAGTTCATGCATGATCTCGGGAGTAAGCTCCGTGATATGCTCATACTTCTGCACTACCTTTATAAAGGAGTTCACATCAGCACATTTCTGCTCTGCTGTTTCAATAAAAGCAGTAAGCTCTGATGCTTTCGCTTTCAGCTTCTTTTGCTCGTCCTCATATCCTGCGGACAGTACGGCAAAACGCTCGTCAGAGATCTTGCCTGAGATATTGTCCTTATAGAGTCTTGCGAAAAGCCTGTCAAGTTCAGCAATACGCTTTTCAGCCTGATTGAGACCTTTCTTTGCCTTAAATACATCAGAGGAATGCTTTGACGCAGAGTTGACCATAGCTGTCTGAACAAACTCTGCTTCATTGTCATTGACATTATCAAGGAACTTGTTCAGTGCATTCAGAACCAACTCTTTCAGCACAACAGTCCTGATATAATGGGCTGAACATCTATCCTTATCAGCTGAATGAGTGAAGCATTTCAGATGTTCCTGATCTTCGCTAAGACTTCTTGAACGGCACAGGTATAGCTTTTTGCCGCAGTCAGCACAGTAACATATACCCGAAAACGGATTTACAGTCTCCTGTTTCTGATTCCTTCGCTTATTACTGCGAAGCTCCTGCACTAAATCGAATTCCTGCTGCGTGACGATAGGCTCGTGAGTATTCTCAAAGATGAGCCAGTCCTCTTTCGGATTTTCAATCTTACGCTTGTTCTTGTAGGACTTGCGGCGTGTACGGAAGTTCACCGTATGACCGATGTATTCGGGGTGCTCTAAAATGTCAATGACAGTTTCAGTACACCAGCGATCAAGCCTTGAATTCTTGTTGGCTGGGTTTCTTCCCTGCGATATAGCATAAGCCGTAGGATTGGGGATACCTTCCTCCGTCAGCTTTCGAGCTATCTGAGTCGGACCATAGCTACTGATACAGAGCTTGTATATTTTGCGGACAACCGCTGCAGGCTCATCATCAATGATCCACTTGTGTTTATCTTCTTCTGATGCTTTGTAGCCGTAAATAGGCAGAGAAAGCGGTTTGCCCGACTGACCCTTTGCCTTGAATACAGCACGGATCTTCTTCGACGTATCTCTGGCGTACCAGTCATTGAAAATATTAAGTGTCACAGATGGATAACCCATAAGTGACCTTTACCGCCCAAAACAAAATAACAACTAAAAGAGTATCAATCTCCTATAATACAGGAGACTGATACTCTTTTCTTTTTATAACCAACAGTAATCTTCTATGGTCAAAACAAGATGGCTTAAAAACAAATAAGTCAAACTTAAGAAAAAACCAACACTACAACTTTTCGCAAAATTATTGATTTGACGATACGAGCAAAAATGCCGTAGCGGGATATACCTACACATTATAAATTATACTAAAAATCCCTCCGTATGTCAAGGAAAGATCAAGCGATTTTGTCAGTTTGGTAGAATAATCATAAAGACTATATCGGAGGTATTATTATGAGCAAAGGAACAGTATATAAACGCAAGGACGGACGCTGGGAGTGCCGTATATCTATGGGGAGAGATGAGAACGGCAGGCGTATTTTCCGTTCGTTCTACGGCAAGAGCCGTGAAGAAGCCGAATACAAGGCTATGATCGCACAGGGTCAGGCAGAGGAAGAATATGCTGTAACGGATATGACGGTCAAGGAGCTTGTGACAGAGTGGCTTCATGTGACAGCATCACGCATCAAGGAATCTACCGCCGCCAACTACGCCATGAAAGCCGAAAAGCACATTATCCCTGAATTTGGAGAGATAAAGTGCTGTCTGCTAAAAGCAAAAGATATATATGCTTTTATCGAACGTAAGCTGAAAGAGGGGCTGTCTGTGCGGTATCTGTCGGATATTATTGTGCTGTTCAAGTCAGTCTTCCGCTATGCCAGCCGTGAGTATCGTATCCGTAACGTACTTGACGGTATCATTCTCCCGAAAAAGAATAAGCCTGATATTGCTGTCATGAATAAGGAACAGCAGCTAAGGCTTGAAAAATATCTTGATAAGCACCCGTCTGTTACAAGCGTGGGTATATCTATTTCAATGTATATGGGCTTGCGTATAGGCGAGGTCTGCGCTCTGCAATGGAAAGACATCGACCTTGAAAAACGTATACTAACCGTCAGCAAGACCATTCAGCGTGTGCAGTGCAGAACGGAAACAAAACACACAAAGCTCATTATCACCGAGCCTAAAAGTGAAAGCTCCAAGAGGACGATCCCCATTCCCGATTGTTTGCTCCCTCTGCTCAGGCAGTTTATGGATAACGGTGAGGTGTATGTGGTATCGGGCAGGAAGATGCCTGTTGAACCGAGGACTATGCAGTATCGCTTTTCCAAGATACTGTATAACGCAGATCTGCCGTCATTCCATTATCACAGCCTGCGCCACCTTTTTGCAACTCGCTGTGTCGAGCTGGGCTTTGATGTGAAAACGCTCTCCGAGATTTTAGGTCACAGTTCCGTAGAAGTCACTCTCAACCGCTATATTCATTCCGATATGGATCGCAAGCGTACCTGCATGAGCCTGCTATCCAAGTGTGCGTGACCGTCAGGGTAACGTAAAAGTGCCGTCAGTCAGCATCTTGAAAGCTGCATATTATAGGGACAAATTACGCTTTTCTCGTCAAATCAATAATTTTGCGAAAAATCAGACCTATGTACTTACTTTGCAGTAATGGAGGTAACAGTTTGAAGGTAATTGATAATATCAGCACTCTATTGAAAGATGAACTAATAGAAAACATCAAGAAAGGCAGTAAAATGACTATCGCCGCCTCCTGCTTTTCTATGTATGCATACAAAGAGCTGAAAAAACAGCTCGATAACATAGAGGAACTTCGTTTCATATTCACCTCACCGACGTTTGTAAAGGAATCAGCGAAAAAAGAGAAGCGTGAGTTCTTTATTCCCCGTATGGACAGAGAGTCGGGACTGTACGGTACGAAATTTGAGATAAAGCTTCGCAATGAAATGACACAGAAGGCTATCGCTAAGGAGTGCGCCGACTGGATCAAAGCTAAGGTGAAATTCCATTCCAATGTCAGCGGTGACGGAATGATTGGTTTTGTTACTGTCGATAATCAGACTGAGTCATCGGCTTATTCGCCTATTGTCGGATTTACTACAACCGATATAGGTTGTGATCGTGGCAATAATGCCTATAATATGGTTCAATGTCTCGATACACCATTTGCTCAGCAGTATATTTCACTTTTTAATAATCTTTGGAATGATAAATCCAAACTTGAAGATGTAACAGAAACTGTTATTGAGAGCATCAGCACAGCCTATAATGAAAATGCTCCGGAGTTTATATACTTCATGACGCTGTATCATGTGTTCAGCGAATTTCTTGAAGATATTTCAGAAGATGAGCTGCCAAACGAAGCAACAGGCTTCAAGCAGAGTAAGATATGGGATATGCTCTACGACTTTCAGCGCGATGCTGTCCTTGCTATCATCAACAAGCTCGAAAAATATAACGGTTGTATTCTTGCGGACAGCGTAGGTCTTGGCAAGACGTTTACGGCACTGGCGGTCATCAAGTATTATGAGAACCGCAACAAGACCGTACTTGTATTATGCCCGAAAAAGCTCGCTGAAAACTGGAATACATACAAGGACAATTATGTAAATAATCCTATCGCCTCCGACCGCCTGAATTATGATGTGTTGTTCCATACCGATTTGTCCCGTGACGGCGGTTATTCCAACGGGCTTGATCTTGAAAGATTGAACTGGGTTAACTATGATCTTATCGTTATAGATGAGTCCCACAATTTCAGAAACGGTATTGGTACACATTCCAACACAAGAGAAAACAGATACCAGAGGTTAATGGAAAAGGTTATCCGTGCAGGCGTTAAAACTAAGGTGCTTATGCTGTCGGCAACGCCTGTCAATAACCGTTTTACCGATCTGCGAAACCAGCTTGCACTTGCTTATGAGGGCTGTTCTGAGAACCTGAGCGAAAAGCTGAATACAAAGAAAACCATAGAAGAAATATTCCGTCAGGCGCAGAGAGTATTCAACGAATGGAGCGATTATCCGAAGGAACAGCGTACTACCGATTCGCTGCTGCGTATGCTTGATTTTGATTTCTTTGAGCTGCTCGATAGTGTTACTATTGCACGTTCAAGAAAGCACATACAGAAATATTATAACAGTGAAAAGATAGGCAAATTTCCCGAAAGGTTGAAACCTATCTCGCTTACTCCGTGTCTTACAGACCTCAGCAATGCTATTAATTACAATGAGATATACAGCAGCCTTATAGAGTTATCGCTTTGTATCTATATGCCGTCACATTATATCTTTGAGAGCAAACTCTCAAAATATATGGACACCAGCGATAATTTCAGACAGTCCAACCGTGAGCTTGGTATCCGCAGGCTTATGGCTATCAATCTGCTGAAAAGACTGGAAAGCTCGGTCAACTCGTTCTCGCTGACAATACAGCGTATCTATAATCTTATAACTACTACAATAAATGCTATCAATGCTTTTGAAAAGCACGGTGCCGCTGATCTCGATATGTATGAGATGACCGATGATGATCTCGACATTGATGATAGCAACACTGATTTTACAGTCGGCAAAAAGGTCAAGATCGACCTTGCGGATATGGACTACCGTTCATGGCGTGATGATCTGCAAAAGGATAAAGATGCCCTTGAACTGCTGATTTTGATGATAAGAGATATTACACCCGAACATGACAGCAAATTGCAGACGCTGTTTGAGCTTATCGCTAAAAAACAGAAAGAGCCTATCAATGCAGGCAACAAGAAAATGATAGTTTTCACGGCATTCTCGGATACGGCGGAGTATCTCTATGAGAATGTCAGCGTATATGTCAAGCAACAATTCGGGCTTGATACTGCTATGATTACGGGCAGCGAGGACGGCAGGACAACCATAAAGCTGAAAAGAGCCACCCTCAATAATGTGCTGACGCTCTTTTCACCCATATCTAAAGGGCGTGATGTGCTTATGCCCGGCAGTACACAGGAAATAGATATCCTTATTGCGACCGATTGTATTTCCGAGGGTCAGAACTTGCAGGACTGCGACTACCTTGTAAACTATGACATTCACTGGAATCCCGTCCGCATAACCCAACGTTTCGGACGAATCGACCGTATCGGCAGTAAAAACGAAGTCATTCAGCTTGTGAACTTCTGGCCTGATATGAACCTTGATGATTATCTGAACCTGAAATCAAGAGTTGAAACAAGAATGAAAATCTCGGTCATGACCTCTACGGGTGATGATGACCATATCAATGCAGAAGAAAAGGGCGATTTGGAATACCGCAGCTCTCAGCTCCGAAAGATGATGAATGAAGTTGTTGATATGGAAGACATGAACAATGGTATTTCTATTATGGACTTGGGGCTGAACGAATACCGCCTTGACCTGCTGGAATATGTTAAGACACATAAGGATATTGAAAAGAAGCCGAAGGGAGTTCACGCTGTTGTGCCTGCAACAGATGAACTCGGTGAGGGTGTGATATTCGTTCTGCGGAATGTGAATAACAGCGTGAATATCGGCAATCAGAACCGCATACACCCGTTCTATATGGTTTATATCGGCATTGACGGCGAAGTGATCTGCGATTATCTCAATCCGAAGAAACTGCTTGACGATGTGCGTCTGCTGTGCAGGGGCAAGTCAAAGCCGATAAAGGAACTGTGTGCGGTGTTCAATAAGGAGACAGATGACGGCAGGGATATGTCGCAGATGAGCGAACTGCTGAGTATGGCTATCGACTCTATCATCGACACGAAAGCCGAAAGCGACATTGACAGCTTGTTCGGTTCGGGTGGCACAAGTGCGCTTGTATCGGACATTTCGGGACTGTCGGACTTTGAACTGATATGTTTCCTTGTGGTAAAGGACGGTGACAAATAATGTTTGGACTGCCCGAAAGCACCTATTTTGGAAAGCTCGTTCCGAAGAATAAGTTTTATGACAAGCTCGCTATCGATAAGAAACTGGAGCGCAGTTTCATAGATCAGATAAACTCGATACGCTGGGTGCATAAGCTGTCCGTCGATACACTGAATGTGGAGAAAGGCGGTACTGTTGAAGAAGTCGAAGTCTTTCTGATAAAGCTGAAAACAAGCGAGCTTGACCTGAATGTGCTTCGGCAAATGGACAGGCAGCTCCACTATCATCTGATATTCATACTGGAATTTGAGGAACAGTATCAACTTTGGACAGGCTACAAGGAAGAAAGCACAAATGCTGCTTTCAAGGTCGGGAATTATTATCACACCGATTGGGTTACAGAAGATACTTTCTCCCTGCGGATAGACGGTCTGAACATGGATACTGTCTATGAGAACCTTGTTCGTCAGATCGCAGGCGATACGCTGGCACAGGAAAACAGCGAGAGCCTGAAAGAGACTGTTGAACGGCAACTGGAACGGGAAAAGCTCACAAAAGAGATCGAAAAGCTCCGTGCGAAGATACGCAAGGAAAAGCAGTTCAACCGACAGGTGGAGTTGAACAAGCAACTGAAAACACTCTTGAAACAACTGGAGGAACTATAATGGATTTATTCCAAGTATTGTCTATTGCGACAGCCTGCATTGTTAGTGCTGGCGGTGTTGGAGGCATAGCTATTGCAGTTATAAAATTTTCATCAAATATCATAGCTGAAAGAATATCTGCTAAGTATGAAAATAAGTTAGAACAGGTTTTAGAAAAATACAAAACAGAATTGAGCAAAAAAGAGTATGTGAGCCAAGTAAAATTTGATGCAGAATTTGAAATATATAGAACATTAAGCAAAGAATTTAGTACGGCTGTTAAAAACATCAGTTTAATGACTCCTGACGGAATGGCATATTTTCCGGCAGATGAAGACAAAAGAAAAGAATATGAAAACAATAATTATGTGAATGCTAATAACGCTATTGTTATGGCACAAGATGCTTTATATGCAAATGGAGCATTTATCTCGGAAGACTTGTATAACAAATATAATGAGATATTAGCATTGTGCGGTCAACAGCTTAATGCATTTCAAAGAAGGTACAATGTATTGTATTTCGCTTCACAAGAGAAAAAAGAGAGCTATACAGATAAAGAATATGAGCGAACCACAACAATCAAAGAAAAATGGCTTGAATTGAATAATTGTGTCCGAGAATATATCTCAAAATTAGAGGTTATTGATTAGGAGGAATCTCATAATGGAAAAAATGAAAATGGAATCCGCAAACATTACGGATATGAACATAGATAAGATCGCCGCACTGTTCCCGAACTGCATTACGGAAACGGCTGACGAGAACGGCAAACTGAAAAAGGCGATCAACTTTGAGATGCTCCGTGCAATGCTGAGCGAGGATATTGCCGAGGGTGATGAAGCCTATGAATTCACATGGGTGGGCAAAAAGGCGGCTATTGCCGAAGCTAACCGCCCTATCCGCAAGACGCTGCGCCCGTGCGTGGAGGAAAGCGTGAACTGGGACACCACCGAAAACCTCTACATTGAAGGTGACAACCTTGAAGTGCTGAAAATGTTGCAGGAAAGCTATCTCGGCAAAGTGAAGATGATCTACATAGACCCACCATACAACACGGGAAATGACTTTATCTACCGTGATGATTTTGCCGTGTCTGCGGACGAATACGCAGAGGAAAGCGGACAGCTTGACGAGAACGGCAACCGCCTTTTCAAGAACACCGACAGCAACGGGCGTTTCCATTCCGATTGGTGCAGTATGATATATTCAAGGCTGATGCTGGCAAGAAATCTGCTGAGTGATGACGGTTTGATATTCATATCTATTGATGATAATGAAGTCTATAATGTTAGAAAAATCTGTGATGAAGTTTTTGGAAGCAATAATTATGTAAACCAATTTGCTTGGGTATCAAATATAACTGGACGGCAGATTGCAGGATTTGGTGCTGCTAAAACTTGGGAAAGCATCATTGTATATGCTAAAAATGCAATTCTTACAAATGGACTTACTGTTGATATTCGATTTGCAAAGGATAATATGCCTGATTCATATAAGGGATTTAACAAAGATATAAGGACTGATGAAAGAGGAGCGTTTGCTGTTGGTGATACATTATATAATCATAACAGAAAATTTAATGAGGAAACACGTCCTAATTTAGTTTTCAGCATTTTTTATAACCCGACAACTGAGAAAATTATAACTGGCGAAATAGGAGAAAAGAAAGCTGGATTTATCGAACTATTACCTCATAAGAATGGTGATGGTGTTCATAAATACCATGCGTGGAGATGGTCGAGACAGAAGATTGCTAAAGAGAGTTATGATTTGATTGTTCTGCCAAATTCAACTGGTGGTTACAAGATATATACACGAATCAGGGATTTTAACACTACTCTTTTAAAAGATATAATAACAAATATTTCAAATGGCGATAGTGAAGTACAGAAGTTATTCGATAACAAGAAATACTTTGATTATCCCAAATCTGTTGCCTTACTAAAACTGCTTATAAATTCTATAAGTGATAAAGAAATGGTTGTTATGGACTTTTTCAGCGGCAGTGCCACAACAGCCCACGCTGTTATGCAGTTAAACGCTGAAGACGGCGGACACCGCAAGTTTATTATGGTACAGCTCCCCGAAGAAACTGCCGAAGACAGCGAAGCATTTAAGGCAGGCTATAAAACTATCTGTGAGATAGGCAAAGAGCGTATACGCCGTGCAGGTTCAAAAATAAAATCCGAAACAGGTGCGGATATTGACTACGGTTTCCGTGTCCTCAAACTCGATGACACGAATATGCAGGACGTTTATTACACCCCTGCTGAAACAGATCAGCAGATGCTTCTCGGCTTTGAAAGCAATATCAAGCCCGACCGCACCGATCTTGACCTGCTGTTCGGCTGTCTGCTTGACTGGGGCTTGCCGCTTTCCATGCCGTACAGCTCCGAGCAGATAGAGGGTGTGACTGTGCATACCTATAATGACGGCGACCTTATCGCCTGCTTTGACAAGGCTATCCCCGAAAGCGCCATAAAGACCATTGCAAAACGTCAGCCGCTGAGAGTTGTGTTCCGTGATGACAGCTTTGCAGACAGTCCGTCGAAGATCAATGTCAGCGAAATTTTCAAGATGCTCTCGCCGGATACAAGGGTGAAGGTGATATAATATGAAATTACAATTCAAACACCAAAAATTCCAGGCTGATGCGGCAAAAGCTGTTGTTGATGTGTTCGCAGGACAGCCCTATCTCACCCCTACATATATGATAGACCGTGGCGCAGAATCTGCAAGGCAACTCACCGATACCGATGAGGAATTCACAGGCTGGGCAAATCAGAAACTTATCCCTGCCCTGACAGATGATATGATACTGGAGCGTATCCGCAAAATTCAGCGTGCAAATCAGATAAAGCCTTCGGACAAGCTGGAGGGGCGGTATAACCTCACAATCGAAATGGAAACAGGTGTCGGCAAGACTTACACCTACATAAAGACCATGTATGAGCTGAACAAGGCTTACGGCTGGAGCAAGTTTATTGTTGTCGTGCCGAGTGTGGCTATTCGTGAGGGTGTGTACAAGTCTTTCCAGATCACGCAGGAGCATTTTGCAGAGGAATACGGCAAGAAGATACGCTTTTTCATATACAACTCTGCAAGGCTCACCGAGATAGACCGCTTTGCATCTGACAGCAATATCAATGTCATGATAATCAATTCGCAGGCGTTCAACGCAAAGGGCAAAGATGCTCGCCGTATCTATATGAAGCTCGATGAGTTCCACAGCCGCCGTCCTATCGACATTATCGCAAAGACAAACCCCGTGCTTATTATAGATGAACCGCAGTCGGTTGAGGGTAAGCAGACAAAGGAACGTCTGAAAGAGTTTCACCCGATACTGACACTCCGCTATTCCGCAACGCATAAATCCGACAGCATTTATAACATGATCTACCGCCTTGACGCACTGGAAGCCTATAACAAAAAGCTCGTTAAAAAGATTGCGGTTAAGGGTATCAGCGCAAGCGGAACAACGGGAACAGAGGGCTTTGTGTTCCTTGAAAGTATCAATGTTTCGGGTGCAAATCCGACAGCTACTATCCGCTTTGATGTCAAGGGAAAAACAGGTGTCCGTCAGGTCAGCCGAACCGTTAATGAGGGTTTTAACCTCTACGATCAGTCAGGACAGCTCGAAGAATACAAGAACGGCTATACCATTTCCCGTATTGACGCAAGGGACGATCATATCGAATTCCTGAACGGCAAAAAGCTGTTCCTCGGTGATATTATGGGCAGCATAGACGAGGAGCAAATTCGCCGTATCCAGATACATGAAACTATCGTATCACATATCGAGCGTGAGAGACAGCTTTTCCATAAGGGAATCAAAGTGTTGTCGCTTTTCTTCATTGATGAAGTCGCAAAGTACAAGCAGTATGATGAAGCAGGACAGCCTGTGAACGGTATCTATGCGGATATGTTTGAAGAAGAATACAAGGCTGTCATTGAGAATTATCAGCGTGAGTTCGGTGATGACGATTATATCCGCTATCTTGATGCGATTTCTGCTAACAGCACCCATGCCGGATACTTCTCCGTAGACAAAAAGGGCAAGTTGACAGACGGCAAGATCGACAAGAAAGAGAAAACCTCGGACGATGTATCGGCTTATGACCTTATCATGAAAAACAAGGAGCTTCTCCTTGACCGTGATCCGAAGCGTTCGCCTGTGCGCTTCGTATTCTCCCACTCGGCTCTTCGTGAGGGCTGGGATAATCCTAACGTATTCCAGATCTGCACCCTGAAACAGTCCACAAGTGAAGTCCGCAAGCGTCAGGAAGTCGGCAGAGGTCTGCGACTTTGTGTCAATGAGGACGGAGACAGAATGGATACGGGTGTTCTTGGCAATGAAGTGCATAATATCAACGTGCTGACTGTTATAGCAAGTGAAAGCTATGACAGCTTTGCAAAAGGCTTGCAGAGCGAGATCGCAGAAGCAGTTGCATACAGACCAAAAACTGTTACTGCCGAGTTGTTCAAAGGCAGAGAGATCAGCGATGACAAGGGTAACACTCAGGTCATTGATGACGATCTTGCTCAGGCTATATACGAGGATATGATCTCCAACGGCTATATCAAGCGTGGACAGCTCACCGACAAATACTACGAGGACAAGGCTAACAATGAGATCAAGGTAGCAGAGGAAGTAGCTGACAGCGCTCCCGCTGTTATCGAGATCATTGAAAGTATTTATGATGAAAAGGCAGCTCTTCCCGAAGATGCCCGTAAGAATAATGTTGAGCTTAAAGTCGATAATAAAAAACTCGCTATGCCTGAATTTAAGGCGTTATGGGAGAAAATCAATTCCAAATCGGTATATGTTGTCGATTTTGAAACAGATGAGCTTATTCAGAATGCTATCAATACCCTTAACAACAAACTCAGGGTGCAGAAGATATTCTACAAGATCGAATCAGGCTCTATGGAGGGCATCAAGTCAAAGGAGGAGCTTGAAAAGGGCGAATCCATGAATAAAAACGAGTCCGCTACCGAAACAAGAGCTATCACCGCAAACAAGAGCGTAAAATACGATCTTGTTGGAAAGCTCGTTGCAGAGACAGGGCTTACAAGAAAAGACATTGTCCGTATCATGACAGGTATTGAGCCTGCGGTTTTCGGTCAGTATCAGTATAACCCCGAAGAATTCATACTCAAATCTGCTCAGCTTATCAATGAGCAGAAAGCAACAGCTATCATTGAGCATATCACCTATCACGCCCTTGATGATCATTACGGTACGGAAGTATTTACTGAACCTACTATCAAGGGCAAGCTGAACGTCAATGCAATGAAAGCTCAGAAGCACCTCTACGATCATATCGTATATGACAGCACAAATGAGCATGATTTTGCGACGGAGCTTGATACTAACAAGGCTGTTGCGGTGTATGTCAAGCTGCCGAACGGTTTCTATATCTCTACTCCTGTCGGCAAGTACAATCCTGACTGGGCGATAGCTTTCTATGAGGGCAAAGTAAAGCATATATATTTCATAGCTGAGACTAAAGGCTCTATGTCCTCTATGCAGCTCCGTGATATTGAAAAAGGCAAAATACACTGTGCTAAGGAGCATTTCAAGGCTATCAGCAGTGATAATGTTGTTTATGATGTGGTGGACAGCTATCAGTCGCTGTTGAATATTGTGGCAAAATAAGTATAAAAAATTGGAGCGTTACCATTATGGCAACGCTCCTTTTGTATTATTATCACAGAAATCGTGACATAAAATCGGACATATCTGTCATTAATAATTCTTCATCAATATACGCATTATTTGCACCGCGTCTTTCATAGTATTTTTTATCATAAAGAATTGGCTTTCCATTATTCTTTAATGTTAGAACCATAACTGTCTTGCTATAATACTTTACAGGCATCATATGCCTTGTAATGTATGACTTGGTGTTTTCATCAATTGGCTCTTGCTCAATCTTTTGTTTAATCAAATTAAAGTAAGCATCATTACTCTTATAGTATTTATTAGCCTCGGCATCAATTCCAGTAACATAAAAAGATTGAAATTTGTGTGCTTCAGTATTGTAGGCTTCATTATGCAAATTTGCATCTGATTCTTTATCAGCTATTCCAACTAAAACATAGCCTACAGCGTTTTTTTCAGTATTAGCCATCGCAGTTAATGTTTTAACTATTTTACTAATACATTTGATATTTTCTCTTCCATTAGATAAATCATGAAAACCAATTTTGAAGTCAAAAAGCTGCTGCTCAATTGTTGATTGAGTAAGAATATTTTCCAACCGACTAATCCAGTTGTCTTTAGCAGGATCAAAAGAATCGCTTTCTATGAAAAATGATTTTATTATTCCTTGAATTGCTAATACTTTTTCTTTTCTGTAGCTGGCTTTCCATTTATCTGTGGAAATATCACCGAATTCTCTCTGCCCTATTCCAGAAAGAACATTTCGCAATCCTTGAATATCTCCTATTTTATGTCCACTTGTAAGCAGATTATAAAAAGCAAGGAAAATAACTTGAAAACTTCTTCCTTTACCGTGTGCATCATCATTGAATATTAACTGACTAAAACCTTTTGTTTCTGCCAAAAGGCGTTCAAACTCATCAAAAACAGACATGAAACGAGAAATGATTTCCTGCTCCCCATCTCTTTTTATAGCAGAGTTGATTTTCTGCCTTAAAAGGAATCTATCTTCTTCTTCAAATCCATATATTATATCTAAGTTATGGGCTGTTGGAGAAATATCTGCACCAAGAAGAATATATATTAATAAATAGCTAATGAGTTCTTCGTCTCTTGATAACCTCATGTTCGCTAATGTTACAATTTGGTGCTTTACCCAAAAGACCTCAGAAAGATTAATGCCATAATTCAGTTTATTAGAAGCAAGACTGATTTTTCTCATTTTGGATAATGGTAATATATCATCAGATGAATCACGTCTGATTTGAGTTGATATAATACGCACGATATTACTAAAGCTTCCTATAGTTCCCGCTTGCCTAAGATCTTGACTTGAAAGTTGTCTACCAGTTGCGTTAATTCTACGAAATATTTCTTCAATTTGCGAGTCTTCAAAAGGGGTTATTGATAATGGAATCTGATAATTTGCTATATTCCTACACACTTCTCGATGAAGAGTCGGATGATTTTGAAATAATAATCCATTGTCTAACATTTCTTTAGTTTCAGGCATGGTTTCAAGATCAAAATAGCCTTCACCAGTTTCGGTTTTTACAATATATTCGCCTTGTAAAAAGCTAAAAATAGCTTCCAATCTCTGCATTCCATCTATTATTTCATATTTATCATTTGATTCCGCTAACAAAAAAAGTGGAACGGGATAATCATTAGAAATTGAATTAATGAATTTTTGTTTCTCTTCAAGCGTCCAAACCAATTTTCTTTGATATTTCCTATTTACAATAAATAAATCTTGTTTATACCAACTAAAAAGTCTTTGAATGTTTTCGTTTCTTACTAATAACTCTTTCATTATTATGCACCTAATATCCTTCTTGATGTTTCAAATATTTATTTGAAACATTTTGTATAGCTCTACATGATAATAGTTTTTGTAGTATATAATGCATTATATCACATTTTCACTTCGATTTCAAGATGTTAGTGATAATTATTTTATAAAAAATCATGTAAAAATAGGAAAAAAGAAACTTGATGAAAAAGGCTCTTTAGCTTAGCAATTTACTCGTCCGAACATTCCTCCAGTCCATGCAATAGCTGAATGTAAACGCATTCTGCACGATCACGTTCCTCGCCCTCAGCGGTCATCATCATTTCAAGGAAATAAGCCTTTGCTTCCTCATAGTCCGTCCAGACCTCACGCTTACCGTTGCAGACTGTGGTGACCGTGCGTGTTCTCGGCATTGCCAATTCGGGTGTTTTTAACATAGCTGTGTACCTCCAAATCATTATTGTAGATACAGTATATACCATAATCGTGCAGAAGTCCAGCCTATCAGGATAATTGTAATAATCTTTGTGAAAGGCGCACCAAAAAGAGGGAAATCCCCGGTGCAATGCGCGGTATCATTCAAGTACATTCTGCCTTAGTTTTTTCTGCTGATCTCGACTCTGCTCCTGACGTAGATACTGCTCGATCTCATTCGCCGCCTGCGACAGTTCGTCTGCTTTGAGCTTGATAGCCTTATATCGAGCATTTTTCTGAGCCTTTTGCTGATTCAGATCTGCGATACGCCTATTCAGTTTTTCGGCACTCGGCACATGACCACTTGGATACCATTCCAACAGTTTCTTTTTCAGCTCATGATAATCCGATAAAGTACCGCCGTGAGCTTTTTTATACTTCTCCTGTTTCCGTCCGCTGAGGGACTTGTACTCATCATAATATGGCTTGAAAGTCCAGAATTTTCTAAGCGTTTCGGGACGTTCTTCAAGCTCCTTGATCTCGTCCGAAATAGCGTTAAGCTCCTGAACAAGCGCCACCCTCTCGCTGAACGCTGCGATGCTCTCGGCTTTCGCCTCCTCAGCGGACACGCCATACTTGGCAAGAATATTCATCGCCTTGCTTGTCAGTTTCATATTACTGCGGTCGATACTGTCACGGATAAACTTGTTTTCCTCCGCCTGCACAGGCACACGGACGATCCTTGCTTTCGGCTTGTACTCCATAGCATTTTTGTAGTGGATAATACGGCTTTTGATCTGCTCCGTTTCGTAAAACCACCCCAGCGTTTTTGCCCTCGTCATTTTGGCTCTCGGATTACGCTCTTTCTGCTCCGCAAGCATAAATTTCAGATCTATCGTATGCTCCGGATTGTAGTAGACAAGTATGCCGTTTTCGGCGCATTTCTGCAGAAAATCTGCAAAGTCATCGCTCTCCTTAACTACTTGGTCGATAGCATATTTCAGCTTGGCTTTCCATGACAGACCTTGCCTGTTCATGTCCCACTCCCAGTGCGACTTACCCTTGACTTCTTCGGGGTGTTCGATAACAGACAAATTATTCTCCTTGCAAAGCTCGTCCGATACGCGCCTGACCTCTGCCCATGCACGGTCTTTTTTCTTGCCCTGATTATGCTCTGTTTCAAAGGTTCTGCCCGTGATAAAATTCGTATTATTTACAACGATATGTGCGTGGATATGGTCATGGTCGGTGTGAATTGCGATGACATACTGATACTGTTCTTTCAGCAACCTATGGCATAGCTCCTGCGCTATCTCCATAGCCTTTTCGGGAGTGACTTCGTTGGGAGCGAATGACTGAATTATGTGCTGGGCTTTGGTGGTACTACGCCCTGTTCCGAAACGCTGTCGTACAGCTCGGAATTGCTCTGCTGCTCGGACGGGTTCTGTCTCGCACATAAAAGACTCGACAAACGAATGACCTCTGGTATTATTCCTGTCCACGATGTATTCAAGTGATCCGCACACTGAGTCGCTGATTGAATGTAGCTTAGTAACTGCCAAATCGCATTCACACTCTCTTTCGTAGTAGTTATATCTTCCTCATAAACCCGTCCTGTTTTATTGGCACATCGGGCTATCTGATTCACATTGGTGGATAAGGCTCTGACCGCCCCGATAATGCCGTTCATATCACCCTGATCCATCATCAGAACATAGTGCGCTTTTGCACACTCCCTGACATAGCTCGACTTCTTCACATGAAGCAACTCCGCCTGCTTGCAGATATGCTCCCATTCGGTATTATTGAAGCGGATATTGATGGTATGATTACGGCACTGACTTCTGCCGTCAAGATACTCCTGCTCATCTGCCGTAAGGTCATTCGGACTGACCTCGGATAGAGCCTTGTCAAGCTCCTCTTTCATACCGTCACAGGTGTAATTCAAGGCAAGCTCGGCGCTGTTCTTGTAACCGTAGTCACGCTTGTAGTTTTTCTCTGCTTTTGTCATAAATCTTTCCTTTCGTTCCTGACCGTATCAGCGGTCTTTTTTTATTTAGGGGTCTTAGGGGAAATTTTTCCCCTGACAAGCATCGTGTTTTGTTGCCCGTTTTCCGAAACGCGGCACAAAATACCGTGCTTGCGAACTGAGAGTGCCGATTTTTCATCGGCACAGCTTTTACCGCCTTTCGGCGGTTTTCTCGCTTTCATGGCGAGAATTGGAGCGATAGCGACTATATCTTTTTTCGTCGCTCCTGCCGACGATTATATTGTAAAATATCTCGGCGCAGTTATTGCGCAACTTGTGCGGCAGTTTGATGAAAATAATTAATAATTGGACGATTGACTTTTTTATGAAAATGATTTATACTGTTAATATCTATAATAGCTGGATCATAGATGTGTTGCAAATTAGGAGGTAAGAACTTGATGAGTATAACAAAATATGAAGAAATAAAAATTCGCACTAAGAATAATGAAATCTTATGGAAAAATATCCATGGAATTGCAACTGAAGATACAGCTAATATTATGGATAAAGCAATGTTAAATTGGCTTACCGAACTTACAAACACTCTTGAAATATGGATAAATAAGGGTTTGAATTTAACCACTGGAGAACTAATACTTGCAAGAACTGATCTTGGTAGTATAGTTGAATTTTGGCTAAGGCACTTTTATACTGCTTATTATGAAGATTATCAAAATAATCCTATAACGAACAAGAATAATGTTGCAAAAAATGCCCAAAAAGATGCATCTTTTGATGAGTTGAAAAAATTCAGTACTGGCATACTGTGGAAAGATGATACGGATCCTATGTATAAATGGGTAGATTCTATACAACATAAGCGCAATGCTATACACAGTTTCCTATATAAGGAAATCGGTACGCCAACGGAATTTTTGAATGATGTGGACTTTTTGCTTGATTTCATTAAGAAAATTGAAAATCAGCTACCCTCTATTTTAGATTGTATTGATGTTATTCCTTCTGGATATGTAGATATTGACGGATTGTTTTTTAACATCTAAGTTTAAATCGCATGAGCTGTAACAACACTTGTTTTTATTTGGCACTAAGGATATAATACTTAGTGCTATTTTTTTATCCGGACAAATTACACTGGGTAAAATGGAAATTTCACTAAAAGTTCGTGCGCAATTGCGGCTGGACAAATGGCTTCATTGTACCCGCCTAATAACATACCGCCCCTAAATAAAAGATCCCCAAGCTGCGGTTCG
>ERZ773130.541-NODE-541-length-45224-cov-7.429852_pt1 | contig 45224 bp, 44 predicted proteins | sample MGYA00511919_ERZ773130 | MGnify/ENA primary metagenome ERZ773130 (study PRJEB29015, sample SAMEA2737851) | human gut metagenome | biome: human gut; feature: human-associated habitat; material: faeces | place: China | collected 2012 ...
AACTTTTTTTGTACGGAATTCATCGTTTTTGGACTATTTACACCAAACTAACTTTCCATTTACATCAATTCAATGGAAGTAACTTTGTATCCCAGTTTCTCCACAGCCTCGCACAGTTCCTCTTCGGGAACATCTGCGCCGAGTTTTACGATTGCTTCGCCTTTCTTAAAGCTTGCCTTGGCATTAACCTGGGCCATGCCATTCAGGGCATTCTCGATACGATTCTGGCAGTTCACACAGGACATTCCTTCAATATGAAGCTTTTTGGTCGCTACGATAGTATCTAAGTGCTTCGGCTTGATCTTCACATCTCCGCCTCCGCCACAGCATCCGCCTTCTCCCTTGAAATGCTTTTTGGATCCCAGCAACGCCGCAATAACTACTATTACTAATATACCGCATATAATATAAGTTCCCATTTTTTCACTCTCCTTATTGTTTTTCTTTCAAAAAAATATACTCCTCTCAGAAGTATCTTTGCTGCAATATCTGTCAAAATTTCATGCAGATTAATATTTTCCTGCCACCCATATAAACAAAACCGATGTAGGAAACAGCTCTGTCCATCCAGACCTCCTGCCCCACACCGGTTTACTTTCTACTTATTATACTCTTGTCTTAACATACCTGTTCCGCACACTCACACGGTCTGATGGTCACGTTGGTCACTTTCTGGTCTGCCAGATAACCGCAGGACTTTAAACCGGCGCGAATCACCGAGTTCCATTTTTTCGCTGACAGATGGTGTACAGATCCATCGTCCAGTTCAATGGTACAGGCATTTTCCATCATACAATTTTCAGAGTAAGCTACCTTGTACATGTTCTTGCGGCTGATGGCACCGATCTCCTCCAGGAGATTGACCATGCGATATACGGTTGCGACACCCAGCTTGTCATCCTCTTCCAACGCCCGGTAGAAGATCTCCTTACAGCTGGAGCATTCATTCTGGAGGATAATATCAATCAGCCGGAGACGCTGTTTTGTAATGCGGCAGCCCTTTTCTTTCAGCTTGGTCAATATGATCTCTCTCTGCATTTTCGTGGTCTGATAGCTTACCTGTTCCTTAGTGTCCACAATGACCTCCGCAGTGGCTGCAATCGCCACCGCACTGAATGGATTTTCCATTCTTTTTGTCTTTTATCATTTTGCGGACAATCAATGCGACTACACCGGCCAGTATCGCCAATACAACTACGGTTCCCATAGACTGCCTCCTTACTCTTATTTTGAAATCCTGCGGATCCTCTTATCGAAGATCCGCAAGTAATGTTACGTTTCTATCTGTTTACTTCCCTCACAGGTATCTGGCTTTGCCTGCAAGCAGTCACGCCGGACACCTGTGGGAAAGTTCTATCATTTATTTTACTTATGCAGCCTTCTCGGTGTCAACCTTCAGAGTAGTGCTCTCCTTGTAAGGGCGGAAGAGCAGATAAATGAAGCCGATGATCAGAAGGAATGCTACAACAGTTCCGATACCGAAAGAGCCGTTAAGGATCAGGCTGCCAATCTGGTTTACACACAGGGATACAACGTATGCCAGACCACACTGATAACCAACTGCGATCCAGAACCATCTGGTGTTGTTCATCTCACGCTTGATCGCACCCATAGCTGCGAAGCAAGGTGCGCACAGCAGGTTGAATGCCAGGAAAGCATAACCGCTTGCTGCAGTAAAGTGAGATGCCATGTTAGCATATACGGAACCCTCGCCTGCGCTGTAGAGGATACCCATAGTACCTACGATATTCTCCTTAGCTACCAGACCGGTGATGGATGCAACGGTTGCCTGCCAGTTACCGAAGCCCTGAGGGATGAAGATCCATGCCAGACACTGACCGATCTTGCCCAGGATACTCATATCGATCTCATCCTCAGCCAGCATACGGAAGCCGTCCTCGGTGAATCCGAAATAAGTAGTAAACCATACAACGATGGTAGACAGAAGGATGATGGTACCTGCCTTCTTGATGAAGGACCAGCCACGCTCCCACATGCTGCGCAGTACCGTACCTACGGTAGGCCAGTGGTAAGCGGGAAGCTCCATAACGAAAGGAGCAGGATCGCCCTCGAAGATCTTGGTCTTCTTCAGGATAATACCGGAACAAATGATTGCTGCAATTCCCAGGAAGTAAGCGGAAGGAGCAACCCATGCTGCACCGCCGAAGATAGCACCTGCTACCATGGCGATGAAAGGGAGCTTAGCACCACAAGGAATAAATGTGGTAGTCATAATCGTCATCTTACGGTCTCTGTCGTTCTCGATGGTACGGGAAGCCATGATACCGGGAACACCACATCCGGAACCGATCAGCATAGGAATGAAGGATTTACCGGACAGACCGAACTTACGGAAGATACGGTCCATGATGAAGGCGATACGTGCCATGTAACCACAGGACTCCAGGAATGCCAGGAAGATAAACAGTACCAGCATCTGAGGTACGAAACCAAGCACTGCACCGACACCGGCTACAATACCGTCAAGGATCAGTCCTTTCAGCCAGTCGGCACATCCGATCGCATCCAGACCAGACTCTAACAGTACGGGGATACCGGGTACCCAGATACCGTAGTCAGCGGGATCGGGAGCTTCTGCACCGTCTGCTGCGTATACATCAACTGCCTCTGCCAGCTCAGCACCGGTGTAAGTAACATCCTCTGTTGCCAGAGTCTCTTCATCTTCCAGGGTGTAATCTGCGGTAGCGGATGCATCGATGCCTGCTGCGAACTCCTGAACAGCTGCTACTGCTGCTGCGGGATCATAGTCTTCAGACTCGCTGTCGATGACTGCTGCCAGAGCTTCATCACCGTCAGCTTCTACGAATGCGTTGATCACATTCATTGCATCATCATAAGGTTCGGCTGCTTCTTCATAAGCACCGGTTCCGATGGTGAACAGATGCCAGCCATCACCGAATACGCCATCGTTCGCCCAGTCGGTAGCCCAGGTACCAACGGTGGTAACAGATACATAATATACGATGAACATAACCACTGCGAAGATCGGCAGTGCCAGCCATCTGTTGGTCACGATTTTATCGATCTTATCGGAAGTCGTTAACTTCTGGCCTTCCTTCTTGGTGTAGCATTCTTTGATGATAGAGGAGATGTATGTGTATCTCTCATTGGTGATAATACTCTCGGTGTCATCATCCATAGCAGCTTCCAACTGCTTGATCTCTGCGGACACATCGGGAACACTCTTCATCTGTGCCTGGATCTTGTCATCCTTCTCTAACAGCTTGATAGCGAAGAATCTCTTCTGTTCCTCGGGAACATCGGTCAGCTTCTTCTCTACGGTCTCGATCACGCTCTCAACCTCAGGCGCGAATTTATGTACCGCAGCTGCTGCACTCTTCTTCTGTGCCAGTTCGATCGCCTTTTTGGTAGCGTTCTCGATACCGGTCAGCTTCAGAGCGGAGATCTCAACAACGGGGCAGCCCAGCTTCTCAGAAAGCTTGCCTACGTTGATCTTGTCGCCGTTCTTGTTCACGATATCGATCATGTTGACAGCCATGACAACGGGGATACCCAGTTCCATCAGCTGTGTGCTCAGATATAAGTTACGCTCGATGTTGGTACCGTCTACCAGGTTCAGGATTGCATCGGGTCTCTCACCGATCAGGTAGTTACGTGCTACCACTTCCTCCAGAGTATACGGAGACAGGGAATAAATACCGGGTAAGTCCATGATGATCACGTCATCACCGTTACCGCCGTACTGTTTCTTTAATTTACCTTCCTTTTTCTCAACGGTTACGCCGGGCCAGTTACCTACGAACTGGTTGGAACCGGTCAGAGCGTTGAAAAGTGTTGTTTTACCGCAGTTAGGGTTACCTGCAAGTGCAATCTTAATTGCCATTTTTCTACCTCTTTCCTCTAAAATCATACTTCTCATAACTATTCAGAGCCTCATTCGCAAAATCGTCTCTTCGAGACTTTCCTTTTGCTCATGTGATTAGCCTTCACTAATTAGTTCCAGCTAACCTTCCTGTTAAAAAAAAGATCATTTACTCAACGCAAATCATCTCAGCGTCTGCCTTACGAAGAGACAGCTCATAGCCTCTGACAGTTACTTCCACGGGATCTCCCAAAGGAGCAACCTTTCTCACATAGATCTCAACACCTTTGGTAATGCCCATGTCCATGATACGTCTCTTGACAGGACCTTCACCATTCAGTTTGGTTACCTTTACGGTCTGTCCGCAGGGAACTTCCTTCAATGTCTTCATTTTCTCCTCCTATTAGCATCTTTTGGTACAGCTGCCCGCTACACCATGATTTTATTGGCCATATCCTTGCCGATGGCTACTCTGGATTCCTTGATATTCACAATCAGGTTGCCTTCGGTCTGGGACACAACTGTCACTTTACCACCTACTACAAATCCGAGGGTCTCTAAAAACTTCCTCGTCTCCTCTTTGCCGCCGATCCTCTGGATCGTGTTCTCTTCACCGGCACCTACCATACTCAGGGGCATCATACACACTTCCTTCCCTTCAATAGTATTTAACTGCTTGTGGTTTCTCATTAGCTCTTAATGAGATTCATTCTCAATTCACGTGGTTAGTATATACTAACCTTTTTTTACTGTCAATATATTTTTTCGATTTTTTTCATAGAAATCTCGTAGGAATTTCTTATTGATATTTTTTCTCATTAAGTTGAAATCTTGCATTTCCTACCCTTTTCTGCTATGCTTATTGTAATGCCTGCGGATGGTTAAGTTTCCACATGTAGAGCAGGTATTTCGGTTCAAAATGCTATGTATGGGAAGGGTATGGTCATTACATGAAAATACAGGAATCTGCTGAGAATTATCTGGAAACGATCTTAGTGCTGAAGAAAAAGAACGGTGTGGTCCGTTCCATTGATATTGCCAACGATCTGGGTGTGTCCAAGCCCAGCGTCAGCGTAGCTATGAAGAATCTCCGCAATGGGGAATATATTGAAATGGACAAGGAAGGCTACATCACCCTGCTGGATAAGGGGCGGGAAATTGCAGAGAAAATCTATGAACGTCACACATTTCTTACGGACTGGCTGACTTCCATCGGCGTGGATCCCACCGTGGCTGCTGAGGATGCCTGCCGGATCGAGCATGTGATCAGTGCAGAGACTTTCACTGCTATGAAAAAGACATTGAAGACGAAATAGAACTCACAGTAACTCATTGCATATATTTGAACGCAAGAACTCCCGGTGCGATATTGCTCCGGGAGTTTTGTTATTATCATAAGCTCATTACCTGCGCTCATTAAATCTTAATTGTCACCCATTTTCCCTGTCGGAACCGAATCGACGCAAACAGAAATCTGGATACCTGATCCGCCAGAATACCCATCCAGATACCGGTCATTCCCAGTCCCAGAGTAAACCCGAAAATATAGGATGCCGCCGTACGGATCAAAGTAACGCTGATCGTAGAAGCTACTGCCGTGTATGCGGTATCTCCCGCACCGCGCAGGCAACCCATGTAGATGACCTGAGACACCTGGAACAGGACAATGATACAAATGCAATGAATAATATTCACACCGTACGTAATAATATTTTCTTCTCTAAAGAACATCCGGTAGATGGTCTCCCCTCCGAAGAAATAGATAACCGCCAGTGCAACAGAGATTCCCATACCGATACGTCTACAGATAGCTCCATAGCTTTTCGCTTTCTCCGGGTCACGTTCGCCCAGACTCCGGCCGATCAACGCCACCGCCGCTACCTGCATACCGTCACCGAATGAAAACGTCAGACCGAGGATATTCATGCCTACCTGGTGTGCCGCCATGGCTTCCGTACCCATTTTCGCTGCCATCATAGCAGTCGACATGAATCCGATACGCATCAATACCTGCTCAATAAACACGGAATAGCCGACTTTGATGATCTCCAACAGCGGTTCCAACCGCAGTCTGATGTGATGTTCGATCATATACGGAATACTGATAAATCCTTCTTTCGGACAGATCGAGATGATGCTCATCACGCATGCCACTACCGTACCGAATACCGTAGCAATGGCGGCTCCGGTGATTCCCAGTGCCGGGAATCCGAAATGGCCGTTGATCAGCAGGTAATTGCCGCAGATATTCACCAGATTGGAGATCAGGTTCGTCCTAAGGGCGATCATCGTATTGCCCGCGCCGCGCTGTGCCGCATTGATTCCCATGGACAATACATTGAAGATCATGCCACCCATGATGATCCGGTAGTATCTCGCTGCCATGGCATGCGTGTCCTCACTCGATCCGCAGAATTCAATGATCTGATCCGCGAATCCCACCGTCAGTGCACTGATGATCACCGCTGCCACAATGCAAAAGCAGATCGTCATCACCAGAATCTCGTTGGCCGCCTGCTGCCTCTTCTCTCCAAATCGTCTCGCCACCAGGGCGGAGATTGCTACATTCGCTGCGATGAACAGTGCCAGCCCCAGGAACTTCGGCTGTGTAGTCAGCCCTACTGCTGCCACCGCATTGGCCCCGAGCGTACTCACCATAAAAGTATCCACCATACCCGCCAGTGCGATAAAAAAGGATTCACAGACCGCCGGCCACGCCAGCCGGATTGCTTCTTTTGTCAGGGAACCCTGTGTTTGTTCTGTGCTCATAGCTATGTTACCTATTACCTTTTCTTGGATATTTCCTGTTTCTGATAGTCATAATGCTTTATTACACTCTTAATCATACACCAAAACCTCCGTTTGCCGATAGTCCCAAATTTTTGTCCTCATTTTATAGCTAGACACATAATTTTTATCTCATTTTCATACAATACTAATCAGAAATACACGGATATTGACACATGCAAAATCGTATTTTCAAAGGAGGCTCCCATGCAATTCTCCGACAAATTTCACAATATTCACTGGAAAAACCTCATCACTGCCGTTGCCATCCCTCTGGCGGCAGGTGGACTCTCCGCCTGGATCACCATGGACGGCATGAAAGCCTTTGAAACAGTGAATCAGCCTCCCCTGACACCGCCTATGTGGCTCTTCCCGGTGGTGTGGAGTATCCTGTTCGTCCTTATGGGAATCGCCTCTTACCTCGTTGTCATGCAAAAAGGCGAGGACACGAAAGCCCTCACCCTGTATGCTGTACAGCTTATCTTTAATTTTTTCTGGTCCATCTGGTTCTTCAACCTGGGATGGTATCTTTTCGCCTTTTTGTGGCTGGTCGCTCTGTGGATCCTAATTCTCGCCACTACCGTTGCTTTTTACCGCATCTCGAAGCCTGCCGCATGGCTGATGCTGCCTTATCTGGTATGGGTGGCGTTCGCGGGGTATCTGAATCTGGGGGTGTGGTGGCTGAACCGGTAAGTACGCATTTTTATTAGTTTTTCCCCTAGTGCACACATAATACTGGATTAAAAAATGTGGGAAGACGAATCTTCCCACTCGTTAATGTTCATCTCTTTATGGCTTGATTACCAAAGGTTAATGGAGACCTCTCTATAATTAGAATATGGCAATTCACTGACTGTGTCGACTGCATATTGAAAAGTTTAAATTTTTCTGTGCTTTCCTTAAGCTCTTATTTTTCTAATCCGTATGTCCTTATCCGCCATCCGCTTTCTTGCTTCTCAAAGTCCATAAAAAGATAGAACGAGGAGTCTTCTCCTGCCGGCAAAAATTCCGCCTGTACTGTGTAGGTTACCCCCGTTTCATCCCCAACATCCGCTAATCCTTTTATCCAATTTATACAAACAGTTTCTTTTCCTTTAGATTCCCGGAACTCTGCATAAGTATCCGGTGTTCCACTGTAATCTTCCACTAAATACTTTTTAATTGTTTCCGAATCACCTTGAAAATAGGCCTCCGAAAATTCTTTTGCTATCTCGTATACTATTTTTCTATTCTCGCTCCCCGCCACTTCTCCTCTTATCGTCAGTGTATCATCCTGCGGCGCTAATAGTTCTTCTCTCTTATCGTAATAATTATCAATTAATCTAATATCTTCTATATACCACCCATCTTCCCGATAGGATGCCTCTGTACATTTTACCGTGCTTTCGTCATCGACTTCATATTATAATGAGATAAAACGAACCATCGTTTTTCCGTCTTTTTCAAATATGGTTGCCCCGATATAACTGTCTATCGGCCGCTTGTCATCAATCTTAACATCTCCGAATTTATCCGGCTGTTCTGAATCAATATTGGGATTGTGTATAAAGCTGTATGGATATTCCACCCAACCGCTATCCTCTAAATGCAGAATATAAATTTCAGTAGCACCATAATTGCTTCCGAAGATGTATCTTTCCAATAATACATCCGCTTTACCATCTCCTGACAGATCACCGGTAGTAATACGTGAACCATAAACGTATCCTTCGTAATCCTTTATTGCCGTATCTACGCCATTCACATTCGCTATGAGTCGTGTACCATCTTTTGCCAAGCCATCGATATCGCCGTTATCTACAACACGCACTATATCTTCTTTCCCATCTCCATCTAAATCTACACTTATTTCGGTTCCAGCTTCGATAGGAATGTGGGTCGTCTCTTTTTCTTCAGATGTGCGTCTGAGGTTCCGATGTCTCAACTTCCCGTGTTACATCCGCTGCCTGGGTCTGCGGCTCGGTATCGGTGATTTTAATCTGATCCGCCTGGGGCACACCGTCCCTGTGTTGATTTCTCGCCCCAAAAATGTAAGACAAAATAATCCCCAGCACAAGCACTGCTGCCACAACCGCAAATACTACTTTCTGCTTTTTGATCATCTTTTTGTTTCTCCCCCAATTATCTTCTATTTTCTTCTCTCGCAATATTTTCTTCCGTAAATGAAAAATACGGAATCTCCAGCTCTTCAACATTACCTTCGTTTGCATTCAGCCATTCCATATAGTCCGTCTCATCGCCTTACATATTTTCAAAAAATTTCTAATCCTCTACAATCTCTTCTCCATAATCATAGATAGGCATCTGACCGGAAACATAAACATCAACATTATAGATTTCACCGGTTGCTTCCCCCGGTATGCCGAATTCATGGAAACATTCTCCTAAAGCATAACGATAAATGGTATATCTCTCTTTGCCTATATAAGTATGTTTTTCATAAGAATCTCCATATTGTTCGACCATTTGAGAATAAGTATTTCCGGAATATATGCCTCTCGAGGTATGTGCAAATGTTTCATTACTGCTGATTCTTATTCTGACACATTCTTTTTCAAGAAAATAAACTTGTATAAATTGAGCTTCCCCATCACCTACGTTATAATAATAATCATATTTTTTGTTATCCGAATCCTCAACCTTTTCATACAACAGCCCCATCTTGTCCAGCTTCCCCAATATTTCCTGCTCACCTTCATATAAGGAAACTGAAAAATCTCCTATATTGATAACGACATCCATATCTATCTGTGCATTTGTTGCATTTGGCATTTCATCAATTTTGTTCCTTATAGCCGCTGCTGTTTCTTCTATACTTTTTTCTCCGTTAAAATAATACAACGCCTCTTCCTGCGTAATCCCTATGAAAGGAAGGTCACTGCGCTGCATTACCTTCGTATTATTTATCATCTCCCTTACATCCTGTATATCCTCATCTTGTGCCGCATAAACATTTTCATAGGTACCGCCAATTTCGTATGTCAGAATAGGAAGTTTCTCTCTTTTTCCATCCGATGTCTGATAATATTCCTGCTTTCTGCTATCACTAAGCTGTTGATCCAGCACATCTTGCAATATTGAGAAATTCCAATTGGGAGCAATGGTTTTCTGTCCTTCCTCCGTAAAATAGCTTTCCACAAACTTCCATGCTTCTTCTTTGTGCGCGCTTTGACTGTTAATGGCGAAACAGTTGTCAAAAATAAATATTCTTCCCTTTCCCTCTGCTCCCGGAAATCCTGTATAGACTGCATCCTCACCCCATACGGATTTTTTATATAAATATTGTTGCATGTCACCTATGCACTCAAGATTGAATGGAATTTTTCCTTCCCGCATCAAAAGGTCATTCGTTTGAAACATCGCCTGTTGCGGTAATTGTTCTGCAATTTTTATATATTGTTCCAATCTGTTATCTTCCGTTTCCCCGGAATATCCTCCGCAGATTGCCCCTTCCTGTAAAAATAAATCCCGCGAAATCATAGGATCCTCTTCACATTCCCGAACGGCCCGCAAGGCTTCCTCGAAGGTAAAATTTTCTTTGTTACTGCACCATTTTTCTTTTGTTATCAATGTATATAACACAAAATTCGTTGGCAACATATACAAGCCACCATCCGCTGTCAAAACCTGATACGCGGAATCAACGATGTCCTCTTCCCCAATCACATCACTTTTCTCCAGATAGGGAATAAGATTCTCTATTGCGCCCTTTTCTCTAAGCACTTCCACATCCATCTCATCTGTCGAAAAACTAATGATATCAGGTCCTTTTCCTGTCAAAATATCATCATACAAACGACTAATTCCGTCGCTTGTATTTTCTTCGTAATAATCATGTATTGTGATTGTTATTCTGTCATTTTTACTATTAAAATCTGCTATTGCTTCCTGTAATGTCGACGCTCCCCCTATATCTCCAAGTATAATCTCCGTTTTAGGTTCTTCCAGCACAATTGTAGCAGTCTCTTTCTCCCATGCAGATGTTTTCGTCCCGGTGTTTATTTCTCCACATCCCATTAACAGCAAAGATGATACTGTACCTACAAGCAATAATGCTATTGTTTTAAAAGTTTTCATTCGTAATCCCCTCGCACGTCATCGCAATATCATTCTTTTTCCAACAGGTAAAAAAACAAGCACTGCTGCCACAACTTCCCACTGTATAACTTAACTTGTCTTCCGTAAATTCAGAAAAGGACGCACCTCTACGTTCTCCGGTCTCTTCCCATCATATAACAATTGCACATACTGTTCCGCTTCTTCATCGGAGACATCTTCCTGATCCGTAAATACTATCATTATTAGTTCAATTTCACTTTGTTCCGGCTGCTTTCTAATTATGTTCAGGGAATGGAAATACATCTCTCTGTAATCATCTTTCCAGGTGCCGTCTTCCGAATCGTTTTCAAACATGAAATAATCCGTTCCATCAAATTCTATATAACTTAAACTCCATAGTTGACTCGCTGTAACCAATTCCTCACTCACTAAATAGTGTACAATCACTAATTGCGCCGGTTGATTCTCTGATGTCTGCTCGTAAAATTCGTCCAGCAATTCTGCTCCGCTGCATTCCCTTGACTGCCAATCCAAGACATACACCGGATAATCTTTGAGTTCATCTATATTTAACGGAAGGACGGATAATTCCTGTCTGATTACTTCCGGATCGGTTTTCCCTTTTAAATTTTCCAAACTGAAATCTTCCAATAAATCAACCGGTTCAGTCTCTTCATTTGATACAGCTGTAGTCGTTATGGTATTAGGTGTCATCTCCTCGGTAACTTCTGAAGTATTCTGTTCTGTATCATTCTGTTCCGGTCTATTCTGCCCACAGCTTACCATGCTTAACATAATTATTAATAATGCCACACACCTCATCTTTGCTTTGTACATACTTTTTCTGAATCCTCCTCCCACAAGATTTTTCAAAAGCCTTTTACACAATCAATCATCCTTCTCTGCCATGAAATCCGGCATCTTTTTTCAGAAGCAAGCAGCCGATCACCTCTCCGTTATTTTTATTCAAATACTCTTCTAAGTACTGCAACAACCTCTTGATTCTCAATCCCATAATTTTTCAAGGAATTCTCATCAAACGGCTCTTGCTCCAACAATTTTATGAAAGTGTCTATCTCCGATTTCACTGTTGCAGGAAGATTTGCTGTGTTCTCCAGCATAAGTTCTGTTACAATTCTAAGAATATCTTTTTTATGCTTTTTGATATCATTGGAATCTACTGTTTCACCGCTTTCTTTCCTCTGTCTCAAATCAAGGTATGCTTTCGCCTTGAACAAAATCAAACACTCAGGTCGGAGAACGGAAAGACCTTTTACATTAACTTTTCCTTCTAACAACACCTTGTAATAATCGTCATTAAGCAGAATTGCTGACAGACTTGATACCGTATCATCAATGTGTATGGGGGTGATTCCGGTCATCTCTCGTAATTCAAAATCATTTCTGCAAAATAATTCAAGCATTTTAGGAAAAGATTCATCCTCTGGCTTGTCAAATCTATAGAACTGCGGTTTTTCTCCATTGGTTGCCTTATTTCTGTACTTTCCATCTTGAACAAAATTCCAAAATTTTTCTCCAAACTCAGGAGTCAATGCCTCTACGATCAAAACAATGTCAAGATCTCTTGTTGCTCTAAACGCTGTCTCGCTGTTTTCAAATACAATGTCACAGGCTGCACCGCCTATAAGTACATATTGGTTCTCATATCCCTGAAAGTATCTTCTAAAAGTATCCAGTCCTTTTACCATACGTATTCCTCCAGCATCCTCTTTATAGAAATACCAATTCTTTCATCCTGTTTCTCGCTCTCTGTAAGCGACAATGTCACACTCAATGGATCTTCCAGTTTCTTATTCTTAAAATCAATAAAGTATCCGAGTTCCAGAACAACGCATCCTATTTCTTCCCCGGAATGTACCTGCTTCATTTTTCTAATTCCGGATTCTGTTATTTCTTTTTTGGTAATTGCATAAGTCGGATATTCATTATCCGAAAGTAATGAGTACTCACATAGTGCAGTGATTCCTGCCTTTTTTCCCAATTGAATATCCTCTTTTAGTTCATACCTTGCAATCACAGGGTTTCTCAATATGACCCGTACATCATTCCACAGTTTCTGAATATCCGCTGGAACAGTTATCACCCTGGATTTACCCTTCATACCCAAAATATCCACATTCAGATACTCAATTTCATCAAAGCACCTGTTTGCAGACATTTTCGTAACGCCTAATCTTATTGCAGCTTTTGATGCAGTAACATTTTCCCATTTTTCATATATTGCAACCAATATAACTTTTTGTGTTAAAAATGAAATCAAATGAACCGGAGAAATTTTCCTTTCATTCTCATTGGACAGCAAATATCCGATAAAAGGCAAGTACACCTGCTTATCTTTCAGTACAAAGGGAATTCCCTCTTCCAATAATTTTTCTTTAATATAAAATGATGTAGAATCAAAAAAAATGGCACAATTAAGACCTGCTGCCTTTTCAATTTTAATCCAGTCCTTTCTAAGCACTGCCAGGCCAACATCTGCCTTGGGTTGAATTGCTATCCAGGGTGAACCGTTTGTTTCAACCTTATAAAAAGTGTATCTTCCACGAAAGGCTAGAGGCAGCTTCTCATTCAAATATTCAGTTTCTTCTATCATCACATTTTGACGCAATGTTTTTTCCAAAAAATTCTTCATATAGTCACCATTTTAAAAATGTAACTCTTTTTATGTTACATTTTTAAAATATCATATTTTTATTGCACATGCAATATTTAATGATAAGATAGTCGACCGATATCAATTATTTTGATATTATCAATTTAAAATATCCCAATCACATAATCATAACTATAGGTGTGCACATACAACCGGTCATCCTTCTCTGCCATGAGGTCCGGCATCTTTTTCAGAGGCAGGCGGTCAATCACTTCTCCGGTGTTTTTATCCAGCTGATAGAGATAATCGTCCTCTGCGGTAAATCCATAGCCGCAGAAGATCACGTCCCCTTTCACGAGAAAGTTCATGCCGTTGTAGGTCTGGTCTGCACTTCGCCACAGCAGTTTCTCATTTTCCAGATCGTATGCAAACATAAAACAGGTGTCCGGCTGGGCATAGCCGTTCATTACCGATGCCCCATAGAAGATACCATTCTCAATGCAGGCGTTATTACCATTGACGTACCATTTATCTGTCGGATATTCCAATACATACAGGCAGTTCTCGCCATCAAAAATGCTGAGTTTACCATCGTCCCACTGGTAGGTGTAATTCTCATCATAGAAGCAGTCCCAGTTCTCACCGATCATGGGAAGGGAAACATCTTCCGATGCATTGTACCATTCATCCGCAAAAGTAATATTGTTATACGTCTCGGAAAGGATTTCCAGGGAATAGGGCTGCGCCGCAGTTCCTTCCGGGTGAAATTCCGATACTCCGGTGAAATCTATCGTAATTTCTTTCGGTGCAATGGGTGTTTCCCGGGATTCTGACTCTGTGAGAGCTCCGGAAGTCTCTGCCTCATCTATTTTAGTGTCTATATTTGAAGTATTTTCGGTTTGGCTCTCTGCTTCGCTGTTCTGTGTTGCATTAGTCTCCCGGACGCTGCATCCCGTCAACAGGCAGGCGGACAGCGCGAATGTTACTAATCTGTATTGCTTTTTCATGATAATCTCCCTTACTGCTTAAAATTTTTTCACCTTCACATATTCATAGCTTCTTCATTGATCATCTGTTCCTCTTCTATAACAGTAACAATACCTTCATATACGGTAAAGTAATATCGAATCTGCTCCTGTGTGTCCTCATACTGCCAACGTTCCCAGGAATCTTCCTCAACAGACTTCACCAGTGTCAATGTACCATCGGCATCCGCGATGTTTTGCTGTAATTCCTCCAGCGTTGTCTTATCGACAAAGAATCTCCCATCCCGGCTGCTGCCGGTCTGAATCTGTATCCTGTCTAATCCACCGTTCTCGTCAAAATAACAATAGTATTTGCTGTTCTCTATATAGAGACTCGCATCCTCACTGGCGACATCGCATTGCAATCCGGCATCGGTACACAATGTCCGTACTTCGTCTCTTCGCATTCCCCATTGCATCCTTGACAGGACCTCTCGATTATACTCCAGGGAATAGACCACTGCCTTCACCGGCACAAAGGAAAAGGAGCAGCGGTGCGATCCTGCCTCATCCAGATCCCCCTCCATCACTGTGGTCACAGAATCCTTGCCAAGATTTTCTCCTGCTCCCAACAACGTACCATCTTCCAATAAGGCAAAATTATTATATCCATATCGAATAGCAGAGATATCTGCATCAAAGGTGCGGGCATCATCGCTGTGCCGGATTCCACCCAGCCATACCATACTGACCTTATCCAGTACCTTTTTGGGTTCTCTGACAAAGTCATGAACATTCTCACTCTTAGAAACACCGCACTGTCCAAAGATATTTAATCCCCAAAGATATAATTCTCCGTCTTCCGTGATTGCCGCTCCATTCCACGCATTGATGTCCACATAGATACAATGATCCAGAACTTTATGTGGTTCCAGATACATCATTTTTACCAGATTCAACGGATTCTCTGTTACTGACCAGTATTCATCATATCCCCCAACGGTCGTGCTGCTTGTCGTCCGAAGCTGTCCCCACCAATATACGGCTCCATCTTCCTTGAGTACGATAATGGCTTCCCTGCCGGCTCTGGCATATCTGACATTTTTCATTAACAGTGTGGGGGTACATACCCTGTCGTTATCCATGTCGCTATATACCTGCTTCACAGTGTCTTTTCCCAACAAAAGTCCTGCCATATTTAATCCCAGTCCGTAGAGGTTTCCATCCTCCGTCAGATAAATGCAGAAATTATTATTCCAATCGGCATCTACGGAAACCACATGATCTGCAATCCTCACATCATCAAACTGCCCCTTGTCAAAATCCGTCTCGTAACTGCCTGTTCCCAACTGACCATTCTCATTATAACCGTTCCCCCAGAGAATACCATCATTATCAATATAATAATGATTATAGGCAGTGACCCGCTCAGTGATATAATAGTTTTCAATACGAAAAGGACTGGGAGCTTGCAGTTCCTCTTCCTGTTGTATGTAAATTGTTGGCAGATTCTGTTCCTGTACCTGTCCTGTTTCTTCCGTTGTCACCATTTCTGTGAAGTCTTCCGATGTTTTCTGAGAAGAAACCGCACTTTTCTGTGTGAGCAGTACCAGTGCTGCAATGATACACAGTTCCACTGCCAGCGCCGCAAGCTTCCCTGCGGTCTTACGGCATTTTAAAATATGCCGGATCCTGCCCCGGATGTCACCTTCATCAAAACACACCGGTGCTGCAAATATCCTGCGTGCGGTCGTATCGGTTGCCACGGATAGCAGTACGGCGGCATATTCCTGTCGGTCCTCCGGCTCCAGATGTTCCGTCACTGCTTCATCACAGGCTTTTTCTATATCACAGCACAGCAGATAATATGCCAGCCAGACCACCGGATTCATCCAATGCACAATACTGATCAGATAGGTCAGTATTTTCCACAGATAGTCCCGGCGGTGCAGATGGATCCGCTCATGCTGCAATACACAGTCATAAAATTCCGGCTTCATCTCCATCGGCAGATAGATCTGCGGCCGCAGAATCCCGAATACCATCGGTGTGCGGATGCCGTCCACGTAACGGACTCCCTCCTCCCCGGGAAGGCATTCTGCCAGACGGCGCTTCATTCTTACATAAGAAAGGATAAAATACGCGAGAAAACAAGGGATTCCTGCCAGCCACAGGTATCTGACTGCAAATATCACCTGTGTAAAGGCGGCCGATAGAAAAGGCATGACTGCTGTGCCGTTGGACTGTGCATCCGGTGCCGGAAGTGCGCTCGATTCCGATCCGCGATTCGTACTCTGTTCTATCGTTACATCCGTTCCTACAGTTGTCTGTCCATGCACAGCATTATTCTCCGGCAGAGTACTCTGCCCTGTCATAGTGCCCTTCTCCGGTAAGGTATTCTGCCCCGGCACGATGCTCGTTCCCAGTCCCGTCACCACTGTCGGTCCATCCGCGCTCACCGCCACTACCATCGACTCCGGCTGTGCCCGCCAGAATCCGTGCTCATTCTCGATCTTCCAGGGAAATATGAGATAGAAAAAGGCGATTCCCCACAACAGCACACAATACCGGTAGGAGATCCGCAGTCCTCTAAATACCATTCTGAGGAGCAATATGATTCCTATGATGATACTTCCCTGAATACTCATTCTGAACAGTATCTGCATCATTGCCATCCCTGTCACTCCTTTGCTCCCCCGTTATTTTCTATGATTTTCTTCAGCTCTTTGATCTCTTTCTTAGACAGCTTCTTCCGGGAAATAAATGCCGCTACGAAATCCGGCAGAGATCCTGCGAAAGATTCCTCGATGATCTCTTCACTCTGTCTCGCTTGAAACATCTGCCTCGACATCAGTGAGGTGACAGTCCCGTTCTCACTGGTAAAAATCCCCTTCTGACAGAGGCGCCGCAGGACCGTATAGGTCGTAGATTTCTTCCAGTTCAATTCCTTTTCACATAATTTCACCAGTTCCCCCGAAGCGACCGGCTCATGCTCCCAGATGATTTCCGCAAAACGCATCTCCACAGCTCCCATGGTATATTCCGACATTACAATTCCTCACTTTCTGCCCTCTGTGGCATCCGTTAAGTCTTATTATACAAAATGGTTTACAATTTGTAACACTTTAATGTTACATCCTGTAAACCATTTTTGTCAATGTCTATTTTTTCCCTACGAATGAAAAAAGTTTCTCTTATACCGGAAACTTTTTTCATTTTTTTCAAGTGTATCCAGTATAAATTGTTCTCATCCCCCATTCGGTATCAGATCATTGAAAGTATCCCATGCCTCTTCCGCCGTATAATCTGCCAGCTTAAGCCACCCGGTCACACTGTTCTCGGTCTCCACGCAGAGCCACTGTCTGCCGGCATCTAGATAAAGGAAATAGACTCCGTGATCTGCGTTGATGGTAAAGCGTTCGCTGCCGGCATCCGGAGTCCGGCAGACTTCCAGATCCTTATTGAGTCCGTGCAGGACCGCCTGCTCCGGCAGATCATAGCGGTCTGTGGGAATCTCCGCCAGTCTTCCGTCACTTCCAATGCGGTATACGATCCGCAGATTCTCTCTCTGCAGGATATAATCATAGCTTTGGGTGGTGATGATCTGGCCGTTTTCCACCCAGATCTCCCGGATATCCTGCGCGAAGCTTCCTACCTCCTGTAGTTCCCCGTTCTCATAGCTGAACAGGAAACTCTCGCACTGTCCGAACTCGTCCCTACGCATCAGTGCCAGCAATATCTGTCTGCCATCAGGAGTGAAGGCGTAAATGCTGTTTCCCAGATTCTGTGCCGTCCGGGTCTCGCCTTGCATGGTATTCACCGCAAATATATATTGATCCAGCGGCGAATGATCCACTTCGTTTACTGCCTGTGCCATTCTCGAACGCAGCAGAAGTTTCTCTGCGGTTCCGTCTCCGTCCAGATCCAACAGGGCATAAGTCTCCTGCTCCGCTCGCTCAGACAGATCGAATACGACTCCCACATTCGTCATAATATCCCGTCTCTGTGCTGCTGCATAAGCATCCGCTTCCTCCGCTGTCAGATCTGCCGCCACCTTCCCATTCCAGACCGGCTGGTTGGACAGAAGCGGAAGTTTCATCTGGGCGGTTCCGCTGCTCTGACTCAGGATCCAATAACCGTCTTCCGCAGTAAGCATGTCTGCGGAGAAATCCTGCGCCTCCGACGGCAGCTTCCAGTCCGTGACCCCGTTTTCTCCGGTCTGTCCCGAAGTATCATATTCCCGGATCGTGTCGATCCAGATGTCCAGATCTCCATCCTGATAATCAGAAGCTGCAAAATAGTACAATCGGACACTATCCTGTTGCTTCAGATAAGCCATCTCCTGTCTATAACTGTCAGACGTATAGTAATTTCCCACATTCTGGTAAACCGTGGAACGTCCCTCTGCCGCACATCCCGGCGCTATATATCCAGAAACCATACAATTCAGTCCGGCGTCGTCCCCAGTAGCCGCATAAATACCGTAGCTGGAGACCTGATAAGTAGCAGCAACATCCGCAAAAGATCCGGGGGATACCTTTACATACACCCATTTTTTCGACAGTTCTGCCACGGTAGCCCAATCTTCATCCCTGGGTCCGTATTCCGCATAGACCACTCTGGCCTGATTTTCTCCGTCCAGAGGACCGTAAGAATGCCGTCCTTTACTGTCGATATCTCCCAGTGACAGCAGCCAGATCTGACTGCTCTCCTCCGCGAATACCATGGGAATATCGATAGCGGATCCATCTGCAAAAATATAATGTACGTTTGCCACAGAGCCTTCGCCGGGTCTTGTGGAATCCTTTTGGAAAAATAAATACTGCCTCCCGGCTTCATAGAGCAGTTCCGTCATTTCCCCGCTGCCACCCTGTAGATTCAGCAGAACTTCCGCAGCCTTCACCGGATCCTTGTAGGTCTCATGGGCAGCGGCATCTCCGTCTAAAATCCGCTGATGCAGTTTCCGCGCCGCAACACCATCGTAGCCAAGATACTGGATGCCGTCCTGTCCGGCAAAAGACCGGGCATCCTCCAAGGCAGTCACATCAAACAGGGCACTGAACTCTTCCCTGCTGTGGATACCCTGCTCAAATACCGTCAGCCATTCCGTTTTGGCAGCCTCATAATCCACTTCATCCGTCGCAAACTCCCCTGTTGCAGCTTCCTCGGTTGCATCTGCCCCGTCGGTTGCCCGCGCCGCATCTGCCTCAGTCTCTGCACCGCTATCCGCATTTGCAACATCCGCTGCATCCGTTCCACTACCCGGGTTACTGCACAGGCACACCACCAGCACCGCGATCACTGCTGCCGCGCCAATCATGACCCAGAATGGCGGCTTGCGATAGTCAAGCACATGACGGATCCTGTTCTTCACATGATCTTCACCAAAAGAAAGCAAGGCACAGATAGAACCGCCCCGATAACGCTTCCATTCTCCGCCGGAAGCTTCTTCCAGCAATGTATAGGAATAGATCTTCTTGCTCTCCTCGCCGAGAAGCTTCACAACTTTTTCATCACAGGACATCTCACAGTCCATATTCATCAGATAAAATGCCAGCCACACCAATGGGTTAAACCAATGCACACAGCAGATCAGCAGAGCTGCCGGTTTGAAAAGATAATCCCTGCGCTGCAGATGCACTCTCTCGTGGCACAGCACGACTTTTCTGCTCTCCGGATCCAGTCCCGAAGAGAGATAGATCACCGGATGCATCAGTCCCATGACAAAGGACAGATGCCCTCCATCGATCTCGCAGATCCCCGGTTCTACCTGTCTGACACCGCTGTCAGTTCGGTGAATCCGGTTCCGCATACGCAGGTAGGAAAAGGCATGATACCCCATAAATCCTGCCATTCCAAGTAACCATGCAATCGACAGGACACGGAAAGTTTGCAAAGAATCGTCCGCATTATCCCGGTTATCCACCGGGTAACCACCATCCAAGGCATTCGTAACATTACCCGGTGCCTGAATTCCGCCGACACCGTCATCTCCAATTTCATTCATGCCTTCTACGTTTCCATCCTGTCCCAGTGTCGGTGCAGAACCTTCCCTATTTCCGGTGGCTTCTAAAGTCCCGGCATTCAGATTTCCCGTATTATCCGCCCCGGACAACACGGCATCCACAGTATTGTCTCCACGGTGGCTGCCATTATAAACTCCCTCATTGTCAACTGATCCGGCACTGTTCCCGGCAGTCAACTGTGCAGAGGTTGTCGCCGTCCCTACGGTCAACAGACGCTCCGGGATCAGACTGATCCTGGTCCCCGGCAGCACCGGACAACATAACCGCACAAATACGATTCCCCACAGCAGATAGGAACACCATTTCGGGGCTTTTTTCAGTAAAAATCTGGCCAGTATCACCAACAAAATACAATAGCTTCCCACCAGACTGAGACGCCATATACTGTCAAACAAACGATAGATGCCTTCCACCATAAAGTCCCTCCTATGTTCTCTGCTTCCCTATCCGCGGAAGCTCCGCTCTCTGTCGTCCCTGTTCTGTAATGCCCCGAAGCTCACTAATTTTCCGTCCCGGCAGCTGAGACTTCCACAATCGCCTTCCTGCAATTCGCTGTAGATTCTGTCGGAAACTTCCAAGGTGATCTGTTCGCCCTCTTTTTCCAGATTTTCAAAAATGACAGTCTTGACGTTTTCCGCCTCAGTTACTCCGGAATTTACTGTGCCGTTTGCCAGATATACCGGTTGGTTCACCGCAGTAGCCTGTGCCTTGCTATAGACTTTTGCACGGTTCACCGTATGATATCCCCGTTGCCTGTTCCGTAAGCTCCGCACCAGAAGGTACAGAAGATATCCCAGAATTGCCGCTGCGAACAGGACTGTCAATATGTTTTCCACCGGACTGAAACTTAACTGCTGCATCATAAGCACAACCTCCCCATTTTTCATTATTTATCTCATTTCACAGTATCCTTTATGATATCCTTGTATACTTCCAACAGCCACCAGGAAAATGCCTGTGATTGTTTTGCTGCATTGTCGATCATGCCATCTGCAGTTGCTTTATCCTCAGCCGGTACTACCAGCAGGAACTCTTCCTCTTCTATTTTTACTCCACATAATACGGTTTTTAGATCTTTTGAGATAAGGAACATATTACCGGCTGTATCTCCATCGGTAGTTGTGATGCAGGAATACGATGGTTCCGCTTTTACAAAAAGTGTCGTAAATCCCGTTTCCTCATCGCCAAAAATCTTTTCTCCATCCAGCCATACATTCCCCTGAATATAATCCTCCTGATTTTTCCAGATAAAATGTGCCTTTTTCGCATGAATCTCTACCGGAACCTGTTGATAAAATTGCGGATTTGCCAAACCGACTAACATGCCGCTGCCAACATAATCATATGTTTCCTCTTTCGGAGTATCATAATATCGCAATCCGTAATCTCCGAGACACAGCAGGACTACAGCAACTATAACGATCAGAAAAATTACGATTCCTTTGTTCTTTTTACTCCAATGCATGATCTGTATCTCCTTTTCACACTTTACCCGGCAAAATACAAGCCACTGAAATAATCACTGTAATCCTTACCATCCTGTAACCGAAACCATCCCTTCACACCATCCGTAATCTCGATGCAGATCCAGTCCTGTGTTGCATCCAGCTTTGTCATGCGTACCTTGCTTCCTTTGGGCAGCACAAAGGTCTCATCCCCGTCCGGTGTACGGTAGAGCGTTATATCCTGCCGCAATTCCACTTCCTCCCAGGCACTTAATACATATTCCTCCTGTGGCACTTCCCGAAGTCTTCCGTTCGATGTTACCTGATAGATTTTCTGGATGTAATCATTCTGCACCGCAAAATAGGGTTCAGTGATAACCATCTGTCCATCCTGTATCCATGCCTTTCGCAGATCCTGTGCGAGCCGGTCTGTTTCCACCGGTTTTCCGTCTTCATAGTGGTAGATTCGTGTCAATGGATCTGCGCTTTCTCCGTCATCGTACAATGCGATCAGGAGCTGTTCCCCATCCGGGCTGAAAGCGAAGATCGAATTGCTCATATTTCCCGTGCTGTCCGGAATCTCAATCGTCTGTCCGTCTATCTCCAACACTGCATCCCGCAGGTCATAGCAATTCATCTGACCCAGTCCCAAATTTACACAAATCTTATATTCCTCGAAAGAATATCCCGTTACCGGCTCCGCAGGATGCAGAGAAATCTTCTCCGGCACACCATCGCCATCCAGATCCAGCTGCGCCGATGTCTCAGTTTCTGTCCGCTCCGATACATCAAATACCACACCCGGATAGGCCAGAATGTCTGCTCTTTCGATGTGCTGGCTATCCGCCCCGCTAAGCGCAAACCGCATACTTATGGATGGATTACTATTGTAAATGTCATAATATCCGTCATGAACATGAAGCGTCGTGTCGCTGTTGAGCTGCAAATCCACCGGCAGAACCGTATCGGTGGCAGTATGGGTACTCATGTCAAACTCCCGAAGTACCCTCGGCATCCACTCATCCGTCATAAGATGCGCCTCATCGGGATCTGTCAGATAATAGACCTTGCCGCCGCTCCATTCCGTCACATCCGGCAGATCTTTTTGCAGCTGTGTATAGGCATCCGATGTGTCATATGCGCCCCGCTCACAGGTAACGTCATACCAGCCCGTTGCCATGATGCGTTCCGCTTGAATGCAGCGAAATACACTGCCGGATGTTCTCCAAAGTTCACTCATGGTATAGATCCCGTAATTTGAAATCTGTACATGCGGGTAATAGGCCGAATAACTGCCGGCATCCACAGGATACCAGTCCATCCAGCCCCAGTAGACCGCTCTGTCCGGTTGTCGGAGTTCGTACTCCCCATAGACCATTCTGGTACAGATATCACCGGTGAGCGGACCATATCCCAAGTCCTCCGCACTGCCCGGATCTCCAAAGGACAAGAGCCACAGCTGCGTCATCTCCTCCGCCATGACCATGGGAATATCTACGGCAGATCCATCCGCAAAAGTATAATGTACATTCACCACAGAGCCTTCTCCCGGCCGGTCAGAGTCCTCCCGATAATAAGGATATTGCCGCCCTGCCGGATACAGCGTCTCGGTCACGGCTCCGCTTCCATCACCCATGTGCAACAGTGACACCGCTGCCGTTACCGGATCTGTATATTTTCTATAAGTCTCGGATGAAGGTTCCTCCGCCAGTGCTTTGAATATCGCATACGCAGCATTCGTATTGTTTTCACGGACCAGCAGGTCATATGCCACTTGATCCGCTGCAAAGGAATGCTTTTCCTCGATTGCTTCCACATCAAAAACAGCGGCAAAATCTTCTCTGTTGCGAATCGTTACCTTTGCAAAATCTTCCGGTGTCTTGATGCTGTCCGGAAACTGCGCAATATTTCCACTCGTCTCCGCATTGCTGTCTACATCCGTTGCTACCCCTGCGCTGTTGTCTGTATCCGCACGATCCGCTGTGCCTGCTCCGTTCCCACTTCCACCGGGGTTGCTGCACAGGCACACCACCAGTACCACGATCACTGCTGCCGCGCCGATCATGACCCAGAACGGCGGCTTGCGATAATCCAGTACATGACGAATCCTGTTCTTCACATGATCTTCACCAAAAGATAAAAGTGCACAGATGGAACCGCCTCGATAGCGTTTCCATTCGCCGCCGGAAGCCTCTTCCAACAATGTATAGGAATATATCTTCTTGCTCTCCTCGCCGAGGAGCTTCACAACTTTTTCATCACAGGACATCTCGCAGTCCATATTCATCAGATAAAATGCCAGCCACACCAGCGGATTGAACCAGTGGACGCAGCAGATCACCAACGCCGCAGGCTTAAACAGATAGTCCCTGCGCTGTAAGTGCACCCGTTCATGACACAGAACAACTTTTCTGCTCTCAGGATCTAAGCCCGAAGACAGATAGATTACCGGATGGATCAGCCCCATGACGAAGGACAGATGCCCTCCATCGATCTCACAGATCCCCGGCTCCACCTGTCTGACACCGCTGTCAGGTCGGTGAATCCGGTTACGCATACGCAGGTAAGAATAAGCATGATATCCCAGGAAGCCAAGCATTCCTGCCAACCATACCATGGATAATACACGGAACCACACCGGGTATGTCCATGCGCGGGCGTCAGTACCCGTTCCGGCAGATGTTTCCGAAATCACTGCATCTGTTCCACTGGCTGCTACCTCTGCAACCGTAGCTCCACTTTCTGTTCTCGCAGTTCCCAGGGAAAAATCCTGCGTGCCGTCAGCATTCATGACAGTATTGTCATTTCCCACAACCATCGTTTTTTCTGCCGTCTGGCTGTCCGGTACTTCCTCTGCATCGTACTCCCGCCGCAGGACATCTCCGATGTCCTTCGTATCGTTGGCCTCTGCATAACCATGACTGCCCGGACCGACTGTCTGCTGCCCGGACGTCATCTCTGTCCCCACAGACAGCAATTTGTCCGGAATCAGACTGATTCCTGTCTCCGGTAGTATCGGACAGCACAACCGCACAAACACGATTCCCCATAACAGATAGGAGCACCATTTTGGTGCTTTTTGCAACAAAAGTCTGGCGAGGATCACCAGCAGCACGCAGTATCCTCCCACCAGACTTAAGTTCCATACACCGTCAAATATTCTGTAGATATTCTCACCCATAAGCCCCTCCTGTCCTGCCCCCCGGCAAGGCATAGTCGATGTTTCATAGACTCTTTGTAATTATAGTCTACATTCCACCGACCCATCTGTCAAGTAAGAAATCTGATTCTGTTCCCCCTCTTCTTCCGGATTCTAGTCACTTACTGTCAGCTCCGGCTCTTCTTCCGAGCGCAATACCTCCGCATGCATTTCAAAATCCAGCACGCAGTCTCTATGGATTTCCTCTGTCTCCCCGGTAGTCATGGAAGTGCCGGTCCCCCGGAAAGAGATCACTGTCTTTCCATCTCCTATGGTCACATCCGAAGTGACATATAACGGTTTCTGATACTGTTCACTGATCCACACAAAAACCTCATTGGTTGCTTCCCAATACTGCCGCAGTTCCTCACCATACTGCTTCGCATACCCCTGTCCGATGTGGGATCTGCTGCGAATGGAGCAGATTTCCGCACCTCTCTTTCCCGTGCTTACTTCTGCACCGCTTCCATCAGACGCTCCTGCCAGTCATAGAAAGCCTGGCCGTCCACCAGGCAGCGTTCGTCCTCACCTATCCATAATCCCTGTTCTTCCGACGCGTAGCGAAAGGTCCTTGTCTCACCGTCTGCATAGACAAACTGAAAATATCCCACACCTTCCACCATCTCCTCCGGCGGGATCGGATCTGACGTCACTTTTCCGGAAAGTTGTATAAATTCCTGCCACAGCTGCTCTACGGTATCGACATCTTCCACATAATCGTAATCCTCCGCACAGAAGCTGCATCCAATCTTCTGCGGGCATTCCTCCGGCAAAAAAGCCGCGCAGAATGCTGTCTTTGCTTCATTCTCCAGCATTCCCGGATACCATATATCCGCTATGGCATAGGCTTCTTCCGGTGTTGCCGCCGGATATAAAACATAGCTGGCGAGATTCTCTACGGATATCATCCCTTTTTCCACATTCTGTACCGCCTGATAAATCGCTACGGTAGTCTGAGCATCCGGGGTTCCGATCCAGCCAGCCCCTCTTCCCTCCTTCAGAAATCCTCTGCTTGCTCCATAGGTAAAGAAATAATTCTGCGGTTCCTCTCCCTCTCCAACGAAAGATATCTGCCCATGGAAAGTGCTGCCGTGGATCCAGGGCAGTACTCGGTAATAATAAGTTCCATTAACGCTCACCTGTACCTCTTCCAGCTTCCCATAGGCATTCTCCTTCGGCATTTGAATCCCCGGCACCGTGAAATCCACTGCTTTCTGGAATTCGATAAGATTCAGCAAAAGTACCACTACCACCAATACGATTGCACTGAGAAAAATGGTTGCTTTTACATTAATCTTCTTCATAAACCCCTCCTTTGTTTCCCTTCTATCTACATTGACGACTTTTATACTCCGTTTGTTACAAACAGTATAACAAAATTTCAACCCTGAATCTACTTTTTTCACCCAAGCGACCGCTTTCTGTTATTTCTGGTCTGTTTATAACATAACCACTGTAAATGCACAATTGAGCAGATGGAAACTTAACAGTCTGGAACTTTAAAACTGGCGGCATCGGTTTCCCGGTGTCGCCAGTTTATTGTCACTCTATTTTACAAGTGGCTCATAATAGAGCACTGTCTGCGCAGGATCTTTTCCGCTGATTTCCACGCCGTCCGCCGTCGTTCCCTGGAAGCCGTCGGATGCGCCGATATAGAGAATGCGACCGTCCGGTACGAGGACCGCACAGGTACCTTCCGTACCGCAGGGCATCTCCCAATTCTCCTGCACTCTGGTGAATTCCGTCTCACCCAGACGATAGGTGTCCACGCCGTTGTATCCCCATAGGATAAAATCTGCCGTCTCACTCACACCTGCTGCCACCATTTTCCACGGGTAGATCGTATCAGCACTGCAAATAACATTCTCACCTCCAGCCACTGGAACAAACCTGAGGCTTTCCGTGTCTACTGACACTAATGTCATAGCCATATCTCCTGCTGTCGTATTGCCCACTGCCTGTGCAGCCGCATAGACTTTGCCGTCCTTGCCCTGTCCTAATGCTCCGGCACCTTGTACGGCATAGCTGTCGTCATCCGCCACGGTTCCGATCAGCTCACCTTCCGCAGAATAGATCCGCACATAACTGCCGTCCTCCTGCATCCGCATCCGCATATATAATCTGCCCTGGGCATCTGTTGCCATACTATCAACGATATTCCATTCCCGCTCTCCTACGGTAAAACTGTTCAGAAGCTTTCCCTCCGGACTGATATGGTAGATCACAGGCAGCCGGCCATGTTCCGCTCCCGGAAATGCCAGTCCGCGTAATGCCGCATAGACACTTCCGTCCGGTGCGATGCACAGACTGTAGACCTCTCCGTTTTCTGCAAAATCTTCAAAAAACGTCTCTGGCGTTCCGCTGCCGTAAGACAGATATTCCACTCTCGCCTGTCCGTCCGTAGTGAAACCGCCCACATACAGACCGTTCTCTGCCACTGCCGCACAACGGATACTTACGTCTCCCTCATAAGCAATCTGCCATTCCTGCGTTGCCGTATCGGCGCCGAGAACCGTACCACTCGTTCCCTGCTGTGCTGCACGTCCCTGCTGCGCAGCATCCTTTTCCGGCTCTGTCTTCACATACTCATAAGAACCTGCTTCAATCTCCTCGCTGATCTTCGCCAGACTGTATTCTCTCTTTTCCTTAAAATCGATCAGCTCCAGCAGCTGCTCATCCGTAAGCTCCTTCTCCGGCAGGAAAAAGGTACTCCGCTCCGCATAGAAAGCCACTCCCTTTTTGTATTTTTCGGAGTTGTCAATCAGCGTAAGCTCCTTCTTCGGGAAATACCCCTGCTCCAGGTATGCCTGCCTAAGTTCTTCCAGTCTCGCCGTCTCGTTCTCTGTCATCGGTCTGCTGTAAGTATCCGCAGAGACATTTGCCTCCTGCAGCTGGGCAAAATACTCCTCCAGTTTTTCATGATTCATGCTTTCCATCCGTGCCTGATACATTCCGGATGCCGTCACCGTCGCCGACGCCAGTACCAGACAAGCTGCCGCCAGAATCGCCGCCCGCCGGAAGCTGTAATGGTGTCTGCTGCCTCTGCCGTTTTTCTCCAGATGCTGTAAAATATCATCCACCCTCGCATCCAGATCTTCCGATACCGCCATCTGTTCCTGTTCTGCCATTTTATATAATTTTCTATCTAAAAAATCGCTTTGCATCTCCTGCTCCTTTCCGCTGCTACAACATTGCCCGCAGCTGCTCTTTCGCCCGATGCAGACGGGATTTCACTGTGCCCTGCCTACATTCCAGGATCCTGCTGATCTCCGGGATTGTGCACCTCTCATAGTAAAACAGAACGATTACATCCCGATACCCGCCGTCCAACTGCATCACCGCATCCCACAACTCATGATGCTCATCGTAGAATTCCGGAGACAGGTTCTCTTCCCATTCCACCGGACTGGTGCGCTTGTTCTGCCTATAGATTTTTTTCGCCTCGTTGGCTGCAATCTGCAGGATCCAGTTACGAAAACTGTCTGCTTTTTTCAATGTGTCTAATTTCTCATAAGCATGCACGATAGCCTCACTGACCGCGTCCTCCGCATCCGCACTGTTTTGCAGAATCGAATACGCCAGTCGGTACATGGGAAGCGTGTCACTCTTCACATGTTGCACAAACTCTTCTTTTGTCATGACTGCCAAGGTACCACCTCCTTCTTATCGCCGGCTTCACTATATATGAGTCGCGAATGGATAAAAAGGTTCCCTAAAAATAAGGCACCGGATGAATCCAGTGCCTTGCGATGTTTTTCCACCTTAATTTACGTTTTTAGTATAATTGAATTCAGAAATAAAAGTATACTTTCCTTTGCCTTTTCCTTTAATTTCTTCAACAACACCTATTTCTCTTAATTTTTTCATAACGTTCTTAGCTGTCGAAGTTGAACATTTCAATACTCTCTCTATCTCAGGCGCTCCAAATATCTGATTAGTTTCAATTTCTTCATATATTTTTAATATGTTTTTTTTCGTTGGTTCATTATATGCCTGACTATCAATAGCCAACTTTATATTTTGAAAAGACAACTTTTCACTCTCAATAGCCAGCTTTTCACTCTCAGCAGCCAACTTTCCAGATAAATAGCCAACTTTTTCAGCACTGGAATTATAAATAACCGCCTGCAACATGAAAGCATTTGTATGATAAACCGGATCTTTTAATCCAACCTGCTCCAGTTCATTACACATACGATTAACACCCTCACCAAATTCTTTTACAAATTTATAGTTCTTTAAAAACTCTGCAATCTTAGGGTTTCTGGAAAAATGTGTAAAACGAATATTGTCTGCTCTTACAAGTCCCGGAAGTTTCCCAGGACTTTCTACTATGATATGATCATCAAACATTTTAATCTGAATATCTGTACCAGTAATACTGTACGCCCGATGAGTAACAGCATTTACAATCAGTTCTTGTCTGACAAACTTAGGATATTCCTCATCTGTAACAAATGTTCCATCTGATCCCAAGTATGTTTTTTCCTTCACCTGTGTATCCAAATATGCAATTGCCTCATTTATCATATTAAGCAGTGTTCCTTCAAAGATAACATCCTTAATTACATTCATCTCTGTTCTCTTTAAGATATTCCAATGGACTTTTTCCATAATTAATCTTATCTGTATATTCTTTTACAAAGTCCATATCTATATCATCTATCGTAGCATCGGGTACGGCTTTATCTTCAAAGTAACGTTCTCCCTTATCATAATTGAGTTGGAGACGTTCCTCAAAAGTCTGCAATTTAGATTTGTCACCAACTCTTAAGAATACATCATCTGCCTGATTTGCATGTACTTGTGGACTTGCATCAATATGCATTACAAGCACATGATTCTCTCTTCCCTTTTCATCGACACATGGAAGTTTTTCTATTCCGACTTTAACAGTCGGATTGCAGAAATCAAATGGCACTCTCAGTAGTTCATTTAACTTCTTTGTTTCAAAATCAATGCCTTCAATTCTTCTTGTCCTATCGGTTATACCTATTGCAATATCTCCACCATCCGCATTAGCAAATGCAACAATTGGTATTGCTAAATCCTTTGGAGAAATATTTATACTTTTTCGATCAAATGTCTGATTTTCTTCCTTTGATAAAATTTCTTCAATCGTCATTGCATTCACCTTTCATATATTAGTATTATTTTAAATGTAATTTGTTTTTTTCGTATTGTCAAACAAAACCGATCTTGAGGACACAGACTCATATTCCTGACTCCCCGAAAGGTCTCGACCCACGATAATACGCTGCGGGCGTGAGGAATTCCTGGAAAAGAGTTTCGCGGAGGCAAACGAGCGGCAGATCATGGAATATATCTGTGCGCACAGGCAGGAATGCGAGCTGGCGCTGGAGTTTTGTTACGAAAAACAAGGAGGATTACTCTATCCGCCGAAATTCCCGCCAGAAAGCGATGGTCTCCTGCAGATCCGCTTCATCTTCGAACAATTCCATCTGTTTCGCCACTTCGATTGCAAAATCCACATACCCGTTTGCTCTCGAAGTGGTAATCCGGTCGGAAGTTACCACATCCTTTTCTCCGGAATGCGTCGATTCGATCCCCTCTAACAGTCCCGCATGTTCCACAACATCCACACCTGCACAGATGGCAGCGATCCGTCCGCCCAGGCCCTTTACGCTTTTCAGGTACTTCCATACCTCCGGAATATCTATCTTCTCAATATCTCCTCCCGGAATAACCAGCAGTTCCACATCCTTCGGATCCGCAGAATCCAGCCGATCCTCCGGCACTATCCGGTATCCTTCCGTGGCGGTGATTTCTTTTCCGTCCAGAGATACAAACTGCATTTCTTTTCCCGTTACCTTCAGAAAATAATTCAGTATCACAATTTCGTAAATACAACTGGTATCATACAACAATGCTACTGTTTTCATCCGCTCTCTCCTTTTTCTCCCTTATAAGTCAATTTTCACGTAAATCAAAAATGTTGGCATATTTTTATAAAAATATCCCGATTTTCATATCTTTTAATGTATGAAAATCGGGATACCCTAAGTTCCTCAGAATACTACTTTATAACGAAATATCGATCACCGATGCAGGTACGGTCGGGACACCGATCCCAGCGGCATCGGCAGAAAAAGATGTCCCGGAGGATCCGGCAGATAAGCTCATGCCGCCTCCGGAGGGAATGACGGGATTGTCCTTCATTTTCTCCAGACGGTCAAACACTGCCTTGAGGTATTCCGCATTTGCCTTGACGATTTCTTTCATCTCTTTGTTGCGGTGCTTAATCTTCATCATCTTAATGTCTGCAGGATCGATGTCCTTCTTCACAGAGAGCATGGTATCGGATAACTCATCCATTCCCATCTCATCCATCATATCCCGCATACTGTCAGACAGTTCCTGCATCATCTCGGAAGTAAAATCGCTTATTTCCACCATAAGCTCACTGGTCTGTAACAAGAATTCATCCAGCTGCGGATAATCATATTTCTCCAGATCCATATCGCTCTGTGCATCTGAAGCCTCACAGGGCAATTCCTCTTTGGCTTCCGGGTCCGTATTCTGATCCGTGTCTGAAGTTCTCTCTTCTTCGTCCGTGCAGACTTTTTCACCCTGCCAGATTCCTCTGGCTGCCTTTGCCATTTCCTCTTCTTCCAGATGCTTTGCCTTTTTCTTCGCTACACGCTCCATAGCTTTGGCATGGTTGATCGCTGCTTCGATCTCTTCATCATCATAATTGCCGCTCTGCTTCTGCCGTTTCAGGCGCAGGACTTCTCTCCGCGCCTGCCCGGCTGCCTGCTTTGCCGCCTGGGACGTCTTGCTCCGCAGTATTTTGGATGAAATATTTTTAAACTGATATTTCAGTTTTTTCAGAGCCAGCGTCGTGTTTTTCGTCTGCTGCCTCTGATTGCGCAGAGCTTCACTGTAGCTCAGCGTGCTGGTAACGATAGACTCCTGTCCCAGGCTGTTTGCTGCCTGCGTCTGCGTACTCCGGCTGTCCCGGGCAAGCATCCGTTTAATATCACTGACCGAATTTTTCGAAGCAGTCGTGTTATTCTGCTGCCCGAAAATGCCGTTTGCACTGCTCTGGTTCGTCCTACTCCCGAAGGTGATCTGCGTCGTTCCCCGGCTGTTCGAGCGCACGAACGTTCCTCCATATTTCCCCATAGAAACCATACAATATCACCTTACCCTCTGAAATCGATGTTCTGACCCACCTGACGTTCACTCTGGGTCTGCACCTCGTCACTCCGTGTGTTGAAATTGTAGGTATCTATCCTGGAAAGTAGCTCCTCGATGGAATTGGCGGTAATGGTTACCGTCTCTTCCGTATCATCACTCTCTGCCCGCTTCTCCTTTAACTGCTCTTCCTTTTCTTTCTTTGCAGCCTTCTTCTCCGCTGCTTTTTTCTCTGCTCTCTTCTGCTCAGCCTTTTTCTCGATCCGGGCCTTCTGCTCGGCGCTGGATTTCTTCAATACAGCGAAAAATGACAGTGTTCCTCCATCATTTACCTGCATTCCAAAGCCCTTGACCTGCGCACCGGAACTCTGCAGGCTGGTCTTTAACTGCTGTATCTGTGCAGCGGCACCGCTCAGGATTCCCTCATACTGTTTGCGGAATTTCTCGTCTGTTGCCATCTGTTCGATCTTGTCCTCATCAATGAGAACAACCGTCTTATAGCCATTGGCATATTTTGCAGCATTGGCTTTTGCATTCTCCTTCTGATCTCTGCTGACCAGAATAAAATCATAATTTCCGTACTTCTTCTTCAGCTGCTCATAGTATTTCGCAGCCTTCTCCGACAACTCCGGCTGACCGATGGTCCTGCCGTAATTCCCAGTCGCTCCCTTCGTCTGTTTCGCTTCAGAAGTGCCGGCCGTGCCTGCAGCATTCGTTGTATCCTTCGTTGTCTTGTTTTTCGTATTCTTGCTGTAATCACTCTGCGCAGCATATGCAGTGATGCTGCTTACTCCTACATCTGTCATACTTATCTCCTCCTTGAAAATAGATGCCAAATCCGTTTGTTTTCACAGTTATCTTACTATGTATATCGTCTTCTTTTCTGAATACATTGATAGTAATAATGCCAAAAGACCACATTTCCGATCCTTGTCATCGATCAGAAATGCGGTCTTTATATTATATTTTTTCTTACTGATTCAAATTGTTGATCGTATGAGATAACTGTCCGAGAATCTTCTTGATTGCTTCACTGGAGACTGCCATATCTCTCGCCAGCTTCTGGACCTCCGTTGCTACCACAGCAAAGCCCCTTCCCTGATCTCCTGCCCTGGCTGCTTCAATGGATGCATTCAGTGCCAGAATCTGCTGTCTCTTGCTATAACCGTCGATTTCCTTCGTTCTGTCTTCCGCTTCTGCAATCTGCTGTGCAGCATCTGCAATACCGCCTTTTAATTCTCCTACCAGATTTGTATTTCTACGATGAGCATAGCTTGATCTCACAAACATGTTGATCACATCTCCCAGCAGATTTGCCGAAGCGTCGATCTGCTCCCTTGTCTTTACATTTACCTTTTTCAAGGCCTTGATATATTTATCCTCATCAATGCCAAGTTCTCTTGCTGTCTGACGGAACTTCTCCTCATCCGGATTCTCCGGCAGCACCTGTCCTCCGATAATACTGCCCAGCACGGTTCCATCCTCCAGTGTGATCGGAATACCGAAATCCACAAGTCCCGCATGGCAGGGATACACACCATGGCCTTCTCTGTCACACTGCTCGCAGCGCTTTTTCCCCTCTGCGCTTCCTCTCGTCAGATCAATACAGAACTCCGTAAAATTATAACAGTCACTGATGTATTTTCCGTCTGCACCCACAGCCACGGTTGCCAGTCCTGTACTGCTTGCCCAGTTCTTCATGATCTGCTCAAATTTGTCCATGTCACAAAAATCCTGAATCTTCATATAACTTCCTACCTTCCCGGTTGTCTTAACCGCTGAACGCATCAAATCCGGGGGCTTTTTGTCCCGGTATCATCTCATATTTGCATAAAAAATTATACCACATTTTTCAAAATTTTTCGCTCTTTTTAATATTTTTACAGATATTTTTTTCGACATTATCTGCCTGAATGCAGTATTTTGTATGGCTCTGAATAGTTAACAGAAATACATGAAATGTAGAGCCATCTATAGTATAATTACCTGGATACAAATATTGAAGCAGATCAAGGGAAAAAGGAGGTACCGTTAATTGAGGAAAACGAAGCTATTCATAAAAATAATATATGTTCTCATTCTGATATTATCTACAGCCCTGCTCAGTGCCTGCTCTGCCAGCATCTCCGATAGTACAGGAAAATACGTTGTCCTGATCGGTGAAGATTCTGAAATCACAGAAAAACTTTCTGACATTGATCTGCTTGTCATAGATGCGGAATATTTTTCCCAAAATGACATTGCCCGTTTAAGAGAAAATGGTGTCCGTGAAATCTACTCCTATATCAATATCGGATCGATCGAGAGCTTCCGGTCCTATGATACAGACTTTGAGAAATATACACTGGGCGCTTATGAGAACTGGCCAGAGGAAAAATGGATCGATGTCTCAGCTCCGGAATGGCAGGCATGTACAGCTTCCAGAGTAGACGCCCTGGTACAGAAGGGTGTGGACGGCTTTTTTGTCGATAACACGGATGTATACTATAACTATCCGCAGGAATCCATCTATGACGGAATCCTTACGATTCTGGACTATATGAACCATACCGGCAGAAAGATCATGATCAACGGCGGGGACTGTTTTGTAAAAAAATATCTTACAACAGAAAAAAACGTTCTCATCGATGGGGTAAACCAGGAGAACGTTTTTACTGCGTATGATTTTTCAAAGGATATCTATACCATAAACGATAAAAGTACACGTGAATACTATACTGATTATTTAGATTTTGCTATGTCACACGGCTGTACCGCTTACACCCTGGAATACGCAACGGATCCCGCCATCCGCAGACAGGCAGCCGCCTACGCCGGGAAGCATGGATACATCTGCTGCATTTCTGATAATATCGGGTTATGTCTGGGAAGATAACATATTCCTCTCAAGCGCTATCACAGAAATGTAATCATACAAGTCTCCAGATGCTTTTGTTTTGTCTGCTCATCTGCATCAGCAGCCGTGCACAGATCACAATGATAGCATAGATTGTAGCCTCCCTGACTTCTGGTATCTTCTGTCACAGCAAAATATCCTGCTTTTAATTTCACGGTCTGCCCGTTTAGAAAATGAATTTCCCTCTGCATATAATCCGCAGGGCTATTTTGTACGGTAGGTACCATGGAATTATACTTTCCTGTAGTAATATAATCCATCTGAATCTCCGTAAAATAGTTCTTCAGATTCGCCTGATCTGCCGCCACCTTTGCCTTATGTATATAAGACAGGTACTGCGGTGCCAGTACTCCCACCAGCACTGCCATGATAGCTATTACAATGATCAGCTCTACTAATGAAAATCCCCCGTTTCCCTTCTTTCCTGTTGATTTTTTCATGACTTTTCTCTCCATTACATTACAATACATTCCGCAGGCATCAAGCCCACTGATTTTTATCCGTCATGATTTTATCATTTCCAAAGTAAATGTCAATAAACTGTTTATTAAATTATAGGAAATTATTCCTGTACGGAACTCTTCAGATCCTCTGCCAGCAGATAAATATTATTCAGAATCTCCTTACACTTCTTCATGCTTTCCACGGTCTCTGCGGTCACACGCATTCCTTCCGTAGATGCCGCAGCCACCTCCTCACCGGTGGCTGACAGATGGGTAATATTATCCGATATCGCAGATGTGGAATTCAGAATTTCCTGTATACTCTGTTCCGCAGTATGGATATTGGCCAGCAATGTCTCCACATTCTTACCGACATCCCCAAACTGCTCTCTGGTCTGATCGATCAGGGTACTCTGACTGCTGACAGCTTCCACGGAGCTTTGAATGCTTTCATTGGCCTTCTGCGTATCCTCGATCAGATACTGGATGATCTCCGTGATACGTGCCGTAGCCTCTTTCGTCTGCTCGGAAAGCTGCCTGATCTCATCTGCCACAACAGCAAATCCCCTGCCCGCTTCTCCTGCTCTCGCCGCTTCAATGGATGCATTCAGTGCCAGCAGGTTCGTCTGATTGGAAATATTCAGAATAGAACCGATGAAATTCTGTACTTCGCCTACCTTCTCCGTCAGATTACCCACTACCTGTACAATGACATCACTGGCTTCCTTCACACGCTGCTCCTGCGCTTTCAGTTCCAGCACCACCTTCTGGCTGTCGCTTACCGTCCTGCCGGTCTGGTCAGAGGCTGCCACCATTTCATTGATTTCTTTACCAGCTGCATCAGTATTCTCCTGAATCTCTGTACACATCAGTGCCTGCTTCTGGATTGCGTCTGCTGTACTCTCAGTGCTGTCTGCGATATCCTTCATGGAATTATGGTTGATATCAATGCTTTTCTCCAGTTCCTCCAGCATTCCCATGGCTTCTCCGAAATTCTTCGTAATATTCTCCGCCACGATAGTCATTTTCCTGTTGCTGTCTGCCTGCCTGTCAGCAGCCTCCCGGATTGCCGTCATATTCTCATTGAAGAAGATGATCAGCATTTTGGTAATACTGATGGAAGCATAGGCTGTAAGGAACAATACAAAGAAAGACTGGAAATCATTTACAAAGGCTCCACCGGCCGCCTGCCCTCCATTCATTTTCATGTGCATGAGGATCCTGATCACATTGGCTGCCAGTACCACCGTATTGGCGATCATCATAAGCCGCATGTTCATGTATACCATCACGGCAATGACCAACGGAACCGCATATGCCCAGGTCTCTTTTGCAGAATTGAGCAGTATGACAACTACATACCCCACAGCCATGGCCGAAGCGATCATCACCTCTCCGATATGTGTCCGCTTCTGGAACAGATACCCCAGAACCGACATTATAATGACCAATACCGATGTGATCAGCTGGATCAGTATTTTTCCTGAATTTCCATCCTTCTGTGCTGCCAGTGCTGCTGCCATTGTCAATGCGACATAACCAAATATAATGACTGCTGCCAGCATTCCCCGCCTGTTTGCTCTTGCATATTGTTGTTCTGTCATAAGAAATCCCCCTTAATCTGCAGATATCACCTGTTTTGTAAATTTATGTTATCAGTATAGCACAGACCTCCGGGAATTCCTATATTTTTTACCCATTTAGAACGAAAGACCCGCATGGTCTCCCAGGCAGGTCTTTCTTCCGGTCATATATTCAGTTTTATCAGTGCTTTATTATTCGCAAAGCTTGGAAAATGCATCTGCTACGAACTGAACCTTAGGTCCGATGATTACCTGAACGGAGGTCTTACCGGGTTTCATGACACCGGCTACACCTGCAGATTTGATCACCTTATCATTCACTGCGGTAATGTCTTTTACTTCCAGTCTCAGTCTTGTGATGCAGTTGTCAATGCTTGCAATGTTGTCCTTGCCGCCGCAGCCTTCCAGAATGGTTGCTGCGATTGCTGCGAAATCATCATTTGCCAGCTCGATCTTCTTCTCTGCTTCTACATCATCATCTTCTCTACCGGGGGTCTTCAGATCCCATTTCTTGATAGCGAAGAGGAATACGAAGTAGAATACAGCAAATGCTGCGATACCCAGAGGGATGATCAGCCAGATTCTGGCTGCTGCAGGCAGGGAGGATGAGAACAGCAGATCCATCGCACCTGCGGAGAAGCTGAAGCCTGCACGGAAGCCAAGAGCTACAGTGATCATGGTGAAGATGCCGTACAGTGCTGCGTAGATCACATACAGTCCGGGAGCTAAGAACATGAATGCAAACTCAAAGGGCTCGGTAACGCCGCAGATGAATGAACAGATTGCTGCGGAAGCTACCAGACCGATCGCTGCCTTTTTCTTGGCGGGCTTTGCACATTTTACCATTGCCAGAGCTGCACCGGGGATACCGAACATCATACAAGGGAAGAAGCCGGACATATACATTCCAAGGCTCCAGGATACATCAGCACTTGTCTCACCTTTCCAGAAGTGCTGCAGATCTCCCAGTCCGATGGTATCGAACCAGAATACGTTGTTCAGTGCGTGATGTAATCCGGTAGGGATCAACAGACGGTTCAGGAAAGCATAAATACCGGCGCCGACTACATCCAGACCTTCAATGGCTTCACCGAGAGCTACCAGACCGCCGAACAGTAAAGGCCATACGAACAGCAGTACAACAGATGCCAGAATAGATACCACACCTGCTACGATAGCTACGCAGCGCTTGCCACTGAAGAAGGACAGCCAGTCAGGAAGCTTGGTATCCTTGAACTTGTTGTAGCACATGGAACCGATAATACCGGCAATAATACCGATAAAGGGATTCGCAATCTTATTGAATGCCAGTGTCTTGGTAGCATCCTCAGCGATGGAGGGCATAATGGTCGTAACAAATCCGGTAGACAGAAGTGTTGTGAGCATCAGCCAGGAAGCCAGAGCTGCGATAGCTCCGGTACCGTCATTTTTCTCTGACATACCAACACCTACACCAATGGCGAACAGGATCGCCATGTTGTCGATCAAAGCACCACCTGCTTTTACGAGGAACAGACCGATCAGATTTGCTGCACCCTGGATCTCACCACCCTGCATCGTTGCCGGGCACAACCAGTAACCAATACCCATGAGGATACCGCAGATCGGCAGAACCGCTACGGGAAGCATTAACGCTTTACCCAGTTTTTGAAGAAACTTCATACATTTCTCCTCCTTTACATTATACTAAACCGGAACAGTTCCGGTCAGTTTCATTAGTTGATACGGACGTACCGCTCTTAAGAGATCTGGAGCACGTCCTCGCCGGGAGATACCTCTCCCTCTTTCAGAATACTGATCTTATTATATTCATCGGTATTGCAGACCAGAACCGGAGTGATGATATGCAGTCCGGCTTCCTGAATCTTCTCCAGATCCGCATCCAGCAGAAGGTCGCCCTTTTTGACATGGTCTCCGGCAGCAACATGTGCCGTGAAGGGGGCTCCCTTGAGTGTCACGGTATCCAGTCCGATGTGGATCAGAAGCTCCGCTCCCTGATCCGTTGTCATGGTGATCGCATGGAGCGTATCAAATACCACGGTCACCTCTCCGTCTGCGGGAGCATATATTTTCCCCTCAGAGGGAATCACTGCAAATCCATCTCCCAGTATTTTCTCGGAAAATGTAGGATCCGGTACCTCCGTAAGAGCAACTGCCTTCCCCTTACAGGGAGATCCGATACAATTCCCTTTTCGCTTACCTTTCAGAAAATCTAACATGTGAACTCCTTTCCGTCGATATATACCGCTGCAATGTTCAGTTCCTGATCCAGGAGTACGAAATCTGCCCTCTTACCAACGGATATACTGCCCACTTCATTGAAAATGCCGATCTCCTTCGCCGGATTCTCCGTGGCACACATCACTGCCGTCTCTAACGGCAGACCGACTGTTTTTACTACAAACCGCATACAATCCATCAGATTCGTCGCCGATCCGGCGATCGTGCCGTCATGCAGGGTAGCCAGATTGCCTCTGACGGTAACCGGCTGTCCTCCCAGCGTATATTCACCATCCTCCAGTCCCGTTGCACGCATACTGTCACTGATCAGTATCATGCGGTCAGCGCCAAACATCGCAAACGTTGCACGGATCACTGACGGATGAATGTGTACACCATCACAGATCAGCTCCGGATGACATTTCTCTGAATCTCTCACTGCTCCGATCACGCCGGGCTCCCTGTGGTTCAGCGGCGGCATTGCATTATACAAATGTGTCGCATGAGATGCTCCATGTTCTATGGCTTTCTTGGCTGTATCATAGCCGGAAGCTGTATGCGCCAGTGAAATGACCACTTCTCCTTTGGCTCTGTCGATAAATTCCATCGCTCCCGGCTCCTCCGGTGCGATATCTACCAGCTTGATCAGCCCGTTCGCCGCTTTCTGCAGCCGGCTGAAATATTCATAATCGCAGTGCATGATATTTTCTGCAGCCTGAGCACCCTTTTTCGCCGGGCTGATAAAAGGTCCTTCCATATTGATGCCCACCAGGTGGGATCCACCGGAATACTCATAGCTGCCGGCATTTTTCATGACCTCCAGCAATTCATCCTTAGGTATCGTCATGGTAGCCGGGCAGACACTTGTCACACCGACAGAGGCTTCATATGATGTGATGACATCCAGTGCTTCCTTCGTGCCGTCACACATATCTGCGCCCTTACAACCATGGAAATGAATATCCACCAGTCCCGGTATCAGATACATGCCTTCCACATCCACAACAGCTTCCTCACCTGCCGGATCCCCGGTACAGCTTACGAACCTGCCGTTCTCCACGGCTACATCCCCTCTGACAAACCGATGCTCCTCTGTATATATATTTGCATTTCTGATTCTCATGATCTATCAGCTTCCCCTTTCTTATTCAGAAAGCTTACTGAGCGCTGCTTCGTCTGCCACCAGTGTCACATCATTATGAAGCTGTAATACCGATGCCGGCACCTGCGGCGTAATGGGGCCGAAGAAAGCTTTCTGTACGATCTCCGCCTTGTCTTCGCCGCTGGCTACGATCAATATTTTCTTCGCCTGCATAATGGTCTTGATCCCCATGGTATATGCCTGCTTCGGGACATCCTCCGCCGATGCGAAGAATCTCTTGTTGGCTTCGATCGTAGACTCTGTCAGGTTCACACAATGTACCTGCTTGTCAAAACTCTCTCCCGGTTCGTTGAAGCCGATGTGCCCGTTATGTCCAATTCCCAAAAGCTGCAGGTCCACGCCGCCCAGTGACTGGATCAGTTCCGTATATCTACGGCATTCTTTCTCCGAATCCGGCTCCATTCCGTTCGGCAGATGTGTATTTTCCACCGGGATATTCACATGGTCAAACAGATTCTGGTGCATAAAATAATAATAACTCTGATCGTTTTCCCGGCTCAGCCCCTTATATTCATCCAGGTTCACCGTCATAACCTCAGAAAAGTCCAGGTCTCCCTTGCGGAACCATTCCACCAGCTGTTTATACAGACCGATGGGTGTGGATCCCGTAGCCAGTCCGAGAACACAGTTCGGTTTCATGATAACCTGTGCCGATACAATATTTGCAGCCTTTCTGCTCATATCTGCATAATCTTTCGCTTTGTATATTCTCATGAATCTCTCACTCCATTTCGCATATTTTACTACGAACATTCAGTACCATGGACGGTGCCACACTGAGTTCATCAATTCCCATCTGTACAAATCGTGTGGTCAGTGTCGTATCCGCTCCCAGCTCTCCGCAGATGCCGACCCATTTTCCATGCTTATGTGCTCCGTCAACAGTCATCTGTATCATACGCAGGACTGCCTCATGATGTGGATTATAGAATCTGTCCAGTCTGTTGTTCTGCCTGTCGATAGCCAGAGTATACTGTGTCAGATCATTCGTGCCGATACTGAAGAAATCAACATGCTCCGCCAGCTCCTCACTCATCATGACAGCTGCAGGAGTCTCAATCATAATTCCCTGTTCCGGAATTGCGTAAGGAAGCTTTTCTTCCTCCAGCTCCTTAGCCACCTCAGCCACGATTTTCTGAATATCCAGCACTTCCTCCACGGAAATGATCATCGGATACATAATAGCCAATGTTCCGTATTTTGCCGCCCTGAGAAGTGCTCTCAGCTGGGTCTTGAAGATCTCCGGCTGCTCCAGACAGATCCTGATCGCACGGTATCCCATGGCAGGATTATCTTCCTTGCCCAGTCCAAGGTAATCTACATTTTTGTCTGCACCGATATCAAGGGTACGGATGATGACCTTTTTCCCTGCCATCATCTGCAGCACCTGACGGTAAGCATTGAACTGTTCTGTCTCATCCGGAAGCGAGTCCCTTCCGAGATATAAGAATTCACTGCGGAACAGGCCGATACCCTCCGCATCATTCTCCAGTACATATGCCACATCCGATACGCTGCCGATATTTGCATATACATTGACCTTGCGTCCGCTCTTTGTCACGGATTCACGTCCCTTGTATTCTGCCAGCAGGCTTCTTAGTCTCTGTTCCGTCTGCTGTGCCGCTTCTGCCTGCCGGATCTGCTCTTCCTCCGGATCCAGGTAAAATACTGCTTCCCTGCCGTCCACAATAGCGCGGGTTCCGTTATGGATTTTCTCCAGTTCCAATGGTACCCCTATCAGTGCCGGAATATTCATCATACGTGCCAGGATCGCAGTATGGGAATTCGTCGAACCATGTACTGTGACAAAGGCCAGGATCTTACTCTTATCCATCTGTACCGTCTCACTGGGAGTCAGATCATCTGCCACAATGATCGACGGCTCCATAGTACTCCAGTCAATCTGCTCCTCCCCGGACAGATTGCGGACGAGCCGGTTGGAGATATCCCTGACATCCGCAGAGCGGGCCTGCATATATTCATCATCCATGTTGGCGAACATCTCTGCAAAATTATCACCGGTCACTGCCACCGCATACTCTGCATTCACTTCTTCGTTCTGAATCATACTGTGAATGGCATCCTGATAATCATCATCCTCGAGCATCATCTGATGCACCTCGAAAATGGCTGCATTGACTTCTCCGACCTCCTGAAGAGCCTTCTCGTATAACTGTCCCAGCTGCGTCATCGTACGTTCCTTAGCCGCATCCAGCCGTTTCAGTTCTTCCGCTGTATTGTCGATATGGATCCTCTTAACGAGACTGTCCTTTTTCTTCAAAACACTGACAGGTCCGATCGCTGTTCCCTTATATACGGATTTTCCAATATATTTTTCCATTTTCTACCTTCCAAACTCTGTCGTGCAGGTCTTCTCCTAGAGGTTCTCACGGAAAAACTTCTGAAGCTCTGCTGCGGCGGTATCTTCATCCGCTCCTTCTATCGTGACTTCCACATTGTCTCCGTGCTTCACGCCCATTCCCATGATCGCCATCAGCTTGCTTGCTGCAGCTGATTTCCCCTTACAGGAAAGTGTCACTGTACTCTGATACTTTTTCGCTTCCTTGGCGAGCAGTCCCGCAGGACGTGCATGCAGACCGATTTCATCCTTAATAACATAGCTGAACTGTTTCATCGACAACATTCCTCCCTATTTTATATTTCTTGCTTTAATTATGTAGCATATTGTACATACTTTTTGCCTGTAGAGCTTATTATATATACATATTACCCACTTTTTTATTGTTTGTCTACATCACTTTTGATATATTGTATATTTTTGAACATTATCGTAAAATTTTGTAAACTTTTCAATAAAAATTTATAGAAAAAGGATGCCTGCTTATCTGGCACCCTTTCTTGGATCATTCTTTTGGTTTTGTTATTTGCTGTACTGTGCATCCGGCTACTGTTCTTCCAGTTCCTCATAGAACCGGTAATTATTCTTGCCGTTCTGTTTGACATAATACAATGCTTTGTCCGCTTTTATATAATATTCTTCAAAGTTGTCTCCCTGTCTGCACATGCACAGACCGCAGGACAGGGATGCCGCTGAAGTCTCCGCCGCAGCATTTTTTGCCGCACGAAAGCTGTCAAACAGCTTTCTCACCCGCATGTTTATCTCTGCTTCCGATACCTCCGGCAGATAGAACAGGAATTCATCTCCTCCCAACCGGCAGACTACTGCGTTCTTCATGCACTCTGTAAGCGTCGCTCCCACCAGTCTGAGGGCACGATCCCCCGCCTTATGTCCATAGACATCATTGATCTTCTTCAGATTATCCATATCGACAAATCCCAGACAGCCATCATGCTCCTGCATTTTCTCAAGGATCAGCTTTTCACCCTTATGACGCATGGGAAGACCAGTCAGATAATCCAGGCTTTCCCTGGCCTCTCTCTGCCTGGCCAGCTCCAGCTCGCGGATGCGGTCCATTGTCTGGATCAGCGTAACGACCAGCAGGACCACCAGTCCGGTTGCGATAAAGATCCCGGACAATGACACCACTCGATACACCGCTGTCACTTCCAGTATGACTGCGATCATGGCAGCTACCAGTCCGATCAGCGGAAGCTTGTAATGTTTCGCCGTTCCCTTGATGAGATCCCGGCAAATGGTGATAAATATCGTCAGGAACGTTCCTGCGATCACCATGTGGGACAAAAACATTGTCGAGATAAAATCTGCGATATTCAGTAGCTGTAAGGCCGTGCATAGTACAAAATTCACACAGGTGATACACTCTGCCACATGATAGACCTTCCGGTACCTTCCCTGCTGCACACTGTCAATATAGAACATGATCGGAACCGGGCAGAGCATCACAACGAAGAAGCACATATTCGACAGAATAGAAGCATTGGAAACAAACAGCTGGCGCAGCTTCGATTCTCCCAGCATCCACACTGCTCCCAGGAGCATGCACCATCCCAGGTACTCCAGATCAAATCTCGTCTTATATATAATATCAAGCACCAGACTGATGATCAGCACGACCAGTCCGGCAAACAGCATGGCGCAGGCGATCAGAGTTACCATAAAATAGCAGTGGAACATATATGCCCAGATATCTGATTTATCCCCACAATATACCGTGTTGACGACACCGGAATACTTGTCGGTAAAGGACTGCAGTTCAATCCGCACTTCCTGTCCCGCATCCTCGCCGGATGTCTCGCAGAACACATACCCACTGGCAGAATTTTTCCCAAAAGGTCTGGTATTCTCCGTATCATACACCGCCCTCAGTTCCCCACCGATGTAAATGCGCACATTCTCCAGAGAGGACCTGATGGCGATCGTATTTTCATGATAATCCTGCGGGAGCACTGACCGGATGACCAGAGGCTCTCCGGCAGGCACATCACATTTGCCCGGAACCGGGATTTCCTCTTTGGTTCCGTCTGCCAGCACCCGGTAAAAGGTTCCGGTATAAGTAATGCTTTCCTCCGTGACCGGTTCCCTTTCACTTGGGTAAATATATTGTCCCAAAAGGAATGCCGCAAACAGCACACATATCACTACATAAAATAAAATTCTTTTATACTTTCGGATCGTATATTTCTCTTCTGTCAACTTTTCTACCTCATTAAATGATACCGGGGCAGCCCCCGCTTTTATTCCCTTATCGGGGTTCTGTCCATGATCTTTCACCCACTTATCAACAAGTTTATCACACGTAGCTGAAAAAAGTAACTATCTATTTTACCCCGTAAAATGTTTATGGAAAATTCATTCGACAAATCATGCTTTCCGAACTAAAATAGAAATGCGATATGATAATTTCATGATCCTATGAAAGGAGACAACATGATATGAAGAA
>ERZ773130.569-NODE-569-length-43768-cov-6.941368_pt1 | contig 43768 bp, 43 predicted proteins | sample MGYA00511919_ERZ773130 | MGnify/ENA primary metagenome ERZ773130 (study PRJEB29015, sample SAMEA2737851) | human gut metagenome | biome: human gut; feature: human-associated habitat; material: faeces | place: China | collected 2012 ...
AGCAAAATTTACGAACCTTAATTTAAAAATAAATAAAGCAGCAACTGCCAAAGGCTATATACCTTTCAGCGGTTGCTGCTTTTGTAGTTATACAGTAGTGTAACACAATTTAATTGACAGGAATTTATTTTTCAGGCATAATATAAAAGCTGTGACTCTTTCCAGCAGGAAGGAGGTGCAATATGTCCGATGAGGCTATAGCTTTCATAATATCTGTCATAGCAGGTATAGCTGCCAATTATATCTGCAAGTGGCTGGACAGATATTTATAATCACAGCCAGCACATAAAAAACCGGGAGCTGCCACTCCCGGTTTTTTGTTTGTGCACTATGTTTCGATGAGGCTGCACATTAGCTTTTTACATACCAATTATAACATGCTTAATCTGCAAAAGCAAATTTTTTATATTAAAACTCTTTTGCGTAATTATAAATTTTATAATTGGCGCTCAGTTATATTAAGCGCGGGAAATGTATTCGCCGGTACGGGTATCAATGTTGAGTACGTCGCCTTCGTTAATGAACAGAGGTACTTTAACAACATAGCCGGTGTCCATGGTTGCGGGTTTGCTGCCGCCGGTAGCCGTATCGCCGCGGATGCCCGGGTCGGTTTTAACAACAGTCAGTTCAACGGTGTTCGGCAGGTCAACGCCGATAACGCGGCCGTTGTAAATCATGATTTTGGCGTCCATGTTTTCTTTAAGGAAGTTGATGGCGTTGCCAAGCTGTTCTTTGGTAAGTTCAGACTGTTCGTAGGTTTCGTTGTCCATAAATACATAGTTGCCGTCGGATTCATACAGATACTGCATTGCGCGGCGGTCGATATGTGCTTTCGGCAGACGTTCGCCTGCGTTGAAGGTGCGTTCTACAACGGCACCGGTGCACATGTTGCGCATTTTAGCACGTACAAAAGCTGCGCCTTTGCCCGGTTTTACATGCTGGAATTCTACAACCTGCCATGCGTCGCCATCGATGGTAACAGTTACGTTGGTTTTAAATTCGTTGGTTGAAATCATAAATGCTCCTCCTGTTTATTTAAAATTAAACAATTTCCATCAGTTGCTTTTTAACGCCGCACAGCACTTTAGCGCCGTCATCCGTCAATACAACCGTGTCTTCGATACGTACACCGCCCTTGCCGGGAATGTAAATACCTGGTTCTATGCTGAATGTCATGCCGGGCTCCAGCACAACATCAGTACCGCGTTTGTTGATATTGGGCATTTCGTGAATTTCAAGGCCCACGCCGTGCCCCAGCCCGTGCACGTAGTTTTCGCCGTAGCCGCGCGAGGTAATGTATTCTCTTACAATCGCATCAAGCTCCGCGCCCGTCATGCCGGGCTTTGCGCTTTTTAAACCGCGCCACTGGGCTTCTTCAACTATGGTGTAAATTTCCTTGTGCCACGAATTGGCCATGCCGAGCACAACCGTTCTTGTCATGTCGGAATGGTAACCATCGTACACAGCACCAAAATCGAAGGTAATAAAATCGCCTATTTCAATCTGTTTATCGCTTGCCATGCCGTGCGGCAGAGCGCTGCGCGCGCCGGAGGCGATAATCGTATCAAACGAAGGTTTTTCGCTGCCCATACTGCTCATGTAGTATTCAAGCCTTGCAGCCAGTGCTTTTTCCGTCATGCCGGGTTTAATTTCCGGCAGCAGTTTTAAAAACGCCTGGTCGGCAATTTTAAAGGCTTTCCACATCAGGTTCAGTTCGCGTTCGTCTTTAACCATGCGCAGATACTTTAAATCAATGTTTAAAAGCTCTTTGCCGCTTACTGCCTCTTTAAGGCTCTGGTAATCGTTATAGCTGTAAGCCGCGCCGTCAAAACCTATTTTGGTATGCGCCTTGGCAAAATCCGCCGCTGCCTGCCAGATATCGCCGTTGTAGGTAAATACACGGCAGTAATGCTGCACTTCGCCTTCTGCCTGCGTGGTGTAGCGCCCGTCGGTTATTAAAACCGTGCTTTTGGCGTCAACATAAAGCAGGCTGCTGTCGCCGCGGAAGCCTGACAGATAGCGGATTGTCGGTATATCCTTCACAATAACGCAGTCAAGCCCGTTTTTTGCCATCAGGCTTAAAAACCTGCCCAAACGCTGCATCATTTCCACTCCACCAGTCTTTCCTAAACAATAATACCATTATATTTTATCATAAATACTGCCTGCTGTCACTATAAAACCGGCTCGCCTTCCAGAATTTCTACCGTAAAGGGCATGTTTTCAATTATTTCCATTACGTCATTGTAGGTATCGGGCGTGCCTAAAAGCTTAACCACGCCTTCACGCGGGTCTTCGGTTGTAACAAGCGCAAGGTGTTCGTAGCCTTCCATAATCCAGTTTACATCGGCAATGCGTTCCGGCGCCACGCGCAGATAGATAATACTTCGGTCGTCGCTCATATAATTTTCCTCCGCAGCAGCGAATCGGGCAGAAGCTCCGCAGCGCAGTCAATCCAAAAGTGCTGGCGTGCGTGCGGCGCACATTCGATGGGTGTGCCTTCTTCGTCCTGCATATTTTTAAGTTCCAGCGGCATTAAGGTGCCGTCCGTCATTAAAAGTTCCAGCTTTTCGCCGTTTTTTACGTTGTTGCGCTGTTCAATCAGCGCTTTTTTATTTGCTTTATCGTAGCTTAAAACAATGCCTACAAAATCGTGCGTCTGTTCGTAGCTGCTGGTGGTATAAACCTGCGCATCCGCACCGGGCGTGCCAAAGGCAAAGCCTTCGGTATACGGGCGGTGCGATACCTTGTTCAGTTCTTCTATCCACTCAGGCAGCACTTTGTAGCCGTCCGGGTCTTTCATGTAAGCGTCAATCGCTTTGCGGTACACGCTGGCCACTGTTGCCACATAATGCACGCTTTTCATGCGGCCTTCTATTTTCAAGCTGCAAATACCTGCTTTAACAAGCTGCGGTATGCGTGCAATAAGGCATAAATCCTTGCTGTTCATTACATAGGTGCCGTGCACGTCTTCTTCAATATCGTAGCTTTCGCCGGGGCGGTTCTTTTCGTGCAGGGTGTATTCCCAGCGGCAGGCCTGCGCACATGCGCCGCGGTTGCCGTCGCGCCCCGTAAGGTAGCTGCTTAAAAGGCAGCGGCCGCTGTAAGATATGCACATTGCGCCGTGTACAAAGGCTTCCAGTTCCACAGTTGTTTTAGCGCCGATTTGTGCAATTTCTTCCAGCGAAAGTTCGCGCGCCAGCACTACGCGTTCCGCACCCAAATCATGCCACGCCTGTACACTTGCCCAGTTGGTGGTATTAGCCTGCGTGCTTACGTGCAGCGGCATGCCGGGCACAACGCGCCGCGCCGTCTGCCATACGCCAAGGTCGCTTATCAAAAGCGCGTCCGCCCCGGCCTTTTGCAGTGCCAGCAAGTATTCCGGCAGTTTTTCAATATCGCTGTTATGCGCAAAAATGTTTACGGTTACATAAACTTTTTTGCCTAAAGAATGGGCAAAGTCTGCCGCTTCTTTAATTTCGTCAATTTCAAAATTATTGGCAAAAGCGCGCAGGCCAAACATTTTGCCGCCCAAGTAAACGGCATCCGCACCGTAGCGCAGCGCCATTTTGCACTTTTCCATATTTCCTGCCGGCGCCAAAAGCTCCGGCTTAACAATTTGTCTTGTCATATTCCTTCCTTACTGCGGGCCGTGAATATCTTCTATCGCCTGTAAATGTTCTTCGTAAGTGCGCGTAAAACGGTGGTGCCCGTCTTTTTCGGCCACAAAGTATAAATAATCCGTATTTTCCGGGTTCAGCACGGCTTTAATGGCGTCCATGCCGGGGCTGCCAACCGGTCCCGGCGGCAGGCCGGAATTAACATACGTGTTGTACGGATTTTCAATGCGCGTATCGGCAATAGTGATTTCGGCCTTCTGTTCTCCGCCCAGTATATATTGAATGGTTGTATCCGACTGAATGGGCATGTAAATTTGCAAACGGCGCAGAAAAACACCGGCAATGCGCGGCTGTTCTTCTTTAAAAACGGCTTCCAGCTCCACCATTGAAGCAATGGTTACTATATCGTGAATGGACATTTTGGTTTTTTCTGCCGCTTCGCCGATTTTTTCGTGGTTAATCTGCGTGTTAAACTCCTTAACCATCATGGCAAGCATGTCTTTTTCCGTCATGCTGTCGTTAAACTGGTAGGTTGAAGGGAAAATAAAGCCTTCTGCCTTGTATTTTACATTGGCATTATTGGTTTCCATATATTTATACGGAGTGTAGTTGCGTGCGGCTTCTTTAAATTTTTCCGCATCGCCAAGCCCTTCCGCCGCCAGTTTGGCAGCAGTTTTTTCTACCGTGTAGCCTTCAGGCACGGTAAAGCTTACGGTTTTAACCTGCCCGCGCGCCAGAATATCTATAATTTCGCCGTTTGATTTTCCTGCTTCAATTTCGTAGCTTCCGGCCTGCAATTTGCCTTCCAGCCCCATAAAACGCGCTTCCAGCCTGAAGCTTTCAGGGCGTTTAATAAGTTTCTGCCTGTGCAGCATATTGGCAATGTCTGCCGCCGTCATGCCGTTTTCTACCGTAATAACGTAGGTTTTGCCGTCGGCTAAATCGGCATTGTTGCCCGTATAATTTAAAACCCAGTAAGATGCTACAAATATTACCAGCAAAGTGCTCATAAAAAACGGTAATATTTTTCTCATGCTACGCCGCCCCTAAACATTCGTACTTTAAAAATGCCGGACCAGAGGTCCGGCAGGCAGTTTATTATTCTTCGTCCCATTCGGCAACGAGTTTTTCGTAAGCCGCTTTAACTTCTTCAAACTCCTCGTCGGTAGGCCCAAGATAAATTTCGTTGCCGTCTTCGTCAAAGTCAATGCGGGCAATGATTACATTGTCCTCGTCATCGTCTTCTTCATCATGGCAGTGGCATTCTTCATCTTCGCAGCCGCAGTCGTCAGCGTCCAAAGCGGAAAGAACCGCAAAGCTCTTTTCACCAACGGGGATAACCATTTCCTCACGGAAATACATTTCGTTGCCGTCCTCGTCGGTAATAACTACGATTTCTTCTTCGTCGATATGGTCATGCTCAAGCTCAAATTCTTTGTTATCGTCCATTTTGTACCTCTTTCTTAAAGCATAAATATAATTAGGTTTATTTTATCGTATCATACCGCTAACTGTCAATAAAAGGATAAGTGAAATTTACTTAAACAAAAACAGCGCCCGCTGAAAATACGGACGCTGCTGCGTTAATTTTTACTTGCCGAACAATTTGCCGAGGCCCTGTTTTACTGCCCCGCCAACATGCTGGCGCACGTTTTCGCTCACTTCTTCTTTGGTAGGAGCGGTAAAGCCTGATTCGCTCATTTTATCAAAAGTAATTTTGCCATTGCTGTTCATTACGGCATTGCTGGTAAAGCTGCCAAGCGGTGTGCCAATGGTAATGCCGGAGAAGGTCATCTGCCCGTTTGCGCGGCTGAAATTGCCTGAAAGCGAGTTAAACGGAACGCCTGCAAAATTGCCGGGCGCAATAACAAACGTACCGCCCGCAACGGCGCTGTCTGCACTGCCGGTGCCGCTGGCATCTGCTTCAAAGCTCAGCGGGCCGCTGATTTGCGTTTCCGTTACCGCGGTGCTGTCCATACCGCTGCCGGAAAGATGCAGCGCAAAGTTTTTGGTTGCTGCCTCTACCGTGCCGCTTACGCCCAAAATACCGCTGTAAACATTGGCGTAAGTATTGCTTAACGTTACCAGCCCGTTAGTATAGTTGTAATTGCCGTTAATGCCCGTTGCCACAAGCGGAGCAACTTCCAGTTTATCCATGGTAAAACTGCCGTTAATTGCAGGCGCGTCAATCGGGCCTGTCACCTTGCCGTTAATGTTAACGCTGTCGGTAATGCCAAGGCCAGGGCTTACAGCGTCCACGCGGAAGGAAGGCGCTGCCACGTTCAAATCATAAGTAGGCATGCCCTGTTTCTGGAACAGGATTTTGCCGTCCATGTTAACGTCCTGCCCCTCCACTTTGCCTTTAACGGCGGTAAACGAAGCGGCATTGTTGTCAATGGCAAAGCTGCCGCCGCCATCGGTAATGTTATAGCCCAAAGCCTTGCCTGCCACGCCGCTCAGGCTGCCGTCAAGGTTCAGGTTCCACTTAGCATCGTGCAGCCCTGCTGCAAGCTTGGCACCGTTAATAACGCCGCCGGTAATGCTCAGTTCGCCAAACGAAGGCAGAACTTTCATAAGCTCAGTAATTTGCAGGTTTTTAACTTCGGCGCCGATTGTTACATCGTCATAAACCTTATCAATGCTGCCAATTAAATCAGCATCGCCGTTTTTGCCCTGCAAAGTAAATTTAATATCCGGGAACTCTTTTAAATTAGCCTGCATTTCCACATTGCTGAAATCAAGCTTCTGCCCGTTCATGTCAAGCGCCAGAGCGCCGTCGGTAATTTCCACCATGCCGCGGAATTCTGTCGGCGTTTCATCATCTTTATCGGAAAAATTGATATAGTTAATAATGTCAAGCCCGTCTTTATCGGTGTAATTTACCGCAAACTGCGGCTTTTCGATAGAGATGCTGTTAATGGAATTAATGCCGAAAGAACCTTTAAGGATATCAAAAAGGTTGGCAGAAACATTCATTTCCGGAACTTCGGCCAGTTTTTTGCCGTCAGGCGCAGTCCATACTACGTTTTCAAACACAACATTGCCCGATACACTGGCGCTGAAATGCCCTATTTGCAGCTTGCCCTGCAGCACCGTCTGCCTGTCGGCCATTTCGTTTACAAAGCCCGCGGCTTTATTGCCTGCCACATGCACCGCCAGCGTGCCGAGAATTATCAGCACCGCTATTACACCGCCGGCTATTTTATGTTTTCTCTGTAACATTAAAATCACCCCGCTGCCGTTTGTTTAGCGCCGGCTGTCCAAATAGTTCTGCAAAATAACCACAGCCGCCATCATGTCAATAATTTTACGGCGTTTCTTGCGCTTCAAATCCGCGTCTATCAGCACATTTTCCGCCGCCACTGTCGAAAGCCTTTCATCCCACAGCACAACTTTAATGCCTTCAAAGCGTTTTTTCAGTTCTTCGGCAAAAGCCTCGCTTACATGTGCACGTTCGCCTATTGTGCCGTTCATATTTTTGGGGTAGCCCAAAACAACCGTATCCACTTCATGCTCTTTAATCAGCTCGCCTATGCGCTCAAAATCGCGTTCTTCCGTTGTGCGGCGTATGGTTTCCACGCCGCCGGCAATCATGCCCAATAAATCGCTCGTTGCCACGCCTATTGTGCGCGTGCCGATATCAAGCCCCATGCTTCTTTTCATAGCGCCGCCCTACTTTTTAGCCGATGCGGAAAGATAACTTTTTACAAGCTCTTCCAAAAGTTCATAGCGTTCAAAACGGCGCAGCTTGGTGCGCGAATCTTTATGGCTGGTAATATAAGTGGGGTCGCCGCTCAAAAGATAGCCCACAAGCTGGTCTACCGGGTTGTAGCCCTTTTCCTCCAGCGCGGCATAAACCTCGCGGATAGTCTGGGCTACGTCTTTTTTATCTTCAGTGCGTTTAAACATCATGGTTTCGCTTGAAATGCTCATAACTATTCCTCCTTTAAAAATAAAAAGGCTTTTTATTTATTTTAACATACCTTAACGCAAAATAATAGAAAGAAACGGCTGAGCTTTAAACCCAGCCGTTACTATTTTGTGAAATTATTTAATCTGTCCTTCAATAACAGTCAGTGCGGTTTTCAGTGCTTCATCAAGTTTGGAAGCATCTTTGCCGCCGGCCTGCGCCATATCGGGGCGTCCGCCGCCGCCGCCGCCGCAAACCTTGGCAACTTCCTTAACAATCTGGCCGGCATGGATGCCTTTGGCAACAGCGTCTTTGGTTGCCATGGCAAGAATGTTGATTTTGCCGCTGTCAATAACGTCAGCCAGCACTACAACGCCGCCTACTTTATCGCGCATCTGGTCGCCGAGGCTGCGCAGTGCTTCAACGTCACCGGCGCTTACTTTCTGTACAAGTACGGGAACGCCTTTAATATCGCAAACGCTGGAGGCAGCGTCGCTTACCTGCGCTTTGGCAATCTGGCCTTCCAGCTCGCTGATTTTCTGTTCCGCTGCTTTATAATCGGACTGTAATGCACAGATACGTGCGCAAAGGTCATTGCTGCGGCATTTAAGGCCGGTTGCTGCGGTTTTAACCATATCTTCCATCTCGCGTACATAGTTCAGCGCGCCGTGGCCGGTTACGGCTTCAATACGGCGTACGCCTGCGCCTGTGCTCGATTCGGACAGAATTTTAAACATGCCAATCTGCGCGGTGTTGCCAACATGCACGCCGCCGCAGAATTCCATGGAAAAGCCCGGTACGGTAACAACGCGTACAATGCTGCCGTATTTTTCGCCGAACAGTGCAACCGCACCGCGTTTTTTGGCTTCATCAATCGGCAGTTCTTCAATGGTTACATCTTTTGCTGCCAGAATCTGGTCGTTAACAATTTCTTCAACCCTGCGCAGTTCTTCTTCCGTTACGGGAGAGAAATGCGAGAAGTCGAAACGCAGACGGTCCGGGCCAACATAGCTGCCTGCCTGGTTAACATGGTCGCCCAAAACCTGTTTTAAAGCTGCATGCATCAGGTGGGTTGCTGTATGGTTGCGGGCAATATCGTTTTTGCGTCCGCGTTCAATTTCAAACTTAACTTCGTCGCCAACGGCAACGGTGCCTTCGGTTACGGTGCCAATCATAATGGTTGCGCCGTCCGGCAGTTTTTTGGTAATTTCAACCTGCATTACGCCGGCAGGTGCAATAATGCGGCCGGTATCGCCAAGCTGTCCGCCGCCTTCAGCGTGGAATGCGGTAACGTCGGTAATAACAGCGGCTTTTTTGCCGTCCTCCATGCTCTCAACCGGCTGTGCGTCATGAGCAGGATACATGGCAGCGATTTTGCCGCCCTGTGCGCCTTCATCAACCTTTAAGGAAGCAAGGTCAATGCTGCGGGTGTTGTAAATTACCGGGCGTCCGGTCTTGTCGTCGCGAGCATCGCGTGCCATTTTGCGCTGAACCTCCAAAGCCTCGTTAAAGGCTTTATCGTCCATCGTCATGCCTTCTTCTTCCAGAATTTCGGCAGTCAGCTCACGCGGGAAACCAAAAGTATCGCTCAGGCGGAAAGCAGTTGCGCCGTCCAGCACGGTTTTGTTTTCTTTTTTGAGGCTTTCGATTTCGGTGTATAAAAGGTCGCAGCCCTGGCGCAGAGTGCGCAGGAAGCTGGTTTCTTCCATTTCGATAACTTTATGGATGAAGCTCGTTTTTTCAACAAGATACGGATACGGTTCTTTAAACATGTCAATAACAACATCAACCGCACCGTTAAGGAACTTGTCTTCAATGCCGATTAAGCGCGCATGGCGTACGGCGCGGCGCAGAACGCGGCGCAGTACATAGCCGCGGCCTTCGTTGGAAGGAAGCACGCCGTCGGCAATCATAAAGGTAATGCTGCGTACATGGTCGGCAATAACCTTTAAGGATACGTCGGTCTTTTTATCCTTGCCGTATTCTACGCCGGCAACCTTAGCGGCGTATTCAATAATCGGGAAGATAAGGTCGGTTTCAAAGTTGGAAGGCTTGCCCTGCAATACGGAAGCAAGGCGTTCAAGGCCTGCACCGGTATCAATGTTTTTATTGGCAAGCGGGGTGTAAGTGCCGTCTTCATGCTGGTCATACTGGGTAAATACCAGGTTCCAGATTTCAAGGAAACGGTCGCAGTCGCAGCCGGGTTTGCAATCCGGCCTGCCGCAGCCGCGTTCTTCGCCCATATCAATGTGCAGCTCGCTGTCCGGTCCGCACGGGCCGCTGCCGGTTTCCCAGAAGTTTTCTTCAAGGCGTACAATGCGTTCATCAGGCACGCCTACAACATTGTGCCAGATTTCATATGCTTCGTCATCAGTCGGATGGATGGTTACCCACAGTTTATCGGCAGGCAGCTCCAGTTCTTTGGTTAAAAATTCCCAGCTCCATGGAATGATTTCTTTTTTGAAATAATCGCCGAAGGAAAAATCGCCCAGCATTTCAAAATAGGTATGGTGGCGCGCAGTACGGCCTACGTTTTCAATATCGCCGGTACGCACGCATTTCTGGCAGGTAGTGATACGCGGAGAAGGCGGTTTCATTTTACCTGTAAAAAACGGTTTAAAAGGCGCCATGCCCGCACCAATTAAAAGCAGAGTCGGGTCGTCCTGCGGAATGAGCGAAGCGCTCGGCAGCACGAGATGCCCTCTGTCTTCAAAAAACTTTAAAAATCTTTTACGGATTTCATTACCACTCATGTACTTCATAATTCAAAAATCGCTCCTTTAAAATAGGTACAACGCATAAGAAAATTATATAAAAATTAGCGTGCAAAGTCAACGCACGCTAAAAGTATACAGTGTTATTAATTAATTTTTCTGTTTGCCATGGAGCGCTTTTTCCGCGCCAATATCCTTCGGAAAGTAATATTTGTGCCCAATAAGTTCATCAGGCATATACTGCTGCTGTACCCAGCCTCCGGGGTAATCGTGCGGATATTTATAGCCCGTTCCGTGCCCCAGCGCACCTGCACCGGGGTAATGCGCGTCGCGCAGATGTTTTGGCACCGTGCTCTGCACCGCACGCGCTTCTTCACGCGCACTGAAAATTGCCGTGCAGCAGGCGTTGCTTTTGGGGGCGTTGGCTATATAGCACACGGCCTGCGCCAACGGCAGCTGTGCTTCCGGCAGGCCTATAAAATGGGCAGCCTGCGCCGCTGAATTAGCCACAACAAGCGCCATCGGGTCAGCATTGCCTACATCTTCTGCCGCGCAGATAACAATGCGCCGCGCAATAAAACGCACATCCTCGCCGCTTTCCAGCATCTCTGCCAGATAGTGCAGCGCCGCGTCGGCGTCACTGCCGCGCATGCTTTTTATAAACGCCGATACTGTGTCATAATGGCGGTCGCCTTTTTTATCGTAGCGCTTAAAAGCGTCGCCCATTACGCTTTTAAGCACCGCGCCGTCAATGGTTTTTACGCCGTCCGGCAGCATAAATTCCGCCTGCTCCAACAGGTTCAGCGCCACGCGCGCGTCGCCTCCGCAAAAATCAGCCAGTGCTTCCAGCGCCTCGTCCGTCATGGCAAGCCCCTGCCTGCCGTAGCCGTTTTCCTTATCCGTCAGCGCCTTTTGCAAAATCTTTTTAACGGCATTTTTATCAAGCCGCTCCAAACGGATAATTTTCATCCGCGACAAAAGCGGTGCATTTACTTCAAAAAACGGGTTTTCCGTAGTTGCGCCTATAAGAATAACCGTGCCGTTTTCCACATACGGCAAAAGCACATCCTGCTGAGCCTTGTTAAAGCGGTGGATTTCGTCGATAAAAACTATCATACGCCCCATGCCGCTGTACAAAGCGTCACGCGCTTCGCCAATCAGCTTGCGCAGCTCCGGCACGCCGCTCGATACTGCATTAAGCGCAACAAAATGGCTTTGCGTCATATTGGCAATAATATGTGCCAATGTAGTTTTTCCTGTTCCCGGCGGCCCGTAAAACAAAAGCGGCTGCAAAGCATCGCGCTCAATCATCCGCCGCAGCGGGCTGCCCGGCCCGAGGGCTTTTTCCTGCCCGGCAAAATCGCTTAAACGCCGCGGGCGCATACGGTCTGCCAGCGGCTTGGTAATTGTTTGTGCAAATAAACTGTCCATATTTTAATCCTGCCCGGCAATTATTTTCTGTACAATATGCGCAGCCATCATCATACCGGCGCAGGCAGGCACAAACACCAGGCTGCCCGGCACACTGCCTTCAATAAAGCGCTGCGGTTCTTCATGTGAATATACAACGGTAATGCCTTCTGTAATACCGGCGTCGCGCAGTTTTTTGCGCATGCTGCGCGCCAGCGGGCACACGCTTGTTTTGCTTATATCCGTAATTTCCAGCATTTCCGGGTGCAGTTTGTTGCCCGTACCCATGGCCGATACCACGGGAACGTTATGCTTGTAAGCCTCTATTAAAAGGTCTGCTTTCGATTCCGTACTGTCGATAGCGTCGGCAATAAAATCAAAACCGTCCACAAAAAGGTTTTCAAAATCACCAGGCCTGTAAAAATCCTTAATAACCCTTATGCGGCACAAAGGGTTAATATCGCGCAGGCGCGCTGCCATAACGTCGGCCTTAAACTTGCCGATAGTGCTTGTAAGCGCAGGCAGCTGGCGGTTAATGTTGCTTGCTTCAACGGTATCATTATCCATAATTACAAAGCTGCCAACACCGGTGCGGCACAAAGCCTCCGCCACATAAGAACCAACGCCGCCAAGGCCTATAACGGCAACTCTGGCGGCATTTAATTTTTCAACGGCCTTGGGGCCGATAACCATTTCTACACGTGAAAGCTCCATGAGTCCTCCAAAAAAATTTCCCCGCAATGCCGTCCTGCCCAATGTTTTGAACCTGCATGTGCAGGTGGGTGCCCTCCCGCCTACCGCAAAAGTCCCCTCGAGAGGGCTTGTTTTTAATAGGCGGAGCTCAAATTCCGGGCTCCCTAGGTAAGTGTGTTGGCTCAAAACTAAAAGGCAATGTAACGAACACCGCAGGGGAATTTGCTCCATTTATAAGACCGGCTTCTGCCAATCTCTTTACATATACTATAACAAAATTTGCCTTAAATCACAAGTGGCAAATACCGTATTCACAAAAAATAACAGAGCCTGCGTCTGCAAGCTCTGTTATTAAGCATTGGCTTATACTTACTGTAAAAGTTGTTTTACCATGGCATTAATGCGTTTGCCATCGGCACGGCCACCGGCTTTGGCAATAACCTTAGGCATTACCTTGCCCATGTCCTTCATGCTGGCTGCGCCTGTTTCGGCAATTACTTCCTTAACAAGGCTTTGCAGCTCGTCATCTTCCATTGCGGCCGGAAGATATTTTTGCAGCACTTCAATCTCAGCTTTGGCCTGGTCTATCAGATCGGTGCGTCCTGCTTTCTCAAACTCAGCAAGAGAATCCTGACGCATCTTAACTTCTTTCATCAAAACTGCAATTACTTCGTCTTCAGTAAGTTCTTTTTTGTCATTGATCTCGACATTTTTGATATTGGCACGCGCCATACGGATGGTTTCCAGCGCCACTTTGTTGTGGGCTTTCATGGCCTGCTTCATATCTTCTGTCAGCTGATCTTTAATTGACATCTGCACGCGCCCCCATTATCTGGATTTACGTTTTCTTGCGGCTTCGGATTTCTTTTTGCGCTGAACGCTCGGTTTTTCATAGTGTTCGCGTTTTCTTACTTCAGAAAGGATGCCGGCTTTTTGGGTAGCTCTTTTGAATCTGCGCAGTGCGCTGTCAAGAGTTTCGTTTTTGCCAACTTTAATTTCTGCCATCTGATCTCCCTCCCTCCACACACTTAGGGAAGTGTATATACAATTTATATGCTTTGAGAATACTCCGAAGCATATAATCTCACCGTCTAATTATACATTACTGTAAGGAGTTTGTCAATCAGCACGGAGGCCAGCCGAGCATTTTACCGCCCAAAAGATGGATATGCAGATGGTGCACGGTTTGTCCGCCTTCGTCGCCGGTGTTAACAACAATGCGGAAGCCTTTTTCGCTTACGCCGAGTTTTTCGCTGAGCATTTTTACTTTGCCCAGCATGTACTTAACAAGTTCCGGGTCTGCCGCAACAATGTTTTCCGTATGTTCCTTCGGAATCATCAGTACGTGTACGGGCGCAGCCGGTGCGGCGTCGCGGATAACAATCATTTTATCGTCTTCATATACTCTTTCGGCAGGAATCTCTCCGGAAATAATACGGCAGAATACGCAGTCGTTCATATTTTTACCTCCTCGCTGTTTAAGGTTGTATTTAATTGGTAACTTATTATGAATTCGCCAAAGATAATAAAATTCCTTTTAAATTATGTTAAATTCTTCAGTCTTTTATAATTTCGCCAAGCAGTTTTTCGCCGTCAAAGGCCGTTATTTTTACAGGCAGTATTTCGCCGCCCAGATTACGGCCGCCGCTTTTTACAAAAACGCGCTGATAGTTGCCGGTTAAGCCTTCAAAATAATCTTCACCGGCAGGCTGCTCAAATAAAACTTCTGTGGTTTGGCCAACCATGGCCTGCAAAAAAGCTTTGTGCATGGTTTCGTCAATTTTGCCCAATATGTCGGCACGTTCTTTTTTTACGGCTTCCGTTACAGCTCCCGCAAATTTTTCGGCAGGCGTGCCTTTGCGCGCCGAAAACGGGAAAATATGCATTTTGCTGAAGCCGCAGCTTTCGGCAAATTTGCAGGTTGTTTCAAAATCAGCTTCCGTTTCGCCGGGAAACCCTGCAATAACATCCGTAGTTATGGCAATATCGGGCACCCTGTTTTTAATATCCGCCAGAAGCGTTTTAAATTTAGCCGTTGTGTACGGCCTGTGCATGACCTGCAAGGTTTTATCGCAGCCCGATTGCAGCGGCAGGTGCAAATGCCTGCAAAAACGTGCGTCTTCCTGCATAAGCGTTAAAAGACGCGGCTCTACCTCCACAGATTCCAGCGAACCGAGGCGCAGGCGCTGCACACCCGGCACATCAAGAACGGTTTTAACTGCGTCATACAAAGTAGGGCCGTCAGGGTTTTCTTTGCCGTAACAGCCAAGGTGAATGCCGATAAGCACAATTTCCTTAAACCCGGCGCTTATAAGGCGCTGCGTTTCGGTACGGATGCTTTCAAGGCTGCGCGAACGCAGCGGGCCGCGTGCATACGGAATAATGCAATAAGTGCAGAACTGGTTGCAGCCTTCCTGAATTTTTAAAAAGGCGCGCGTTTTATCGGTTATATCGCCTGCCGCCATTTCTTCAAAAGCAGTGCTGGCAGTTAATTTATGCACGGCATCCAGCGTATCGGTCTGCCTGTGCGCAAGGCGTTCTTCCACCAGCTGCACAATCTGCGCGCGGTCCTGGTTGCCGATAATCATATCCACACCGGCAATGGCCTTTACTTCTTCAGCCGCCGTCTGCGGATAGCAGCCGGTAACCACAATCAGCGCATTGGGGTTCTTGCGGATGGCGCGGTGAATGGTCTGGCGCGATTTGCGCTGCCCGGTATTGGTAACAACGCAGGTATTAATAATATATACATCAGCTTCGCCGTCGAAACTGACAAGCTGATGCCCGCTGCGCAAAAACAGGTTTTCCATGCTTGCCGTATCGGCCTGGTTAACCTTGCAGCCAAGCGTATAAAATGCAATTTTTGCCATTTTCAGCCTCCCAGTTCGTCAAATTCGTATAAAACGGCACTTAAAGCGGTAAGCCCGGCCGTTTCGGCGCGCAAAATACGTCTGCCCAGCGAAACAGGCACCGCACCGCCGCTTCGTGCTTTATCAAGCTCGGCTTCGCTGATGCCGCCTTCCGGGCCGATTATAATTAATATGCTGTCTGTATTTAAATTGCTTTGCAGAACCTGTTTAAGCCCCTGCCTGTCCTCACATTCGTAAGCAATTATTTTAGTTGTGCAGTCACATTCAGCCATCAGTTTATCAATAGCTGCAACCTCCGCAATTTGCGGAATAATGTCGCGCTTGCTCTGCTTGGCCGCGCTTTCGGCAATTTTTTGCCAGCGCTGGCATTTTTTGGCAGCCTTCTCGCCGTCATAGCGCACAACGGAATGTTTCATTGCCAAAGGCACAATGCGGCTTACGCCGAGCTCCACCGCCTTTTGGATGATAAAATCCATCTTTTCGCCTTTTACAAGGCCCTGCGCCAGTGTAATCTTTACCGCAGGCTCATGGCTTTCGGCAATAACTTCAAGGCATTTTACAAGCGTCTGCCCGGGCGCGGTTTCAGTAATTTCTGCAAGGGCGGTTACGCCGTCGTCGCTCACAATCTGCACCTTTTCGCCCGGCTTCATTTTAAGCACGGTGTAAATATGGCGTGCGTCAATGCCGTCTATCATCATATTTTCCGCATAAGGGCGCGGAATAAAAAATCTGTGCATTAATCCTCCAGTGCCATCAGCATGGCAACCCAGCCGCCTTTATGGCGCGTGCTGACAACCTTCAGCCCGCTGGCTGCGGCAGCCTGTTTAATATCGTCTTCACGTTCTTCTATAATGCCGCTGGCAAGAAACTTGCCGTCCGCTTTCAGCTTTTGCGCAACATCCGGCAGCAGCATAATAATAATATCAGCAATAATATTGGCAATAATCACATCAGCCTTGCCTTCCGTGCCGTGCAGAAGGTCGCCTTCTTTAACTGCAATAACTTCACTCAGGCCGTTTTCGGCAATGTTTTCTTTGGCAATGCGCACGGCGTTGGCGTCAATATCTACGGCAACAATGCTTTTGGCGCCAAGTTTGGCAGCTGCAATGCTTAAAATACCGCTGCCGGTGCCAACATCAAACACTTCCGCCTGCGGCGTAATAATTTCTTCCAGATATTCCATGCACATGCTTGTTGTATGGTGCGTGCCGGTGCCAAAGGCCATGCCAGGGTCAATTTCAATAACAAGGTCATCAGCCTTAGCATCGTATTTTTCCCACGAAGGCTTAATAACAAGGTGTTTGCCGATATGGGTTACGTGGAAATACTGCTTCCATTCGTTTGCCCAATCCTGCTCGCACAGCGTACGGAACAGCGGATTGCGGAAAACGCATTTTTGCCCGATACGTTCTTCAACGGCTTTAACCTCGCGCGAGATAAACTCCAAACGTTCGGAAAGCTTTTCATCATCCGGGTAATAAGCCGTTACTGTAACAACTTCGGTATTCTGCTGTTCAGGAATATCGCACAACTCCCATGTGCCGCTTGCGCGCAGCTGATTAATTAAAAGCGGGTCTTCCATAGCCACGCCCTGCGCACCGGCGCTGTATAAAATATCGGCAATCGTATCTGCCTGCTCATGCGTTGTCTGTAAGCTGACTTCCGTCCACTGCATTACGTTTCACTCCTCAAAAAACTCATAGTAAAAAGATATAAATTTCCGCCTTTTATCTTATCATAACAAGGCCGAAATGTACATTATAAAATCAGTCAATTTATATTTATCACGCCACGGCGGCTTTTTTATTAAACGTTACTATATTTGACTTTTTGCGCCTGTTTGCTATAATAATTATAGAAAAACAAATGGCTGCCGATAGACGGTCAGCCCGCAAAAAAGTTTAATCATCTAACGATAACCGTCACAGTTTTGGCTGGCTTGTGGCGGTTATCTGCTTTTACGCGAAAAATCTTTTCCGAGGGTATAACCGATGGAAAAGATAGTCACCGTATAGCCTATTACGGCTAACAACGATAATATATCCACGTTATCCCCTCCTCAATAGTATTTCCGGTTCAAGCCGGATTTCTATATCATCGGAGGGTCACAGTCCCTCCGCAGAGGGCTAACCGCCTACCGTTATGGCAGCACATTTGCCTGCATATTGTAACAGAAAAATATAAAACTGTAAAGATACTAAAAGCGCGCTTCCGAATTTACGGAAACGCGCTTTATTTGTTATTTAAACAAATCTTTAATTTTGTTCAAAAAGCTTTTTTCTTCGGGGTTGATGTTGTCCTTGCTGATATCGGCAAATTTACGCAGCGCATCTTTTTGCTTTTCGCTCAGCTTTTTAGGAACAACAACTTTTATGCGTACCAGCTGGTCGCCGCGGCTGCCCCCGCGCAGGCTGGGTATGCCTTTGCCTTTTAGGCGCAGCACCTGCCCCGGCTGGGTGCCTTCCGGAATCTTCATGGTTACCTGGCCGTCCAGCGTCGGTACTTTTATTTCATCGCCCAAAGTTGCCTGTACAATGTTAATAGGCACTTCGCATAATACAGTGTTGCCATCGCGTTCAAAGAACTTGTGCGGCTTCACATAAAGGTATACGTAAAGGTCGCCGCTCGGGCCGCCGCGCATACCTGCTTCGCCTTCTCCGCTTACGCGCAGGCGCGAACCGTCGTTAACACCGGCAGGAATTTTAACTTTAAGCTTTTTGGTTTTGCGTACGGTGCCTTTGCCCTTACATTCTTTGCACGGCTCGGTAATAATTTTGCCTTCGCCGTGGCATCTGCTGCATGGGCGCACATTACGCATCTGACCGAACATAGTGTTTTGCGTAAAGCTTACCTGGCCTGTGCCGTGGCATTCGGGGCAGGTTTCCACCTTGCTGCCAGGTTCAGCGCCGCTGCCTTTACATTTTGGGCATTGCTCGTCGCGCGTCAGGTTAATTTCGCGTTCTACGCCGAAAGCCGCTTCTTCAAAGGTAATTTCCATATCGAAGCGCAAATCGTTGCCGCGCTGCGGGCCTGCCTGACGGCCGCCTCTGGAGCGCCCGCCGCCTCCAAAGAACATATCAAAAATGTCCTCCATACCGCCGCCTGCGCCGCCGAAGCCGCTGAAATCAAACCCGCCGAAACCGCCCGCGCCGCCTGCTCCGGCAGCGCCGTCAAAGGCTGCATGGCCAAACTGGTCATACTGGGCACGTTTCTTTTCGTCGCTCAAAACACTGTATGCTTCTGAGCATTCTTTAAACTTTTCTGCAGCATCAGGATTATCCTTGTTGACATCAGGATGATACTGACGTGCCAGTTTACGATATGCTTTTTTTATCTCGTCTGCCGTTGCGCTTTTAGAAACGCCCAGCACGTCATAGTAATCTCTTTTTTCCAAGGTTTACACCATCCTAAGCTGATTATTTCTTGTCGTCGTCAACAACTTCGGCGTCAACTACATCGTCGTCGGCTTTTTTAGCGCCGCCTGCGTTTGCTGCGCCTGCATTACCTGCTTCCGCACCTTTGGCTGCTTCGGTCTGTTTGTAAAGTTCAGCGCTCAGTTCATACAAGGGTTTGGTAAGTTCTTCAGTTGCTTTCTTAATTGCGTCAACGTCGTCGCCTTTCATTTTTTCTTTCAGGGCGTCCATTGCGGTTTTAACTTTGGCAATCAGTTCGTCGCTGCCTTTGCCTTCCATGTCTTTAATGGTTTTTTCTGCCTGATAGCAGAGGCTGTCGGCCTGGTTGCGAGCTTCAACTGCTTCTTTGCGTTTTTTATCTGCTTCGGCGTTGGCTTCGGCTTCTTTTACAAGACGGTCAACTTCGTCTTTATCAAGCGTGCCGGAAGAAGTAATGGTAATCTTCTGTTCTTTGCCGGTGCCGAGGTCTTTGGCTTTTACGTTTACAATGCCGTTGGCGTCGATATCGAAGGTAACTTCAATTTTCGGTACTCCGCGCGGTGCAGCCGGAATGCCGGACAGTTCAAAACGTCCCAGAGTTTTGTTGTCGGCAGCCATGTCGCGTTCGCCCTGCAGTACATGGATATCAACAGAAGGCTGGTTATCGGAATAAGTGGAGAAAATCTGAGATTTGGAAGTAGGAATGGTGGTGTTGCGGTCAATCATTCTGGTGAAAATGCCGCCGGCGGTTTCAATGCCGAGGGACAGCGGAGTTACGTCCAGCAGCAGTACGTCTTTTACTTCGCCTGCCAGTACGCCTGCCTGAATAGCAGCGCCTACTGCAACGCATTCATCCGGGTTAATGCCGCGGTGCGGTTCTTTGCCCATGAATTTTTTAATGGCTTCCTGTACAGCCGGAATACGGGTGGAACCGCCAACCAGCAATACTTTGTTGATGTCGCTTGCGCTCATGCCTGCGTCGGCCATAGCCTGACGGGTCGGGCCCATGGTGCGTTCAACAAGGTCTGCGGTCATTTCTTCAAATTTAGCACGGGTTAAATCCATGTCAAGATGTTTCGGGCCGTCGGCGCCTGCGGTAATAAACGGCAGGTTAATGTTGGTGCTCATTACGCCGGACAGTTCGATTTTAGCTTTTTCTGCTGCTTCACGCAGACGCTGCATAGCCATGCGGTCGTTGGAAAGGTCAATGCCTTCGGCTTTCTTGAATTCGTCAACCATCCAGTCGATAATGCGCTGGTCAAAGTCATCGCCGCCGAGGTGAGTATCGCCGTTGGTAGCTTTAACTTCAAATACGCCGTCGCCTACGTCAAGGATGGATACATCGAACGTGCCGCCGCCAAGGTCATAAACCATAACGGTGTGGTCTTCGCTCTTATCAATGCCGTAAGCAAGTGCTGCTGCGGTAGGTTCGTTGATAATACGCAGAACTTCAAGGCCTGCAATTTTGCCTGCGTCTTTGGTTGCCTGACGCTGGCTGTCGGAGAAGTAAGCCGGAACAGTAATTACGGCCTGATGTACGCTTTCGCCGAGATATTTTTCAGCGTCAGCTTTTAATTTTTGCAGAATCATTGCGGAAATTTCTTCCGGAGAGTATTTTTTATCGTCAATTTCAACTCTGTAATTAGTGCCCATATGGCGTTTAATGGAGCTGATGGTTCTGTCCGGGTTGGAAACAGCCTGGCGTTTTGCCAGCTGGCCTACCAGACGCTCGCCGTTTTTGGAAAAACCTACAACGGACGGGGTCAGCCTGCTGCCTTCCTGGTTAGTGATAACGGTCGGTTCGCCGCCTTCCATAACAGCTACTACAGAGTTAGTAGTACCTAAGTCAATACCAATTACTTTAGACATGATGTTTTTTCCTCCTCAAATTTACACTGTATAAAGAATGCAACTTAATCGTTGCTTATTACTTTAACTTTGCTGTGGCGGATGATTTTATTGCGCAGCCTGTAGCCTTTTTCAAAAACCTGCTCAATGCTTTCATCCTCTAAATCCGGGTTCTGCCCGCGCATTACGGCTTCGTGCAGTTCCGGGTTAAATTTCTGCCCCTCTGCGGGGATTTCTTCAACTTCAAGCTCTTTAAAAGCCTGTTCAAACTGCCGTTTGATTTTTTCCATGCCGGCTACGATAGCAGACATATCGTTTGTAGTTTTTACGCTTTGCTCGGCTCTTTCAAAGTTATCGAGCACTTTTAAAAACTTGCCAACAACATCTGCCGTAACGAAGGTTGAAAGCTGTTCGCGTTCGGCAGCATTGCGTCTGCGGAAATTTTCAAAATCAGCCTGCAAACGCATCAGGCGGTTTTGCAGTTCTTCGATTTTTGCATCTTTTTCATCTTTCTGGGGTTCTTCCGGTTGTGCGTTTTCTGCATTTCCGGGTTCACCGGCGTTTACCTTTTCTTCAGCGGGCGCTTCAGCATTTTCCGCTGCTTCTTCCGCAGGGTTCTGAGTATCTTTAATATCTTCTGCCTGCATACTGTCCCTCCTCAGCTGTTTAAAATCGTTTTTAAATATTTATGAAGATAATCCATTACGGCAATTACTTTGCCATACTGCATGCGCGTAGGCCCCAAAACCGCCATTGTACCGACTATTTTGCCGTTTAAGCGGTAGGTTGCCTGCACCATGCTGCAATCCTGAATGCCTTCAAATTTATTTTCGCTGCCTATCGTTATGCGCAGCCCGGATTCTTCGCCGGATTTTAAAATATTGCGCACAACTTTTTCTTCTTCCAGCACGCCTAAAAGGTTTTTAACTTTTTCCATGTCGCGGAATTCAGGCTGGCTTAACAGCTGCCTTGTGCCGCCCATAAAGAAGGTTTCCTTTTCGGGGCGCGTCATGCGGCGCAGCACATGCAAAAGCGAACTTAAAAGCAGCCGGTCATCTTTAACCGCTGCCTGCACTTCATCCAGCAACGCCTTGTCGATATCCGTTACGGCTTTGCCTTCCAGCATTCTTGTAATGCGCCCGGCCATGTATTCCAGTTCTTTGGCAGACATGCCTGCCGGAATTTCAACCACGCAGTTGTTTACATTGCCGTCATCGGTAACAATGCACAAAATGGCATGGTTCGTATCAAGCGGCAAAAACTTTAAATAGCAGAAACGGCTGATGGAATGCTGGTTTGCCAGCACCATCGACACATTATGCGTCATCTGCGAAAGGATTTTGGCGGTTGACAGGAAAATATCGTCAATGCTGCGCTGGCGTTCGCGGTACAGGGTATTAATTAATGTACGGTCGTTATCGTCCAGCGTATCCGGCTCAATCATGGAATCTACATAAAACCTGTATGCCTGTGCCGAAGGCACACGGCCGGCTGAAGTGTGGGGCTGCTCCAGATAACCCAAAAGTTCCAAATCGCTCATTTCGTTACGGATGGTGGCCGGGCTCAATCCCAAATCATGTTTGCGCGCAATAGTGCGTGAACCTACCGGCTCTGCCGTAGAAATGTAATCTTCTATGATGATTTGCAGAATTTTCTTCTTTCTTTCGTTTAACATATCCCCACCTCCGAAGGGATTGTTAGCACTCGTTATAATAGAGTGCTAACATCTTGATATTAGAATAGCACTGCCTTCAGATATTGTCAATAAGTTTTTATATATTTTTTTAATAAAATTTAATCCGTCACAAAAATTTCAAAAATACGGTTGCCAACTTCCATACCAGCTTCGGTAAGGCACATTTTCTGCCGCTCTTTATCAAAGCCAAGCAAATTATGCTCAATATACGGTTTCATTTCCGCCCCGTATTTTTCCATAACATCTATGCCAAAACGCTGCTTTGCTTCGTTTAAACTTACGCCGCTTTTTTTGCGCAGGTTCATAAACATAAATTCTTCAAACTGCACCGTCACAGGCAGTTCTTCTTTATCATAAAGCTGCCCGCCGCTTTGTATAAGCTGTATGTAGTTTTGTACTTTAGCTGCGGCAGTAAAACGCGCGCTGCCGTTAAAACCGCAGGCACCAGCGCCAAATGCCGCATACGGGTAATAATGCCAGTACACAAGGTTATGGCGGCTGTACGCTTTGCCGCGCGCATAGTTAGATATTTCATAGCGTTCAAAACCCTGAATTTTTAAAAACTCCTGTACAAATTCGTACATGTCGGCGGCTTCGTCCTCGTCCGGCAAAATTATCTGCCCTGCTTCTGTCATTTTTTGCAGCGGCGTGCCGTCTTCAACAATCAGCCCATAAACGGATAAATGCTCAATGCCGGTACTGCAAAGCCGCGTAAGCGTTTCTTTTAAACTTGCCATAGTCTGCCCCGGCAGGCCGTAAATAACGTCGGTATTAATGCGCTTAAACCCTGCCTGTTTGGCAAGCTCTATTGCTTCCAATGCTTCGGCTGCATTATGCACGCGCCCTATTGCTTTTAATTCTGCATCATTTAAACTCTGCACGCCAAAGCTGATGCGGTCAAACCCCAACTGCCGCAGTGCTTTCAGTTTCGGCAAATCAACAGTGCCGGGATTTGCCTCGATAGACGCCTCGCACGGATTTTGCCACCAGCCGTACTTTTTTAAAGCGTCCGTAATTTCTTTTATAGCTTCAGCCGGTAAAAGGCTTGGCGTGCCGCCGCCAAAATAAATTGAAGCATTAGCGTTTACAGGCACATCTTTTCTGCGTCCGGCAATTTCCCTGCATACCGCCGCGGCATATTTTGCCATTACCTCCGCCCCAAAACCAGCGTATGAATTAAAATCGCAGTACAGGCATTTTTGCCTGCAAAACGGTATATGCACATAAATGCCCTGCACCTGCTGCCAGGGCTGTAAATTTTGTAACTTATCCATAATATTCCTTCGCTTGCAAAGTAAATTTTTTATTATTAAAACTCACAGCAAATGATTCACGCTGTTTCAGTTCTGCAAAAATGCTGCGGCTCCTCCGATTCCGGTCAGGCTGCGCGGCTGACCTCTCTTACTTATGTATTTTAATTTCAGCCGCCGCAGTTTTTGCTCTCACTTAACAGCATAAATCATTCGCCTCATATTTTGCATAACTCTTTTAAAATAAAAATTAACTGCTTTTATATTTTATACAACTATAATATAAATACGCAATGGGTAAACCTTTGAAAATTCAAGACAAAACAACGGCGGCTTCATTTTAAGTATTTACAAAAATGCGTGAACCGCAGCGCAGCCGTGTTCACGCACGTAGAAGCCGTTGCATTTTGCTGAATTTGAAAAGATTTATTCATTGCGTATTCAGCTTTACATAAAAATAATACCGCCCTCACCGTTTAAGCAAGGGCGGTAAAACATTTTAATGCTTATTTAAAATAATTTACGCCGCTGATAAAGATTTTCTGGTCTTTATTGCCGCTGATATTTTTAAACAGGCCCGGTACAAAACGTTCGGTATGGCCCATTTTACCCAAAATTCTGCCGTCGGGGCTGGTAATGCCTTCAATAGCATACAGCGAACCATTGGGGTTGTACGGCATTGCCATGGTGGGTTTGCCGTTTTCATCAACATACTGTGTTGCAACCTGCCCGTTGGCAAACAATGCTTTAATTGTTTCTTCCGGCGCATAGAAGCGGCCTTCGCCGTGAGATACGGCAACGGAGTGAATTTCGCCCGGTTCAACGGCGCTGAACCACGGAGATTTATTAGAAACAACGCGGGTGTTAACAATCTGCGAAACGTGGCGGCCGATATTATTGAAGGTAAGAGTCGGGCTGTCGGCAGACATTTCGCGGATTTCGCCATAAGGCACAAGGCCGAGTTTAACAAGTGCCTGGAAGCCGTTGCAGATGCCGAGCATCAAACCGTCGCGGTCGTTAAGCAGGCGTCCAATAGCTTCTTTAATGCGCGGATTGCGCAGCATGGTAGCAATAAATTTGCCGCTGCCGTCCGGTTCGTCACCGGCGCTGAAACCGCCCGGAAGCATTACAATCTGGGCATTGTCAATCATTTCAACCATTTTGGCAACGGATTCTTCTACTGCCTGCGGGGTAAGGTTGCGCACAATAAATGTTTCAGCCACAGCACCGGCGTCTTCAAAAGCACGGGCACTGTCATATTCGCAGTTAATGCCCGGGAATACCGGAATGAATACGCGCGGTTTGGCAATTGTTACCGGTGCAGTTAAAGGCAGTTCTGCCTTATAAAGCGGCATGTCAATATCTTTATCGTCTTTTTCATCGGTTTTGGACGGGAAAATGCCTTCCAGCGGAGTGCTGTAAGCCTTTTCTGCTTCGCCCATGGGGATAACGTCGTCATTAATGGCGATAACCTGTTTTTCAGAGGTATGGCCAAGAAGCATGTAGTCAAGCCCTTCAAACAGTTCTTCGGGTTCTGTGCCTTCTGCAAGCTCAAGCACCATGCCGCCGGGCTGCAAAGTAAACAGTCCGTCAGTATCGTTATAGGGTTTAATAAATTCAAAACCAAGGCTGTTGCCAAGGCACATTGTTGTTACAAGCGCTGCAATGCCGCCTTCTTTAACGGCTGCCGCAGCAGTAATTTTGCCCGCCAGAATGGCTTTATGCACTGCGGTAAGATTTGCTTTCAGCGCGCCAAAGTCCGGTACTTCCGTAGTTTCGCGCGGGCAGGAAAGGAATACAACCTTGCTGCCGGCATTTTTAAATTCTGCCGATACGGCTTTGTCGCCGTTGATAACGTCAACTGCGAAAGAAACAAGCGTCGGTGGAACGGTTTTATCCATAAAGGTGCCGCTCATGCTGTCTTTGCCGCCAATAGCAGGCAGTTCCAAAGCGTCCAGCGCGGTAAATGCGCCTAAAAGTGCTGCAAAGGGCTGACCCCAAAGCTCGGTATTATGCAGTTTGGGGAAGTATTCCTGGCAGGTAAGGCGCAGTTTTGCCGGGTCTGCACCAAGTGCAACGGCACGTGTTACGGATTCCACAACCGCATACAGTGCGCCGTGGAACGGGCTCCAGCAGGCAACCTCCGGGTTGTAGCCGCACGCCATAACGGATGCCGCCGTGGTTTTGCCGTGCAGCACAGGCAGTCTGCCAACCATGCCTTCGGACTGAGTAAGCTGGCGTTTGCCGCCAAACGGCATCAGCACGGTGCCGCGGCCGATAGTGCTGTCAAAGCGTTCGGAAAGCCCTTTTTGGCTGCAAACATTAAGGCGTCCGAGGTTAGCAAGCCATGCGTTTTTCAAACCGTCTGCCGCAGCAACTTCTGCCGGCAGTTTGTCAAATACGCATTCGCCTTCAACATTGCAAACTTTAACGTCTGCATGCTGGGCAACGCCGTTGGTATTCAAAAAGTCGCGGGAAAGGTCAACAATTTTATCGCCGCGCCAGTACATTACAAGCCTTCTGTTATCGCTAACCTGCCCGATAACGGTTGCTTCAAGGTTTTCCTCATCGGCAAAGGCAATAAATTTCTTAATATTTTCGGGTGCAATAACAAGCGCCATGCGTTCCTGAGATTCGGAAATGGCAAGTTCCGTACCGTCAAGGCCTTCGTATTTTTTCGGCACTTTGTCAAGGTCAATTACAAGGCCGTCGGCAAGTTCGCCGTTGGCAACGGATACGCCGCCTGCGCCGTAGTCGTTGCAGCGTTTAATCATCGGCGTAACTTCCGGGTTGCGGAACAAACGCTGAATTTTACGTTCTGTCGGCGGGTTGCCTTTCTGTACTTCCGCACCGCAGCTTGCAAGCGAATCAACGGTATGTTCCTTGGAAGAACCTGTTGCGCCGCCGCAGCCGTCACGGCCGGTTCTGCCGCCGAGCAGCACTAAAAGGTCGCCCGGTTCAGGCACTTCGCGTTTTACAAGGTTACGCGGAACAGCGCCAACAACAGCGCCTACTTCCATGCGTTTTGCCACGAATTTATCGTGATAGTATTCCTGTACATGGCCGGTTGCCAGGCCAATCTGGTTGCCGTAAGAACTGTAGCCTGCTGCCGCGCCGATAGTAATTTTACGCTGCGGCAGTTTGCCGGGCAGAGTATCTTCCACCGGTACGCGCGGGTCGGCAGCGCCGGTTACGCGCATTGCCTGATATACATAGGCACGGCCGGAAAGCGGGTCGCGGATAGCGCCGCCGAGGCAGGTTGCAGCACCGCCGAACGGTTCAATTTCCGTCGGGTGGTTATGGGTTTCGTTTTTAAACAGCAGCAGCCATTCTTCGGTTTTGCCGTCAACTTCAATAGGCACAACAATGGTGCAGGCGTTAATTTCTTCCGATTCGTCCAAATCGTCCAGCTTGCCTTCGGCACGCAGTTTTTTCATGCCGATAACGGCAATGTCCATCAGTGTAACAGGGCGTTTTGTATCGGCGCCGTACACTTCGTCGCGCGCTTCCATATATTTGTCAAGGGCAGCCTGTACCGGCTGAGTGTAAAGCCCCGGCTCAATTTCAACATCTTCAATCTGCGTCATAAAAGTGGTATGGCGGCAGTGGTCAGACCAGTAAGTATCGAGCACTTTAATCTCGGTAATGGTCGGTTCACGGTGTTCTTCATTAAAATATTTCTGGCACCACAGCAAATCGTCAAGGCTCATGGCAAAGCCGTTGGCAGTGCGGTAAGCCTCCATTTCTTCTTTGGTGAAGGTTAAAAAGCCTTCCACGCTTTTAATTTTCTGCGGTTCCTCGCAGGCCTGTACCAAAGTCTGCGGTTTTTCCCAGGCAGCTTCGCGTGCTTCAATCGGGTTAATGCAGTAAGCCTTAATTTTAGCAAACTCATCATCACTGATTGTGCCGGACAAAATATAAACTTTGGCAGAAGATACCAGCGGGCGTTCTTTCTGCGTAATAAGCTGAATGCACTGAGCAGCAAAGTCTTCCCTCTGATTATACTGGCCCGGCAAAAATTCTACCGCAAAAGCACGGCAGCCTGCAGGTACTTCCAGTTCTTCTTCAACGGTATCAACCGGCGGTTCGGAAAGCACCAGCGCTTTGGCTGCGGCAAATTCCTCATCCGTTACGCCCATAACATCGTAGCGGTTAATAACACGGATGCCGGTTAAGCCTTTCATACCGAGGTTGGTTTGCAAATCAGCCAAAAGGCCTCTTGCTTCAACGGCAAAAGCTTCTTTCTTTTCTACAAAAATGCGTCTGATTTCGTCCATTAAATCAGCCTCCCTGCTCAATTTTCAATAGTACTCGTTAATATAATTACGGCATTTGGTAAACAACGCCTGCAAAAAACCGCTTTTCTGCGGATTATGAACTTTAATTTTTCCGGCACGCACCAGCTCTTCAAAGCTGAAAGTACCGAAATACAGCTGCGTAAAAGCTGCACTGTCCATTGTAATTTCTTCGTTTTCAATGGTGCTGGCCTGAGTTAAAGCGCCATTTTTGGCAGTTATTTTTAAAAGCCCGTTATTCAGCGGCAAAAATTTGTCGGTAATTAAAAGCACAGCTTCGCCGCTCACATTCTGCGGCACCGTCAAAAGCTCCAGCGCTTTGCGGATATTAATGCAGCGCGCCATCATAAACGGTTTTAAACTGCCGCTGTATGTACTTCCGGCAAAATCAAGATACGCCAGGTTGCCGGGTTCTGCCAGCCATTCAAAATTAGCGGCATCGCTTAAATGCCCGGCTGCATAACGCAAAAGCGCCGTTTGTGCCTCATGGCTGAGCGTAAGCAGCTCCTGCACTTTAAAAGTGCCTGCATCAAGCGAATACAGCATATAACCGGCAGGGCTGGCAGCTTCAAAAGCTATGGCAAGCATTACTTTTTCGGCTTTGTAGCCGTTTAAAAGCTCCTGCCATTTTTCCCTGCCGCGCACTGCCATGCCGTTTAACTCCTGCCCGCAGGCTTCGTAAACAGCGGCAAGTTCGTCAAACCCTTCTGTAATATCTGTACAGCGTGTTATTTTTATATTATGCACCGGCGGCAGTTTTTTTAATTCTGCCAGCGGCATTTGGTAATAATGGCGGTAATAGCAGTAATCAAACCCATAGGGCTTATAAATTGCCGGGTTAATGGGCATTAAAAGCGCAAAAGCCGCTCCCTGCGCACGCAGAACGGTAAACGCCGTTTCCAGCAGCGGGCGCGTAAGGTGCTGCCCGCGGTATTCCGGCGCAGTTGCCACACCTACAATATACGGCAGACGCAGTGTTTGCCCGCGCAGCGTAATTGCATACGGGTTCAAGTGCAGCATGCACGCTAATTTATCGCCGTCAAACCCGCCTATAACGCTGTTTTGCTTTAAACAGTACTCGCTAAAATACCATTCGTAAAACGGGTCGCCTTTTTTTTCAAAGCAGTAATCCCATAATTCTGCCGCCTGCGGCAAAAAAGCAGAGTTTAAAAGCCTGAAATCCATACAAACCTCTGTTATTCAAAAATAGTGGAATATTTTTTTACCATAAATTCCGGTTTATACGATTCTTTTGCCATGCGAAGCCCTTCATGCCCCATATCTTCCTCGCGGTTAAGATAGGTAACGTCTCCCCACGCGTTTTTGGCAAAATCACGGTTAATAACGGCATAAAGCCCGCGTATTTCCGGATTAGCCTTTTCTACATGCAAAACGGCAGTATCGTCATTAATTTTTTCGCCAAAGCTGAAAGCTTCAACCTTGCCGTCAATACGGATAACGCCGCCGCGCAGCTTTAAGGCTTCAAAATTATCAAGTGCTTCGTGGATAGCGCATTTTTCGCATACCAGAGAAGGGTCGTCCGACATGCGGCGTTCACACCACATATCGCCAAAAGCAAGGCATTCTTCAATATTGCTTCTGTTCATTTCTTCGTAAACATAATCGGGATGCTCTTTTACAAAAGCATTGCAGTGGTTCTTTTTGCCGTGGTATTTGCGCCCGGCAAGCGTTGCCAGGTTCTGCTGCAAATACACGTAGTCCCAGTTATCACGGTCATCGGTAATTTCCAAATCAGGGAACGCTTTTAACAGCCTTTCCCTGCCGTCATCATAAATGCCGTGTATTTCAAACGGTTTGCCGTTATGGTACTCTTTAATTTCTTTCATTAATAAAGGCAAATCTTCGTCTTTGCCGCCAAACGGCTGTAAAAAGAAGTCAACATCATTTCTTTTTACTTTCAGCACTAAAAAGCCGTGCGCTTCAGTCCAAAAAATATCATAGCAGGTCTGCCACATAAACAAATTGCCAAAAGCACATTCAGAACCGCGGTAATAAGGGCGCGACATGTAGCTTTCAAACAATGCCTTATCGGCAACCGAAATCTCTTTAAGTTCTAAAATAAAATGACCCCCAATTTCTTCTTATTAAATTATTATACCATATTGAGTGAAATTTTCTCAAAGTTTCTGTCACATTATTTATAAAATTCGCTGAAATAAACAAAAAACCTGCCGCATTTTTACGGCAGGCTGTATTTGTTTATTATTTTCTGTGATGTGCGTTGTAGCAGTCACGGCAATAAACCGGACGGTCTTCGGAAGGTTTGAACGGAACTTCGGTTTCTTTGCCGCATTCAGCGCAAACCGCCGGATACATCTGGCGTTCCGGACGCTCGCTTACAATGCCAAGACGCTGTTTGCGTGCCTGACGGCATGCAGGGCAGCGGCCCGGTTCGTTGGTAAAGCCTTTGGATTCATAAAATTCCTGTTCGGAAGCGGAAAAAACAAATTCTTTGCCACATTCCTTGCATACTAAAGTTTTGTCTTCTTTCATTGCTATCAGCTCCTTACATTAATCATACCCCATGAGGACTTCATAGATTTGCCACGGCTTCGATAAAAATGCAAGCAGCATTAAAAAGAAGATATGAACCCTATATGAACCGGCTGAGATATACTATTTAAAGTATATCTTTTTAAAATACAAATGTCAATATATCATGGCTGTTTTTTACATTATTCTAATAAAATTTAACGCAAATAATATGTTTCATTTGTACATTCAAGTACAGTATTATATCCGCGCCATTTTGCCAGTGTGGTTGTACTGCAGTTGCCAACGCTGAAATTCCATATTTTGTTTAAATCCACGCCTAAAAACAGGCACAGCAGCACACGGATAATGCCGCCGTGCGAAACAACGGCAATATCTTTTTCGTCCATTTCCGCAAGGCAGCGCTTAAAAAACGGCTCTACGCGTGCGGCAACATCCGTAAAATTCTCGCCGCCCGGCACATGGCACAGCGCCGGATTTTTAAAAAATTCGTCAATCTGCCCAAGGCCGGCATCATTAATCTGGTTATAGGTAAGCCCTTCCCACTTGCCAAAAGCAATTTCCTTAATATCTTCAACCGGCTGCACTTCAAGCCCGTGTACAGCCGCCAGCGGTGCCGCCGTCTGCCGTGCGCGCGTTAAACTGCTGCTGTATACGGCATCAAGGCGGATATTTTTAAAATGCTCCGCCAAAAGTTCAGCCTGCGCCAGTCCTTTTTCGTTCAGTTCAATATCGGTTTGTCCCTGAAAGCGGAAACTTTTGTTGGAATCGGTTTCCCCATGCCTGATTAAATATAGCCTGCCCATTATTTTGCCCCCTGTTTGCCTGCCTTAATTTCTTCTGCGTGCGAAAATTCTTTTACCTCAACGTGTACGCCTGCTTCGGCAAAAGTTTCCATTTCCTTATAAGCCTTAATGCCTGCGTCCAAAAGGCTGAGCGCAAGTATTGCACCTTCGCCACGGCATATTTTAATATCAAGCCTCAGCGGCGCGGAAAGCCCCAATTTTTGCAGCAGTTCTTCCATGCCCGCTTCTGCGGATACATGCCCGGCAAAAATGTAATCTGCCGCAGCAGCATTATATTTTACAGCCGCAAGTGCTGCAAGGCAGGATGCTGCGCCGTCAAGCATTACCGGCACTTTTAAAGCCGCAGCCTGCAAAACTGCGCCTGCCATAGCGGCAATGGTTCTGCTTCCAAGCTGATTTAAAAAATCATAGCCGCCAGCTTCAAGGTTTTCTGCATTATATTGCGGCACGCTGCTGTCAACGCAGCCAAGTGCCAGCACCTGCTGGCCGCCGTTTGTGCCTATTGCTTCTTTTGCCAGAAGCGCACCTTCAAGCAGTGCTTCTTCAATGCTTTCAGATGTTACCAAAAAAGTCTGGCTTTTAACGCCTGAATTTTCCGCAAGCACGCAGGCAGATTTCGTGCCCTGCATATATTCTGCCGCTGTACCGGCGTCGTCAGTCCAGAAAAGCACTGTTTTATCAGGATAATTTACTTCATTTTTATCTGCGCTGCCGTAAATTGCCGCATAGCGCGTAGCCATTTCTTCAAGTTTTGCCAGTGAACCGACCGGTTTAATTAAATTATCAAAACGCTCCTGCGCTTTTGCCGCTATCGTTTTATCAACAGGCTGCACCGTGCCAGCCAAAACATCTATTTCCATTTTGCACCATCCTTAAAACAAACTAAATATGCTGTGGTAAGTATAAAATCCAAGCACCAAAAAGCGTCCGCCAATTATCAGCGTAAGCAGGTACAGCACGTTGCCGCACTCCGTCAGCGCGCCGTAGGTGTCGCCAGTCATCCCGCCCAGCTGGCTTTGCAAAAATTTGGCAATGCCAAACACCAGCACAAAAGTAACTGCCATCACCAGCAGGTAATGCACGCCGCACAGCGCAGTTATGCCAATGCCAAGCGCCAGCGCGATAACCGTGTAGCTTTTTTTAGCGTACATGGTGAACATATGCCCAATGCCGGTTTTGCGCGCGTAGGGAAAGTTAACGATAAAAATTACCATAAAAGTGCGCGTTGCCACGCTCATGGCAATCAGCGCCGGCGTCAAGAGCTGTGGGTAAATGGCAAGGTACGCCGATATCTTCAGTAAAATAAGCACTATTACAGCCAGCACGGCGTTGGAGCCTACATGGCTGTCCTTCATAATTTCCAGCATGCGTTCGCGGCTGCGCGCCGAAAAAACGCCGTCGGAAGTATCCATAAAACCATCGTACATCAGCCCGCCGGTTATAATAATTTCCGCTAAAATCAAAAGCGCGGCACGCATAAAATCAGGCGCGGCAAGCATTACCAAAGCGTAATTAACCGCACCCAAAAACGCGCCGATAACCAGCCCCACCAGCGGAAAATACGGCACGCTGCGCGAAAAATCTTCGTCACGCCAGTCCGTGCGGTGGCTGAAACGGATGCGCGTTAAAAATTCCAGGCAGGTAATAAAATCACGCATTCTGCTCACCTGCGGTTAAGTTTTTGTATAAATCAAGCGCCGACTGCAAAATTACAATGGCCAGCGAAGCGCCCGTACCTTCGCCGAGGCGCATGCCCGCATCGACAATCGGTTTTAAATTTAAAATTTCCAGCATTTTGGCGTGAGAAATTTCCGCCGATAAATGCGAGCAGAACATATAATCCGCACAGGCAGGCTCAATGCCGTAAGCAAGCAGCGCCGCCGCCGTTGCGTTCACGCCGTCAACCATGGTCGGTACGCGGCGGCGTGCGCCTTCAATAATCATACCGGCAAGCCCGGCGTGGTCATAACCGCCAACTTTGCATAAAATATCCATGGCATTGCCCAGTTCAGGCTTGTTTACTGCCAAACCGTCCGCAACAACCTGGCGTTTAACCTTCATGCGTTCATCGTTAATGCCGGTGCCGCGCCCAACGGTCAGCTCCGGCGCAAGGCCTGTAAAAGCCGATACAATAGCAGCGGTGGAAGTTGTGTTGCCGATGCCCATTTCTGCCGTTACCAGCATGTTATAGCCTTTATCAATGCACTCACCGGCAACTTTCATGCCGCGCTCCAATGCCATTTCGGCCTGCTCACGCGTCATGGCCGGGCCTTTGGTAAAATCTTCCGTGCCCCAGGCAACCTTTTCATTGCGCACTTTCGGCAAATGGCTCAAATCAAAAGTTGTGCCCATGTCAACAACAAACACATCCGCACCGGCGTGGCGCGCCATTACGTTGGCACCGGCAGTGCCGCGCATATAGCCGTTAATCATCTGCATGGTAACTTCCTGCGGATAAGCGCTGACGCCGTATTTGGCAATGCCGTGGTCGCCGCACATTAAAAGCATGGCGCTTTTTATTTTGCCTTCAAAATCAGGCGTGCCGCAAATAGCGGCGTATTTTTCAACCATTTTTTCAACTTTGCCAAGCTGATACGGAACCTCATCCACAGCCTGCCAGTTTTTATGCACAATTTCTGCCGCATCCTTGTTCAGCGGCGGAACTATAATATCCTGCATTTTATTCCTCCTCAAATTTAAAAGCCAGTTTCTTAATATCAACTGCCTGTCCTGCCACGCAGTAAAATACGCTGTCCGCGGCATCCGCCACCTGCTGGTTCACCCAGCCTGCAATGTCGCGGTATTCGCGTGCCATGGCATTTTCCGGCACAATGCCCGCGCCAACTTCGTTTGTTACAAACACAGTAATTTTGCCGCCTGCTTCAGCAGCTTCAATCAGTTTGGCAATTTCTGCCTTAACAACCTGCGCTTTTTCTTCCGTTGTGCCCTGCGGTGCGTTTTTGCCGTACAATAAATTACTCATGTAAAGCGTAAGGCAGTCAAACAGCACCGCATCAGCTTCCTGCGCAGCTTCACACAAAACCTCGTGTGCATTATAGGGGGCTTCAAAATTTATCCAGCGCGTCCGGGGGCGGCGCGCTTTATGCAAACGTACACGTTCAGCCATTTCTTCGTCCAGAATTTCGGCGGTTGCAATATATGCGCATTTTGCGCCGTAATGCAGCACATATTTTTCGGCAAATTCGCTTTTGCCGCTGCGTGCCCCGCCGGTTACCAAAACAATTTTAGCCGGCATACAAAAACTCCTTTCTATAAACAAAAAATCCCCTTTATAACAAAGAGGATATACTTCAAAAACGATATGCAAATACCCGCCTATCCCCCGTAGGCTGTGATACTCGTAACAGGCAGGTCTCCTGGCTCAGGTTCATCGCCGTGCTGCGCCTTCCCAAAGCATTGCTTCAGTGACATTTTGCAGACAGCTCGCCATTACAGTAGCGGGACTGCGCCGGATTTGCACCGGCTTCCCTATTAAGATTGCGGGGTTAACCGCCTCACCTGTTGATTTTTTCCGTTAAACTATATTCTATGCATTTCAAAAAAATCCTGCTTAGGCAGATAAAAAATTAACGGCAGCCGTTAAGCCGCCGTTTAAACGCTTTATAAATTTATTTAAGGCTGTTTTTGTAATCCTCAAGGAACTGGGCAAGGCCTTTATCGGTAAGCGGATGCAGAAGCATCTCTTTTAAAACTTTGGTAGGAATGGTTGCTATATCCGCACCGGCGAGCATAACTTTTTCAACGTGTTCTATATTGCGGATGCTGGCGGCAATAATCTGCGTATCGAGATTGTACTGACGGAAAACCTTAACCATGTTTTCTACCAGCGCCACGCCGTTTTCGCCAATATCGTCCAAACGGCCGATAAACGGGCTTACATAGGTTGCACCGGCACGCGCTGCCATAAGTGCCTGCGGCAGGCTGAACACCAGAGTTACATTAGTTTTAATGCCTTCTTTGGCAAGAATTTTAACGGCTTTTAAGCCTTCGGCAATGCACGGAATTTTTACAACAACCTTGTCGGAAATTTTCATCAGTTTGCGCGCTTCGGCAACCATGCCTTCGCAGTCGGTGCTGATAACTTCGGCACTTACAGGCCCGTCAACAAGGCTACAAATTTCGGGAATAACTTCAGCCTGAGTTCTGCCGCTTTTGGCAATTAAGCTGGGGTTAGTGGTAACACCGTATACAACGCCCAGCGCTGCCATTTCTGCAATTTCCGCTACATTGGCGGTATCCATAAAAATCTTCACAATTCATACCTCTTTCATATTGTAATTTTTGTTAACAATTTTATTAATATGAATCGCCGGTTTAAACGCCAATTAAGGAACTTAGATTTTGCTCATTATTCAATCTCAAAATCTGCGTAGCTTAGTTGGCACATTTATGGGCTTCGCTTTCAGCCCGTCACTAATGGCAACTCACTTAAAACAGTACCGTCTGGTCACTTCCGGGAGGTAAAAAAACATCATGCCCCCTGTCCTTGCGGTTTTTATTATTTACCCATGTGCCGCATTTCGGGCACTGCATCTCTGCCGCAGGCAAAGCCCATGCAAGCTGCCTGCCGCATTTAGGGCAAATAAAAAGCACCTGCATATTTGCTCCGGGCTGATATTTTTTCATACTCCGTCAACTCCTTTGCGGCCTTACCTGTTTATTATACACTATCGCAGAATTTTTTGCAGATTTTGTTGCAAGTTTTATGGACAAACAACGTAAAATTTTATATGCTATTATTAAATAAAGTTTAAAAGGTGGTTACACTATGTCACTGCAAAAAGAATTTGAAGCGCTTGGCTGTTGGAGCGCACCTACCGAAGAAGAACACATCAGCGTTTACGGGCTTGATTTTGATAACTGCTATATTATTTTTACCGACCTTGACGGCAAAACACCGGTGGACGCCAAAGCGCCAGTAGTTGCCGCCTGCTACGATGACCGTGACGCTTTTATGTGGGGCAAGGAGCTGAAAGATTTTGCTGCTTTAAAAGCGCTGCGCTCCGCCCATGCGGATGATAATGATTTTATTGCTGCCGTTGAAAATTATACGCTGCCGAAGGAATAAAAATTTAGAATTACACGGCATAATATAACTAAAATATAAAATTAATAATCATTCAGACTGACAGTTAAAATATTTAGTTATCAAACAGCAAATTATATCTGCCATCCGGTTATTTTTAATTTATCAATACAAATAAAAAGAGCTGCCTGACTGCCAACTCAAAAATTTTATGCAATAAATTTAGTATCATAACAGTTCAAAGCACTTATTCACTACGTTCAAAAAGTGTTTTGAACTGTTATTTTTATTAAATATTGCAATTTTTGAAAGTTGACTGCCTTGCAGCCCTTTGTTATATTTACGCTTCAGTTAAAATTACGGTTCTATAAGTTTTTTGGTACCGCAATGCTAATTTTTAAAATAAAATCATAACACCCATGCGGGAATGTAATATAAATTATCAGATGCCGGTAAGAGGTCATCAATTAAGCACACTATACCGCCTACGCCAATGTTTATTTTGGCGTCGCTGCTGACAGGTTCCAGTATAGCAAACGTTTTAACGGCTTTATTGGGGTACGCACTCTTTTTGATTGCCACTGGGTACGCTGTACCATTCTGCCAGATGATAAGTTCTATCTCCTTGCCGTTAAAATTGCGCAGGTAATACAGCGGCGGCACTATGCCTTTATTGGCATAGCTTTTGTAGATTTCCGTCACAACCCACGTTTCAAAAAATTCGCCGCTTGCCGCGCCTGCCTCCAAGGCATCGGCATTAAGCCAGCGCGTTAAATATGCCGCAAGGCCGGTATCAAAAAAGTACAGCTTCGGCGCTTTTACTATATATTTTGCTCCCGGCGGCATAAAGGGCTGAAGCAAATAAATTATTCCTGCCGCCTCCAAGGTTTTTATCCATTGCTTTGCCGTTGGCGCGGATATTTCCGCCGCTTTGGCAAGTTCTGCGTAATTTATCATTTTGCCTGTCTGCCCGGCAGCGGCACATAAAAAGCTGAAGAAGACCATTTCGTCATTTATTTGTAATAATTTCATTACATCGCGTTGTAAAAAGGTTTGTACATAGCTGGCGTAATAGCTTTGCCAGTCCTGCTCACCGCCGTTGTACATGGCTGGCATACTGCCCTGCCAGATAAGTTTATAAATTTCTTTCAGGCTTTGCTTTTTGGCTTTATTCATGCGATTAAATAGCGCGTCTACTTCAGGCAGGAAGGGTTCAGTATTATCCGTACCGTTAATTTCATTAGCGCTTAACCCCTGCAAGTCAATAATTCCTACTCTGCCAGCCAAGCTTTCCGTAACGCCCTGCATTAATGGCAGACGCTGCGAGCCAGTCAGCCATATGTCGCCGTTATGTGCTCCGTTATCGGCATACATTTTAATGTAGCTTAACAGCTGCGGTGCGTATTGAATTTCATCAATTAATAATGGCGGCGTATAGCGCTGCAAAAACAGCGCCGGGTCGCTAAGCGCCAAACTGCGTACAGCAAGGTCATCAAGCGTAACGTAAGTACGGTTACTGTTTTGTGCTAAATGCTTTAACAACGTCGTTTTACCAACCTGCCTCGCGCCAGTAAGCAGCAGCACCTTAAACTGGTTCGATATTCTGTTGATTGTTTGTTCAATGTTGCGTGTGATGTACATAAGAACCTTCAAAAATTAAATTTGAGTTTAATTTATTGTTATGTTAAAATAATCTTAAATTAAGGATTTACTTTTACTATTGGAGCAATAAAAACTTTATGAATATTGAATTTATTAAAAATATTTGCCAACAAAATAAACTGCAATGGACCAATCACATATTAGTCCGTCTGCTGCAAAGAAATATAAAAATCAGCGATGTTAAAGAAGCAATTTTATCCGGTAAAATAATAGAGGAATATCCTGACGATTACCCTCACCCAAGTTGTTTAGTTTTAGGTATCACTTTAAATAAACAAAAACTGCACGTTGTTTGCGGCGTAGATAAAGATTTATTATGGCTGATAACAGCCTATAAACCTTCTGCAACAGAATGGGACAGCACATTTACCATTAGAAGGAGGACACAAAAATGACTGAATGCTTTATGTGCAAAGGAAATTTAGAAAATAAATTAACTACTTTTATGGTGGATTTAGGTTCGTGCATTGTTATCGTTAAAAACGTACCTTCGCAGGTATGCATTCAATGCGGCGAAGTTTCTTACTCCGCCGAAGTCGCCGAACGATTAGAACAAATCGTTAACAGCTTAAAAAACTCGGCTACAGAAATTGCCGTTATTTCTTATAAACAAGCGGCGTAGATAATAATTTTATTTAACCACATCATTCAATGAATGATGTGGTTATTTTTATTCCGCTTTTCTGCCATACATATCGTCAAAACGCACTATATCATCTTCACCAAGGTACTTGCCGTTCTGCACTTCAATTATAGATAGCGGCAATTTGCCAGGGTTCTCCAGCCTGTGCCTTACGCCTATTGGTATATAAGTGCTTTCGTTTTCTCTAAAAAATACTTCCTTATCGTCCAGCGTAAGCTTACCCGTGCCGCTTATTACCGTCCAGTGCTCGCTGCGATGGTAATGAAGCTGCAAGCTTAATTTTGCCCCTGGGTTTATCGTTATCCTTTTTACCTTATATCCGTCCCCTTCGGCAAGTATTGTGTAACTGCCCCAAGGCCGGTACATAGTACGGTTTTCATCAACTTCTTTGCGTTTTTCCTTTTTAAGTTTGTTTACAAGCTGCTTTACATCCTGCGATTTACCTTTTTGCGCTACTAAAAGCACGTCTGGAGTATCAACTACCATCAGGTTCTGCAAATCAAGCCCGGCAATTAAACGCTCCTGCCCTAAAATCATGGTATTAGTGCAGTTTTCGGCAATAATGTCGCCGCTGTACATATTGCCCGTACTGTCGCTAAAGGTTTCGGCAATGGCATCCCAGCTGCCAATGTCGTTCCAGTAAATCCCGGCAAGCGGAACTAATGCCATCTGCGCAGATTTCTCTGCAACGGCGTAGTCGATAGAAATATCCGGCAATTTTTCAAAATCTGCCAGCATTGCTTGGTAACCACCGCTGTAAGCAGCATAAATTCCCGACGCATGTGCTTTTAGCTCTGCTTCCATCGTTTTCAGGCTAAACATAAACATGCCGCTGTTCCAATAATAACAACCTGCTTTTATATATTCTGCAGCAGTTTGCTCATCAGGCTTTTCCTTAAACGCTTCTACTGCATAAGCATTGCCGCTGATTTTATCCGCTGTTTTTATATACCCATAACCTGTTTCCGGCTTATCCGGCACAATGCCAAAGGTTACTATTTTTCCGTCCTTTGCCAAGGCTTCCGCACTGGCAACTGTTTTTCTAAACTCTGCCACCGGTTTTATTAAATGGTCCGCCGGGGAGATAAATACCGTTTCGTCATCCGCAGCACCCTGCATTTTTATATATGCCATGGCAAGGCTGATGGCAGGCGCGGTATTGCGCCCGACGGGTTCTGTAATAATGTGCGCATCTTCCGCCCCGGCCTCTTTAAGCTCCGCCTGCACGTGGTAGATATAATCTTTATTGGTCACAATAATAATGTCTTTGGCCTCAGCAAGCCCTAAAAAGCGCTCAATAGTTTGCACCAAAAGCGATTTTTCGCCTGCTATATGCAAAAATTGTTTTGGGTAACAGCTGCGTGATAGCGGAAACAGCCTGCTGCCGCCGCCACCGGCAAGAATTACTATTTTCATTTTACTTCTCCCGTAAAATTAACGTTCTGCCCTAAAGTCGGAATGTAAAAAGTCATCGTAAGTTTTGGCTATTCCGTCGGCAAGCTCCGTTGTATAATGCCAGCCTAAACTGTTCAATTTGCTTACGTCAAGTAGCTTGCGCGGCGTGCCGTCAGGCTTTGTTTCATCAAAAACAAGTTCACCTTTAAAACCGGTAATATCTTTTACCAAAAGCGCCAGTTCTTTAATGGTTACTTCCTTACCCGTGCCGATATTTACGGTTTCATTGCCGCTGTAATTGTTCATTAAAAATACGCAGGCATCAGCAAGGTCATCCACATATAAAAACTCACGGTAAGGTTTGCCCGTGCCCCAAATAGTTACCGCTTCAGCACCGCTAACTTTCGCTTCGTGAAAGCGCCTGATAAGTGCCGGCAATACGTGAGAATTTTCCGGATGGTAATTATCATTAGGGCCATATAAATTAGTAGGCATTACCGAAATATAATCCGTGCCACACTGCCTGTTTAAATATTCGCAGTATTTTAACCCGCTAATTTTTGCCAACGCATAAGCCTCGTTAGTCTGCTCCAAAGCAGATGTTAAAAGGCAGCTTTCCGATATCGGCTGAGGCGCAAGGCGCGGATAAATACAGCTGCTGCCTAAAAACAGCAGCTTTTTAACATTGTTTTGGTACGCCGAATGGATAACGTTCATCTCTAAAACCATGTTGTCATACATAAAATCTGCTGGGTATTTGCTGTTTGCCATAATGCCCCCAACTTTAGCCGCTGCTAAAAATACATAATCCGGCTTTTCTGCCGCAAAAAATTCTTCCACGACATCCTGTCTGCGCAAATCGAGTTCTTTAGATGTGCGCATGATAATATTTTTATACCCGGATTTTTGCAGCGCACGAACAATAGCGCTGCCTACCATTCCTCTGTGCCCGGCAACATATATTTTGGCTTTTTGCTCCATCATTGGTTTTTACTTCCTTTGTTTTGCAAATATTCTTCAAGGCTTATACCAAGTGTTTTTTCAACATCGGCTGCAACCATCATCTTTACAAGCCCGGCAAAATCAACTTTGCGCTTCCAGCCCAGTTCTTTTTCTGCTTTCGTGGCATCGCCCCACAGCAAATCTACCTCCGCCGGGCGGAAGTAACGTGGGTTTATATCTACCAGCACTTTGCCGGTTGCTTTATCTATACCTTTTTCTTCAACGCCGCTGCCCTGCCATGTAATTTCAATGCCAACTTCTGCAAAAGCACGCTCTACAAATTCGCGCACAGTGTGCGTTTCATTAGTAGCAAGCACATAGTCGCCCGGTTTATCCTGCTGTAAAATGCGCCACATGCCTTCCACATAATCACCCGCAAAGCCCCAGTCACGCTTGGCGTTTAAATTGCCCAGCGAAAGCTTTTCCTGCTTGCCTGCCAAAATATTAGCAATGGCAATGGTAATTTTGCGCGTAACAAAGGTTTCGCCGCGGCGCGGAGATTCGTGGTTAAACAAAATGCCATTGCAGGCAAACATACCGTAAGCTTCGCGGTAGTTTACGGTAATCCAGTAGGAATACAGCTTTGCCGCGCCATACGGGCTTTTGGGGTAAAACGGCGTTTTTTCGCTCTGCGGAGCGGTTTCAGGCAAACCGCCGAAAAGTTCAGACGTTGACGCCTGATAAAACTTGCAGTTTATACCGCTTTGGTAAATTGCATCCAGCAGACGGATTGTGCCTACGCCGGTTGCTTCAGCCGTATATTCCGGCACTTCAAACGATACGGCAACGTGGGACTGTGCGCCAAGATTATATACCTCGTCCGGCTTAATCTTTAAAATAAGCGATGTTAAGTTGCACGAATCCGTTAAATCGCCATAGTGCAAAAAGAAGCGGTCTTTAAGGGTTTTATCGTAATACAAATGGTCGATGCGCTCCGTGCAGATTGTGCTGTGGCGGCGGATAATACCGTGTACCTCGTAGCCTTTTTCCAGCAAAAGCTCTGCCAAATACGACCCATCCTGACCGGTTATGCCCGTTATTAGTGCTGATTTCATTGTGTGCCTCCTATTCCCAACATTTATTTTTGTGATTATATTTAATAATTTCTTTATTTAATCTTACAGAAAATCCACTCCTAATTCGGTCCAAAAAGCCCAATGCATAATCCCAGAAGTATGCTTTTTTAGTAACAATCGACTGCATTTCTTCATAGTACGCATTAGCGTTTTCTGATAACTGACCAGAATGTTTTCTAAAACCAGATAAAACAGACATTATTATATCTAAATTATATTTTTTAGCAAAACAATTCCATAAATAATAATCACCAGCATATTTACATTGTCTGAGCTTAACAAAATCAACTGTTTTTAAAAGTTCACTTCTCCAAAATGTAGACTCCTGTTGTATATATGGCATATTCTTACCATTATATAATCCTTTTACTATAAAATTTTTTCGATATTTGTATGGTATTTTTACACTTACAATTTGTGATTTATCATTATAAATCGTATTAATACCAGTAACCCAGTGTATTTTATCGTTTTGAAAAACTTCATTTAGCACTTCAAAAGCATATTTTTGATAATAATCATCCGCATTAATATAAGCACATATATCACCAGTTATTCTTTTAAATCCTTTAGCTAATGCATCATACATGCCATTATCCGGTTCACTCACCCAATATGTAAGCCTATCCGAATATTTTTTTATAATGTCAACAGTACCATCAGTAGACCCTCCGTCTATAATAATATATTCAAAATTTTTATAATTTTGATTGAGTACACTTAAAATAGTTTCTTCTATTGTTTTAACTGAATTATAAGAAGCCGTAATTATACTAATCTTTAAAGTTCTCATCATTATTTCACCATTTTAAATTTATGATTATTGTTTTTTATTTTCTTTAATAATTTATTTAATATTTTATAGACATCGTCTACAGTTATACTATCTATAGATGTTATTTGATTAAAATATATATTTCGAGGTGTCATTGTTATTATTTTTGAATTCCATGGACCAAATCTTTCTGGGGAATCATATCCAAAATTAATTTTTGAATAGTTATTTCGATAAAGCGCTATCCCATTTAAACCTACTGCTGCAGCCATATGCGTTGGTCCTGTATCTCCGCCTAAATATAAATCACATTTTTGTAAAATTCCTAAACTTTCCCGTAATGTAGTCTTATTAACAAAGTTATATTTTATATCACAATTTTTTTCTAAAAATTTTGCTTGCATTACAGCTCTATCTCCATTACCAATCAAAACAATATCAATATTAATATTTTTATTTAAATAAGTAATTAATTTTTTATAATTATTTATATTCCACTCTTTATTATCACGAGAAGCTACAGTTGAGATAGCTATCAAAATTTTGTTTTTATTATTTTTAAATCTTTTATCATTATCATCAAGCCAAATTTCCAAATCTTTATTTACAATATCACCTTTAAAAAAACATATTATATTTAAATTTCTTTCCACCTCATGTAAGTAACAACTATCATCAATTATATGTGTAAAAAATCTATTATAACCTTTATTTTCTGTTTTTTTCATACTAGTAACATATTCACTATATGCAACTCTAATTTTAGCTCTACTAAAAAATGCTAAATAAGATGCACAATAAATATCAACGTCATAACGTGGTACTATAACTAAATCAAAATTCTTTTTTATCAAAAAATTTTTAGAAAAATTATAAGATTTAATTATATTAACAAAAAAAGCAAACTTTCCAAAAAATTTATTAAAAATTAGCACTTTATCCACATAAGGGCACAACTCTACTAAATTATATGTCTGAGGTTTTACTATCAAAGTAATTTCTGCGTTTGGAAAATTTCTTCTTAATTCTCTTATAAAAGGTATTGTCATAATGACATCACCAATTTCATCAAGACGAATAATAAGAATTTTATTTATTTGACTCTTATTAAATTCATTACATTGTTTTTCTTCTTTTTTAAAAATAATTT
>ERZ773130.577-NODE-577-length-43518-cov-16.036951_pt1 | contig 43518 bp, 48 predicted proteins | sample MGYA00511919_ERZ773130 | MGnify/ENA primary metagenome ERZ773130 (study PRJEB29015, sample SAMEA2737851) | human gut metagenome | biome: human gut; feature: human-associated habitat; material: faeces | place: China | collected 2012 ...
AGCCCTTATAACAGGCATTACAGCCGTTTTAATCGCAGTGGTATAAGATTCATCGTCTGCTGTTCCAGCTACGACAGAGGGCGATAGATTGAAAATCTCGCATACATAATCATTGTTTGCTTTCTTGTTTTCGTTCAACTGCATTTCAACGCTTGTATTCGAGGATTCCTTAAAATCTATGCCCTCATTCAGAAGCATCATATTATTTCCATTGTTGCTATATAGCTTATTCCAAGCGTTTCTCAAGCTTTCCATTGCCTCATCACTTAGTTTTCGTGCAGATTTCAAAAAGCCTTTTTTGTTGCCACCATTTACAACAAGATATTTTTCAAAAATCATTGTTTTATAAATCACGGTGAGCAATTCGTTAGCCTCATCAATAACGCCTGTTCCAGTAACTCCATCTGTCGAGCTTCTTAAAACACGAATAAGCTCATCATCACGAAACTTTCTATCGTAAATCATAAAATCTGCTTTCTTGAAAATAGGGTCTGAATTTTTTACACAATGAACCTGATTTTGCTTAACATATCTTAAAGATACAAATTGGTTTCTATGCCTTTCTGGATAAATGTATCCGTTTCCGAAAAGCAGATAATCTCTTACAACTGCTTTTTTAAGCTGATAACAATCAAGTAAATCTCCTGTGGAATCATTAAGCAGGCTTACTCGCTGATCGTCAGTAAGTTCTTGTGTTTCATCACCACATTCGCAATATAGCTTGATTGGCAATTCTGCGACCTTGCTTGAAATAAATTCAGCGCAGGCAGCTAAGGACGGAATATTCATTGCTTCTGTTTCTGTTATTTTTTCAGTTCCGAGCATTGCTGTTAATGTAGTTGCAAGAGAATTGCTGTCAAGCATTCGCTTTTCCCTTATTCTTTGAAATACTCCCACTTTTTCACCACCTTTAAATTTGTACTGACCAAGCAATGTCGCTTAGAATTTCAAATTCATTCAACAAATATACTGCATTTATCAAAGCCACAACCATATCAACCTTACCATTTGATTTCTTTTTGTTTACATACTTATTTTTATTTGTGTCTTCTACACATTTTGCATTTTGAAAATTTATTTCAAGCAATTTATTCTCTTCATATTGAAACTGACCATCAATTATCTTTTCACGCAAAAGCTTTGTTGCTGGATGCAGTACGCTCGAATGTTGCTTAACCTCTACAGTAAGATTTGTATATTTTTGTTCCCATTTTTGAGCAGATGACATAGCGTTGTATCTATCGAATGCAATTCCGCAAACCTCAACGCCATATGTATCTTCAATATCCAAAACAAATTGCTCAATAACTGCATAGTCAACAACATTATCTCCGCAAGCTATGCACTTTCCAGCCTCGATAAATGTTCTGTAATCAATCTTTTCACTGCGATTTTTAATATCAATCCTGCCTTCTGGTATAAAAGCCAGTACATCAGCAAGAATATTGCCGTAATCGTCAAGCGAAGCAATAGCCACGGCACAATTATCCGTTGTTTCTGCAAGGTCAACGCCCAAATACACACGACGACCTTGCCAGTCTATTTTGTCAGCCTTACATTTTTGCACCTCATCGACAGGGATATATGTTTCTGTTCCTATGCCCTGATAGATTATATTGCAGTGTTTAGTTAAGAAATTTTCTCTTTTCAGCGGGCTTTCTATTGCGACAGCCCTCTTTTTTACAAGGTCTTTCATAACCTCAGGAACAACCATAGCAAGCGGATTGCCCTGCATTATAACCTTATCATCTGACATCCAGTTCTTAGGCTCATCAGGTTCATATAACAATGAGAAAACACTATCATCTTGAATAATTCCATCAAGGACCTTTTTTGCATAAGCAACTTCATCTTCAAATGGATTGTTTATCGTTGGATACTTTGTGCTGATAATACAGCCAAGCTTATTGAGGATCATAAGCTGACCTGAACGCATAGCCTCAAGAGGATAATTACTTGTCAACGCTCCGACTTCATCAGCAACAAACGCATTCGGCAATTTACCGTCAAGCCTTGACGCAGAGAAATTTAGCGGAAAGTAATCATTTTGATTAAGCAGGCAAAGTATATCATCTCTGCGAATCTTGAACTTTCCGTCAAGTGCAGAACTGCTCTGAATAATCTCTCTGATAGCTGTCTGTACTTCTCTCGAAAGTGAACCATCAGGAGCAACACTATAAAACTTTGAAAATTTCGGCTCTATAAAAAACAGAATTATAAAAATAACAGCTACAAGGAAGGTTTTGCCATTCTTTCGGCATATCTCCAATATAGCTGTTTCATATCGTCTATGATTTTTATTGTCTTTATAAACTGTACAAAGTACAGCGATTATCAGAAAGAATTGAAATCCTGCAAAGGCTTCATAGATTGTTTGCTGTGCTTTCAAACCTCTTGCCATTACAAGCAATTTCAAAATATTATCAATTAAATCTACTGTATCTTCGTTAATGCAGTATTTTTCCGATTTTCCGTCAGCAATTTTCAAAAATTCTTTGCACTGAATTATGACATACTTAGGAGCAATGATTTCACCATTGCAAACCTCACTGGCGTATTTATAGCTTTGATGTTCCCGAATTTTCACGAGCTATCAGCTCTTTTCAAAATCTGCAAGAGTGGGTCCGTCTGTTCGTTTTTCTTACTAAGGTTAAGGCTTCCTATTTTTGCTCTTGCTTGAGGAGATAGGCTCAGCTCGTTGCAACATCGAAAAAATTCTTGTGTATAAGCTTTTCTTGCTGAAATGATGTCTTTATCTGTCATCAATGTAGGAATTGAGTTTATTTGCTCATCAATAGTGCGAAGTCTGTCTATTGTAATAGCTGTTTGAGACAGAATATATACATCAAGCTGGCCGAGAATATCTGCCCCATCACTATCGAGGACACTCTTTATATACTCAAAAATGACTTTCTGATTTTCTGTAAGATACGCAGGAATTTCAATATTTGAATTACCTTTGAGGCGGTTTTCGGCTTCTTCACGCTCTTTTGTTTCAGCTTTTGTATTGTGTCTGCTTTGTGTTTTTATCGACTTTGCAGGTCTTGCCATCAGATCGCCTCCTTTCAAAATTTCATTTTGGGAATTGCTTGTGTGTTGTTGGCTCCGCGTTAGGTGTTCCGTTATATAAGATTTAAGTTCAAACCCCTTGGGGGGGAGTTCTAAGTAATTGCTTTAGTAAGAATATCCGCCTCTATCTCGCCATTATCAGCCATACGATGATGTAGCGAGCATAAGGTAATTAAATTATCATCGTCAAGTCGCTTATCAAAATCAACAACAATCGGTATGATATGATGTACAGACAGCCCAACAGTATTCAATCTCTTAGCAGTATTCCTAAGCCCTAATAAACACGCAACACACATATAATTATCACGCTTTTTTATATATTCACGCTTATGTTGCCATTGCTTAGACCACCTGAATTTCTCTATTTCTTTATTCTCTTCTGTAAGTTTTTTCTTATAGTATTTTCTCTTTGGTTTTGGCTTTAGTTTGCATTCTTCTCCTTGCTTATGTATTCTGCCACAGTATTGACAAGATTTAAGCATAGAATCATCTCTTTTCTTACAACACAAAGAGCCGCCCTATTGGACGGCTCTTATGCAAAATATCAGGAGGTACAAAAATGCAACTTGTATTTGGGTCAGATAACGCTCTGACGGGCGGCTCATTGTTACTGAGCGTGTATTTGTATGAACAACATATAGAAAGAAGTACGCAAGTTGTTGGCGGTGGAGTGCAGCACCTGCGTCCGAGTTACTGGTCGCAACTTGAGTAACCCATTGCACTCTCTTCCGCCCTCATCTCACAATACCATTTTAGCACGCATTAGGGTCTAATTCAGTCTACTTTTTAATCAAAATTAAATTTTTTCGAAAAATTTCTTATTGCTTTTGAGTAGATTTTGAATATGTTAGCTCTACTATAATTCATTTCTTCTGCAACTTTTTCAAGTGTCTTGCAGTTAATAAAATATTTAGTTAGCACTATCCTATATTTTACAATCTCAATCTGGTTGATTTTATCTCTTATTTCAGATTTCAAGTCAATTAATCTATCAATTTCAAGATTGATTTCGTTCTGCATATCGATGATTTTATCAATAATAGCATTGCTGTTGTTTTCGTTACCATTTGATACTCTTTCAGATATAACCATACTTGATACGCAACGAGATTTTCGCTCTAGTCTGCGTAATTCTTCTACTTTCTCATCAATTTCTATATCAAGTACCCTTGCCTGATTCAGATATTCCTTCGCCGTCACTCCAGTCACTCCTTAACTCCAAATACTTATTCAAGTACCAAATTGCTTTTTTAATATCCTCATCGGCATTTTTGTTTTTGTGCCTATAAAGATATTTGAAAGCATTACAGATACAGAAATCCTGCACTGCCTCTATGCCCTGCGTTTCAAGCATTACTTCTATACACTCAAACTTTCCAGTTTCGTAGTGTGTAGGGTGATTTACATTATCTTTGTCATTCAATGCTATTCCTCCTCTCTTACGCATATCCTGCAAGTCTTCCTATGCGGGTCCAATAATCGCCGTAATTTCCATATCTATAAACATCTCCAGAAAGAGGTCTTTCAGCAAGAACTGTAATAATTCCTTTTGTAAATCCATTTTTTACAGCGAGATTATAACAGTCTTTCAATGTGAGGCTATCCTCATCTTGAACATAAATTCTTTCATAGTAATTGCTGTTATCTTCCTTCCAAAAGATGTCTATAATTGTCATTCCACCAAAAATAATACTGTCCTCGTCTATACGACCTAAAAAATTTTCGTTAGCCAATTAAATTTTCCTCCATTTCTTTAATACATCGTTTGTATAAGAATTTTTGCTCAAAATAAATATCTTCAAACATTGAGATTCTTCTCAAGTCGTCTTGATTTTTATGAACTTTGCCACGAAGAATATTAAGTTTCTTCTCTGCGTATTCATAATTTTTACGATACTCCTCTGCTTTCAAATTGTCCATATGTACAAATCAATCCTCCACCTAAAAACTCACTGAATTTGCATTTTCGGCAGCAACACACGCATATATGCTCGCCGTAATGATTTTTTACAGACTGATGCGGACACTTACGGACGGATATTTCATCATACTTAAAACCGCATTTATCACACATCAAATAACTTCTCATTCAGATAGTCCTCAATAAGCTCAACGGCGTTTTTCCAGCCATAGCATACTTTGCAATAATAGCTCTCATTTTTAAGCTCACAAAGCCACCAGTCTTGATAGTCGCTTGTTCTGCCTGTTTCGGTTTTCATTTCGATAAATAAGCCGTGATACTTACCCTTAGCAACTGGCAGAAATAAGTCTGGTACTCCTCGCTTTACGCCCTGTTGCTTGAGGTGCTTAGCTTCTATCGGGTCACGCCTGCCACCGTTCGGAATATGAAATAACAGCTTTAATTCAGGATATTTCTTTCTGATGATTGGCTGTTGCGACCACTTGATAACATTGCTTTGGTGCTGTGTTTCAGTCATTTTCTGCCTCCATATATTCTGTTCAGGATAAGACTTGCCTGTATTCTTGTAAGCTTTGTGCAGTCAAAGTTCTTGAATTTTCTTGATATAACTCTTTTCTGAGCTTCTGTCGCTGGCTTATCTCCCCAGTTTTTGACTGCATTTAAATCCCATATGGCACGATTCTTTGAATAACTTTTATTGAGCGTTTCAAAGATATTATCAATAACCTCTTGCATCGGGACCCCATAAACATTTCCAAGTTCGTCCTGACAAGGTATAACGAATTTTCTATCTGGTAAGCTTAGAGTTAGAGAGCCGTCAGGCATTTTGAACCAGTTGACATTGTGCAGATTGTATGACTGTTCTTTAGCCCAGAGGTCAACTATTTCCGTATTCTTAATCCAGGATTGCGGAGTATCGGAAGCCTTGACTATCTTTTCAGGCAAGTCAAAAAGCTCACCCTCTAAGCTGCCGAGCTTGCTTTTAGGGATATTTTTAAGGTCTATTCCTAATAGGCTCGGTGCTGTACAAAGATTAGCTTTGCCCGTCACACCAACGCAGTCGATGAGATTAAGCTTTTCCTTTTCAGGGTGAAGTCTTAACCCTCTGCCGACCATCTGAGCATATAAGCTGTCTGATTTTGTGGGTCTTGCAATGATAACCGTTTCGACAAGTGGAATATCCGTTCCCTCGGTGAAAACCATACAATTAACCAAGCAAGGAATTTTACGCTCCGAAAACTGTTTGATAATCTCTGCACGATTTTCCGTCTTGCCTGTAACAGCAACTGCATTAGGAATCTTAGACGCTATTTCTTCGGCGTGTCTGACCGATACGGCAAATATCAGCGTTGCACCTTTGGCGTATTTGCGGTAAGCCTCTGCAATAGCGTCCGAGGTGTCCGCCATAGCCTCGTCAAGCTCACCCGGAGCATAATCTCCGCACCTTGTTGAAACATTTGTCAAATCATAACCTATATCAACTCTGCGGCAAAATATATCTGAAAGATAGCCATTCTTTATGCCCCATTTTAAATCACGCTTGAAGATAATCTCGCTGAACGAATCATTAAGTCTTGCACCGTCAGCACGATTTGGTGTAGCCGTAAAGCCTATCAGAAGTCTTGGCTTGAAGTAGTTGAATATCTTCTTATATGTATTTGCGGCGGCGTGGTGAGCCTCATCGCAGATAATCATATCAAAATCACTTGGTTTGAATCTTTCAAGGCGTCTTGCAAGGCTCTGAACAGAGGCACTCACAACCTCCTCACCGTTGCTGTGATACTTGCCCTGCTCTATACCAAAAGAGCAGTTAAAGTATTTCTTAGGCTGATTTACAAGCTCCTCTCTATGAGATAACAGAAGCGTTCTTCCCTTTCGGGGGATATTCGCAAAGGTTACGGTCTTGCCTAAGCCCGTTGCCATCTGAACTAAATATCTTCCATTTATTTTTTTATTGATTATATCAATACATTCTTTTTGATAATCTCTTAAAATCATTTTAACCTCCTTAGTGTGGTACTCGTGGTACAGTGTGGAACAGTATGTTCCACGCAAAAAAGTCAGTATTTATGCGGTCTTGCGGTGTGTTGTGGCACTGTGGCACAAAAATAAGAGTTTTCTATATAAAAAATAGATACATATAGATTTCAGATGATTGGTAATTGTATATCTATTTTTAAATTTATAAAGGGTGTGTTTCGTGTTCCACAAGTGCCACAGCGCCACAGCCCAGTATTTATGCGGTCTTGCGGTGGTTTTAGTTGTGCCACGCTTGTCCAACATCGTACCACAAAATCAAAAATCAAGGTCCTCAATCTTATCTTCGTCATCTTCGGACGGCAAAAGCATTGAAACACATTCTGTCAAAGTTCCTCGTATACGCTTACCTCTTGTGTTACGCCTGCCCCTCGTTTCAATGAGGTTATGCTCTTTGAGATAGCTCAACAGAGCCGAGGAGTTATAGCCTGCGTCCTCAGCAGCCTTGCGGAAAGCAGAAGCAATTACATACACTCTCTTATCATCAAGAACACCGTAAATATCACCGCTTTCCTTATCGTTGTAGTTGCAGTTTGCGTTTATAAAGCGGTTAGCATTGATAGACACCCAGTCACACATATATTTATAGCCACGCTCACCGAGAGAAACCTCGGATTTTGAGGCAAGGTATTTTGAAATATCCTTAGTAGTAAGATAATTTCCGTCTTTGAAAATCCAATCTGTGGCGAATTTATCCGCAGTCACAAGCAGAGCCGCCGCCATTGCCTGCTTTTCGGTAGTATCATTCGAGCAAAGTTCCTTATAAACTATCGAAAAATAATCCCTGACACTCTGCGTTACCGCCTCGCCCTCATAGAGCCTTTTCACAAATTCTTTGCCAGCAAAGCCGTAGTTATTTTTAATAACAGCGGTTGTATGCTGGCCGTCCTCGATAACCTTCTCAGTAGACTTGCACTCTATGTCGATAACTCTGTTATAAGCGCCTGCACCTGAACAAGCTGAAATCAAGGGTGTTTCGCCTGTTGTAAGAATAGCGTTAGACCAAGTTGGAGTTGCGTCTATGCCACCATACTTATTGCCTCGGCTTCTGCCGACGCCCTCCGAAAGCTGATATACATTAAAGCCATTTTTGGAATTATTAAGCTGTAATTCATCAATCATAAGTGGCAGTTGATTCAGGAAAGCCGCCAAACGCTCTTGTCCGACCTGCGTTGAATTAAAAGTCTGTATGTAGGTTCCGAGATTCGGGTCAGCCCAAACCGAAGCCGCCACCATAAGAGCAACGGTCTTACCTGTACCGCTTCCCCCGCTCCAAAGGTGCGTAAAGAATACCTGTGCATTGCAAATCTTAATCAACGGACTTGCAAAAGCCGCCGCAATGGTGATTTTAGCAACAGTATTATATCTGCGTACACTGCGAGCCTCATCAAGCCATTTATCGAAATTGCCAAAGGATTTTATAGAATTAAAAATAGTTTTATAGTTCAAATCGCCGTCAAAAACAAGGTTATCAACATAAGGGATAAAGCCTTCATCATTGATATAGCCCATTCGTGAAAAGCTGTTCTTAGCAGGAATAAGCTCATAGTTGAGATTCTCGGTTTCGGAAAGATATTTCACAAGATACTTTGCATTTTCGCTTGTTACAGAAATGCCGTAGTCGGCTAAATCTATAATCTTAGAGGCGTTGGCAACTATCCTCTTTTCAACGATAATCTCACGCCACCTCTTGCCCTTAGAAAAGGCTATTTTCAGCTTTTCTAAGCCTGTATCAATGTTTATGAGCCTTTCAACAGGCATAATCGGGTGACAGCAGGCAACTATCGTTTCTTCGGCTGTGCTTCTGCGTATGCTGTTATCATCGGCTTCCCATTCGCCAGTAAAAAGCTCCAATGGCTGATTATCGAAATCGCTGTAATTCGCCGTAGAACTTCTTATACCTTTCATTTCGACCAGATAATCTTTATAGAGCGACTTGAAGTTTCTTATCTTGAAACTCTCATTCAGATACCTTGACATCTTTTCAAGCATTTTGCTTTCTGTAAATTTGCTGTCGTGAAATTGATATACCCATTCGAAAGCCGCTGTTGTTTCCATTACTTCCTCAAAAGATTCAAACTCAGGCATAACAATTAAATTTCCGCTTACTTCGTCTATCACATTTTCACCTCCAATGGTTCTCGCTGAACCAATAATCTAAATATTCAAGCCTTGCCTGAGCCTTTGCAGTCTCGATAAAATCCTTAGATTTTTTCACGACCTTACGCAATTTCTTGAATTCCTCGCATTTAAGCATATATTCTTGCCTGAATGTTTGAAGTTCCTGCTCCTCTTTGAGCTTTTTCAGAGCATATTCTCTCTCGGCTTTTTTGTCATATGCAGTATCTGTTTTCAAACCAAGAAAGAAATCATTGCTCAGCTTAACTACTGCCTGCGGTGCGGAAATCCTGAATAAAAGAGATACAAATTTTATGACATCTCCTCCAGCTCCACACCCAAAGCAATAGAATGACTTATCATATATCTTCATACTTGCTGTCTTTTCAGAATGAAAAGGGCAGGATATAAAGCCCGAACGATTCAGCTCAAAACCATATCGCCCGATAACGCTCGGCATTGACACTTGCTGTTTTACAAGCTCATATTTATTCAAACTCACACATCACCTTTCTTTTAAAAAATGCCTTACACTATACCCGCCCGTTTAAAGAAAATTTGACCCCAAGAGGTCAAATTTCATAATAAATTCATAAATTATTTACATTTAAAACGGCAAATCATCACTATAAGGAACATCTGGGCTGTTATCTGCGGTTGAATTACTTGAATAATCCACGCTCGGCAAAACATCTTTGAGAACCGCCGTCAGAAACTCGCAGACAAGCTCAGAAGCCTCTTTCTGCACTCCGTCTTTTGTTGTATATGTACTCTTAGAAATCCTGCCTATGCAAAAGACATAATCACCTTTTTTCAGCGTTGAAGCCGCCTTGCCTATATCATTCCAGCAAGTACAGTTCACCCATATAGCTTGATTCTGACCGTCAATATTTCTCTCACCGACACAAACACTGAACTTTGAAAGTACCGAGTTTTTCTCTCCGACACGCTTAGTTTCTGCGTCCTTGCCAACTCTTCCGCAAATCATAATAGAACCGTCACCGCATTTAGTCTGCATTATATTTCCTCCATAATATCCGCTGTAATTGATTCAGCCTTTTTAACTCTCTGTGCATTTGAAATATCACTTATTTCTTCTGTCGTCTGAAAGCCCATCATAGCCGAAGGACAATAAACTCTTGCAAAAAAAGCTGCCGCACGATATGCAAGCATAAGCTCAGGCATAGTCTGCCATTTTGAAGTTTCATTGCCGTTTCTGTCCTTCTTGGAATACCAACCCTCTTTTTTCGCCATAGCAATATCAACGAGAGGCCCTTTGATAAGCTCATCACTCTCAATATACTTTGCTTCGAGATAGCAGCCCCAATTATCCTGACCTCTTTCGCCAACATAGACAGTTCTTATATCATTATATCTGCCGTCATTTTCTATCAAGGCTCGGCAGGCTTGTCCGCTCCAAGACGGCTTTCCTCGGACTATGTAAAGATTCTGCATAACCGACAAAGGCGAAAGTCCCATACGATTTGCAATATCAATCGCAATCATACAGTTTGCTATATTTCCCTTGTAATTCTCAGGAATGACATCTGAATTTACAAGAGCCTTTGCAAAACGCTGTGCCTGCTCAAAATCTGCAACATTGCCAAAAACATTCAATGCATTTGCAGAAGATTCAAGCTGTACTTCCGGCTTACTAAGCTCTTTTACTTCCTCAGCCGTAGCCGTTATCATTTCATTATCACTCATCATAAACTTCCTTTCTCACCCATTGTGGCAAATCTAAACTATGCACCTCCGGAACTTCATCATATCCATACCAAATGCCAGATTTACAACATTTCTTATATTCACTGAGGTCTGCTTCGGCTTCAATTTCGCCGAGCCTGAGAAATTCCTCACTCGCAAAATATACACATATAGCATAAGGCGACTCTTTCTCAACTGCTATGAAAATGAAGTTATCTATATCCTTACCAAGAGCCTTCAATACCTTTAAATACCAATATGCCTGCACATGATACCTATATTTATATGCAGACTTTATGAAATCCTCAGGCTTTGCAGACTGCGTTGTCTTCAAATCAATGCAATACCTACCCTTGATATAATCAGGACGGCATTTCAGCACTGTTTCGACGTCATCATAAAAATATGACTGCTCCGCCTGACCGTCTGTAAGAAGCTTAGAAGCTATCGGGTGTTTATGTATTACCTCAGCCATAAGCTGGATTTTTTTCAAATACTCTGATGTTATAACTTCCTTACCAACAGACTTTTCAAGAAAATCAGCATAAATTGCTTTGCCCTCTTTGGTACGCCTATCGCAAAGCGGTGCAGTAGTAAATTCAGAACTGAACTCATTGTTTTCAAGCACAAACTTATGCAGTGCCGAACCGAAAAGCAGAGCTTCTGTCTGCACTTTTGGAGAATTCTTCGCTGTTATATAATGCAAAGGAGATTTATGCACTAAATCTAAATCAGATTTAGAAACGCCCTCTGCATCGTGATATTCCTTATTTGTCATTGTTGCCCTCCTTAGCTTTCTCTGTGTCCTCAATAAATCTGATAAGTCCACATATCTCGTGATAATCAATTTCTTCAATTACGCCATCTTTTATAATCAGGTAATTCATAGCCATAGCCTTTATGTCATCAAGTGAATAGTAAGTTTTCATCTTTATACCTCCGTCATCAGACTGTAATAGTCTTCATTATCAATAAGTCCACGCTCTTTCAAATATCTCAGAGCAACGCTATATGTACAGAACGAAAGATTCTTGAGATTAGAAATAAGACTGTGTCTTTTGTGGCTTGCATAGTAAATTCTTCTGATAACAGATTTTTGATAAGCATTCAGCTCTTTAGTTGCAACCACGCACTTGATTTTCTCCGCTTTGCGTGCTATACTCTTAACAGTGAATGTTTTCCTTTTTCCGCTTTCGGAGTTGCAGCTCTGAGGGCGGACTTTTTTTATTCTTTTATCCATATAAAATTACCACCTTTCCAAACTTCGTGAATCATTGCTCTTTTTCTGAGTAGATGCTCTGTTGGTGCGATTATTTCAGCACCATTAAATCCCCTATCTATGCGGCGTGAAATCGTTTTAGGTCCTACACCAGATATTTCTGCCCATTCAGGGATTGTGTGAGCTATTCCGCCAATTACTATTACTATGCCTCGCAATTCTCATTGCCTCCTCTCGACTTGGGAATCATTTGCTTCTTTGCTTTTGTGTTCGGCTGATTTAACATTGCCATTTCTTGCTCTAAAAACCTTATCACTCGTTGATAATCAGCTTTTGAGCTAAGCGGAGCCTCAAATCTCACGCCGTTTTCAGTTCGGGCTTTTATATAGCTCATTTTTATCACCTCCCAACTATCATGTTCTTTAACTCCTCTTCGGCGATAATCTCAATAAGCTTCTTTATTTTGTTGAGCTTATCGCCGTCCGAGTTATGACAGTTATGCATCAGACTTTCAATCATATGCACACATTCTTTGTAGCCCTCGTTCAAACCTTTTTTATCAATAAGCTCCTTGAGATATTTTTCCATCTGTTTTCTCCTCTGTAGTATTTTCATCATTTGACTTATCAGACATTGCCTGTTGCTCAACCTGTCGTTTTGCAGCTGCCATAGCAATATGAGCAAGTGTTGTATAAAAACCTTTTGTCTTTTCGCAGTACGGAAGCTTAAACCCTTCCATATCTTCAAGCACAACACCATCAGCCATTGTGTTCGTAAGATTAACCTTGTTACCGTATATAGTTATTCTTTCTGACATATAAAACACCTCCATTACATTTTATGTCGCATTGGGTTGTACATTTTACTAAAAAGTCCCTTAATTTTTGAGTTATTGGAATGTTTCAAGTATTTCCCTGATTTTTGCCTTGCCACGCTCATTATAGCGAAAGCTTGGAACTTCTTTAGAACTATAACGGCTTTTATCCATTACAGTTATGCCGTATTCGTCTGTTTTAAGTCCGTGAGTATTAGCAATTTTTCCAACTTTAGCCGCCGTAATACCGAGAGCATTTCCAACTTCTGTTGCAGAGTATGTCTTTTCGACCTCTGGAAGATACTCTCCAAGATTAGCACCTATAATACTCTCAGTCGCCTTAATTCCAAGTGTTTCAACAGCTACTGGCGATAGTTTTTGAAGTTCAGGCTTACCCATAAGAAGTTTAAGCATACGGTATTGAGCATTAAGTAACATAGCCCTTGAGCGTTCCTGCTGAATCTGAATTTTTAATGTGTCATCAGCTTTCTTTTGCTCAACTCCGAAATAGCTATTTACAAGCTGTCGTTGTACATCCCACGCAAGGTCATCTGTAAAAGATTTAACAAGCATTAGGTATCCGCTCTCGGTGATAAATACTATATCTTCCCTAACTTTTGGAGATATACTCATTATTTTGTGTCGACGAATTTCGTCGGGACAAATTTTGAAATAATCTTCACCCTCAACAAAATGTTCTCTGTTTTTTCTGAAATTACGACTTGCTGTTCCATCGGGTCTGCCGTGGCACTGGTCGATTTCTTTGAGAGTAACTACTCTCTTACCTCGATATTCCTTAACGGAAATATCTGTGCTATTGATTGTTATTGTTTTCAATTCGTTCATTCTGAACCTCCTATTGTTATTTCTACGCCTAAAACCTTTAACAGCTTGTCGGCGTTCTCAAGTGAAATGTTGTTCTTGCCTTGCTCCCAGTTGACGATTGCACGATATGTAAATCCTGTTTTCTTTGCGAGAGCATATTTAGTAATACCTTTTGATTCACGAGCTTTAATCAGTTACAATTAAAATGATTGCGGGACCTTCAATCTTTACATTAAGTACTTCGTAAGATTCTGCAATTATTTCTTCTACACTTTCACGACTAATTAGTTCGCTTACAATTTGTGCAGTAGTATATTTTTTGAGTTCCTCCATCATCTCACCCCCTCTCACTGTGTCCAAAGCCGTTATGAGCTAAGCTGTCTTTTCTCCAAGTTTCAACTTGTACCATTCAAGGTAGCGTTTGCGCTGTTCGTAATCAGAAACAGCTACAAGCAATCCTACATCAACCTTTTGCAATGTTTCCATAAGCTGTATTTGCTCATTGGTCAGATAAGGTCTTATACTCTTACCTTTTTCAATGCCGTGTGCTTGTCTAAATTGCTTTGCGGACATTCCAGTTACAATACGGTTAATCATATCGCACTCATTGCTGAAATGATACGGCTTTGGATTATCGTGCAGTAACTTGATGTTTTCTGTCAGCAGAGGAAACTCTTTTCTTGCTTCTACAAGTGTTTTTATGAAGCGTTCCATTTTGTAAAATTGCTTTACTAATTCTTTTTTGAACGCTACAACAGGTTTAGTGTTTTTCATAAGTGATATTACAAAAGTTGCTTGTTGCTCATTTAGTCGACAAACTTTCATCTTTTGAATACCTCCATTTGTTTCAAAGGGTATCATTTGAAATGCGACCCTTCCAAACTCCGATACATCATCAAGATGGTTTGTTATAAGTTGTATTACCGCTCTATGCTCGACTTCTGCACCTTGTGCAAGTATACGGCTATCTGTGAACGCTTCATCTTTGTAGTTAAATGTAAGTTCACCGTACTTATCCTTGGGTATCAATTCGTTCATTCATCATTGTCCTTTCTTAACTTGTTGCATTTCATTATCAATAATTTGATTCATAGAAACTCCCAAAACTTGTGATAATTTTGCAATTAAGGTAATATCCATTTTCTGTTGACGTTCCCCAGCTTCAATTAGTTGATAATATTGACGTGTAATCCCTACTTTTTCTGCAACGTTTTGTTGTGATATTCCTTTTGATTCTCTTATATTTTTTAACCATTGTCTCAATCTATCATCTCCAGTTATACTCGTCTGTCAACGATTTGTTGTCTATATAGTACAGCATTCATAAGAAAATGTCAACTATTTGTTTTTAAAAAAGTTCTTTTTGTTTATTTGCATAAAAAATAACAACGATTTGTTTACTATATTGACAAGTCAACTAATCGTTGCTATACTTAAAATAGTAAAGGTGATGATATTATGAGTAAATTTAATGAGCGAATAAAAGAATTAAGAAATAATAAAAAGATTTCCCAAGCTGTTATTGCAGAGTATTTAGGTATTACAAAACAAGCATATAGTTTATATGAAATTGGCAAAAGAGAACCAGATTATGAAACATTATTAAAAATAGGAGAATATTTTGATGTTAGTGTTGATTATCTTTTAGGCAACTCTGATATGCCAAAAGAAGAAGAGAAACTACCAGAAGAACTAATTATACTCAACCGTAATGCGAAAAAAATGTCACCAGAAAAAAGACAAAAACTACTGGATATGGCTAGAATAATGTTTGAGGAGGACTTTGATGAGTGAATCTAATTATATTATTGCAACAAATAAGGCTTATGAAACATTAATGCAATTTCATGAATTTTCATTTCCTATTTGTATTTTTAATGTTGTACGTCAAATAAAAGGCATTAAACTTTATACATATAGCGAATTTGCAAAAAGACACAATTTATATTTTAAAGAATTTTATGAATTAGCACCATCTAATTTTGGATTCACAATTATAAATCCCCAAACTAAAAAACATCTAATCATATACAATGAACAAAAAGATGAACCTATTATTCGTTTCACTCTTGCACATGAATTAGGTCATATTATATTAGGACATACTAAAGATAATGAGAGTGAAAATAGAGAAGCAAATTGTTTTGCAAGAAATTATCTCTGTCCTATACCCGCTGTAATTGAGATGGACTTAAAAACAACAAACGATTATATGGAATGCTTTTATGTAAGCGAACCTATGGCAGAAGTTGCTATTGATTTTAAAAATTGTGATTATAAAAACATAACAACTTCTAATTATAATAACTATAATGATAATGTTTTTTGTTATATGTCAGGAGTATCGTTATCAGAATTATATGGCTATCAAATGTAAATATGAAAGTGAGGTAAACAGTATGCAAGCAAAGGATATTAAATACACAATAGAAGACTTCTATGCACTGCCCGAAGGGACCCGTGCAGAGCTTATTGACGGCGTTATTTACGATATGGCACCGTCACCCTCGACCGAACACCAGGAAATATCTGGTGAACTTTTTGTAGCGATTCATTCATATATAGCTAAAAACAAAGGTCAATGTAAAGTTTTTTCTGCTCCGTATGATATACAGCTTTCTGATAATACTGTCGTTATCCCTGATATTTCAGTTATATGCGATAGAAATAAAATAACCAATAAGCGTTGTGTCGGTGCTCCTGATTGGATAATAGAGATTGTTTCAACAAACGCTGTAAGCGATTATATTATTAAGCTTCATCTTTATCAATCCTATGGTGTAAGAGAATATTGGATAGTAGACCCTAAAAATCAATCTGTGACAGTTTATCATTTCGGCGAAGATTTTAACACTGAAAAATATAGCTTTTCCGAAACAATCCCAGTTTGGATTTATAAAGATAATCCTACCCCACTTGAGATAAATATTTCTGAACTGCTATGAAAAATAAAAAAACCGCTCCCACCTCTTTTTGGTGAGAGCGGAAATTTTAAGGAGGAATATTATGCCACAATATAAAAATGAAACAACTGGCAAATGGTACTGTAGCTTTTATTATAGTGATTGGCAAGGTAAGCGTAAAAAGAAAAAGAAAGAAGGCTTTAATACTAAGCGTGAAGCCAAAGATTGGGAAAATGAATTCATACATAAAACCTCTGCTGATTGCTCTATGACTTTCCGAAGTCTTGTGGAATTATACAAAGAAGATATAGCTCCTCGCATTAAGCCTACAACCAAAGCAAGTAAAGAATTTATGATAGATACTAAGCTATTACCATTCTTTGGAGATATGGCTATCAATAGCATTACAGCTACAACAGTGCGTAAATGGCAAACGGAACTTATCTCTTCGCCTGAAAATTACAGCCAAACATACTTAAAAACAATTAACAACCAACTTTCTGCGATTTTCAACTTTGCAGTAAAATATTATAGCTTAAAATCTAATCCTGCAAGGGATTGTGGAAGTATGGGAAAGAAAAAAGCCGACAGTATGCAATTTTGGACGCAAGCAGAATTTAATTCATTTATTAGCGTTGTCGATGACATTACAGACCGTACTATTTTTATGCTGTTATATTACTCTGGAATGCGTTCAGGCGAATTATTTGCGTTAACCTTATCAGATTTTGACTTTTCTCTTAAAACAGTAAGTATAAATAAAAACTATGCAAGACAAAACGGTGAGGATTTAATTCTTACTCCTAAAACTGAAAAAAGCAAAAGGATAGTTTCCTTACCTGATTTTATGATAGCTGCAATTAAAGAATATGCAAATAAATTGTATGATTTATCTCCCACACAGCGTTTGTTTCCAAGTAACAAGTATACATTAAATAAGCATATGGTTAAATATTGTAAAAAAGCCAATGTAAAGAAAATCCGAATACATGACCTTAGGCATAGTCACGCTTCATTGCTTATTGAACTTGGATTTTCTCCATTGCTTATATCTGAAAGGCTTGGCCATGAGAATATAGAAACAACTCTTCAAACTTACTCACATTTATACCCCAATAAACAATCAGAGGCTGCAAGTAAACTCGAAGAGTTGCATAATAATTTTTAATCAAGCAAAATCCTAAACGGATTTTTATTTTTACCCGTAATTAGTACGCTTTTAGTACGCTTTGTTTGTAATTAGTCTATATTTTCCTTTTATAATGCGGTTTTTTTAGATTTTATAAGTTATTCCCACTCCTAAGTATAAAACAAACTTTAACTATTTTTGTTTAGGAATTTTGACTTGATGTGCTTTAATTTGGTACAGATTATCTCAATTCTATGAGGTATTTCTGCTTTTGCTATCAAATAGCTATCACTTGGATGCTATCGCTATCAATAGTAACGTAATGATGTTCGACAAATAAAGTTACATATAAATGCAACATTGATTTTTACTACTTATATTTATAAGACCCAACAAAATGGTATTGATCATTTATATTATCAATTGAATTTCTTCATTATACTTAGATATTAATCTGCAGAAAATTATAGTGAAACGGGTTAATATAAATATATCATATTTTTGTGGTATTAGCAAGTTGTTAGAAAAAGAGTACAAATAGTTCGTATAGTTGCATACAGTACATTTCTTACAGCTGAATTTGTGTTATTATTTATTCGAGGTGATTAAGGTGCAAAATGATTCTTTGAGTATTTTTGTTTTACATCTAGAAGAAATGCTAACAATCTACAAAACTTATGATAAATTAGCTTTGTATCTTGGTATATCAACAGATACTTTAAAGAGTTGGATATTAAAGACAAGATCTCCTAAGCTATCAAATTTAGATGCCATTGCAAATAGATTAGGGTGTTACAGCTGTGATTTGATAGATCCACACCCGATTAAAAATTACGGGAAATATGATAATGATGCCAGAAACTGTTTTGTAAAAAATATAAAAATTATTTTCACTGAAAATGCTTGCTACAACTTAATTCAGCGACTAAATTTACTAAACAACATTATTACTGATCATATGTTAATATCATATCTAAGAAATTCGAATTATCGTACACCAAATTTGAAAATTCTGGATAATATTGCAAATCAATTAAGCATGAAAACTTTCGAATTGATTAAGGAGGATGAGTATGAAGAAAACAATTTCACAAGTTAATAAACAACGAATTGACGATTTAGTAATCGCACTAAATGGAATTGAAAATAAAATTCCATATATTTTAAAAACAGTATTCAACTTTAAAGGAAGGAAGTCTCCAGAAATTGCAGAAATTGCCATAAAAAAATTAACTGAAAAGGACGACATAATTTATGATCCTTTTATGGGTTCAGCTATGTTTAATATAGCTAGTGTAAATGCCGGAAGAAAAATAGTTTCTACTGAAATAGATAACTATACTTACTATGCAGTGTATTCACTACTAGCAAAAATAGATACTGAAAAATTTAATGATATGCTTAACACTCTAGAAGCATCAGTTAAACATGAGGTAATGGAATTATATGAAACTTCTTGTTGTGGAGTTAAGAATTATATTTCAAAAGTCCTATTTGATCCAGAAACTCATGAATATTTTAATCCAATATCCAATAGAGAAAACGAAAACGGAAATATAAAACTTATTTCAAAGTGCCCCATATGTGGTAAAAAGCAGAAACAATTTGATGAAAATGATTATAAAAAGTTAGAAGAAACCGAAAAGTTGGACACCTCTGAATTTCCTAACGATAAATATATTGAGAATAGCAGAATTAACATTACTAGTTCAACGGGTGCTGATTATTACGGTAGAATTTTTACTAATAGAAACAAAAAAGCATTATTAATTATTCAAAATGGTATAAACAAATTAGAAAAATGCATAGAAAGGGATGTTCTAGAACATGCTCTAGTTTCTTCTCTATCTCTATCAAGAGTTGCAATGTATGGTTCAAGTACAGATATTCTATATCATGTGGTACCATATGGAGCACAAGATATGAATGTATGGGAATTATTTGAGAGCAAAGTTAAAAACTTTCTTAAATTTAAAGAAGAATATTCGAATGTTCTTTCAGAAAATCCAAATAACAATGATAAGTATCAAATAATTTTATCTTCATATCAAGATTACTGTCATAATACATCAAATACATTTGATTTAATATATACAGATTTTCCATATACAGATCAAGTCCCATATTTGGAAAGAAATCAACTTTATAGAATTTGGCTTAAACATTTCTACAACAAAGAACAATACGACCTGACAGATGAAATGTTAAGCAAGGAAATAGTTCTAAGTAACGCACCTGCTAGAACGAATAAACAAAAAATAGAAAGCTATTATCGAGATATTGATATTATGTTTTCTAACTTTAATAAAGTGTTAAAAACTAATGGACTGATTGTATGTACTGTAAAATTGGGCAAAAATAAGTACTTTTCAACTTTAATGGAAATAATAAATCTTGCACGAAAAAATGGATTTGAATATATAACAAGAATCGGCATTGATAAAGATGATCCGTCGTTAAGAAAACAATCTGCCTATAAAAATACTTTATCAAACGAAATGATTATTATTTTCGAAAAATTAGATAAAGCAAATAGATACTGGTATATCAACAACAAAAATTATGAATTTGAATGTGTTAAACTGGTATATGACAAAATTAATAAGAGCAACACAGATATAAATATTACACAAGCAGTATCATATATTGCAGAAACTATCTTAAGAAAAGAAAAGTACTGTATTTCAGAATCTGATAAACAAATAATCAATCAAACTATTCGAGATAATTTTGTTATTGATAAACAAAACGCTGCAGTTAGAATAGACAGTAACAAATTATATTTAGATATTGAAGATAAAACGGATTTATTTACCAAGCTTTACAATTATATACCAATTTTCATTGATAAATTATTATCTGAAAAAGGAAGTTTTGTACTTGATGATTTATATTTTGAAATTGCAAACACATTATGTACAGGCGACCCGAAAACGATCAATCAATTCATTGACGATCCAAGGCATCAGCAAGGCATTGAACGGTTGATCAATGCGTACTGTTCAACCGATGGCAAATCTTATGAAAGAAAAAAACAAGTTATTGTTCAAAATGATGAGGCGATTGATATATCATTAATGAGCGGAACTCAATTCGAAGAGTTGATAAAATTACTGCTTGAAGCTGATGGATATCATGATGTAATTGTAATGGGCGGCGCCGGTGATCTGGGGGTAGATCTACTTGCAAAAAAAGAAAATTCATTTGGCAAGAAAGAACTGTATTTGTTCCAATGTAAACGTTGGGTAGCTGATGTTGGTTCTGAGCCCATGCAAAGATTAGTTGCAGAACGTGATAGACGTGGAGCCGATATTGCTATTTGTGTTACCACATCGGGATATACAAGAGATGGACTAATAATTTCTAGAGAACAAGATATTGGCGCCTGGGATGGTCAGCAAGTAATGGATAAATTAAATCTATATTTTCCAGATCAATACTACAATAGTATACTTAAATGTGAATAAACAAAGCCCACCGGCAATGGTGGGCTTTGTTTTATAGCGTCCATTTTGATATTTTTGAATCCCACTTCAAATGCTTTTCAAAAATTTCGACTAACGATTTGTGTTTTTTCGAAATTTTTGTTAACCAACCATTTTGAATTAATATTTCCATCAATCCATTGTCATATAATTCAGGAGTTGATAGTGCTCCGGCCTGTTTGACTAAAAACTTTGACTGTCTAACAATATTATCTTCAATTTCATCCATATCTTCTTTTCCGTTTTGCTCGAAAGTAATATTCCTATCTTTTACAAAAAATAAGATACAATCTCCGTTCAATGACTTCTTCGGACTAATTATATTTTTTAATGTATTTGACTTAGGTATGTGTATTTGCGTCAAATATTTCAAATGATACTTAGATAATATACCAATAATTTTATCCCATACATCCAAATTAGAATCGTGAAAATACATACAAAACATACCACCATTTTTAAGTTTATGAGAACATATTTCAAAAACATTCTCAAGTAAACAAAAATAATTTTCTTCATCTTTGTTTCTTGAGGGTGCAGATGAAACAACAATTTCATCTACTATATTGAAATCTAAATTTAAAAAAGATTTATATAACTGCATATACTCTGAATATGCAACTTGTCCTAAATACGGTGGATCAGTAATTATTAATTGTACAGATTCATCATTTATATCCGATTCAGTAATATTTTGGCTTCCCTTATTAAAGATTTTATAATTTTTTGAACAACTATAATTTTTATTTAAATAAATAATAGTTTTTTTAAAAGCTTTAACCTTTTTTTCTAAAATATCAACAATGTTTTTCTCAACACAATCCGTTTTTGGTATCCAAAGAGGCCATTGAGAATTAGAATGTTTATCTGTTATCTTACACAAATGAAGAACTGACATTAAAATATATTTGAATACTTCATTATAGCCTTCAAGTTCATCTATTATTCCGACTATTTCATCTAAAACAGCAAAATTTCTCTTAGTGAAAATTTGACTAATTGGCTGATTATCATATACAGCAAGTTTACTGTTTGCAATTAATATATCATCACTTATATTTTTTAGTTTATGGTCAACATTAATTTTTAAAATGTCTTCTTCGCTACAATTTTTATGAAGTTTAGATGAACAAGTGCAACGATAATTTATTGTTTTTATTTCAATATCAGACTCTCTGCTCTTCTTATCAAAAATCACAGATGTTATTATTCCTTTTGAGCCACATTCGGAACATTCTGTTTCGTAAAACGGCAATAATTCTTTTATTTTCTTTATAAATTTTTTTGAAATATTTTCAAACTTTAATACATCATACTCCTTAAGTAATGTTTCCACTAAAAACACAGGAGCTGAGTTTATTTCACATCCTATTCCAATACGGTTATATTTAGAATTAATTGCTTCTAACAATGTAACGCCCGAACCTAAAAATGGATCATAAACAATATCTCCCTCTTGGCTAAATGATTCAATTAGAATATCACAGATATTGTATGGCTTTTGAGACCAATAAATATTAGAGTTGTACAAATCATTTTTGTTTGTAGCAACAGTGTTATGTATTTTATTTTTTACTTCTTCTATATTTATCGGCATAATACTCTCCAATTATTTACCACTGCAAAGAATCAAATATTCATTTACCTTTTTTTGTGTACTGTTTCTATTGTTTGTATGAACATACTTTTGAGTTACAACTTCTGTTTTGTTAAATCCAAAAGCACTTGAACATTTGCTAATTAAATCATCTATTTCCATTACATAGCGATCAGTTTTTTGCCTTTCAATATCAATAGGGTATGCAAAGCTAACTACCAAATCTTTTTTATAAGCTTTTGAAAAATCTATTAATTTCGAAAATGTCATCAGACAGTCTTTTTTTGTGCTAAGTTTAGACTGATACCTATTATCAGTATATAATCCTTTAGTATAAGTACCACCCTTAACTGTCAATGAAGGATAATCATATCTAGTTACAGTATTTAACAAATGATAATATCTTGAGTACTGCATATCTGTGTAAGGAGGATCAGCATATATTAAGGAAACATTATCCTGAATATCTTTTAAGTTTAACAATTCCGAGAAATTATAATTAAACGCTTTATTTTTATACGGCGAATTAACAAAGCTACTCGACGAAAATTCTTTGAGTTTGGTAATAAAAATATCAATTATTGTTTTTTTTCTTTGACTTAACAGTCGAGTTTTATTTTTTTCTTTATTGAGGGGTTGCGCCATATGACCATCTTTTGAAAATACACATTCTTTCATAGCAAAATACAGTGAAGTCAGCATAGCGTAATATATCGGATCGTTTGAATATCTATCAATAGCATATCTAATTGAGTCTATTTGCATTGACTGAGTTAAACCGAAATAACTAGTTGAATAATATGTAGTAAACAATTCATAACAACAATGCGGAGTTTCAATTAGGACTTTTTTTGTCCACACAGTGGGAACCAATTTATAAAGTTCAATTAATCCATCTGCATTATTTAATAGTAAACACTTTGCTTCCTCATTTGCAAGTTCCAAATACACTTTTCTTTGATTTTTCAAATTTTCATTATAATGAGCTAAAAACTCATCTTGAATATTACCAAAATCAATATAGTAAGAAGATAGTAAAGCCTTCGCAATTATATAAGCATACAATTCACAATCGTTAGCGTATACCCTGTATTTTGACTTATAGCTGTAACCTACGCTCGATGTTCCAGAAAAAATATCCAAAATCGTTGAATCGTCTTTTAAGAATTTGTTTGTATTTTGATGTATAAATTCTAATATGTTCTTTTTACTACCTTGATAATTTAAAACTGAAAACATATCCATACATAAACCTCGTTTCTAACCTCAATAAGTATATCATATTGAATTGAAATTAACAAGCACAAATGAAAAAATAATAGTGTTTTATTAGCATCGTATCATATCGTAATAATAAAAAATGGAGCAACACTGTAAAATGCTGCCCCTTTTAATCAAGTTATAAAATACTTCTAATTAGTCTATGAGTATCATATTGGTTATGTATTTATAGATTAATATATTCTAAAACGGCATAATAAAACGGTTGTAATGCCATTTGCTATAAAATAACTATTAAATAAATATAATTATAACCGTTCAAATTATATGTTAGGTGATTAATCATTTTAACGTAATCATATTATTCTAAACTTTATAAATCAATTCTGCATTTACAATTTCTGTTGCTCTATTGCGGATATTATTCATCTTTTGCACCCACAACATCATATCGGTTGCTTTGAGTCCTTCGGTTACATTTTCTTTTTCGGCTAAGTCATTTACCAGCCGAGAAAACATATTACTTGCTTGTTGTTCAATATCTGCAAGATATGAATTGAGTTTACCGCTTGTCAGCAAATTCTCGTAAAGCACTTTATGATTTTGTTTCAAATATCGTTTATGTCGCATTGCCCAAACGCCAATATTCGCTTGCTTTTCTTCTTCTGCCGGTAATAAATCGGGCAATATATAGTCACCGACCTTCGTGTAAGTACCGCCTGCTTTTTCAAAAATTGTCTTTGCCATTTTGTTTTACCTCCAAAAATTTATTTATCTTGAGTGTGGATTTTCACGCTTATGACCTTTGATATTTCTTGCCTGTTCAAGTAGATTGTCAATTTGTTTATGCCCGAAAACCTTACGCAAAAGCTTGTAATCCTTGACCTCCGAACGCAATTTTTCGTTTTCACTTTTCAGTTTGCTGTTGATTTTCGATAACATTGCGTTCTCTCGATAGAGGTTGCCATTTGTGATATTTAACCTATGATAATTGTCCCAACCCTCAAAGCATCGAGCCAATGCAGTCTTGACCAATGCTTTTAATTTTTGAATAAGTGGCTCTGCAATTTTAGTTTTATATGCTTTTGCTGACATAAAACTCTGCGGCTCGGAGAGTTGATATTCGGGTGCATTATCAAGCATTTCTTCCACCGTTTGCAGGCGTTCTAAACCATTGTCATAGCTTAACACTCGCTCGGATAACACATTAAATTCAGCCTGTTTTTCTTCAATTTTAGCACCTAATTGTTCAAGTTCTGCCGCTCGCTCTTGCTTTTTGTAATCAATAACAGACAGGTGTTTTTCGTGAGTACCCTTGTGTTCCCACTCAATTCCGTGGCGTTCCATTATAAATGCGAGTGCGGATTTTTCTGCGCTCACCCATTGATTCCACTCGGTATCACCACGAGTTCCACCCTTAAAACCTTGTGCGGCAAGTGCTTGTTTCAGGCTTACTCTCGTACCAAGTCCACGCTTGCTGCCGGTTGTGAACGGAACAAAATCAATATGCAAATGCGGCGTTGCCTCATCCATATGCAGATGAGCAGAGAACACTTTTAGGTTAGGATTTCTCTCTTGAAATCCACGGTAATACTCATCTAAAATCCGTCTTGCAAGCTGTCCGTTTTCGCTTTCAGCACTCATATTTTCTTTATCACCAATCTGCAAAATCAGTTCGTGGAACGGTCTTTCCTGCTTTGAATTTCTGATTTTCTCATAGTAATTTTCTATTTTGCGGTCGGCTCTTGTCTGCTTTTCATTGTATCTTTTGAGTGCTTCATCAAACAATTCGTGATAGATTTTCTTTATCGGCTCGTTGCAGTAATCAATGTTCAGGTGCGTTCTGTTACCGTCAACATTTTCCGCCTTGAACTTTCGGCTGTTGTGATTTACCGAGCCTTTACCCACCATTGCGCTTATCGTTCTTTGCATAAGTTATACCTCCAATCTCATAAACTTGCTCGTTCTCGGTTCTGTTACTCTTGTCAAGAGTAACGCAAAAGCACTTTTGACAGCGGAGCCATCAAAAATGCAACCTGCAAGCAGGTTTTGCGCTCTCCGAGGGGCAGGTGCGGCTTTTTGGAAAAAGCCTCCTGCACCCTGCAAAAACTTTATTGCGTGACGGTCTGTGTCGATAGTGACGGTGATTTTGCCACCGCCTAAAACAGCGACACAACCGTCACACATCGTCACGCTGTTCATAAGTCAAACTGACTTTACGCCCATCGTGACAGCGTTTGTTTTGATAACTTATTCCATACTCGTTAAACAAACGCCCAGCATTGATATTCAACTTCATAGTCAATGCATTTGCTTTCATATCAGCACCGAGAAATTCAACAAGCTCCGTCGGACTGCCATACCATTCGGGATTTTCATTTGTGATTTTGACAGCGATATTTTCAAGCAATGGTTCAGGCGGCAACTTCCAAAGTTCAGTTTCGGTTCTCTCAAGTTCCCACACAAGAGTTTTGGAATTGCGACTAAGATAAATTTTTTGATCCGGTTGGTCTCTGCCCGAAACTTCAAGCGTTGCCGAATTGCTTGTACGCTTTTCTTTCCGTAAAATAAAGCCACCGTCAGCGGCACCAAGCAATCCGTTAGTTCCTGAAATCATATCAAACTTGTCATCGGAGTTTTGCTTTCTTGTATGGTGAACAAGCAGCAAGCATATTCCATAACTATCCGCAAACTTTTTGAGTCTTGTGATAATCTCATAATCATTTGCGTAGCTATAATTATCCCCGCCGACTTCACGCACCTTTTGAAGTGTGTCTACGATAATCAATCTTGTATCTGAGTGTTCTGCCATAAATCTTGTAAGCTGTTCGTCAAGTCCATTTCCAAGTTGACCTGCCGAAACAGAAAAGTACAAATTGTCTGTACTCTCCGTTCCGAACATTCGGTACAATCTTTCCTGCAATCTGTGGTAGTCGTCTTCGAGAGCAAGGTATAGGACAGTTCCTTTTTCTACATCAAAATTCCAAAGCGGTGTGCCTGTGCTGATATGGTAAGCAAGCTGTGCCATAAGAAAACTTTTGCCAAGTTTCGGAGCTCCTGCAAAAATATATGTTCCGGGGTAAAGCAAGCCGTCAATCAATGGCGGTTTGCTTTGATACACCGTGTTATATAACTCACGCATAGAAATCGTTTTCAAATGTGATGGATCAAACTGTTGCAAAAATTCTTTTTGCATTTCCTCAAGATAATCATCTAAGCTCTTGCCATCCTCATTAAAATCGGTTATACTATCATTACATACATTTAGTGACTGCTCCGTATCTGCGCCAACAGATACAACCGGAGCGGTCTTTTCTTTTTCTGTCATTCTAATACCTCCTTTAATCCACCGAGAATATCGGCAATCATTTTGATTAAGTCAAGTAATTCGTCATTGACTTCACCGCCGTTTTCAATCCTCTGTAATTCCGTAAGTACATCTGCAAGATTATTACGCAAAGCCTTATATACTCTCGGATTGCCTTGAACTACAACCTCTTTGTTTACAAGTCGCCTTGTAATATAGTCCTGTTTGGTTAAACCCGAAAGCTGAACATAGCGTTCAATCTGTTCCCACTCCTCTGGTGAAACTCTAAAAGCCACAGTCTTGTTTCTCCAACGGTTATGTTCATCTCTGTTTTTAAGTGACATATTACTTTCTCTCCTTCCATAATTCATCAAGCGTATTTGCCATTTCATTTTGTTTTGACGGATATATATGTGTATATCTGTCGGTAATTTCTACGGTTTCGTGACCTACTCTATCCGCAATAGCGGCGGCTTGATAGCCTTGATTTATTAAAAGCGAAACATGCGAATGTCTTAAATCGTGAATACGAATACGCTTTACCCCTGCGGCTTTTGAACCTCTGTCCATTTCGTGATGAAGATAGCTTTTTGAAATAGGAAATATCCTGTCGCTGTTATTCGGTGAATAAAACATTTTCAAGTATTCTTGCATTTCATCACATAAAAACTGCGGCATTTTTATTGTTCGATTGCTTTTCTCCGTTTTCGGGGTAGTGATAACATCTTCTCCGTGCAATCTTTGATAAGATTTGTTGATTGTAAGCATATTGTTTTTAAAGTCAAAATCACCGGCAGTTAATGCAAGCAACTCGCCTACACGAATACCTGTCCAATAAAGCATTTGAAACGCATAATATGAAATAGGCTTGTCCATCATTTCATCAGAGAACTTACTGTACTCCTCCACAGTCCAATAACTCATTTCCTTGCGTTCTTCCTTACCCATATTACCGACCGTAGAGGCAGGATTTAATCTTAAACCGTAAATCTTGATTGCGTGATTAAACAATGCGCTCAATTGATTGTGAATCGTCTTTAAATACCCTTGAGAAAGCGGCTCTCCGCTTGAATTAGTCATTTTTCTAATCTCATTTTGCCAAGTGATAACATCTTTTGCCGATATATCGCATAATCGCTTATGCTCAAAATATGGCAATATTTTAGTTTTAATAATATGTTCTTTGGTAAGCCAAGTGTTTTCCTTTAACTTTGGTCTAACATCTTTTTCGTACAATTCCGTAAAAGTCTTAAATGGCATAGTGACATCGGCTTTCTTTTCGGTCAGGAATGCTCGTTCCCATTCCTGTGCCTCTCGTTTGGTGGCAAAGCCACGCTTTAATTTTTGCTGTCGCAAGCCTTGCCAGTCTGTGTAACGGAACTGCACATACCAAGTTCCGTTTTTTTCATTTTTAAATGCTCCCATTTTAATCGCTCCTTTCAATTGTTTTGGTTGAGTAAAATTTTTCGTGAAAGAATTTACGGTCAATTCTGCCGGGAATTGTAATACACCCGGTTGACTGCAATTCTTTATTTAATTTGCGTATAAGTTTGTAAGCGTAAGAAACGGAAACGCCCATTTCTTCTGCCACATCTTCAACACGCATAAACATTTTGTTTGACATTAACATCATCCTTTCATTCTTAATTTTCATAATTATTTAGTGTCGGAGAACTTTCTGACCGCATTCCGATTTGCCCGAGCGGATACACCATTACCGTGATGTATGACGACTATTCAGTTGTTTGCAAATAGACTTAACGCTATTTGCTTAATGATTATACTAAACATATTCCGTTATGTCAAGTGGTTTTCGCAAAAATATTAAGCTTTTTTGTTTTATGTTACTTGACATTGCTTAACTTGTTATGCTATGATATTTAACAGTAAAATGAGAGGGGCTATATTATGGCTATCGGCGAAAGAATAAGATTTTTTAGAAATTTAAAAGGTATGACTCAAAAATATCTCGGTATGCAGGTAGGCTTTCCGAAGAAAACCGCTGACATCCGTATGGCACAGTATGAATCCGGCAGCAGAACGCCTAAGGCTGATTTAACAAACAATCTTGCAAACGTGTTTGGCATATCGACAAGTGCCTTAACTGTGCCCGACATTGACAGCTACAACGGATTAATGCACACTCTGTTTACTCTTGAGGATTTATACGGTTTCCGTATTGATAAACTTGATGACGAGCTTTGCATACGCCTTGATAAGGGTATGGGAACAAACTATCTTAAATTGTTCGATATGTTTTCCGCTTGGCAGGAGCAAGCCGAAAAACTTAAGAACGGAGAAAGCACAAAAGAGGAATACGACCGTTGGCGTTATAACTATCCTGCAATCAATATTGAATAAAGGTGTTACTTATGAAAATACAAACTAAAATTGATTTCTTTTCAAGCAATTTCATAGAAGCAATTGGAGCAGGTGTGTATAAAGTAAGTGTTATCAATGCAAATGGTGATATCGCACCTTTATACATTGGCGAATCTGTTTTTGTGTTAGTCCGTTGCGCAACTCATTTATTTGAATTTAAGAAAAATCCCGCTTATTTCGGTTTTAACGAGAAATCCATTGTTAATCCAAAAATAACATTAAAATTCGAATTATACCGTCAAATAGATGAGCAACAAAAACGAAAACAATGTGAAAAAGAATTGATAAAAGAAATACTAAAAACACAACAAATCATCTGTCAAAACGGCATAAGTGACCGTATGAAGGGTATTGACGAAAAAATCAAAGCACTAGAAAACTTTTTAAGTCAAAACAAATAAGCAAATAAACGCAAAAAAGGCATTACCGACTGCAAAAGTCAGTAATGCCTTTTATAGTATTAAGATAATTGTACCTGCAAACCGATAGAACACTTAAAATAATGGCGTTTTACGGTTTGCTATCATTTTGCTATCAAATCGGGAATTTGATAGCTGAAAACCCTGTGTTTATGCGGGTTTACAGCACTCTTGGTATTATTCCCACTCAATAGTTGCTGGAGGCTTACTAGTAATATCGTAAACAACTCTGTTTACATGCTTAACCTCATTGATAATTCTACTGGAAATTTTTCCAAGAACATCATAAGGAATGTGTGCCCAGTCAGCTGTCATAAAATCGCTTGTTGTTACAGCACGAAGTGCGATTGTACTATCATAGGTTCTTCCGTCGCCCATAACACCAACGCTCTTAATATTCGTAAGAACTGCAAAATATTGATTAATATCCTTATCAAGTCCTGCGTTTGCTATTTCTTCACGCATAATTGCATCTGCATCTTTGAGAATATCAAGCTTTTCATCTGTAATTTCTCCAAGAACTCGAATAGCAAGACCTGGACCTGGGAATGGTTGACGCCATACAAGGAAAGATGGAATAAGGAGCTCAAGACCAGCTTTACGAACCTCATCTTTAAAGAGATAACGCAAAGGCTCAATAATTCCCTCAAAATTAACATCTTCAGGAAGTCCGCCGACATTGTGGTGGCTCTTAATTACAGCAGCCTCACCTACACCGCTCTCAACAACATCAGGATAAATTGTTCCTTGGCAAAGATAATCCATCTTTCCAAGCTCGTTTGCTTTTTCTTCAAATACACGAATAAACTCTTCGCCGATAATTTTCCTCTTGCGTTCAGGGTCAGAAACACCTTCAAGCTTTTTGAGGAATCTATCCTTGCAGTTTACTCGAATAAGGTTCATATCAAACTGCTCTCTGAATACCTTTTCAACTTGGTCACCCTCGTCCTTGCGAAGAAGTCCGTGGTCAACAAAGATACAAGTAAGATTCTTTCCAATAGCCTTGTGTACAAGAACAGCTGCTACTGAGGAATCAACTCCGCCTGATAATGCACAGAGCACTTTTTTATCACCAATAGTTTCTTTAAGATGCTGAATAGTATCATTAACAAATGAACTCATCTTCCAATCGCCCTTGCAAGCACAAGCATTATAGAGGAAGTTCTTAAGATAAGTCATACCCTCTTTTGTATGTTGAACCTCTGGGTGGAACTGCATAGCATAAAATTTATTTGTTCTGTCTTCCATAGCAGCAACAGGGCAATCGTCTGTACGAGCAATAATCTTAAAGCCCTCAGGAGTTTTAGAGATATAGTCTGTATGGCTCATCCAGCAGATGTTTTCATCACTTGCATTTTGGAAAAGTACACTTGTATTATCGAATAAAACATTTGTGTTGCCATATTCTTTTACGAGTGAAGTGCTAACTTCTCCGCCAAGCATATTAGCCATAAGCTGAGCACCATAGCAAATACCAAGAACAGGTATACCAAGCTCAAAGAGCTCAGGGTCACACTTAGGAGCTTTTTCAGCATAAACACTATTAGGACCACCAGAGAAAATAATTCCCTTATAGTTGCCCTGCTTAATCTCCTCAGCAGAAATTCTATATGGCTTAATCTCACAATAAACATTAAGCTCACGAACTCTTCTTGCGATAAGCTGGCTATACTGACCTCCGAAGTCGAGAATCAGAACCGCTTCATTTTTAATTTCCATCATTTTCACCTCAAAAACTTATTCAACTGTTACAGACTTTGCGAGATTCCTCGGCTTATCAATATCACAGCCCTTTAAAGAAGCGACATAATAAGCGAAAAGCTGCAACGGAATTACTGCCAAGGATGGCAACATAATATCACAGGTCTTTGGTATATAAAAAGCAAAATCCACGCTTTTTTCAATTTCGGGGTGGTTTTCACAGGTAAGTCCAAGAACAACCGCACCTCTGGATTTAACCTCAACGACATTACTCATAGTTTTCTCAAAAAGATTTTCGTGTGTTGCGAGAGCAACTACAAGTGTACCATCTTCTATAAGAGAAATAGTTCCATGCTTCAGTTCACCAGCTGCATATGCCTCCGAATGAATATAAGAGATTTCCTTTAGCTTGAGCGAGCCCTCGAGAGAAAGAGCATAATCAAGATTTCTGCCAATAAAGAATATATCTCTGTTATCAAATTGCTGTGATGCAAAATACTGAATATCTTCTTTATTTTTAAGAATCTGCTCTATTTTATCTGGAATAAGTCTAAGCTCAGAAAGATATTTTTTATATTCTGTTTCGGAAATTGTTCCAAGAATATCTCCAAAATAGATTGTAAGGAGATAGACAACTGCAAGCTGTGTACTATAAGCTTTTGTTGTGGCAACAGCAATTTCTGGACCTGCCCATGTATAAACAACATCATCAGATTCGTTTGCAATAGCGCTTCCAACAACATTTACGATAGAAAGAATATAAGCACCATAACTCTTTGCCTCTCTGAGTGCTGCAAGAGTGTCAGCTGTTTCACCAGACTGACTTATTACTATCACAAGGGTTTTATCATCGACAATCGGATTTCTATAACGGAATTCCGAAGCAACATCAACCTCAACAGGAATTCTCAATGTCTGTTCAAATACATATTTTGCGACAACGCCTACATGATATGCAGAACCACAAGCAACTATACAAATCTTTTTAAAGCTTTTAAACTGTTCAGGTGTAAGGTTTATTTCATCAAAGACAATTCTATTATCTTTGATTCTTGGATTTATAGTATCACGGAAAGCCTTCGGCTGTTCCATAATTTCTTTAAACATAAATGTTTCATAACCGCCCTTTTCAGCAGCAGAAATGTCCCAGTTTATATGCTGAACTTCTTTTTTAACTTCGTCTTTATCAGTGTTGATAATCTTGACATCTGAACTTGTAATAATAGCAATTTCATCTGCATCAAGACGATAAATATCTCTTGTCTTTTCAAGAATTGCAGGAATATCACTTGCAATGTAGTTTTCATTCTTGCCAAGTCCGATAATGAGTGGACTTTCTTTTCTTACTGCAATAATCTGATCGGGATTATCAAGACAAATTATGCCAAGGGCATATGAACCATTAACCTTAGAAAGAACCTTGATAACAGTATCAATAATATCTCCAGTATAATAATAATCCAAAAGCTGTGCTATAACCTCTGTATCCGTTTCAGAGTAAAATTTTACTCCTCTGCGAATAAGATGGTCTTTAAGCTTAATATAATTTTCTATTATTCCGTTGTGAACAACAGCAAATTTACCTGAATCGCTCAGATGAGGGTGTGAATTTGCATCTGATGGTTCGCCGTGAGTAGCCCATCTTGTATGGCCTATACCAACTGTACCTTTAACAGCTTTGCCACCATCAATCATATCACTAAGAATTTTCAGCTTGCCCTTTGCCTTAAAAACATTGAGTTTTTCTCCGTCATAAACACAGACACCTGCTGAATCGTAACCACGATATTCAAGCTTTTCAAGTCCACTTAAAAGGTTAGGAGCCGCTTGTTCATAGCCTATGTATCCAACTATACCACACAAAATAATCCCTCCGGTCTTATCTTAGAATGATGTCCTCACGCTTAGGTCCATTAGAAATCATCTTGAAAGGAACACCGACTGCCTTCTCAGCAAATTCGATATACTTTCTGCAATTTTCAGGAAGCTTATCATATTCCTTAATTCCACGAATATCGCACTTCCAGCCAGGAAGAACCTCAATAATAGGCTTGCATCTCTTAAGCTTTGTTGTTGATGGGAAGTAATCAATTCTTTCGCCGTCAAGCTCATAAGCAACAACAACAGGAATCTCATCAAGATAACCAAGAGCGTCAATAACTGTGAAAGCAACCTGTGTTGCACCCTGAACCTTACAACCATAACGAGTTGCAACGAGGTCAAGCCAGCCAACTCTTCTTGGACGACCTGTTGTTGCACCATATTCTCCCTTATCTCCGCCACGCTTACGAAGTTCCTCTGCTTCTTCTTCATCATGAATTTCGCTTACAAATTCGCCTGCACCAACAGAGCTTGAGTATGCCTTAACAACTGTAACAATTTCTTTAATCTCATATGGAGGAATACCGCCTGCACCAACAGCACCATAGCCAGCGATTGTATTTGAGGAAGTAACCATTGGATAGATACCAAAATCAGTATCCTTAAGTGTGCCAAGCTGTCCCTCAAGAAGAATGTTCTTTCCAGCCTTAACAGCGTCATTAACGATGTCAAATGTTGAAGCAACATAAGGCTCAAGCATTTCTTTATATTCCATAAGCTTATTGAAAATCTCGTCAACACTAAGCTCTTCTTTGTGATAGAGGTTCTTAATAGTTAAATTCTTAACCTCAAGAATTCTTTCAAGCTTCTTTCTTAATGAGTCAGTATCATCATAAAGCTCATTTACCTGAAAACCAATTTTAGCAAATTTATCAGAATAGAAAGGAGCAATACCAGACTTAGTAGAGCCAAAGCTTTCTTTTGAAAGTCTTTCCTCCTCATAGCAATCGAAAAGAATATGATAAGGCATTACGATTTGAGCTCTGTCAGATACCAGTATATGCACATTCTTTACACCTTGTTCCTCAAGGCTCTTAAGTTCGTTGATAAAATTATCAACATTAAGTGCAACACCGTTTCCGATAATATTTGTGATATTATCATAGAAAACACCACTTGGAAGCTGATGAAGAGCGAAACGGCCATAGTTATTTATGATAGTGTGTCCTGCGTTGCTTCCTCCCTGAAAACGGATAACCATATCCGAGTTTGCTGCAAGCACATCAGTTATCTTGCCCTTGCCTTCATCTCCCCAGTTTGCACCAACAATAGCTTTTACCATAATTAAAATCCAACCTTTCATTTTTTGTCGTTAAGGAGCGGAGTGCCTCCGCTGTCAATTTGTGTAATTGATTTTGCTTTGCAAAACCTATTAGCAAATTGTAGAGGCGAACTGTACTCGCCCGTTTAATATTTCATCATTCGCATCTTAGCCATATGCCGACACCCATATGCTTATAAAAACAGTTTTAGAGATATGCACAAAATAGTACATATCTCTTGCACTGTAAGTATTTTTTTATACGTTAATTTCAACCTCTTCAACAGCAATATTCTCATATTCTGCTAAAACAGGTGCTACAACATCATTGAGAAAATCTTCTGTTTGCTGAGGTGCTCTGCCAACATAGTTTTCTGGCTTGAGATGCTCCTCAAGCTCCTCTAAGGTTACACCAAAGATAGGGTCTTTCGCAATCTTCTCAAAGAGATGATTTTCCTTACCCTCTGCCTTAATTTCGTAGCCAGTTTCAACAGAAAGTTCACGAATACGCTCATGAAGTTCCTGACGGTCACCGCCACGCTTTACTGCGTCCATCATAATATTCTCAGTTGCCATAAATGGTAACTCAGAACGCAGACGCTTTTCTATAACCTTATCATAAACTACAAGTCCGTCACTCACATTAAGATACAAGTTAAGAACTGCATCAATAGCAAGGAAGCCCTCAGGTATGCTCAATCTCTTATTAGCTGAGTCATCGAGAGTTCTCTCGAACCACTGTGTAGCTGCTGTAATATATGGATTAAGTACATCAACCATAACATATCTTGAAAGTGACGCTATACGCTCTGAACGCATAGGATTTCTCTTATATGCCATAGCAGAAGAACCTATCTGATTTTTCTCGAATGGCTCTTCAATCTCTTTAAGATGCTGAAGAAGTCTTATATCATTAGAGAATTTTGTAGCACTCTGTGCAATTCCTGCAAGAACATTCAAGATTTGGCTATCAAGCTTTCTGGAATATGTCTGTCCTGAAACAGCAAAGCAAGAATCATAGCCAAGCTTTGCAGCAATTCTTCTGTCAAGCTCACGACACTTTTCGTGGTCGCCCTCAAAAAGCTCAAGGAAGCTTGCCTGTGTACCTGTTGTACCCTTGCAGCCAAGAAGCTTTGCCTTAGAAAGCTGGTACCTTACATCTTCGAGGTCCATAAGAAGGTCCTGAATCCAAAGTGTAGCACGCTTACCTACTGTGGTAGGCTGTGCTGGCTGAAAATGTGTGAATGCAAGTGTAGGAAGATCCTTATATTTTCTTGCAAAGTCAGAAAGTGTGCGGATAACTCCGACAAGCTTTTTCTCAACTATACGCAAAGCCTCTGTCATAATGATAACATCTGTATTGTCACCAACATAGCAAGAGGTTGCTCCGAGATGAATAATTCCCTTTGCATTCGGGCATTGTACACCATATGCATAAACATGTGACATAACATCGTGACGAACTAACTTTTCTCTTTCTTCTGCAACATCATAGTTTATGTCATCAGCGTGTGCTTTAAGCTCGTCAATCTGCTCCTGTGTAATAGGAAGTCCAAGCTCCATTTCAGATTCTGCGAGAGCAATCCAAAGCTTTCTCCATGTTCTGAATTTCTTATCAGGAGAAAAAAGATATTTCATTTCCTTATCGGCATATCTTGACGAAAGAGGAGATTCATAGGTATCTTTAGCCATAATCTTAAATTCCTTTCATCTTAAAAATACTGAAATCGGCAAATTATTGCTTATCCTTGACAAGCTTCTTGTCAAAGTCAACTCCGCCTCTTTCCTTACCTTCAAGTAATTTTTGAGGTATTTCTGTTGGGTATTTTCCAGTAAAGCAAGCAGTACAAATACCATTTGCTTTATTCAAAAGCATCTGTGAAAGCTTATCCGCTGGCAAATATCCAAGAGAATCCGCTCCACTGATTTTGCAAATCTCATCAACAGTATGTTTGCAGGCAATAAGCTCGCCCTTAGACGGAATATCTGTTCCGTAATAGCAAGGCCAAGTAAATGGCGGTGAACTTATGCGGAGGTGAACCTCCTTAGCACCTGCTTTTCTAAGCATAGTTACTATTCTATCGCAGGTTGTGCCACGAACGATAGAATCATCTATCATAACAACTCTCTTACCCTTAACACTTGTAAGAAGTGGATTAAGTTTAAGACGAACGCTCTTTGCACGCTCCTGCTGTGTCGGCTTAATAAATGTTCTGCCGATATAGTTATTCTTAACGATTCCCTTTTCATAAGGGATTCCCGATTCTTCACTATAACCAATAGCAGCATCTATTCCCGATTCAGGAACACCAATAACCAAATCAGCGTCAACTGGGAACTCTCTTGCAAGGATTCTTCCAGCCTCTTTACGAGATTCGTAAACGCCAATTCCATCAATTATAGAGTCTGTTCTTGCGAAATAAATATACTCAAAAACGCAAAGAGATTTCTTGCTTTCCTTAGGGCAGTTATCTTTGATTGAGGTAATGCCTCTATCATCAACAACAACAATTTCGCCAGGCTCAATATCTCTTACAAATTCTGCACCCGCAGCATCTAATGCACAAGATTCAGAAGCGAAAACATAAGAGCCTTCAAGCTTACCCATACATAGCGGTCTGAAGCCATGAGGGTCACGAGCCGCAATTAGCTTTCTTGGACTCATAACCAATAGTGAATATGAGCCATCAAGCTGTTTCATAGCCGCACTTACGGCAGCCTCAACAGAATGTGAATGAACACGCTCTCTTGCAATCAAATAAGCGATTACTTCAGAGTCGATTGTTGTCTGAAAAATTGCCCCTCGATGCTCAAGCTCTTTACGAATCTCAACAGCATTAGTAAGGTTGCCGTTATGAGCGATAGCAAGAACACCCTTAACATATCTCATTACAAGCGGTTGAGCGTTTTCAGGAACGCTTCCGCCTGCGGTTGAATATCTGACATGAGCAACGGACATCTGACCTTCAAGTGAAGCCAAGGTTTCCTTAGAAAATACTTCGCTTACAAGTCCCATATCCTTATGATAGCTGATTACGCCTCTGTCGTTAACGGCAATTCCGCAACTCTCCTGACCTCTGTGCTGTAAAGCAAGAAGTCCATTATATGAAGCATAAGCTGGGTTTATAGCACCATCACTATATACTCCGAAAACACCACATTCTTCATGCAGCTCCTCGGAGAAACAGTCTGAAAATTTGCTGCTGTCCAAAAGGTTTCACCGTCCTGTTAGCATTATAAAATTGTTTATAAAAAGATTATGCAAGGCCAATTCTTTTCATCATCTCAGCATAAGCTTCTTCTACGCCGCCCATATCTCTGCGGAAACGGTCCTTGTCGAGTTTCTCGTGTGTCTTAATATCCCAGAAACGGCAAGTATCAGGAGAAATCTCGTCAGCAAGTATAATCTTATCGTGGAACTTGCCAAACTCAAGCTTAAAGTCGATAAGCTCAACGCCTACGCCTGCAAAGAATTCCTTCATATAGTCGTTTACTTTATAAGCCATATCGCTGATAACATCAATTTCTTCCTGAGTTGCGATACCGCAAGCGATAGCCTGTGAATTGTTAATCATAGGGTCGCCAAGCTCGTCATTCTTATATGAAAACTCAAGGATTGGGCATTTAAGCTCCATACCTTCCTCAAGGCCGAGCTTCTTTGCGAGGCTGCCTGCTGCCTTGTTACGGATAATAACCTCGAGAGGAACGATAGAAACCTTCTTAACGATAGTTTCTCTATCGCTGATTTCCTTTACGAAATGTGTTTCGATGCCTTTTTCTGCAAGAAGCTTGAACATAAAGTTAGACATCTTATTATTAACTACGCCCTTACCTCTGATTGTGCCTTTTTTAAGACCATTAAAAGCAGTAGCGTCGTCCTTATATTCTACCATACAGTAATCAGGGTCGTCCATTGCGTAAACCTTTTTTGCCTTGCCTTCGTAAATAAGCTCTTTCTTTTCCATATTCAAAGTCCTCCAAACTTAAATTGACAAAATAAAAAAATCATACGCATATATTATACTTCATTTCGACGATTTAAGCAAGAGCCAGAAAGACGATTTATTTTTTCTATGATTTTGCATAATTTTTTCAAAAAATTTCATATTTGCTCATATATTATCAAAAGTCTATGCTTTTACGGTGTCTTTTTGAATGATTTACTATAATTTTTGCCAAAAATGCAGTACTATTTGTGTATAAGTTGACAAAATTTTATTAGTTTATTATATTTTTACAATTTTTGTTTGATTTATGGAAAATTATATGATAAAATATGCAAGGTATTAAGGAAGATATCCATACAAATTTGTTTTATTTCAAATATCTAAGTGATTTTTCTTCTGAAAATACTTGCAAATCAATCTTCAATATAAGGAAGTGGCTTCAATGTCATATGTAAGTGAACAACTTGAAAAAATTAAGGCCAAGAACCCTGCTCAACCTGAATTTATTCAGGCAGTAACTGAGGTTCTTAACTCTCTCGAACCAGTTTTCGAGCAGAATCCTAAGTATCAGGAAAACGCTATTATCGAAAGAATTACAGAGCCTGAAAGACAACTCATGTTTAGAGTTGCTTGGGTTGACGATAACGGTAAGACACAGGTAAACCGTGGCTTCCGTATCCAGTTCAACAGTGCTATTGGTCCTTATAAGGGTGGTCTAAGACTTCACCCATCAGTAAACCTTGGTATCATTAAGTTCCTCGGTTTCGAGCAGATTTTCAAGAACTCCCTCACAGGTCTTCCAATCGGCGGCGGCAAGGGTGGTTCTGACTTCGACCCTAAGGGTAAGAGCGACCGTGAAATCATGGCTTTCTGCCAAAGCTTTATGACTGAGCTTTATAGACACATTGGTGCTGATACTGATGTTCCTGCTGGTGACATTGGTGTTGGTGCTCGTGAAATCGGCTACCTCTTTGGTCAGTATAAGAGAATCCGCAATGTTTATGAAGGTGTTCTCACAGGTAAGGGACTTAACTATGGTGGTTCTCTTGCAAGAACAGAGGCAACAGGCTACGGTCTTCTCTATCTCACAAAAGAAATGCTCAAGCAAAACAACATGGATATTGCTGGTAAGACAGTTTGTATCTCTGGTGCTGGTAATGTTGCTATCTATGCTACACAGAAGGCACAGCAGATGGGTGCTAATGTTGTTACTCTTGCTGATTCAACAGGCTGGGTATACGACAAGGACGGCATTGATGTTGCTGCTGTTAAGGAAATCAAGGAAGTTAAGCGTGCAAGACTTTCTGAGTATACAAAGTATCGTCCAAATGCAGAATATCACGAGGGCAAATTCCTTTGGACAATTCCTTGCGATGTTGCTCTTCCATGTGCAACACAGAACGAGCTTGATGTTGAGGGTGCACAGAACCTTATCAAAAACGGCGTAAAGGCTGTTGCTGAAGGTGCTAATATGCCTACAACACTTGAAGCTACAAAGATGTTCCAAGAGAATGGTGTTCTCTTTGCTCCAGGTAAGGCTGCTAATGCAGGTGGTGTTGCTACTTCTGCACTTGAAATGTCACAAAATAGTCAAAGACTTTCTTGGACATTTGAAGAAGTTGACGCTAAGCTCGAGGGCATTATGGTTAATATCTTTACAAATATCGCTGCTGCTGCTGAAAAGTATGGTCATAAGGGCGATTATGTAATGGGTGCTAACATTGCAGGCTTCGAGAAGGTTGCAGATACTATGATTGCACAGGGTGTATATTAATAGAACAGCAAACCTAATAAACTAAATTACTCCTATCCCTTTCTATAAAACTACAATCCCCGGATATTGTTTGGCATAAGCACCAACAATATTCGGGGCATTTTTTATAATCATACATAATTTAACTAAGTATCATAGGTTTTAATAGCAATATTCTTAATTTCACTTACCCTTTAAGTAGTGAATTTAGCTTATCACTTTTTTACTAAAAATCCCCTTTTTTTCAAATTTATGCATATATAATATAACTGTGAATTTGTTGCAAAGAGCAGTAATTTATTGTATAATATATAAATAAATTTATAAAAAGGTGTGTACAGATATGCTCCTCCGAAGCTGGGACAGGCTTCCCAAAAATATGAAAAATGATGATGTAAGAAAATATTATGATATACTTTCCAAAAAGACGGCAAGTCTGCTTTTTAAGCGTATACTTGATTTTATTCTTGCTTTAATTATGTTGATTGTGCTTTCACCTATTTTTTTGATTGTTGCGATTTGGGTTAAATGCGATTCAAAGGGCAGCGTTTTTTTTCGGCAAGAAAGAGTCACCCGTTATGGAAAGATTTTTCATATCATAAAATTTAGAACAATGGTTCAAAATGCTGAAGCTATTGGTTCACAGGTTACCGTTGACCACGATTCTCGTGTTACTCGTGCAGGGCATTTCTTGCGAAAAACAAGGCTTGATGAATTACCGCAGCTCTTTAACATTCTATCAGGAAGTATGAGCTTTGTTGGCACAAGGCCTGAAGTTATGAAATATGTCAAGTGTTATACGCCTGAAATGATGGCGACCCTCCTACTCCCTGCTGGAGTAACTTCTCTTACGAGCATAAAATTTAAAGATGAAGAAAAGCTTTTGAAAGATGCTGATGATGCAGACAAGGTTTATGTAGAAGATGTTCTCCCCTTAAAGATGAAAATAAATCTTGAATACACAGAAAAATTCAATATTTTTTTCGATTTAAAAGTTATGTTTATGACGGTTATCGCCGTACTCAAGTAATACGACTGGTGGTGTATACCTATAATGAATATCACAAAAAAGGAAATAACAGCCTTGCTCATGAATACCTCTGCTATAAGATTTTCATTACTTTGTCTGCTGTTTTTCGGTTCTGTTTGTGTGATAGATGCTGCCTGCTATTTTTTAGCCACTCCAATATATGTATGGGCAGGAATCGTTTTATACATAAAGCTTATAAAAGAAATGAAATTAAGAAAAATCAAGCACTTACCAATAATAACTCTATTCATTGCCTCAGGACTTATTTCTGTTGCAGTAAACTTTGCATATAACATACATGAAAATCTTTTTATGATTTATTATGTTATTCTCTGCTTCTTTCTGTTTTATGGATTATATGCTGAAAAAACTCACGAGGCTGCAAAAAGAGAAATGACCTTCTTCTTTAAGTTTTTTCTTTCATCAACAACCATACTTATGACCATAAGTATCGTAATACTCCTATTCTCTAAAAAAGGCTTTATGTTTATGGATTATTACATAAGCATAAAGGATAATCGCTTTGTCGGCATATTCACAAATGCCAATCTTTTGGCGTTTTATGCTGTTATCGGTGTTATCTTCTGCCATATACTTTATTTAAGGCACAAGGCTGTTTCTAAATTTACCTTTAGAGTAAGTCTTTACTATGGAATATGTCTTTTTATAAACTTAGTTTCACTCTTTCTCTCTGACTCAAACGGTTCACTTGTATTCATAATAATCTATGTTTGTTTTATAGCATTCTATAAAATTTTCAGAAACAGTGATACCGTAAGAACATTTAATTTTATGTTCAGAATAATTTCATTAATTCTTGCCTGTGTGATATTTGCCTTTTCATTTTTAACCATAAGGTCTTTTGCTCAAGAAGGCTTTGCCACATTACTTGAATCTGAAAGAAAATTTTCAGAAAGCCAAAGTGTAGAAGTAACAAGCACAATTCCAAAATCCGAAAATTCCAAAATTCCAGAAAGCAAATCTTCCCAGTCGGAAAGTGCTTCAAAATCAAGTGAAACCTCAAAAGCTGATAACAATAAATATCTTCCAAGTGACAATACCCATACAGAAAACATTTTCAGAGATAAAAAGACAACAACCTTTACCCATGAAAATAAAAATATCGACAGCGGAAGAATTCCACTCCTTAAACAAGCAATAAAACTTTTTTTACTCTACCCTATCTTTGGAGTTGCTCCAAGAAATATTGTTCTATATGGCGAAAAGTATCTCGGTGGATTAAAATATTCCGATTTCCACAATGGTTTCGTAACTATACTTGTAAGCTTTGGAGTTGTAGGCTTTACTTTCTTTATAATCTTTGCAGTAAAGATTGCAAAAAGTATGCTCATCTGCATTTTCAAAAAACGCAACAAAAATGATACTGAGCGTGAGATGTTGCCTTGTCTGCTTGCATTTTTGGCGGCATATTGTGTTTACTCAATGTTTGAAATTACACTTCTGCTTGATGTATCTTTTAAGGTACTTATCTTCTGGCTTATTCTTGGCTATGCAATGAGCTATCTCAATCATTATGAAATGAGCGATTATCGAGGCAGACTGAATAGTTCAACATTCTTCCCAGGCTTTGTAAGCAAAATCCAATCAGCATATAAAGATAATTCAGATAAGCAAAGCGATACGCAAAAAAATGAAGATAAAGAAAATTCCAATTAGTTACCGAGCGAGCGAACAAAGTTCGCCCCTAAAGTTAGTTAGCAAATTTCTCAAGACACTTAAAAGTTTTGCACAAGCTTTTTCAAAAGCTTGCGGTTTCCAAAGGCAGAGC
>ERZ773130.581-NODE-581-length-43423-cov-4.070743_pt1 | contig 43423 bp, 34 predicted proteins | sample MGYA00511919_ERZ773130 | MGnify/ENA primary metagenome ERZ773130 (study PRJEB29015, sample SAMEA2737851) | human gut metagenome | biome: human gut; feature: human-associated habitat; material: faeces | place: China | collected 2012 ...
CCTATAAAGTAGGTCTCTCTTTTTTTGAGAGTCCACCTTACAGGTTACATTTTATAAAATTTATCTCTTTTTTAAGCAGCTTCAGTAACAACTGCTTGTTGTTTACGCATATTTCTAATTTCACGAGCACTCATTCTAACCTTAGTACCATCTTCTAATCTTACAACTTGTAAGTTAGGCTTTTGTTGCATTTTAGTAGCATTTAGAGCGTGTGATCTTTTATTACCTGTTAAAGGTTTCTTATTAGTAACTTTAATTGCCATAATTTCTCCTCCTTTATTTCTTCGTTCTGCTTATTAACTTTACCATAGATAAGTGATAAAGTCAAATTATTATTAGCAAAAATGCGAAAAATAAGTAGTTTTTCGAACAAAAATATGATATAGTAATAGCCAGGGGGGAGAACTTATGCAATATCAAAATGGGGAAGAATTTTTAAACTACTTAAATAAGAATATGCACCTGGAGGATATCGTTATGCATACAGCAGAAAAAAGTGATACCCCGGTGAAAAAGATAAATAAATATATGCTTAGACTTGAAAGAATTCATAATATGACTAAAAATAATAAACACAAAATGGATATTTTAAAACAATTATATTATGATAAGTATATTATTGATGAATTACCAGAATCATATATAGCTTCACAACAAAAAATAGCAAGAGAGATGGGCTATGGTACTATTGAAATAGCTGAAGATATGAAGTCTAAAATGTTGATAACAATACAAAAAGACCAAAAAAATTCACTTGATAGTTGGATAGAGTACCTTTGTAGTGATGATACTATGTATCCAATGTGGTTTAAAAACTATGCCTTTACTGGTATGTTAAAACTGGGAAAATTTGATAAAGAAAAAAATGAATTTACCAAAAGAACTAAGACGACAGTGGAGCCTTATATAGATTTAAATAGAGAGGTATTAGCTCAAGTATATAATACTATAAGTCATCAAATGGGAAAAAATGAACTAACCAAAATAGAAGAACAAGCTTTAAAAAACGGGGAGAGCTTTAAAAAATTATATTCTTATTATTTAAAAAACGCTTATAATTTAGAAGAAAATAGTGAAGAGACAAGTGGTGTTTGGATTAGATATGATATGGGAAGTGACTATCATCCTTTATGGAAATCACTTCAAGGGAAAAATACCGGTTGGTGTACAGCAGGAGAAGAAGTAGCAAAATCTCAATTAGAAAACGGAGACTTTTACATTTATTATACAAAAGATAAAAATGATGAATATAACAATCCCCGCATTGCTATTAGGATGAATGGTAAAGAAGAAATAGGTGAGGTTAGAGGAATTTCAAAAGATCAGAATTTAGAAGCTAATATGGAGAAAATATTAGAAGAAAAATTAAATAATTTTGAAGATAAAGATAAATATTTGCAAAAAGTTAAAGATATGAATATGCTTACAATACTAGAAAAGAAACAAAAAGAAAATATGGAGTTCACCAATGCAGAACTTAGATTCTTGTATGAAATTGAATATAACATTGAAGGCTTTGGTTGGAAAAAAGATCCAAGAATTGAAGAAATAAAAAATTTACGTAATAATAAAAAAGATATAGCTACTATTTATAACATCGATGAAGAAAAAATTGCTATTAAAGTTGATGATATCAAAGATGAAACACTTGTATTTCATGGTGATTTAATTTGGAATTCAAAGACTGTTCCAACCTGTTTTTCTAATTTACAATTTATATTTGGTAATGCAGATTTTAGAAAACTTACTAGTGCTTTAAATTTAGATTCTTTGAAAGGAATAGCAGGGGATTGCTATTTTAATGATTTATCTAACTCCGAAGGTTTGGATTCTTTAGGAGAAATAAGGGGTAATGCTAATTTTAGTTCCTTAACAGAAACCTTAAATTTAACCTCTTTAGAATATGTAGGTGAAGATCTTGATTTATCTAATTTAAAAGATTCTAAAGGACTAGATTCCTTACTATATGTTGGTGGCTCAGCTTATTTTTCTAATTTAACATCAGCACAAGGTCTAAGTTCTTTAAAATGTATTGAAGGTAATGCTTGGTTTCCAAGCCTTGTTTCTACTGACGGATTAGAATCATTAGAATATATTGGAGATGCCGCTAACTTTGAACACATAACGAATGCAACTGGTCTTTTATCTTTAGAAGAAATTGATGGCGATGTTTGGTTTTATAGATTGTTCAGTGCTAATGGTCTAAACACATTGAAATCTATAGGAGGAAATGCTTACTTTAATAATTTAAATGATGCTAGAGGCTTAGAGTCTTTAGAACATATAGGTGGTCATGCCTTCTTTGATAATTTAAAAACTACTGACGGTTTGAATTCATTAAAAAAAATAAGTGGAAAAGTGATAGCTAATTATGTTGATTTTGAACAGTTGCTTCTAAAAAATAATAGTCATTACCATAAATAATGCAAAATGTGATATAGTAATATCTAGAAAGGGGTAGTTTATTATGTTATATGTAAAAAGTTATTATTCCCTATTATCTAGTCTTTTATCAGTAGATGATATTATTGATTTAAATATCAGAAATGGTAATAATTATGCAGTTATTTGTGATAATACTATGTATGGGACTATGGAGTTTATTAAGAAGTGTAAGCAAAAAGGGATAAAACCAGTAATTGGTCTTGAACTAGTAATAGAAGATAAAGTTATTCTTTGCTATGCTAAAGACTATACTGGTTACTTAAATCTTGTTAAACTATCAACCAAAGCTAATACTAGTAAAGTAGAACTTGCTGATATAAATACTTACAAAGAATCACTTATCTTTGTTATTCCTTATAGTAATAGAGAACTACTTGAACTAATAACTACTCCGTTAGTCTATCTTGGTTATAAAGATGAGCAAGAAAAGAATAAAGCATTAGAAATAACCAAGAGAGTAGTATTTCTTAAAGAGTGTTTATATAAAGAAAAAAAAGATACTAACTACTTAAAATATTTATACCTAATAAGAGATGGTAAAAGTATTTATGACGAAGTTAGTTATGACTTATCGGATAAAGAATTTATAAATGATAGAACTTGTCTAGAAATAGTTAGAGACTGTAATGTTACCTTTCCTAAAGCTTCCTTACTACTACCTATCTATGATTGTCCTAATAACTTGGATGCTGATACTTATCTAAGAGAATTAGCTATTAAAGGACTTACTAGAAGATTAAAAGGTAATGTTTTAAAAGATTATTCTGATAGATTAATATATGAGCTATCTATTATTAAGAAAATGGGATTTTCTAACTATTTCTTAGTGGTTTATGACTTTATTTTATATGCTAAGAAAAATAATATTTTAGTAGGACCGGGTAGAGGAAGTGCTGCTGGTAGCTTAGTAGCTTACTCTCTTGGAATTACTGAAATAGATCCTTTGAAATATGAATTACTCTTTGAGAGATTTTTAAATCCAGAACGTGTTAGTATGCCTGATATTGATACTGATTTACCTGATATATATAGAGAAGATGTAATTAATTATGTAAGGGAAAAATATGGTGATAAGAAAGTAGCTGGAATAGTAACTTTTTCTACCATGTCAGCTAAACAAGTATTAAGAGATGTAGCAAGAGTATTAAAAATACCAAATTATAAAATAGATAGATTAAATTCTTTTATACCACCAATCGGTAAAGAGAGACTAGACTATTACTATCAGCATGATAGATTATTTAAAAGTGAAATAGATAACGATAAAGATTTAAAAGAGACTTATTTAATAGCTAGTAGACTAGAAGGCTTTCCAAGACAAATTGGTACTCATGCAGCTGGTATTGTAATGTGTCAAAAAAATTTAGATGAAGTATTACCCCTTACTAAAAGTGATGATATGTACTTAACTAGTTATTCTATGAATTATCTAGAAGAGCTAGGACTTTTGAAGATGGACTTTCTAGGTATAAAAAACCTTACTTTGATTATGAATATCTTAAAAGATATAGAAGAAAATCTTCATATTAAAATACCATTTTATGATATACCCCTTGACGATAGTAAATGTTATCAGCTTTTTACTAAAGCCTTTACTACGGGAATATTTCAGTTTGAGTCTAGTGGTATGCGAAAATTTTTAAGAGAATTAAAACCTAATAACTTTGAAGATATAGTAGCTGCTATAGCACTATTTAGACCAGGACCTGCTGCTAATATAGATACTTATATAAAAAGAAAAGAAGGTAGAGAAAAAGTTACTTATCTAGATAATAGTCTAGAACCTATCTTAAAGAAAACTTATGGTATAATGATTTATCAAGAACAAGTAATGCAGACAGTTAGTTATTATGCTGACTATTCTTTGGGAGAAGCTGATATCTTAAGAAGGGCAATTAGTAAAAAGAAAAAAGATGTATTAATAGAAGAAGAAGAAAGATTCTTAAGAAAAGCTAAGGCTCTTGGAAAAGATGAAAATATCTCTAAAGAGTTATTTGCTCAGATACTTAAATTTGCTGGTTATGGATTTAATAGAAGTCATGCGGTTGCTTATTCAATGGTAGCTTATAAAATGGCTTACTTAAAAGTACATTATCCTCTATACTTTTATACCAACTTACTAAGTAACGTTATAGGAGTAGAAAGCAAACTAAATGAATATGTAAGAGAGGTTAGAAGTGTTAAAATAAAAATAGTAAAACCAGACATAAACCTTAGTACTTCAATGTTTAGAGTAGTAGATAGTAAGATACTTTTTCCTTTTTCTACTATTAAAGGAATAGGAGTTAGTGTTTGTAAGACAATAATTAAAGCAAGATGTGAAGAGTTTACTGATATATTCATGGCTATTAGATCATTAGTAGTAGCAGGAATAACTAAGAAACAGTTAGAAACCTTGATATTAGCAGATACTTTTAGAAACTTTAATTATAATAAAAAGACATTGATAACTAATCTAGATTCATTATATAACTATGGAGAATTAGTAAAAGATTTAGACCCTAGTTTAGTTTTAATACCAGATATAGAAATAGTAGATGAGTATGATAACTATTTACTACTAGAACAAGAAAAAGAATTGTTTGGTTTCTATATAAGTAATCATCCAGCTACTTCTTATAAAACTAATACAAATGCTATTTCTTTGGAAAACTTAGATAAATACTTTGATAAATTAGTAACTACTATAGTATTAGTAGAAAATATTAAAGAAATAACTACTAAGAAAGGTGATAAAATGGCTTTTGTTAGTTGTAGTGATGAAACGGGAAGTGTTGACTATACTTTCTTTCCAAAGATTTGGAATAATATAAATATTAAGAAAGGTAATTTATATAAGATAGTAGGAAGAGTAGAGAAAAGATATAATCAAATACAAATTATTGTAAATGGGGTAGAAGAGTTAGGTGATAATTAATGAAAGATAAAGTTAAATATACATTAGCAATTATTAGTTTATTTTTAATAGATAGATTATTTAAAATATTAGTAGTTAGTTATTTAAAAACTACTGTTACTTTAATACCAAATATGCTTAGTCTAACTTATGTTAAAAATATAGGAGCAGCCTTTTCATTGATGGAAGGGAAAACCCCTCTTCTAATAATTATTTCCTTAATAGCATTCTTCTTTCTCTATAAAGAGTTAATAACAAGAAAGAATAGGCCAATCATTAATCTTTCTTATATACTAATACTAGGGGGAATTTTAGGAAACTTTTATGATAGATTAGTACTTTCCTATGTAATTGATTATATTAGTGTTATAATATTTAATTATTACTTTCCAATCTTTAACTTTGCTGATATGTTAATTGTAATTGGAGTATTGATACTTATCTATGGATTATGGAAGGATGATAAAGATGAAGTTAGAAATAAAAGATGAACAAGGAAGAATAGATGTTGTTTTAAGTAAAATGTTAGATGAGTCTAGAAGTAAGATTCAAAGAAAAATAAAAGATGGTAAAGTACTAGTTAATAATAAAAAGACTAGTTGTAACTATCAAGTGAGTATAGGAGATATAATTGATATCTTTAAAGAAGAAGTAGATAATAAATTAGAGAAAAAGGAAATACCAATTGATATTGTATTTGAAGATGAAAACTTACTAATCATTAATAAACAAAGTGGTTTAGTTGTTCATCCAGCTCCAGGGCATTTAAATGATACTTTAGTAAATGCTTTATTAGTAGATTATCCTTTAACTGATGATTTATTAAGACCAGGTATTGTTCATCGTTTAGATAAAGATACTAGTGGGTTAATGCTAGTAGCAAAGAATGAAGAGACAAAAGAAGCATTAAGTATGATGCTTAAGAAAAAAGAAGTTAAAAGAACTTATCTTGCTTTAGTAGAAGGAGTTATTAAAGAGAATAGAGGAACAATAGATGCTCCTATTGGAAGAGATCCTAAAGATAGACTTAAGATGAAAGTAGTAAGTGGGGGAAAAGAAGCGGTTACGCACTTTAGTGTTATTAAAAGATATCAAAATAAAACCTTAATAGAATGTGTACTTGATACAGGAAGAACTCATCAAATAAGAGTACATCTAGCTTATATTAATCATCCGGTAGTAAATGATCCAGTCTATGGAAATAGTAAAAAGACAACCAGCTTTGGTCAAATGCTTCATAGTTATAAGATAGAATTAATAGAACCAATAACTAAAGAACATTTAGAGTTTACTAAAGATGTACCTTTAGAGTTTAAAGCTTATTTAGATGAACTTGATAGTGTTGAGAATTAAGAAAAATTCGTGTATAATACTTTGATGAAGAAGGATGTGAAAAGATGGAAAATATATTTGAAATAAATGATACTAATATGATAGCAATGAAACTACTTCATTATTTTATAACTGAAAGAAATTATACCCCCATAATTCTAAATGGAGTAGAAGATGAAATTTGGTTAGAAAACTTAGATGAAGACTGTGAAATAGTAAGAATCGTTTTGCATCATATTCATAATGATGAACAATATAAATTTGATGTTTTTAAGACTAATCGAATTGTAAAGAAGATAAAAGCGAAAACATTTTCTTTCAAGTTAAATACACTAAGTATTTTTCTAAATCTAGGAAGTAGTGTTGATCTTAGTAAAGAACTACCAAAGAATGGAGTAGCTACTTGTGTAACTGATGAAAAAGATGTTAAAAAAGATAAGCTGTTACTAGAGACTTATCCTGACATATATAAAAATATTTCTAGAAATAAAGAAAAAGGAGCAGATTTGTTTATTAAGATAACAGATGAGATTAATGAACATAATCATAAAGATCAAAAGCAGATTGATAAAGTATTTAGACCGAAGAAACCGATTATAACTTATCTTTTAGTTCTTATAAATGTACTATTATTTGTAGTGCCAGCTTTACTTGGACAGACAGATAATATCTTTAGAGAACTAGCTGTCTTTGGACCATATATTAGACAAGGTGAATATTATAGATTAATAACAGGAACCTTTATTCATGCTAATATTGCTCACTTAATATTTAATATGTATGCTTTGTGGATAATTGGTATTCAACTTGAGAGTTTTCTTGGTAAATGGAAATACTTACTCATCTACTTATTTAGTGGTTTAACTGCTTCCTTGATGTCCATAACTTTCCACAATACAACCGTAAGTGTGGGAGCCAGTGGAGCAATCTTTGGTCTACTTGGAGCTATGTTATATTTTGGCTATCATTACCGAGTTTACTTAGGAACTGTTATTAAGAGTCAGATAGTACCGTTGATAGTTTTAAACTTAGCTTTAGGATTTTTAGTACCAGGAATTGATAATGCTGCTCATATTGGCGGATTAATCGGGGGCGTATTAATGATGATGGCAACAGGAGTTGACTATAAAAGTGCTACTTTTGAAAAGGTAAATGGAGTAATAGTTTCTATTCTTTATTTAGCATTCTTAATTTATATGGGAATATTCTATATTCATTAGAAAGGAAAAAATTATGAAAAATGAAAAAATAACAGAAAGAGATAAAGATTTTGCTAAGTGGTATACTGATGTTGTAAAAGCTGCTCATCTTGCTACTTATTCAAGTGTTAAAGGATGTATCATTTTTGAACCTAATGGTTATGCTTTATGGGAAGAAATTCAAAAAAACTTAGATAGAATGTTTAAAGAGACAGGTCATAGAAATGTTTATATGCCTTTATTAATACCTAAGTCTTTATTAGAAAAAGAAGGAGAATTAGTAGAAGGATTTGCTCCTGAAGTAGCTTGGGTTACTAAAGGTGGACAAAAAGAGTTAGAAGAACCATTATGTGTTAGACCTACTAGCGAGACGTTATTTAGTGATTACTATCATGAAGTAGTTAAAAGCTATCGTGATCTTCCTCTTAAATATAATCAGTGGTGTAGTGTTTTTCGTTGGGAAAAGGAGACAAGACCATTTTTAAGAAGCCGTGAGTTTTTATGGCAAGAAGGACATACTGTTCATGAAACCAGTGAAGAAGCTGAAGAAGAGACTAAAAGAATGCTTGGTATTTATGAAAAACTATTTAAAGAATATTTAGCTATTCCGGTTATTACTGGTAAGAAAACTGAAAAAGAAAAATTTGCTGGAGCAGAATATAGTTTGACAGTAGAAGCTTTAATGTATAATGGAGTAGCTCTTCAATCTGGAACAAGTCACTATTTTGGAGATAAATTTGCTAAAGCATATGATATTACTTTTAAAGACCGAAATAATAAAGATAGTTATTGTTATCAAACATCATGGGGTGTTACTACTAGAATGATTGGAGCTTTAATTATGGTTCATAGTGATGACTTTGGTTTAGTATTACCACCAAAAATAGCACCAGTTAAAGTAGCAATTATTAAAATAGGTGATAGTGATAAAGTTAATACTAAAATAGATGAGATAGTAGATGCTTTAAAAGCTAAAGAGATAAGCTATATGGTAGATGATTCAGAAAAAAGTCCAGGCTTTAAGTTTGCAGAAGCGGAAGTTAATGGAATACCAGTTCGCATTGAAGTAGGTGAACGTGATCTAAACGCTAATAAAATAGTTCTAGCAAGAAGAGATACTAGAGAAAAAATCACTTGTGAAGCAGATAGTGATATAGCCTCTACTGTTAGTGATTTATTAGATACTATTCAAAAAGATATGTATCAAAGAGCCTTAGAGCGAAGAGAAAAACTAACCTTTGAAGCTCATAATCTAGATGATGTTAGAAAGATAATGGATACTCAACCTGGTTTTATTAAAGCTATGTGGTGTGGTGATGAAGCATGCGAAGTAAAAATGAAAGAAATCAAAGGAACTAAGTCTCGTTGTATCTTAGAAGATGAAAAGAAAATAGATGATAAATGCGTTGTATGTGGAAAAGACGCTAAACATTTAGTAGTATGGGGTATTCAATATTAGATAGATAAAGTGCAACTAGTTTGTGCTTTTACTTTAATTAAAAATAGATTTATGATATATTAGCTTAGGGAGGTATTATGGGATATATTGTTAAAAATACAACACAGGATAATGATGCAAATAACTTAGAAATAGGTAATAATGTATATATACCAAAGACAAAAGAAAAAGGAATTATTGTCTTAAAGATTGGTAATCTTTATCAAGTTAAAACGGAAGATGGAAAAGTAAGATCATACTTAGCAGATGAATTAGAAGGGTAAATAAATGAATAATAAGATAATACTACCTTATAATCTTGAAAAAAATATGAGTATAGCAGCAAGAAAAGAATATTATAAAGATTTAAAAAGATACTGTATTGATAATCTAGTACCCGATATTAGTAATTATTCTTTTGGACAAAAAGTAGTTACTAACTTATATATGAAAGATTTTTATAATGAAAGATTAGAGTTAGAAGGAGTAGAAAACCTTGATATGAATCAAGCAATATTCCTTTGTAATCATTCAACTGCTCATGATATATTTTCGATGTATAATATAATGGAAAGACTAAAGAGAAAGACAACTGTAATGGTTGCGACTGACTGCTTAAATCCTTTCTCTATTGCTACCTTTAAACTAGCGGACGCTACCTTTCTAGATAGAAATAGTAAAAAGTCAGCTAATAATAGTATTTTACTAGCTTCAGCTAAAGTGTTAAAGGGTAAAAACTTAGTAATATTTGGAGAAGCAACTTGGAACTTACATCCTTTTAAATTAATGCATGATATTAAAAAAGGAGGAGCAATGATTTCAGCTATAACTAGTGTTCCTGTTGTTCCAACTATCTTAGAGTATATAGAAGAACCAAGACTTTGTGATAAAGAACTTGATCTATATAAAAAAATAATAGTTAGATTTGGTAAACCATTATCAATAAATAATAGTGATGACATAATTATTAAAACACTAGAAATTCAAACAGAAATGGAGAAAATCAGAAGAGAAATTTGGCAAGATAATGGAGTTAATAGAACGTCTTTATCTGATATTGATCAAGATATTTATCTAAATCATACTTATCAAAAGAAATATAAAGCCTTTGGCTTCACATATGACTCTTTAAAAGAAGAAAAATTCTTAAGAAGTAATGATGATAGTAAAATAGAAAATGAATATTGTTTAGATGAAAATAATAAACTAGTACCAGGTATTACTCCTAAGAAAAAAATATTAAAACTAAGTAACTAACCCTATGATTAGTTACTTTTTTGATTGTTCACTAAACTATTTTGTGATATACTCTTATTGTTAAGGTAGGTGGTAGAGTTTTGAGCAGTATGTACTTTACGATTAGTGGCTTATTTTGCATAGTGCTATTAATGATACTATTCTTTTCTAAAAGTAGAATAGATAGTAAAGAAACTAAACTGTATGGTTTTATGCTAATTAGTAGTTTCTTTGATATAATTTTAGTATTAGCAGAGCTTATAATAACTTATTATTTTCTAGATGATGTTAATATGTATTTAGTAAAAGGATTAAATAAAATAGACTTTATTCATTATATAATGTGGCCAACATTACTTAGTCTATATACAATTTATGTTACTTATCTAGATGAAGAAAAATATAATAAAGTGAAAAAGATATTCTTAACGTTAGATATAATTGCTATTCTTATCGAATTTATGCTACCAATTAATATAATTTCTACTAAAGAAGTGATGGGAGTTACAGGTATTGGACCAACTTTTGTTTTTCTAATATCCTCTTTCTATGTAATAGTAAATATAATTATTTTAATAAAGAATTATAAGAAAATTAAGAATAAAAAAAATCTTCCATTTCTTTTCTTTCTTATCTTTATAATAATAGCTATGCTACTTAGAGTTTATAATCCAACATTAATAGTAATACCAGCTATAATTGTTTATATTAATATGATAATGTATTTTACAATTGAAAACCCTGATGTTAAACTAATAGAAGAGATTAAAATAGCTAAAGAGTCAGCTATTAAAGCTAGTAATGCTAAGACAGAATTCTTATCAAATATGTCTCATGAGATAAGAACTCCACTTAATGCTATAGTGGGATTTTCAGAAGCTTTACAAAGTGATGAGAGAATACCAGTAGAGGCTAAGGAAGATATTAAAGATATAGTAATGGCTAGTGATAGTTTATTAGAAATAGTAAATGGTATATTAGATATTTCTAAGATAGAAGCTGATAAATTAGAAATTATTAATACAACATATTCACCGAAGAAAGTATTTGATGAATTAGTAGTATTAACTAGAGGAAGACTTGGATTTGAGAAACAAATAGAATTTAAAACAAGTTTTAGTAGTGATATACCAGCTACTTTGTATGGGGATTATGCAAGAGTAAAACAAATAGTTTTAAATTTATTAACTAATGCTGTTAAGTATACTAATGAAGGCTATATTAACTTTACAGTAGAATGTGTTAATATAAATAAAGATTTATGTAGATTAATTATTTCTGTTGAAGATAGTGGTATAGGGATTAAAAAAGATAAAATTGATAAATTATTTACTAAATTTGAACGTCTTGATGAAGAAAAAAATATCACTATTGAAGGTACTGGTCTTGGACTTGCTATTACTAAAAAACTAGTTGAATTAATGCATGGGAAAATGGTAGTTCAAAGTATCTATGGTAAAGGAAGTAAGTTTACTGTATCACTTGATCAAAAGATAGTTGCTACTAAAGAAAAAGAAGAAATTAAAGAAAAAACAGTAGTAAAAGGTAACTATAAAGGAAAAAGAGTTTTAGTAGTAGATGATAATAAACTTAATCTTAAAGTGGCAGAAAGACTATTAAGAGAGTATAATTTATTTGTAGATGAAGTAGCAAGTGGATTTGATGCTATAGATAGAATTAATATGGGAGTACCTTATAATCTAATTCTGATGGATGATATGATGCCTAAGATGAGTGGGTGTGAAACTTTAAAAGAATTAAAGAAGAATAAAGACTTTCATACTAAGACAGTGGCACTAACTGCTAATGCTATTTCTGGAATGAGAGAAAAATACTTAAGTGTTGGTTTTGATGATTATTTAGCTAAACCAATAAAAAAAGAAGAGTTAGAAGTTATTTTAGATAAATATTTAAGGGAGGATAAGAAATGAGAGATGTAACACTACTAACTAGTAATGGAGTAAACGTAGCTAAAAGCTTAGAATTATTTGGAGATATGACAACTTATGATAGTACCCTAAGTGACTTTTTAGCAGATATTAATGAGAAAGAAAATAAAATTAAAGCTTATAAAGAAAGTGGTGATATGGCTAACTATTCTATCTATGTTCACGGTCTAAAGAGTGATGCTAAATACTTTGGTTTTGATGCACTTGCAAATTATGCTTATCAACATGAAATGGCTAGTAAAGAAAATAATCTTTACTTTGTAACAGAACACTTTGAGGAATTAATACTAGAACTAGATAGAATTGTACACTTAGTAAAACAATATTTAGGATTAGAAAGTGCTGGAGTACAAACTACTATTGTAACCCCTAAAAAAGATAGAGCTTTAATAGTAGTAGATGATTCAGCTGTTATTAAAAACTTTGTTTTAAAAATATTTGATCAACAGTTTGAAGTTTTAATGGCAGGAGATGGAGAAGAAGCTTTAAAGATGATAAATAATACAAATGGACAAAAAATAGTTGGAATGTTACTTGATCTTAATATGCCAAACGTTGATGGTTTCCAAGTATTAGAATATTTTAAAGACAACAATTTATTTGATTCTATTCCTGTATCAATAATTACTGGAGTAGGAGATAACAACTTAGTAGCTAAAGCTTTTGAGTATCCAATAGTTGATATTATTAGAAAACCATTCAATGAAAGAGACATAAAAGCAGTAGTAGAAAAGACTATTCAGTATGCTCACTAAAAAAATAAAAAAAATAGTTTGACAAAGTTCGACAAAATATGATACTATTGATTTGAGGAGTTATTACAACGATTGAGTATAAACTTGTGCTTATCTTAAAACGATGTGATATCCATAAATTTTATATCAAGTTGTAAGCTCCTCGCACTTACTTAATAGTAGGTGTAAAGAGGGAAAAATAGTACTCCGATCAATTTTTTCCCTCTTTATGCCTACTAATTTTAATATGTTTGAGTGAAGGACACGATAAAGTATTAAACTTAGCTAGAGACTTCATGGTTGGTGTAAATGAAGAAGAAATACTTTGTTACTACCTTTATAAGTAGAATTATGAAAAGTAATTCCGGGTTGACCGTTATTCTAAATTAAGTAAAACAGTGGATGGTACCGTGTTTTTTACACTCCTATGATTAATTCATAGGAGTTTTTTGTTTAGGGGGTAAAAATATGCTGGAAGAGAAATTAAGAGAATACTTTAAAAAAAATAAACAGACTATTGGAGTGAATGAATTAACCAAAATATTAAAATTAACGGAAGAAGAAAAGAAGATTCTTTCTAAAACATTATATGAACTAGAAAAAAAAGGAAAGTTAATTCTTACCGAGGATAATAAATATTTACCAGTAGCAGAAGATTTCTATTTAAAACATGGAGTAGTAAAACAATCTAATAAAGGAAGACTCTATGTAGATTTAGGAAATGGTATAAGAATACATCTTTCTGATAAATTTATAGAAAAAGTAAAAACTGGGGATACTGTTTTTGTTCAAAAAAGAAAGATGGAAAATTCTAAACATAATAAGTATCATGAAGGAAATATTGTAAGAGTTGTTAAACAAGTAAATGAAGAAGAACATAATGGTATATCCTTGATAAAAGGAACCTTAGAAAGAGATTATGATAGCAACAAACTGTTCTTAAGAAAAGATAATCATAAATACTTTGTAACTACTGGGAAGACAGCTAGTGCTTATCCATTTGATGTTGTCACTATCTTGATAAACAGTGTTACTAAAGAAATAGAAGTTAAAGATATAATTAAGAGAAAGCATGATAAACATGTTTTTGAATGTATCGAAAAAAATGGTGTTAAGAAATGGTCTCCTGTTGGTACTGAATATTTTGAAATAGAAGAAAAACCAAAAGAAAGTGATCAAATAGGACAAAGAGTATTAGCAAGTTTAACTAAAGTTGATGATAAATATACAATAAATATAGAAAAAGAGATTAATGCTAAAACAAAAATAGAAAAAGTAATAGTTTCATCTTTGTTAGAACATGGATTTAATACTTCGTTTTCAACAAGAGCTCTTAATGAAGCAGAAAAAGTAGCAATAAGTAAAGATAACTTTCCAAGAAGAGATTTACGGAATCTAGAAACATTTACTATTGATTCATATCATGCTAAAGATTTAGATGATGCTATTTCTCTAACAAGGGAAAAAGATAATTTCATATTGTATGTCTCTATTGCTGATGTATCATTCTATGTTAGACCAGGAATGCAGTTATTTGAAGAAGCTCTTACCAAAACTACTTCTATTTATCCAGCAAATACGGTATCACCAATGTTACCAACCATCTTATCAAATAATGCTTGTTCCTTAAATCCTAATGAAGACAAATATGCTTTAACTTTAAAAGTAATTTTAGATAGTATGGGTAATACTAAAGACTTTGAAATATTTCCAAGTATTATTAGAAGTAATTTAAAAATGAGTTATGAGAAGGTAGATAACTTATTATTAGGAAAAGATAAACCCCTTGAATATTTACCACATTATAAAACATTGATAAATATGTATCATTTAGCTAATCTTTTACAAAACAAAAGATTAGAAAAAGGAATGTTAGGATTAGAAGGAATAGATATTAACTTTGATATAGATGATTTAGGTAATCCATTATCTATAAATGAACGATTCAAAGGACCTGCTTCTATGATGATTGAAAATTTCATGTTATTAGCAAATCAAACCGTAGCTGACTTTGCCTATTATCTAGGTATACCATTTGTTTATAGAAATCACGAAGGACCAGATTTTTCCAAAAGAAAGAATTTAGAACGAGATCTTAATAAAGTTGATAAAAGAATAAAGCATATTCCTAACTTAGAAGATCCTGTTAAGATGCAACAATTTTTCTTAACAGTTACTAAAGGTAAAAGTGAAGAAGAAATTAAAATGCTTTCAGAAATATTTATTAAGAATTTTCAAAGAGCTTACTATAGTGATCAAAATATAGGCCATTATGGACTAGTAATGCCAAGATATGCTACTTTTACTTCACCAATTAGAAGAGGTAGTGACTTATTAAATCATCTTTTCCTAAACGAGGCTTTAAGGTATAATGGAAATGATCAAAGTTTAACTGGAATTAAAAAGAACTTATCTGCAATAACAGAACAGCTATCAATGAAGCAAGAAGAAGCAGAACAAGTAGAAAATGAGGTTAATTTCTATTTACTAAAGAAGTATAGTAAAGAGTTTAGTGGAGTAGTACTTCCTGCTAACTTAAACTTCTTAAGAGAAGATATGGCTTATTTGAAAACAGATAATTTAATACCAGGTATTATTAATAGAAGTAGTAGATATCAAATTAATACAACTAATGGAACACTATATGATAAGAAAATAGATAAACTTTATCATATTGGTGATAGAGTAGCTGTTGAAATTAAAGATAAGAAAACAGTAAGAGATCAAATAGTATTTGATTTAGTAGAAAAAGAAAAAATATTAGTTAAAAGATAGGAGAAAGATAAAATGAAAAATATAAAAGAAGATAAAATATTAATGCCACTTAATCATAGTTGTGCTCATTTATTAGCAGAAGCTGTAAAGAGTTTATATCCAAAGGCTAAGTTTTGGGTAGGACCAGTTATTGAAGAAGGATTTTATTATGATATAGATTTAGGAGATAAGACTTTAACTGATGAAGATCTACCTAGAATAGAAAAAGAAATGAAAAAAATTGCTAAAGGTAATAAAAGAATAGTACGTCATGAACTATCTAAGGAAGAAGCTTTAGAAATGTTTAAAGATGATCCTTATAAGATAGACCTTATTAATGAGTTTCCTACTGATGAAGTTATTACTTGCTATACTCAAGGAGAATTTACTGATCTTTGTCGTGGACCACATGTTGCCTCTACTAAAGAATTAAGACATTTTAAATTATTAAAGTGTAGTGGAGCCTACTATAAGGGTGACTCTAAGAATAAAATGCTACAAAGAATCTATGGCGTATGTTACCAGAATGAAGAAGATTTAGAGTCTCACTTAAAGGAACTAGAAGAAGCTAAAGAGCGAGATCACAGAAAACTAGGTAAAGACTTAGGAATATTTATGTTATCAGACTTAGTAGGTAGAGGACTACCTCTATGGTTACCTAATGGTTATACTTTATGGAGAACAATTCAAAACTATATAACTGAAAAAGAAGTAGAACATGGTTATAAACATGTCCATACTCCAGACCTTGGTAGTGTAGAGCTATATAAGACATCTGGACACTGGGATCATTATAAAGATGATATGTTCCCACAAATGGAGTTAGATGAAGAAGCATATGTTCTTCGTCCGATGAACTGTCCTCATCATATGGTTATCTATGGTAATAGACTTCATTCATATCGTGATTTACCAATAAGAATAGCAGAAATAGCTAATGACTTTAGATATGAAGCGGCAGGAGCAGTAAAAGGTATTGAAAGAGCAAGATCATTTACTCAAAATGATTCACATATATTCTGTACACCAGAACAAATAGAAGAAGAATTTAAAGGTGTATTAGATTTAATTATTGAAGTATATAAAGATTTCAATATAGATATAACTAAACATAAGTTTAGATTATCTTTAAGAGATAAAAATGATAAAGAAAAATACTTTGATGATGATGAGATGTGGAATAGAGCAGAAGATGCTTTAAGAAAAGTACTAACAGATTTAAAAGTAGACTTTATAGAAGCAGAAGGAGAAGCAGCTTTCTATGGACCAAAACTTGATATTTTAATTAAACCAGCTGTTGGTAATGAAGTAGCAATTCCAACTATTCAGTTAGATTTCTTACTACCAAGAAGATTTAATTTAACTTATATAAATGAACAAGGAGAAAAAGTAACTCCAGTTGTTATCCATAGAGCTATATTAGGTTCTCTTGATAGATTTATAGCCTTCTTATTAGAAGAAACTAAAGGTAATTTACCACTATGGTTAGCACCAGTTGGGGTAGAAGTTATTCCAGTATCTAGTGAACATCATTTAGAATATGCTAAGAATGTTTATCAAGAACTTCTTAAGAATGGTATAAGAGTAGAATTAGATGACCGTAATGAAAAATTAGGATATCGACTAAGAGAAGCTCAAACTAGAAAGATTAATTATACTCTAATATTAGGAGATAATGAAAAATTAGATAGAACAGTAAGTTATAGATTACATGGTGAAAAGGAAACTACTACTGTTAGTTTGGATGAGTTTATCAAACTATTAAATGATGAAATAGCAAATAAAAGATAAAAAGAAAACTACTAGGATTTGACTCTTAGTAGTTTTTTACTTAATTACTAGTACCGTGATATAACTCTTCTTTTAAAGTATCCAAGTTTTGATTCATTAAAGTGACATAATCACTTTTGTTTTTTCTAGCCTCTTCTGTTAATAAATTCATGTGTTTAAATGATACAAAGGAAATAGTGTTAGGATATTTATTAATAATATTTTGTACGTTAGCAGTTGTCTTATCTTCTTCATAGTTAAATATCTTAGTAATCTTACCTTGTTTGATTAAAGTATCAATTTCACTTAAGTCCTTACTAGATGTATCATCATTTACTAAATATACTTTAACCCCATATTTTTCTAGAAACTTATAAGCAGAATTAGAAGTAACAATTGTCTTATAAGGAGCATTTTCAACTGCTAGTCTAATATTAGCATCTAACTCAGAAACTGTTATTTTTAAGTTTTCATAATTCTTATCAATTTCTTTTCTCAAATAATTATTTTCTACATATTCTTTTAAACTAATTCTTACATTTTGACACATCATTAACATAAATGAGGGATCATTCCATAACTCTTCCGTATCATTATTATCTTCTAAGACATAAGAACTATCAATTATTTTTAAATTACTATTATAATCAAGTAGTTTAACAGCTAAGTTTCTTTCTCTCTCTATTAGACCAGTATAGATAAGTAAATCTTGACTAGCTAAATCTTCTTTTCTTTTATTAGTTATTTTATAGGTCTTAGTATTAACTCCATCTGGATAGACCGATGAGATAGTAGCATGTTTTCCATATAAGCTTGATATTATATATTCATTGGGATAGTTTGTAGTGATAATTGATATATCTTCCATATTATCCCTTCTACATGCACAAGTGGTTAGGACTAATCCTAAGCATATTATTATTTGTAAAAATAAACGTCTATTTTTTTTCATTAATTACTCCTTCTTTCTTCTTTATTACTGGATCATATCCAAAGCTAGCTCCAGGGTGACATCTAAAGATTCTTTTTATTCCTAGATATAGTCCTTTAACTGTTCCATACTCATTAAGAGCATCTATCATATAATTAGAACAAGTTGGATAAAAGTGACAGCTAGCATGATAATATCCAGGCGTTTTTTGATATAATTTTATTAAAGCGATAATCATCCTTTTCATAGAATCCTCACAATCTTATTGTACTATAGATTTTTCTATTTTACAAACGAAAATGGTTGAATAACTAGCAAATATTTGTTATCATTTAATTAAAGATAAGGAAGAGGTGATTAACTGTGTATATGTCAACTGATGCGTCAAGTTTACAACTAGTTAACAGGAATGGCAATTTATACAGATTAATCACTTCTTTTTATCATGCATTAATAACAGGATAGGATTAGTTTTATCTTGTTTTTTAGTGTAAATAAAATAGAAGGAGTGAAAGAAAATGAACAACAAAAAGCAACTACTATTATCAATCGGACTTGTCTTAACACTAGTTCTAATGATAGTAGGAATCAGTTATGCAGCTTTTAAGTTTGTAGGACTAGGTACTAAGCCTAATACTATTACAACAGGAGCTATAACAATGGAGTACACTGAAAGTACTAATACTATCAGTATGACAGGAGCCTTACCAACTACTGATGCTACTGGAAAAGTTAGATTAACAGCTGGAGAATACTTTGATTTTACTATTAAAAGTAATATTCAAGGAAATGCTAATATCAACTGGGAAATAGCAGCAGAGGATATAACAGTATCAGCTAAAAAGATGAATGGTAAAAATATCAAACTTTATTTAACAAAGTTAGATAGTACTGGAGCAGAAACACAAGTAATGTCTCCTAAAGTGTTTACTACAAAGACAAGTGAAAACACAAAGACAGGAAGACCAGCTGGAATGATGAGTCTTGCAACAGGAACAATGAGTGCAAGTGAGACAACAAAATATCGTCTTAGAATGTATGTAGATGAAAGCTATAATCCTCAAGGAGATGGAGGAGGTTTATCATTTACTGTAAAAATAAATGTCTATGGAAAAGTGAAAGAAGCTCCAGTTGGTAGTAAGTTGAAAGCATATGCAACAGAGGCTGATCTTGAAAATGATGGCCCACCAGAGACGGATTTTCATACTGATGATTACAGATCGAAAATAACAAGCGTTATTACAAAAAAAGATAATATAGTACCAGAGAGCGCAACGAAAAGTTGGGATATGTCAGAAGCAGGAGATGGTTCAGTAATGGCATATGTAGAAGATGACGGAAATGGTAATAGTACCTATAAATTAACAATAGGAGGAAAAGATGGAATTATTGCTAATGAGAGTATGCTTGCTTATTTTTATGAATTTAGTAATATGACATCATTAGATTTATCGGCCTTAGATACAGCGGAAGTAACAAATATGGCTTATATGTTTTATGAATGTAGCAGTTTAACAAAATTAGATTTAACTAATTTTGATACATCAAAAGTAACAGATATGAGCAGCATGTTTTTCTCATGCAGCAGTTTAAACACTCTAGATGTAAGTAGTTTTGATACATCACAGGTAACTGATATGAGTTATATGTTTTATCTTTATCACTGTATTAACTTAACAAGTCTGGATGTAAGTAACTTTGATACCTCAAATGTAACAAATATGAATGGTATGTTTATGTCTTGTAATGGTTTGACAAGTCTAGATGTAAGTAATTTTGATACATCAAAAGTAACAGATATGGGTTTTATGTTTGCTAGATGCAAAGAGTTAACAAACTTAGATGTAAGTAACTTTGATACAGCAAATGTAACAAACATGGAGAAAATGTTTAATGAATGTAGCATAACAAACTTAGATTTAAGAAACTTTGATACATCAAAAGTAACAAGTATGTGGTATATGTTTTTGGATTGTAGCAAGTTGACACAAATAACTGTTTCCAATAAATGGGTAATTGGTTCATCTACTAATGTAACCTATATGTTTGATGGTTGTGGAACAGACCATGTAACTACTATCTAGTTAAAATAATAGATATTAACATAAAGAGGGCACCTATAAAGAAGAATAGACGTGTCTTCTTTTTATTTTGGTAAGAGATAGATTCTTTTAATAATTCAAATAGGGCAATATGAATCATTAGACCAGCTATAAAAGATAGTAAGATACTCATTAGAAAATTGTTCATGTATTTAGCTAGAAATAAATAAGCAATTAACGATCCGATTGGTTCTGAAAATCCTGATATAAAAGTATATAAAAAAGCTTTTTTCTTGTTCTTAGTACTAAAATAAATAGGTATAGCAATACTAATTCCTTCGGGAATATTATGAAAACTAATGGCAAGAGCAAGAGAAAGACCTAACTTTTGATTAGTAGATGCTGATAAAAAAGTAGCAATACCTTCTGGAATATTATGAAGAATAATAGCAAGCATAGATACTATTCCTAGATGAAATAGCTTGTTGTTATTATTTGGTAAGAATTTATCTATTAAGATAGAAAATATTATTCCAATAACTAAAAAAATTAATAATAATAAAAGAGCGGGAAAACCTTTAAAAATAGAGGCTAGTAAATTATAACTTTCTGGTATTAAATCAATAATAGATACGGTTAACATAACTCCACTAGCAAAGGCTAGTGACTTAAGAATTATACTACTTTCATCTTTTAAATTAAAAAGAAGGGGTAAGAAACCTAAAAGAGTGGAAAGACCTGCTAGAGTTGATAAAGTAAAAGCAAAAGCTATATTAGACATGTAATCACCACTATTTTTTATGCTTAAAGACAATTATTTATTCCTTGCTAAATATTAGAAAAAGTTGTAAAATAATACTGTTTTTTGAGGGGTGTAACAATGGAATATGAAAATATGAAAAAAAACTTAGATATTATCTTGGATAATATAGTTATATTAGCAGAACAATTTGGCTTTAAGGAAGAAATAGATAAGTTTACTTTAATGGAACTTCTTATTAGTGATGGCTATTTGACAAAAGATAGGAAATTTGTAGTTAATGAAGATATACTATATAGAGATTTGTATGATGATATTATATTTGAACTTGGAGTAGTTCCTTTTACTGGTGAAGGTTGCTGTAGACATACTACTTCACTTGCTAAACTAATACTTGATAGGTTTAATATTGAAAATGAAGTGTCTGCTGCTCTTATTACTGATGAAGAAATAAATTCTAAAGAACTAATTGCAGTAAGTGATATGGTCTTACAACCTTTAGACTGCAACCATGCTGTTAATATAGTAAAGATTAATGATAGATATATGGCTTTTGATGTAGATGTTAATAAACCAATATATTTATATAGTATTGAGGAAAACAAATTGACTGGATTTTTTCAAAAGAAAAGTTTAAATAGTAGCTATCTTATATATAATTATTCACCCTTCTTTGAAGGTAAAAGGAATTTTAATAGTATTACACCACTTAGTATTTTAGAACAAGAAGATATTGTAAGAAATCGTAGTAATCTATTACTAGCGGCTAGAGCTAATATAGATTTGTTAGAAAAATTTTATACTAATAATAGACCATATATGGAAGAGATAGATAATAGTTATAAAAAAATACTAGTTAAAGAGAGAGGACTATAATTATGCTTATAAAAGACTTATTAACTCCTTATGAATATGAAAAACATATTAATAATTATTTTGACGATGAAGAATATAAAAGTATGTTAAAAAACTTAAATGGGATTTTTGATAATGCAATTAATTTATCTGCTGATTTTAATTTTGATAAGGAAATAGAAAAATTATCACTTGTCCACTTTCTTATGAGTGTGGGTTATTTTTCTATAAGTGGTAGGTATCCATATAATAATTCTATAAAAGAAATTTGGAAGGGAATGGATTTTTATGAGAAGACAAATATTTATCCCTTTGTTCCTATTTTGGGAGATGGTGGTTGTTGTAGGCATACGGCTTCTTTATTAAAGGCTTGTTTAACTAATTTCGGTATTAAAAGTGATATAGTAAGCGTGGATGTTAGAAAAAACGATCCTGAGCTTACTAGAATAAGACATTTTCTTAGTGAATATCATCATAAAGAGTTAAGTTGTGATCATGTTATAAATTATGTTTCTATTGATAATAGTGATTTATTTGTTGAAGGTGGTAATTCTGGTGAAAGTCTTTTCTTCTATTATGGTGATAAAGGATTAGCTTTTTACTTTTTAGAAGATAATCAATCAAGTGAACATTTACTACTTTATAATTATTCTTTCTGTTATGATGAAAAGAAAAACTATGATAAAATAAAACCACTATCAATTGATAAGCAAATAAAACTATTAGAAGATTATGCAGGGACAATTAATACCATTGAAAATAATATAGATATGGTTATAGAGTCATATAAGGAAAATATGCCATATATGGTTGATATCAAAGATACTTATCAAAAAGTTTATACTAAAGAAAGGAAATTTAGAGAATGGTTGGAGAAATAAAAGTTAATTATAATTTAGAATGTGAAAAGGTTCTTAATAGTCTTGATTTAAATAATAAGAAGACATTATTATTACATGCTTGTTGTGCTCCATGTTCATCTGCTGTTTTAGAAAGAATAAGTAAGTACTTTAAAATTACCATTTTATTTTATAATCCAAATATAACTGATTACTCCGAATATCTTAAAAGAAAAGAGGAATTAAAAAGATTAATTAAAGAAGTAGGTTATGACATAGAAGTAATGGATTGTGATTATGATAAAGAAAAATTTATTTCTATGGCTTTAGGATTAGAAGATAAAAAAGAAGGGGATATTCGTTGTTATAAGTGTTATAAATTAAGACTTGAAAAGACAGCTTTAGTGGCAAAAGAAAATAACTTTGATTATTTTACTACTACCTTATCAATTAGTCCTTATAAGAATAGTAAATGGTTAAATGAAATAGGAAAAGAGTTAAGTGCTAAATATAAAGTTGATTACTTGTATGCTGATTTTAAAAAGAAAAATGGCTATAAAAGAAGTATAGAACTATCTAATATATACCATTTATATAGACAAGATTATTGTGGCTGTATTTATTCCAAAGTCGAAAGAGAATCTATTAAAGCCCCTCAAGATCAAAAGGTGGGATAAAAGATTCATCACTAGTATCGCCTTCTTGGATATAGGCATTTTTTACGCCTAAGTCTAGGGCATAATTAATAATATCATCATACTCTTCCTCGCTTACTTTACTATTTAGAAAGGGAAAACTAGTATTAGTAGTAACTGGGGTATATTGATTCATGATACTAAGATAAATATTATCTTGGTATTTTTTGTATAGATAATTAATTATCTTTTTAGTATCATTTCCTTTAGTAGGTAGGACTAAACATCTTACAATGATACCTTTTGTCATTAAACCATTATTCGAAAACTTGTTTTTTGATACTTGTTTATACATCTCGTCAAGAGCGGTTGAAGCTACTTCAAAATAGTTTTTAACTTTCGATAAATCTTCTCCTAACTTATTATCAAAATATTTAAAATCAGTTAGATAAATATCTACATAGCCATCTAATAATTTAATAGTATCAACGCTTTCATAACCACTAGTATTATAGACAATAGGAATATTAAGACCATTTCTTCTTGCTAATTTAATAGCTTCAATAATACTTGGTACAAAGTGAGTAGGCGTTACTAGATTGATATTGTTAGCTTTTTTTGATTGTAAGTCTAGCATTAATTCACTTAATCTTTTAATAGAAATATTAATACCAAAGTTATTAGCAGATATTTCTTTATTTTGACAGTAACAACACTTTAAATTACAACCACTAAAGAAGATAGTACCACTACCATTACTACCAGAAATAGATGGTTCTTCAAAATAGTGGAGGGCACTTCTTGCTACTTTAATACTACTAGTATTGTTACAAACACCAGTAGTTAAATTTCTATTGATATGACATTTCCTTGGACATAAATTGCAAGCATTATATAATTCATTCATTTTTCTTCACCGATAATTACTATACTATTAAAGTAAAATCATGTAAAGATAAGAATTAATATAAAAATAAGCGATTATGTGATATTATATTGGCTAGAGGAGAAAGAAATATGATTATAAAAAACAAACTTGAAAGTTTGGAAACTATTAATAGACTCGAGTTAAATAGATTTCCAGAACAAATATTTACGGCAAATGAAGAAACTAAAGTTAAACAATTTATTGAAAATAATCCGGCTGAGTTTTATGCTATCAGAGATAAATCTAAAGCTGGAGGAATTTTTAAACTAAAAGTAGCAGCTGATAAGGTATTGGAAGAAATAGATGAATATAGTTTATTTTCCATAAATATTAGTTCAATAAACTATGTTAATAATCAATTATTAGTAGGTGAAGTGGAGTTTCTTTCAGATGGTGAAGTCTATGCAACCTTATCATTAGACCCTGCTGCTTCTGTAAGAGATGCTTTAAAAAAACCGGATTTTAATTTAAAGACGACTATCTTTGATAAAAAATTAAATAATATTCCTGGCTTTGATTACATATACAAGTATATTCATGATAATAATTTGAACGATGTCATTGTTGAATTTGCTTTATTTAATAAAGAGGTAGGAATCAAAAAAGATAAAGTAATAGTTTATGAGTTAAGAACTGATTATTAGTGACTAATAATAGTAAGATTGTGTAAAGAAACTGTTTAAAAAAGTAAAGCAATAGTATATAATACTTATATAGAAAGAAGTGATTAGTTATGAAATATTATTGCATCGGAATAAAAGGGACAGGAATGGCAACTCTTGCTTCAATGCTTTATGATATGGGAAATACTGTATCAGGCTATGATGATGCTAAAGATTATAAGTTTACTGAAAAAGGTTTAAAAGAGCGAGGTATAGAAATATTTTATGATTCTACTCATCCATTAGATAAAGATACAATTGTAACTGCTTCTAAAGCTTTTAGCAATGATCATAGAGAGATTAAAAGAATCAAAGAGTTAGGGCTTACTTTTAAACCTTATAATGAAGTAGTAGGAGAAATAACAGCTAAGTTTGATACCATTTCTGTTTGTGGAACTCATGGTAAGACAACTACTACATCACTACTTAAACATTTATTTGAATCTACTATTGGCTGTAATTATTTTATTGGTGATGGACAAGGTCATATTGATTTAAAAAATAAACTATTAGTTATTGAGTCAGATGAGTTTAATAGACACTTTTTAGCTTATCATCCTAAAACAGCAGTTATTACTTGTGTGGAGTTAGAACATACGGAAATATATAAGGATTTAGCTGATACTATTGAAACATTTGAAAAGTTTGCTAATAAAGCAGAACTAGTAGTAGCTAATGGTGATGATAAGAATATAAGACAAATAAAGTTTAATAATAAAGTTATCTTCTATGGTGAGAATAGTGATAATGATTATATTATTAAAAATATTAAACTTGAAAGTGATGGTTCTCATTTTGATTTATATGAAAAAGATAAACTACTTTCTAATTTCTTTGTGCCTTTATATGGACATCATATGGTAATGAATACTGTTGCTAGTATTATAGTTGCCCTACAAAATAATTTAACTGTAGAAGAGATAAAAAAATTATTAGAAAACTTTAAGAATGCTGCTAGACGTTTTGCTATTGAAGAGGTAAACGGTACTATTATAGTAGATGATTATGCTCATCATCCGACTGAGGTTAAAGTAACATTACAAGCAATTAGACAAAAATATCCTGATAAGAGGTTAACTGTTATCTTTAGACCTAATACTTATTCAAGAACATCGGCATTTAAAAATGAGTTTGCCAGTGCTTTAAGTGAAGCTGATAAAGTTTATTTAACCCCAATTAAGTGTGATAGAGAAAGAAAAGAAGATTATCCACCAATATCATCAGAAGATATAATTAAGTTAATTCCAAATAGTGAGTTAGTTGATGAAGAGTCTATTTCTAAAGTATTAAAAGATAAAGATGGAGTAGTGGCTTTTATGGGGTGTGCTACTGTAGCTCACTTGATTGATAACTTTAAAAAACTATTATAAAATTCGTGTTCTACGGATTTTTTCTTTACCTTTAAAAAATATTAAAAAATGTATTGACGAATATATGTTCTATAGAATATAATTAAAACATATCAGTCAAAAGAAAGGAAATGACCAATGAAGTTTAGTGATAATTTATATTATATAGTACCTAATAATTTAAAAGAAGTGATGCTTAAGAAGTTGTCTTTAGAAGATAAAATTTATGATATTCACTTTGATACTATGGAAAACTTTATAGAAAAGTATATCTGTAAGATTGATAAGAAAGCAGTAGAGTTTCTATTAGAAAAAGGAGATAGTCTAGATATAATTAATTCATATCTTAAAGTATTACCTAGTATTGATGTTAATAAAGAATATGACTCTTTAAAGTTAAACTTTTTAAAAGAGAGAAAGAAGTTATTAATTAGTAATGACTTACTAATAGATATTAATGATTTAACTTATCTAAAAGATAAAGAAGTAATAGTAATGGGTTATCCTTTTATCGATAAATATCTTGAAGAAGTACTAACTAAGATTAATGCTACTATAATGATAGGAATAGATAAGTGTCCTATTAAAGAAATATATGAGTATAAGAGTAAGAAAGAAGAAATAGTAGCTCTTGCTAGAAGAATAAGAAGTTTGAATGAGAACGGTATTTCTTACTCAAAAATATTTATAGCTGGAAAAGATGATGATAGTAAGTTCTTAATAAATGATATATTTAAAGACTTTGATATTCCTTATAATAATGATGGGGTAAGTTTTTTAGCAACTATTATAGGTAGAAAATATTTAGAAACCAAGGACTTAAGTCTTATTAAAGATAATGATTTATTAAAAAAGATAATAAAAGTCCTAGAAGAAATGTTAGTATTTAAAGATAGTAAATACTATGACTTATTATTAGAAGATAAATTAAGTAAGATAAAGATGCCTAATAAGAAAGAGATAGATGCTGTGACATTTCTAGAAGATGTTTTTGAAGTACCTTATTTACTTAGTGATGATGATTATTTATTTGTTATTTCTTTAGTGCAAAATAAATATCCAAAGATATATAAGGATGATGATTACTTATCAGATAAACAAAAGAATAGTCTTAAATTAATAAATAGTATGGAAAAGAATAAGAATAGTAAACTGGCATTTCTATATTCTTTAGGAACTATTAAAAATGTTACTTATAGTTATGCTTTAGCTACATTGCAAGATGAATGGTTACCTTCTTCACTTCTTTCTGAATATAATGTTTTAGTTAAGACGGATGATTTATATAAAGTAGAATATAGTGATAAGTATAATAAAAAATATTTAGGAGAGCTATTAGATAACTATTATATGTATGGAGAAAAAGGAAAAGATTTAGATTTGTTATTTCCTTATTATCATTTCTTTGACTATGAAAGTTATAACCATGCTTTTTCTTCTTTTACTATTCCTAAAGAAGAATTAATCTTATCATATTCTAGTATAGATGATTATGCTTTATGTCCATTTAAATATTACTTAAAGTATGTTTTAAAACTTGATCAGTTTGAAGAGAGTTTCAGTCAGAAACTAGGAACTTTATATCATGCTGTTTTAGCATCATCTTATAAAGACAACTTTGATTTTGAAAGTAGTTTTAATTATCAAAAAAGTAAGTTAGACTGGGATAGTAAAGATGAATACTTTTTAAATAGATTAAGGGAAGAGTTAAAGTTAATTATTACTTGGAATAAGGAAATGGAAGCTCACTCTTTCCTAACTACACCATTACTTGAAAAAAGACTAGAATTATCTTTAGGTGATGATATTAAGATAAAGGGATTCATTGATAAAATACTGTTAAGAGAAAAAAATGGTAAGACTTATTATGCTATTTTTGATTATAAGACAGGAAAGATTTCTTTTAATCTTGATTATTTAGATTATGGACTACATCTACAATTACCAATCTATGCTTATTTATTAGAGAAGAGTAATAAAGCCAAAGATATGGAGCTTGCAGGATTGTTTTATCAAATGTTATTAGTAAAAAATAATGATTTGGAAGAGAGAAAGAAAAGCTTGAAAGTGTTTGGAATAGTAGCAGATGATATTACTACTTTAGAATTATTAGATGATGAATATGAAAATAGTAATTGGGTTAAAAACTTAGCAGTTACTAAAGCTGGGACTTTATCAAGATACTTAAAAACTATTACTAAGGAAGAAAAAGAAGAATTATTAAATAAGATAGAAGAGTTAATTTTATCTTTTGCTAAAGGTATTAGAAATTGCGAATATAGTATTAGTCCAAAAATAGAAAATAAAGTTAATGTAAGTTGTATGTATTGTCCATTTAAAATGGTTTGTTATCATGAGAAGAAAGACGAAATAATCATTGAGAAAAAAGAAAAGGAGGTAGAAATGGATGCCTAAATTCACAGAAGAACAACAAAGAGCAATTGACTTAGAGGGCGAAAATATCTTAGTAAGTGCTGGAGCAGGTAGTGGTAAAACAGCTGTTTTATCAGAACGTGTTTTAAGAAAAGTAATGGGAGGAGTTCCCGTTAATCAATTACTAATATTAACATTTACTAAGAAAGCAGCTAGTGAGATGAAAGAGCGAATTAGAAAGAAACTTAGAAAAGCTAATTTGACTCATCAATTAGAACTATTAGATAGTAGTTTTATTACTACCTTTGATGCTTATTCAATGGCTATTGTAAAAAAATATGCAGATAATTTAAATATTTCTAGTAATCTAGAAGTAATGGATGACGTTATTTTATCTTTAAAAGAAGATGAGATGATAGATGAAATATTTAAGGAATACTATGATAAGAAAGATATAAATTTCTATAAGTTTTTGGATGCTTTTACTTTTAAAGATGATAAGGAAATAAAGACTAAAATAAAGAAGATGGTAGCATCCCTTGATTTAGTTCTTGATTTAGATGATTATTTAGATTCTTATTTAGATAACTACTATAAAGAAGAAAATCTTAATGGCTATCTTAAAGAATATTTAAAGCTTATTATGGAAAAAGATAATTATTTAAAGAAACTAATTAATGACTTTTTAGGAATGATAGATGATAAATATTATAATAAAGTAATAGATATTACTAGTAATTATCTAGCTAGTACTGATTATAGTGAAATAAGGGAAGGCTTAAACTTTAAAATACCAAACCTACCAAAAGGTAGTGAAGAAGATGTTAAAAATCTAAAGAAAGAAATAAATAGTAAACAAGCTGAATTACTAGAATTGATGGTTTATCCAAAAGAAGAAGATTATATTACCTCACTAAAAAACACTTACCCATATGTTTCTATGCTTTTAGAAATAATTAAAAAATTAAGAGCTAGAATATGGGAATATAAAACAAAAGAAAATGCTTACACCTTCTTAGATATTGAAAAATTAGCTATTAAATTAGTTAAAGAATTTGAAGAAGTACGAGAAGAGTTAAAGAATAGTTATCAAGAAATACTAATAGATGAGTATCAAGATACTAATGATATTCAAGAAACTTTTATTTCCTATATAGCTAAAAACAATGTCTATATGGTTGGGGATATAAAACAGTCAATTTATCGTTTTAGAAATGCTAATCCGATGTTATTTCAAGAAAAGTATGATAATTATAAAGTTCATAATGGCGGAACAGTAATAGATTTATCTAAAAACTTTAGAAGTAGAAGGGAAGTTATTAATACTATTAATGATTTATTTTGTCATATAATGGACCAAGAAATAGGAGGGGCTAATTATCTTGACGGTCATGCCATGATTTTTGGTAATTTAACTTATGAAAATAAAGCTTATGTAGAAGATAATTGTGATATGGAAATACTTTCTTACAGTACAGAAGATAAAGAATATGAAACAAGAGAAAAAGAAGCTTTTCTAATAGCTAGTGATATTAAAAAACAAATTGCTTCTAAAAGATTAGTATTTGATAAAGATAAGGAGATACTAAGAGAGGTAGATTATCAAGATATCGCAATATTACTAGATAGATCAACAGACTTTACTCTATATAAACAGATTTTTGAATATCTAGGAATACCAATTACTCTTTGGCAAAGTGAAAATGCTAAAGCTGCTTATGACTTAGAAATAGTTAAGAATTTATTCTTGTTAGGTAAAAAGATTTATTTACATGAGTTTGATACTACCTTTAAATTAGTTTATACTTCACTTGCTAGAAGCTTCTTATATAGTATGAAAGATGCTTTAATTTATCATGATTTAATAGATAATAACTATCAAAAAAGTAAGTTATATCAAGACTTTAAAGAATTAGTTAGTGACTATGAGATATTATCACCAATAACATACTTTAATAAGATATTAGAAATAACTGATTATACTAATAAATTAACAAAGATAGGAACTGTGGCTACTTATAGAGCTAGAATTGAATATTTTTATAAGATGATTAGTAATTTAGAAAAGAAGAATAAAACTTTATTAGAAGTAACTGATTATTTAGAAAGTTTATGTGATACCGATTTAGAGGTTAAACTATCTTTATCAAAGAGTGATAGTAATAGTGTTAAAGTAATGACTATTCATACCTCTAAAGGACTTGAATATCCTTTATGCTACTTTGCTGGTTTTTCTAAGAAATTTAATGATTCAGATAATAAAGAGACGGTTTTCTTTGATAGAAATTATGGTATTGTTATGCCTGATATAGAAAAGACTTGTGATCTAATTACTAAAAAACTAGTAGTAGCTAAAAATAGACAGGAAGATATTAGTGAAAAAATAAGACTATTTTATGTAGCACTAACAAGAGCAAGAGAAAAAATAATAATTGTTATGCCAGAACAAGAAGAAGTAAAAGAAGTAGAAGATATTGTAGCTAAAGAAGAAAGATTAAACTATCATTCCTTTATGGATATGATGAAGAGTGTATTATTAAAGTTTAGCAATAATATTACAAATATTAAAGAAATAGAAAATATAAGTAAGGACTATTTAAATCGTAAAGAAATAGTTAAAGAAGCTAAAGGTGAAATGAAACCACTTTCATTTATAGGTTCAAATTATAGTTTAGAAGAAGAAGAGACACTTCATTTTTCTAAAGAAACAGTAGAAAAGAAAACTATTAAAGAAATAGAGCTTATGGAATATGGAAGTCATATTCATGAACTGTTAGAAAGATGCGATATAGAAAATAAAGTTTTACCTACTAATATTACTTTAAAAGAAGAAAAACTACTTAATGACTTTTTAAATCAAGAGTTCTTTAAAATACATAATAATATGAAAATCTATAAAGAATATGAGTTTTTTGACTATGAAAATAATACTAGATTACATGGTAAGATAGACTTATTATTAGTAGGCAATGATAATGCTATAATTGTCGATTACAAGCTACAAAATACGCAGGATAGGGCTTATTTAAAACAATTAAATGGCTATAAAAAAGTTATTGAGAAAAAGTTAAGTATTCCTGTTACTTGTTATTTATACTCAATTATTGATGAAAAATTTATTAAAATTATATGATTTAAATTAAAAAAATACATATACTAAGTGTATAGTAATAGTTAAATTTGTCCATCTTGTTCGATAATGTTTGACAAATTGAGTACTTTGTAGTATAATATTAGCAACTTCAGAAGATAGGGGTTAACGAAGGGGGTTACGGCTATGGAGAAGTCATTTATATTTGAATATTTAGATGAAAATAACTTTAAGAAAAGAGAACGTTCTGTTAGAAAGTATAATATGTTAGCATATAAAAAGTTAACATTTGAATACTATCCAACTATTCGTTCTGGAAAGTTTTTAGGTAAGAAAATTAGTGAAGATAAAACTGCTAAGACAGAAAGTTATGAACTTAAATTACCAACAGATGAATCTTTTGCTAAAGTACATGGAGAAATAATTGTTCATTATACTGTATATCTTGATAAAAAGGTAGTATTATTAACAAATATTACTCCAGAAGGTATTTTAGATGAAGGACATCGTGCTGAACTTTCTACTTATAAAGGTGTTATGATATCTAAGACAGATCCTGAAAGAGATATGTTTAAAATTAATCTTCTAAATATGTTAAATAAATAATTGTTCTCACTGTAAAGTGGGAATTTTTATTTTTATTTAATTGCAGCCTTAAATTTCCTGTGCTATACTTTTGCTAGAGAGGATAGAAGTGATATGGAAAAAAAAGAATATCTAAGCGAGGAAAGATACCAAAAGAATAGAAAGCGTATAGTAGCAGGAGCTGTAATAATACTAATAATAGGATTGTTGTTAGGTGGCAGTTTAATAGCTATAGGACTTTTTAAACAAAGCAAGGTTAATGCCAATTATTCAGAAGCTAATAAAGAATCTTTATCAAAAAAATTAGAGATAGAAAAACAAAGTCTTATTAGTAGTAAGGAAAAAATAGAAGAAGAGATTAAACCAGTAGAAGATGAAATTAAAAGTTTAGAAAGAGAAAAATTTACGGGCTTTGATGATGCTTATTATCAAAGACAAGATAAAATAGAAGAACTAGAAAAGAGCATAAGTGAATCAAAGAAAAATATAAGTGCTATTGAAACAGCTTTAGGTGATAGTATGTCAGCTTGTGCTTTTGATACAACTGCTAATAATTCTTATACTAAAGAATACTGTTCAATTAAAAATAGTCTAGAAGATGCAAGCAGTTCTTTTAATAAAAAATTTGATTCCCATAACAGTATTCCATACTATATGTTTGGTGGCTTTATTATTGCTGCAAGTCTTATGATTTCAGTATCAATTTACACTTTTGCTAAAAGAAGAGAAATACTAGCTTTCTCTGCTCAACAAGTAATGCCAGTAGCAAAAGAGGGAATAGAGAAGATGACACCAACAGTTTCTAAAAGTGTAGAAGAAATTACAAGAAGTGTTAAAAAAGGCTTAAAAGACGATAAATAATCTAAAAATCGCAAAAAATTTTAGAAAATTGTTAAAATCTCTTGCCAAAATATCAAGTTTATTATATATTAATAGTGTTGTATGTCTCAGTAGCTCAGCTGGATAGAGCATCGCCCTTCTAAGGCGAGTGTCATGGGTTCGAATCCCCTCTGGGACACCATTATTGATAATTGACTAGAATGATATTTCTAGTTTTTTTGTATAATAGGAAATTTATACTTAAAACGTTGTTACAATAAACGTTCGACGCGAAAAAATACATAACCACAAAAAACGAGATAGTAATCTCGTATTAATAATATATCTTAAGTTAAATTAATCTTCTTTATAAACGTGATGGTATTCTCTTTTGAAATGATAGTCTAAAGGTACTCATTTGTCATACTTACACTTTTCACAGATAATATATGGAGGAGTAGAAATAAGTAAACCATTCCATTTATCCTCTTGTTCAAACTCTAAAACGACTTCAATAGGAACCTCAAATTTATATTTACAATTAGAACATTTGACTGAATTATGCTGTAAAAAAGATTCTAATTCTATAGTCATATCTTCACATAGAAAAGAAGATTTATTTTGTGAAAAATGTGGTTGCAAGTTTTATAAAAATTGAAAGACAAAAACCGGTATTCAAAAATACATATGTCCTGGATGCAAAAAATACTGTTTCTGAAACAACTAATACAATAATTTATTGTAGTAAACTTTCCTTTGAAGTATGGAGTAATGTAATAGATTGTTTATTAAATGGTTTTAGTATAAGAAGAATTGCGGAAGAAAATAATATTTCAATTCTAACTTCTTTTAGAATTAGACATAAAATCTTAATGGCACTTACCAGATTTATTGATAATATTGAATTGTCTGGTGAAATGCAATCGAATGAAAAGTATTTTTCTATAAATTTAAAGGGTACTAAACCAAACAAAATGCCGAGATTTTCAAAAAAAGGATATCAACTTCTTCTCAATCTAAAGGAATAAGCCATCATAAAATATGTGTTGTATCTAGCATAGATGAAAAAGATAATTTGCTATTAAAAATAACTGGACTTGGTAGATTAGATATACTACTGAAATGTTAGAAAATAGTTTAGGTAAAAAGTTAAATAATGAAAAATCTATAAATGCTGATAGTGCAAGTGCATATCAAAAGTTTTATTTAGAACATAATTTGAAGTTGAATGCAGTTCCGTCTGGCTTTCATAGTGATGGTCAAATTAATATTGCAGAAATAAATGGGGTTCATTCTCAATTAGAGGTTTGGTTAAGTAAATTTAGAAGTGTATCAACAAGGCATTTACAAGAATATATAAACTGGTTTACATATATATTCATCATGAAAAAAAGATTCAATTTAAATCAATTAAGAATTGAATCTTATTCTAAGAGTCTGTAAATAAAATATTTCCTATGGAAATGCCTATCGATTTGAATATTGCATATGCTGAATATACCAAATCAGTCATAAAGTTTAACACAACTTTATGAAAAAAGAACTAACAATTTGTCAGTTCTCTTTAAAATTTCATCACATTTTCATAGCATGATGTTGTTTTATTTCTGCACCTTGCTCTAATGTCTGTTGCTGTATGAACTCTTGTTGTTGAAACAATTTATCTAAAGTTAAAACTGAATCCATTTGTAATCCTAACTCAGAAACTCGTGCTTCAAATTGTTGTCGCCTTAATTGTCGCCTTTGTGCTTCTAGTTGTAATATTTCTGGACTTTTTGTTTCTTCTGCAACAACTTCAGTTTTCTTTTCTTTTGATAATGCTTCTAAATCAATTTTTAATATTTCTGGATACTTTGTTTTTAAATATTCAAGTCTTACAATAGGAGATTGAGTAATTACTTCATCTTTAGTTTTTCTTTCTGTCATCATAAGTATTTCTGTAAAGAAGTCTTTCATTATTTGTTCCTTTTCTGCATCAAAATCAATTTTAGCAACACTAGACAATCTATCTAATTCTTGTTGTGCTAATTGTTCTTGCATCGAATAACTAAATTCAACCATTTTCTTTGCAGATTTTGATTCTAAACTTCCAATCCAGAAAGATTGATCTGGGGCTTTATCTTTTGCTTTATCAACAAATCTCGTTTGATCAAGTTTAACAGAATCACTAATACAACTAGACATTTTACTTACAACAAATGCTTGCTCTTCGCTAATGCCATACTTATTACATAATTCACTAAGTTTTGCTTTTTTTTCTTCTTTAATTTCTGATATTGTATAAGAATCTGGTTTAAAATTTTGTAATTCAATTGTTGCTTGTATCATACTTAAGTCTTCAGTTGAATATCTATCTGCTAAGGCTTTACCTGCCAATTTTGCACTATACTGCTCGTGTTTTTCCGCAATATCTAATTGTCTTCCACAAGAATAATATTTTGCAACTTCAGTTAGTAATCCTCTAGTTTTATCATCAAAGCCCTCCATTTTAGATATTGCATCGCTATACAAAATTACTCTAGCAATATGTTCTTCGTCATAAGATTTATTTCCTTGATAAAAACCTTGAGAATGTATTTCCGCAATACTTTCTTGTATTTTAGTTACATCTATTGCTTGCATTATTTGTTCTGTTGATAATTGTTCTGGCATAGTTTCAATTTTTCCAAAAGTAGCATCAAATGTAACTGATGATAATTCTTGTCCTTGCATTTGAGACAATATTTCTAAAGTTTTAATTTCTTCTATCGGTTTAACAATAGGTTTTCCATAAGTTCTTTGCAATTCATCTAAAGTATAATCTATATCCAAATCAATTCCAGTCCACAATTGCTTTTCATACATTGTTGGCATTAAGAATGCTCTTTGTCTTTCATCAGAAATTGCCGTTTTTATACCTTCAAGTGCTTCTAAACCTTCTTGAACTTGTCCACTACGAATTTTTTGTTCAACTTCTTCAATACTTCCCTTTAAAGGATAATGTTCATTCGCATAGTCAAACGTCATTTGATGTTCAACTGAAGCAAGACATTCTTTTAACATTTGATTTAAGTGTTCAATATTAAATGGAGCATCTTTATTCTCATTTTGTTTATTTTCACCTAATAATTCATCTGATAAGTTAGAAAATCTATGAGCATTTCTAACATTATTAAATCTCGTAATAATTTCACCAACTAAAGTAGGATCTATAGTTTCACCAGTTTTAAAATTATTAAGTGCTTCAGTAATATGCATCATCTCTGTTTGTGCTAATTCTCGTCTGTCAATAAGTTCGATAGGAACAGGATGCCCTAACTTTTTACCAAGTTCAATGGCTGCTCTAATACTATCCTCATCAACTTCTTCAAAGCAAATAATTGTAGCTGGTTGAATTTTTTTGTATTTATCACTTCCTGATAAAACATCTTGAATTTCAATATCATATTCTGAATACATACCTCTTGTTTGATTAGGCATATTTTGAGCAGAAAAGAATCGTTGTTGTCGCCATGTAAATACTGTGTTTTGTCTATTATCAGAACACAAATCATAAGGTGCTTCTGCTGATACTGCTTCTGGACTAAAACCATCTATTGATATAATAACACCAGTTTTACCACTTATCATGGCAGTACCAGGATTCGATTGATTTATTAGACTATAGCATAAAGCATGGTTACTAGCCATTTGACTGGTATTCCATCTATCATACATATCACCATCAGTAGTTGATGATTCACGATATGCACCTAATAGACTAACCATCCTATTAAACTCGCCATCTACTTTTCTAACAAGATATTTTTCGCCCTCAAATTCTAATTCTTGTGTTTGTAATGAATCTACATTTTTTGATAAAGAATCAATCACATCTCTACCATAAGCTCTCCTTAAAGATGTTTCTAAGATTGTTGATTTTTGATAACGAAGAAATGATTCTTCTTTTCTTTCTTGACTGATACTTTTAGCAAATTCACTTCTAATAGCATTTATATCTTGAGTTTCAATAAGAGATTTCAATTTTATAATTATTTCAAGTGCTTCTTTTTCACCAAGTTTCTTAAATGATTCAAGACCAACATTTTTATAATTTTGTAATAACTGCTCTGGATCATTTCCATACATAGTTACTAAATTAGAAACAGTTGCATAATTTAAGCCAACTAATCGTTCTAAATAAGCATTTTTTACTTCCAATAATGTAGAGTCTACATTATTAACAATACTTTCTAATTTGCTGTTTTTTCTTTCAACAAATGATAAAATATCATCATAACTTGTTATTTTTCTGCCTTCTTGTGGGTTAAGGGCTAAGTAGGAAATAATTGCTTTTTCATAATCAGTAAAAGGTATATTTTTTCTATCTATTCTTTGTGATACTAAATCTAAAAATGCTGATTCATGGACAAAACCTTTAGCTTCAGGACTATATCTTCCTGTTATTTGTCCAGAAACTGATTTACTCAATTTTTCAATAAGTGGTTCAATAAAAATATTATCCATTTTTAAATTTTCTAAAGCAAATCCAAAAGTTTTTAATGCTGATTCATCTTTAGCAATACCTAAAACAGAGTATTGAACATCCTTATATCTTGTTATTTTTTCTAAACTAGATTCACCAATAGCACTAATTATTTTAGGATTTAATATCTCTAATTGTAATGTTTTAAATAATTCTGCATTGTTAAGAGCAAACCTTTGCATTAACTCGTGTTCTTTATCAGTTAATTCAGTTCTACCCATACTTGCTAATTTATTTTTAAATGCTATATCAATTAATTCGTTAAAATTTTCAGCAGTAGGATCTGCATAAGTTAAATAAATTATATTTTTTTCTATTGCTTGCCTTACAACTTCTTCACTAATGAATTCTTTTGATATATTTTCAAATATATCTCTATCACCATAAATTGTAGTATTTCGTTCATCTATATAATCAATAGTAGGAATTTTACCTAATGCATAAATTAACATTTGTTGGTATTCGTGCAATTGTTCTGGAGTTTCTGGGATAGGCATTAGCTCAATAGATCTATAATTTACATCTATACAAGCCTTATTCATAGCAGTAGTAATTGCTTCTTTTGGAACATTTGAATAAAGTGATCCATAGGCATGCTTTTCAGTTACAAATTTAATCCATGTTTGTTCATACCAATTCCTATATGCTTGCTTTTGTTCTTCTGTAAAAGATGCTTGCCATTTTGCATATATTTCTTTTCTAGCACCATATAAATCTTCTAAATTTTGATCTATACAAGGAACATAGTATAATTGTGTAACATCAATATCTTTCATTGCTCGTTCAACCATTTGTGGTGTCATATTTTCAAAATTGACCATAGACAAAGATGCACGATCTCTATCAATATTTTCTGCTATACATTTATCTAAGAATTCGTTCCAAATTCTTTCGTTAATTTTTTCTCTTGGTATAGAATAATAAAGTACGTCCATATCTTGAACATTAGCAATACTTTGCGAAATTAAATTTTCAAACCATCTATCATATTCTTCTTGTGAAATGTTAGGTACAAATGATTGTAATGGAATATTACTTAAAACTCTAGGTGATTTAGAAACTAGTGTTGCATATAATTCTTGAGTTCTGCTACTTTCTGGAATAGATTCTAAAAGAACGTTGTATTTATAATCATCTTCAAGAGATATAGATTCGGCAACCTTTTGACATATCCTAGTAGTCTTTTTTGAATCATCTAAACTTAAAAAAACATATATACCTTCTTCTGGGTTTTCAGTAATTTTTCTAGTTATTAAATCTTCAACCCAAGAAGTATATTCTTCTTGTGAAATATTAGGATCAATATTATTATTAGGAAGTTGATTAAGATAATGTGTATCATTATTACAAGCTCTTTCCCAAATATCTCTTGTTCTTAATTCTGTAGGAATATGGTCAAATGCTTTATCAAAATTAAACTCTGATTTAGCTAATATTTCTTTAACAAATTCTGCATCATACATATTTGATGGTATATAGTCAAGTATTTGTTCATCGCCATAAAATATTTTACTTATTTTCCCAACCATTGCTTTTGCAATAGTTCCATCTTGCAATATAGAACTAGGTAAAGTTTTTAAAAATTCTCTAGCATCACTACCCCTCATAGGGTAATTATAGTTTTCTAAAAAATTAGTTATTAATTCTTCACTTACAACACTAGTATTAGAATTTTTTAAAACTTCTATTACATCTTGTATAGAAAAAACAGATGCTAATTTTTTTTCAAGAATTGATTTATAAATCTCAGAGTATTTTGGATCATCTAAAGATAATAGAGAATCTAAATCACTTACATTAAAACCTTTAGAATTAGTATTTATTATCTCTGACAATCTATCGCCATACATATCAGCAAGATCTTTTATAATACTTATATATTCTTCATTAGAAAATAATTTATCTTTTAATTCAGTACCTTCTAAAAATCTTAATAATTTTAACGACGATAATGTTATATTACTATTCGGAGAAATACTATTAATAATATTATATACTTCCTCAATATTACCATCTTCAAACAATTTTTCAAATCTTTCAGATGTTTCTTGAGGTAAATTTTCTATTATTTTTTCAAGTTTTTCATCAATTTTTTCTTGATTATCAATACAATATCTAATTTCATTAGAACTCATTTTTTACCTCCTCATTGTTTGTTCAGTTTCCTCACCCTTCTTTCCAGATTGGTCACTTTGTTTTTTGAATAATGTTAATTTTTTATTTAATTCTTTTAAATATCTATATTGTGCTTCTTCAGTAGGAATTTGTTCAGTTAATTCTGGTTGTTCTAATATTTTAAGTTGTTTCACCTCCATATTAGGTTGTTGTGTATTATTTAAATCTTTTATATTCAAATTATTATTATCCATTTTTAACCTCCTATGCTAATTCTATATAACATATAACCAACTCCAACTGCCACACCTATAACGAATGTAACAATTAAAGTAAGCAATAAAGCATCAGTAAAACCACTAGACGAATTGTAATTATTATTTTCTTTTTTTAATTGCTTTACTTGTCCCATACCTTGAGTATATGTTTTTTCGCCAGTTTTTGAATATTGAAAACTAGTAATATGTTCTTCAATTCTTTGCTTTTGTGACTCTTTTGTTGTTGATTGTTGTTGTGTCATTTGAGTAACCATATTTGAATATTCATATTTAGACTCACAACCTATATTCATGGCATTTCCAACATTATTCTTTGCATTTTCTATTGCCACTTGTTGATTTGCTAAAACTTGATTTGTTTCATTTATAACTTGTTTTTTTCTTTCTAATTTTCCTTTTTTATCTTTAGATGATAAATCTTGGGAATCAATAATTGTTGAAATTTCATCGACAGTTGTTTTATCTTTTTTATCAGCTTCATCAACACAACTTTGCATAACCCCATTTAGAGAAGTAACAACTGCTATTGCTAAACTTTCTGAATCAAGACTATCTTCAACACTTCCTAATGTACCATTTACTATTTGGCTAATCATGTGTGTTTCAAATGTCAAAGCACTTTCTTGATTTTTTGTATAAGCCTCTTGTAGTTTTGGATTGTTTTGTCTTGCAATAACTGGGTTATAATTTCCTTGAATTAATTTATCACTTACCATTTGCTCTATATTACCAATAAGGTGTTCTGCTTGTAGTACATTTTTAAATGCACTTATATCATGAGCATCAATACCTTTTAAAATTTGTAAGCCATCAATTTCTTGGGCTACTTGCCAAAAAGTAGGATGTGGGTAAGCTAAATTACCATCAGATAAAGTTTTATTATTTAAGGCATGAAATAAATTAATTTCAATAGGTATTCTCATATCTCTTGCTTTCTCACATATTATTTGACTAGCAATTACAGAATTTTCATCAAATAATTTTTTATCTTCTTCATTAATAATTGTATCTCTAAACTCCATAAAATGATCTGGATGTGCAACAATATCAAATATTCCACTTTCTATCGCTTTGCTAACCATATTAGCATATTCAATAGGATAATTAGGATTATTTTTTGATGACACATTTTGAAGTCCTCGGGTTACAAAATGCTGACCTAATATCATATAATCAACTTTATCTCTCATTTCACCCAAAAATGCTTCTTTCATTGGATCAAATTCTGCTTCAAATCCTACTAATATTGTCATATCTGGATTGTTTTGTTTCATTTTATTAATAGATGCAATATAGCCATCTACTTCAGACAAAAGCATTCTATGATCTTCATCTGGTAGAATTAAATTAGGATTAGGTATATGTTCACTAAAACCTAGCATTGAAATACCCACACTCTTTGCTACTTGCAAAATTTCTTCATCAGTAGCATATTCTGAATGACCAGATCTATATGTATGAGTATGGTAATTAAAACTTTGTCCAAATGCATTAACTTTTTTATATTCAATTCTAGATAATTTAGATAATTCGTAAATTTTTTTTAGCTTATCTTTATCTATTCTGCTTTCCATAAACATTATATCTACTAAATCTTTATCTTTTTTAGTATATTTTTTTAATCTATAAACATATTCTGGTGGAGTAATAGTTAATTTTTGACCTCTAAAATCAACTTGTTCTCTCCCAAAGATTTCATTAGCCAGCTCAGAGTTCATAATATCATTTCTAGTATAAACTTGACCATTTTCATCATGATAATAGTCTTTATTAACAATAGTTCTATCTGGTTTCCTTTCAAAGCAGAAAGCCCCAATATGAAAGTCAGAGCCATCAAGTGTTGCTAATACCTCGTGTTCTCCAGTGGGTATTCCTTTTTTTAAAATTCTTGGTGTAGTTAATCTATCATCATGAAATTGTAATCCCATCTCTTCACAAGCTTCTTTAAATTTGCTTATGTCTGCTTCATTCAAGTTAATATCTATATCATCATGAATTCTGTTTGATTCTACACCATATTTAATATAAGCACACAAAGCTCCTGCTAATTGATAATCTATACCTTTTTCATTTAGTTTTTTTACCAATATTTCTAGTTTATTATATATTTCTTCGTGATTTTTTTTTACAAGTTCAGGGTTAAATCTTTTTTCCCTTGCTTCTATATAACTTTTAACTACTTGTTTAGCAAGTACATTTATCTGATTAACTACCTCTTCATAAGGTAGTTCTGAATCCTTAAATATTTCTACTGCACGATTATATCTATCTCTATTCATAATACCACTATATTGTTGATTTAATTGTTCAGAAATATTTTTAATATAGTCAATTATTAATTGCTGTTTTGATGGTTGCTCTGGCATAACATGCCTCCTATAATCCTAATACTTATTTAAATCCTATCTTTTCATACAATATTATAACATACGGTAGACTACGTCCGCAACCTAACTCCTGAGTTTTGCAACAAAATATTTGTCTCTTTTCAACTAAAGTGTTGCTGGGATAATAAAAAATATTGAATATTAAGTAATGGTATGATAATATCAAAATGCAAAAAACAAATAAATTGAATTCAAGAAAGTGGCTTGTGTCGACTAATCTTTTTAATTCATTATTTGCAGAAAACGAATAAAGACTAGTCGACACAAGTCTCTTTTTATTATGAATTTAAAAGATTATTTAGAGCAATCAAATCCAAATGAGTTAAAAAAGATAATAGTATTTACTAATAAATTATTTACACATAAAATCAATGATAGATTAACTAACCAGAATTGTCAAAAAAGGTGAATTAAAAAAAGTGTCCTATTTGTAAATCTATTAATATAAAGTTGTGTTAAACTTTATGACTGATTGGTATATTCAGCATATGCAATATTCAAATCGATAGGCATTTCC
>ERZ773130.594-NODE-594-length-42834-cov-44.200285_pt1 | contig 42834 bp, 34 predicted proteins | sample MGYA00511919_ERZ773130 | MGnify/ENA primary metagenome ERZ773130 (study PRJEB29015, sample SAMEA2737851) | human gut metagenome | biome: human gut; feature: human-associated habitat; material: faeces | place: China | collected 2012 ...
CGAAGGTATGGGAAAGAAACATGCTAGTCAATACGCCAATTTTGGATGGTTACCATTGTTGTTTCAATTTATCTTTTAAGATATCTGATACTGCTACTAAATAATTATCTTTTATTGAATCACGTTTATAAAGATTTAATTGAATTAAATGAATATTTTGTGGTAATAATTTTTCAAAAACTTCCCCTCTATACATAATCCATAAATAAATGTCATATTTTGATTTATCTAATAGAGGTAAAAGAGATACTAAACTTTTTTCGGCTCCTCCACAGTTGAGAGATTCTATGACAAATAATATTTTTTATTATTGGCATTACTCAATTTTCATTATTATATAATTGAATTTGTTAAGAATCCACTGAAAACAAGCAATAAATCTCCATTTAATTTTATACGAGAATGAATAGCTGAATTCAACTCTATTGGATTCTTCACGCCAACTACCAAGTGCTAGATGTTTGCAAACATTATTCTTATTTTTTTTAGAAGCATCAAAAAAATCTGATGGATAAATAACTAATCCATTTTTGCATCTTTGAATATTTTGTGTTAAAGGACGGCAATCATATCCGTATAGTTTTGCTATTTCAGTTTGAATATAAGGCAGTAATACCTGATTATATCTAAGTGTAATAGGTAGTTCTTCATTATTAGAAGTTATAAAATGTCTATCTTCAAAATACGCAAGGCAATCTCTCATAAAAGGATGACCTTTCTCAGCTCCCATACAATGAGAGGAAAGATATTGAGCCGAATGCCTTCCTGTAAAATGAATAGATGTTTCTTTACCAATAAAAGCATTATGTTCTAAAAAACGATCCATTGGTTTAAGTAGTAAAGCATCTGTATCCAAATATACTCCTCCTTCATTATATAGAACATATATTCTGACAAAATCAGCAGCATAAGCCCATTTACGAGCTTTTAATGCTTCTTTTAAGAAAATTGAATCAATTTCCTTGATTGCTTCCATATTCCATAATTTATAATTCCAATCTGGCATTAAACGTTTCCAACTATCAATACAAGTTTTTATTGTATTAGGAAACTCTTCACCACTAAACCATGTATAATGTATAGTCTTAGGTATCATATTAATAATATTTTATAACAATTAATTATGTATTATTTATCATTTAATTTATTTTTAAAAATTGTTCACCTATATTTTTCAAATCATCTATAGCTTTATCTACTTTATCCCAATCAATTTCTTGACATAATAAGACAGAAGCTTTCATTGGTTTTATATATATCCTATTAGACAAGCCAACAGAATTTAAAAATGAAAAGATGCGATCATTAGCTGATGAATTTTCATTCATCAAAGGGATTACCATAAATTGGACATGCATTTTTATACAAAATATAACTCCATGAAATGAAGTCGTAACAACGTATTTTGCTCCCTTTATTAAAGAAAGCCATTCAGGGATAGTTGCTTGGATATTTTCAACATTGGGTATAATATTTCGGGCTGGATAATAGCCTGAAGATCCTACACTTTTAATACTTAACGATTGACTCTCAATAAAAGATTTTAATTCATACCAACAAATTTCGTTTGGACTTTTAATGTTAATGGTATAGAAAAAGATATATTGAGTTTTATTAATTGTCTTGTTATTTTCTTTTATTAAGGAAATGTATTTATTAGTTGGTAATAATAATGTTGGATCTGGAACCATTTTTGCATTATCAAAACCAATGTCTTTAATTATTTTGTATGCTTTATATTCTCTAAGAGATATTGCATTAAATTTTGACAAATATAATTTTAATTTATCATATTCCTCCTTCTTATATGTCCTTCCTATACTTGCTGCATAGCTAATTCTTTTTATATTATTATCTCCGAACTGAAGATACCATCCAGCGACATTAGGTTCTAGTAAAGAATCATGCCAAACTTGATCACTGCCACATATATATATATCTGCTTGCGGTGGATTTGCTTTCAATTCTTCAATTGAATGATATATGATTTCGCTAACACATAAATATGAATTACGAAATTCATCAAATTTACGTTGCAAATTTAATTTCTTGTTAAGCTTACGCAGATGATTTTCATAAGCAATTTCTGCTTTTAAGCGTTTACGAACCCAAGGCAAAAGATTTTTCAATTTTACATTTTTTAATTTATTCCATATTGTAGGATTGTGTCTAATGTTTTGATTTATAGGACTATATCTTACTAAATAGGCCTCATATCCTTTGTCACGCAAATATTTCTGAAGTGCATAGCATTGTAATAATTGTCCGTAATTGTCAGATGAAGTCCAATATGTAAGTATTGCTATTTTCATTCTGTGTTGTTACTATTTCAATATGGTACATCTAATTTTTGAAATGATTCTCACTAATAATGAGGGATTTTGAGCATATTTAAGACATTCTTTTATAGTATTTCCGTTCTTAAATTTAAACCAAAATCTATTTCTGAATATAGGTTTATCAGCAGGATTTATATAAGAACTAGCTCTTATTCCATCATCAAAAGTACACTCAATTTTATTGGTATCTATCAATTTAAATATATTTTGACCTTTCTTAGAGTGTAAAAATACGGCACATACTCCTTTGTTATCATCGAAATCAGGTAAGCATAAATATAATCCCCAGAAATCAGAAACTGTAATATCACTTTTACTTTTGCCATTTTTGGCAAAACAAGAATAACAAGATGGACGTAAGATATAATTTTGCAGAAATGCTTTCATGTATATGTTATCACTGACATTAGTGGACAATAATACTGAATCTAAACTGTCTATTGGGGATAATTTAGTGCGAACAACAAAACCGTATTGTTTCCAATTATAACCACCTAATTGTTTCTCCCTAAAATTAATATCTGTTATAACACGTATTAACTTTGGAGCAGAAGATAGAACTATGTTTTCTTTTGTTTTTTCGCTTTGTTCAGATTTAATTTCTTCAAGATATCTTCGCCATACTTTAGGACTAGGAACACCATGGCAGATGAAATCAACAGTCAGCAGATTCTCATATTCTTTGCATAAAAATTTTTTTAATCCTGCTATCTGGCAGGAGGTACCTACAAACATCACTTGCCTACCTTGCTTAAGGAATTGTTTTGCTTCTTTATAAGTATTACTAATACGGCTCTGTACATACTTACTTCGCATTAGTGGTTTTAGCTCTTCAATAGTTTCTGCATAACCATGTTCTACCTCCCAATTTTTATCGAAGCGTGCTCCAAATACAACTCCACCTTGCTTAATAATATATTCCGCTAATAAAATAAAGATACCACCAGAAGAGCTCTGTAGGCGTTGACTTTCATTTCTATTTTTTGCAGCAAATACTTGAAATGGTTGCTTAGGTTCATTGTGGTTGATTACGGGACAAACTTTTTCACATAAGCCACAGTTAATACAGATGGAGTGCTCAACGGTTGGATAAAGAAAGCCCTCTTCATCTTCCTTCATAGTGATGCACTGCTTTGGACAACGCTGTACACAAGCAGTGCAGCCACAACATTGTGATTTATCTATAATATGAATCATCCTTGTATTTTCGAAAGTATTTGTTTTGTTTTACTCCAAAAGAATAAACGTTCATTTTTTGTTAGCCCAAATAGTAGGCAGCAGATACAAGTCCATAATACCGCTATAGGGACATTAATAAAAAAGCGCAGTACACTTGGCTCCATATAATAGCAAACAATAAGAGGCATTATAAAGGATAAAATTGATATAACCAAACAAGGAATAAAAACTTCCTGTATAAACTGACGAATCGAGAAAGTCATGAGTTTCTTGAGGTTGTAAAAACGCACTAAGTTTAGTGTCATAAAGTCAAGTATAAATATGAGATAAGCTACCCAAACAGGTGCATTAAAGTAGTATGAAATCCATACTAGTGGGAAAATTATTCCAGCTGTTATAGCTGCTTGTATAGTATATCTTTTTACTTTACCATCTGCTTGTATAAGACGAAGAAGATTCTGCCCAGATGTCACAGCAAGTGATTCAAACATGGAAAAACGTAAAAAGAGGACACTCCATTCTGGTACTTGTCCCAACCAAAGATGTAATAGTGTTTCTGCTTCACAACATACAGGTACAATGAATATGTACATTAACATCCAAGCGAATTTTGTGCCTTTATTACTCAAACTGACAGCATAATTCTTATCTCCTGCGGCGTATGATTTCGTAATTTGTGGAGAAAAGGCCATTGTAAAGTTACCAACAAAACTTTGCACGGTGCCATTAACTGTCTGAGCAATACCTCTGGCTGTATTGTATGCAACACCGAAAAATACATTGATAAGCATATTGACCCCTTGAGTGGCGAATACCCAAGCTCCATTGTTCAGGAGATTCCATCCACTAAAAACGGTTAACTCTTTTAGTAAACTTTTATCAAATATATTGGGGGTATAATGTGCTTCTTCAAAATGTTTACTACAGTACCATCCATAAAAGATACGCATACTTAATCCTGCAAATATCCCCAAGATGGATAAGAGTATGAGTCGGTCTCCATCATAAAAAATAATTAAAAAAACAATTAATAATTTAAGTGCAACATTAGCAATGCTAGTATAGGCATAGATTTCCATATGCTCATGAGCCACAAGAAGCGCATTATATGGTGAACTGACAAGTGATATGATAAGTGAAATTAGGGAGCACTGAAATACCCAGTGTGCAGCCGTTATGCGACTTTCTGGAATATTGGCTTCATTATTCAGAAACCAAAGTCCCAAAATCTCTAGAATTATGACAGTCAAGATAGATATTGCAATCTGAGCATTGATAGAGGTTGAAAATATGATTTTGAGACGTTTTATATTTCCTTGTCCGATGCAATAAGTGATGTATCGGCTTATGGCTGTGGACATAGAATTAGTTATGAGAGAGCTCATACTTACGATGCCACCGACTACATTGTTGATGCCGTAGTCATCGATACCTAAAGCCTGAAGCATTATACGACCTGTATATAATCCCACAATCATTGTGATAAATGTACGGAAATATAAAGCTAGGGTATTTTTTGCTATTCTTTTATTATTTTGTGATATATTTTGAGGCATATTTTAAAAGTAGAACTATTTAATGGCTATTGGAATGAAAAAGGCCAAATACCCTACTTGTTTTTAAGTGAAAAAGTAAATTTTTGTATTTGAAATAGTTTATTTGTAATATTTCAATAATTAAGATGTTGTAAGATGGCAATCGAACAATTTCTACCCTTTCACAATATTATAATAAAATGTAAATGCATAAAATATCAAAAGGGCTGCTCCTAATATTTTTTCATGGTTCTTCCAGAAACGTTGTTTCATAAAAGGATATATTAATATAATGGGCATGATAAACCAGGAAATTTGGGCAAATCTATTGCTGTATATGGCTCGGATAACTAATACCCAAAATGCATTACTGATAAGAAATATGTTGTATAGCCAGTGATAATATTCGTCACGGAAGTTCCGGCGAAAGATAAAATAATAGCCTATGAATACTCCCATGGCACTGTAGATCAGAAAGTCCCATCGGAAAGTCATACTCATTTGTACAACCTCTCCAATTTGTCCACTACCCGTAAGATAGCCGGATAGACGATCGTCTTCACCTAAAATGCCTGCTGCGGCAATATAATTCTGTATGCGCATACCGGCCGCATACGATATTCCTATGCATCCTATCCATGCTAATAAGTATATATAGCTGTTTTTGATAAACCAGGCAATGAGGGATGCACCAACCAGAAGTAAGCATGATTGATGAGTTCCAATAGCCAGGATGCTGAGTATAATGGCTATGGGAAGTCGGTTTATATATGTAATTGCTAAAATGAATAAAGAAGCTCCCATTCCATTTCGAACGCCATTTACTCCATAGGCCCAGAAGGTGAACATGCTGAATATGACTAGTAATGGGATGTAGTAATAGGATTTGAAGATACGTTGCATAGCGAGCCATAAACAACCTACATAGACAAAGGCACATAATAAAAAGAAACTGTGAATGTTGCTATACTTAGCAAACCATTCCATTAGATTATGGAATAACCATTCTGTCTCCCAAGTCCAAACAAAAGGATCAGAAGAACGTTGTATTTCATAAAACTGACTGGCGTAATTTACAGTATCACCAAAAAAAATAGAAATTGGGCGAAGTCCTATATAAAATATTAATAATATAGTAAAGAGAAATCCCCACATAGCATTCATACTGACAATGTTTTTGTGTAAGATAATACCTGTATTGCATTGCCAAAAGGCAATCAGTACCAGTATGAGAATACTGTAATCGAAAAAGGGCGTATAATCTACTAAGGGTATAAAATCTATCATAATGGGGTTATAATTGTATATTGGATTCGGTGATCGCTCCAAGGATTGCTATATAAGTGATAAGATGATGCCTTCAGTTCTGGGGCGCAGAGTATATAATCGATGCGGAACAGGTTACGGGCTGGCTGATATGTTCCTCCCCAGCCGTTTCCTGCTTCGAGAAAGCAGTCATCCAGTTTATCAGCCAGTTTCCGGTAAGCATACGATATGGGTGTATCGTTCTGGTCGCCGCATAGGATAACGGGATACGGGCTGGAGGCAATTGTCTCTGCTAACAATTGTGCCTGACGGTTCCGTTCCTTGGCGTTGAGCTGATAGGTATGCAGTAGATTATTCCCCTGAAATGCCGGTGTCATGCCGGTCGTCTGCAAGTGTATGTTGAATAAACGAATGATTCTTCCTTCATATTGCAGATCTATTTGCAACACTTTGTTATAACTGTTAGGGAAGTAATATTCCTTCATGTTTGATAACGGGAAACGGCTATATATTGCCAGATTCAGCACTTCGTCTTCCCGGCTGTTGAATACCTGATAGGGATATCCGAAAGCTGCCGAAATACTGTCGCGATTTAAAAGAATATCGTGTGGGCGCTCTTGCAGGCAGATGACATCGGGATGAAGGCTACGAATGAAATTAGCACTTGCCTGTAAGGTGTCTTTATTCAGCTGAAAACCTTCTGCATTCCAACTAACCAAGCATAACGAATGTGAAGTCGATTTATCTGTTTCAAAAGATATAGCCCAGGATTTTCCGCAAAGAAACAGACTGATCAGGCAAGCTATCCCAAACAGCAGGCTAATGCCTTTATTCCGATAAAAGACTGCGATGATTGTTGCCAATGTGCTGAATATAGCTAGCGGTATAACCAACAGCCCCAATGGAGCAAGATAGCCGGCAACTACCGGAGAGCACCAGGGCATGGCAGCAGTCAATATAGCCAAAAGAACCGTAAAACCGGCCAGAATGTAACTAAATCGCTTCATTGTTTGCTATCAGTATGCTGAGGGCATCCAGTTGCTCGCTGGTGAGTTTCATGCTTTCCAGCATGGGAGCATATCGTTCTAAGTGATGTAAATCGCTTCCTACATAGCTGTACATGCCTCCTGCAAGGATAGCTTCTGCTGCATGGCGTGCACCGGGGCCGTAGTAGCCGGATAAGGACATCAGATTCAGCTGTAAGCGATAACCGTCTGTGCTGTATAGCCGGCGGTAATCGTCCATATCCATGTAAGTATAGCGTTCCGGATGGGCGATAACGGGGAAATAGCCGTTTTGCTTGACACTGGCAAGTATCTCTTTCATACCGACAGGCGGAAGCATGTAGGAGGTTTCTACAAGCAGGTGGTTCTTGCCCAATGGAAGTACTTCAGCAGGCAGCTTGGACGTGAACTGTGCGTCCATCATGTATTCGCCTGCCTGATGTAACCGGATAGGACCCTTGTAATAATTCCGGAAGACTTCGAAACGTTCGGTCAGGTAGGCCGTGGTATTGCGTTGCATATCGGACATAACGTGGGGAGTAAGCCATACAGAGGTAATCCCTAGACTTTCCAGAAACTGAAGCAGCTCCAGAGAGGTTGCTCTATCGGGAGAACCGTCATCCACTCCCGGAAGAATGTGGGAGTGGATGTCGGTCATGCCTTTCAGAATACCCGACTTAACCAGGTTGTGTTTTTTCTTAAAGCTGAAAAACATATACTTTCGTCGGTTTACGGGTTATTTTTTCCAGAACTGATACCATTTGTGTGACTTGTTCTCGTATCCGTAACCGTAACCATAGCCGTAGCCATAGCCATAGCCGTTGTTTTTGGTATGGGCACCATTCAGGATAACGGACATATTCTTAAGCTGACCGGTGCGGTAAATCTTTTCTAGATCGGGTAGCATACGGCGGTCGAAACGGTCAGCACGGATGACGAAGATAGTTAAATCGGCAATGCGGTTGGTGATGGCTGCATCGGCAATGATACCTACTGGTACGTTGTCGACAATGATGTAGTCGTATTGCTTGCGCAATGTTTCGATCATGGTTTCCAGACGTTCGCTAAGTAATAATTCTGCCGGATTAGGAGCTGAGGGACCTGCCGGAATGATATCCAGGTTTTCTACCAACTCATCGTGCTTGATGATTTCCGATAATTCGGCACTGCCGGACAGGTAAGAAGTCATACCTTTGTCGTGGTGATGGATATGTGAACTGAGGGTACCCTTACGGATATCGAGGTCGATCAGAATCACTTTTTTCTCTGTTTGTGCCATACTAGCCGCGAGGTTACTGCACACAAAGGTCTTACCGGCTCCCGGACCGAAGGAACTGAAGGTTACTACCTGCAAGTCCTTGCTCTTGACACGCATGAACTCCATGTTGGTACGCACGATACGGAAAGCTTCGGAAGCGATGTCACGTCCCTGACTGCGGACAATAATGCCTTTCTTGCCCTTTGCACTAGGCTCTTTTTTGCTTTTTGACAGAGGAATTTCGCCCAGGAAAGGTACACTAAGGTTGTCTTCAATGTCCTTGCGGGTGTGTACCTTGGTATCGAAGAACATAAAGGCAAGCAGGATGATAGCCGGTAAAGCGATTCCTTTTGCTATACCTCCCATAATGATACTTTTCCCATTAGGAGTATAAGGCATGTCACTACCTCCTGCAGGATCGAGTACACGGACATCGGTTTCTGTGGTTGCCTGGCTGAGTGCGTTCTCTTCACGTTTGTTGAGCAGGTAAAGGTACAACTCTTCCTTGATGCGCTGCTGGCGTTCGATAGATAGCATCTGACGCTGTTGGGTCGGGATGCTGGCAATGCGGCGTTGTGCTTCGGAGGTACGGTTTCGGGCTTCTTTCAGTTTGGCATTGATGCTGACAATCAGGTTATCGATGTCGCGTATAATATTCTGACGGATGGCAAGCAGGGTATTGTTCAGTTCCTGTACTACCGGGTTCTTATTACTACTGTTTTTGACAAGTTTGTCACGTTTCAGCTTGTTGGTGTTGTATTGTACAATCTGTGCCTCGATATTGGCATCGGCGATTCCAGTGTTTGACGGAATCAAACCGGTAATCTTAGACGGGTCTACAAGGAACTGCTTGATATAGTTCGCCATTTCAATCTGAAGCTCCATTTCGGTAGCCTGTGTACCGTATTGTTCTTTATCGGAAACTGATGTGCTTGCCGATGAGGAAACATCAATGATCTCATGCTGGCGCTTATAGTTTTCGATTTCCGATTCTACTCCGCCCAGTTCCTTTTCGATGATAATCAGACGTTCGTTGATGAATTGGGAAGTATTGATGGCTATCTGGTTCTTGTCTTTGATGGTTTCTTCGTTGTAGACAGTTATCAGCATGTTCAATACGTCTTCAGCACGGACGGTAGAATAGTCGTTGATGCTGAGATACAGGATGGAAGCATCATTTTCTGCCTGACTGATACTCAGGTTAGAACCGAACAGGCTTGCCATATTGTCGATGCTATTTTTCTCTACATGGATGGTCGTATTGAACCATTTGTTGCTGTAATAAAGTGTCGGGCTGACTACCAGTTTACCGATGGGAGTAGGAATGGTATCATTGAGTTTGGCTGTCAGTGTCTTATCGGCATCCGGAATCATATCACCCCCAAAGGCTGTCAATCGAACCTCATGGTCATTGACCGGAGTCGCATCTACTGATAAGGTCTGATAATCTTCCGATTCGACGAACGAAATTCGTATGGGAGCTTGTGTATACAGTTCCTTTTCACGTAGTCCGTCCGAAATTGTATAACTGATATTGGCATTCAGGCGACTGACTACTTCCCGCATCAGGTTGTGTGACTGGAACTGAAGGATTTCGTTGGAAACGTTAGTCGTTGAGAAAGTCTGAAAACGCTCCAATCCATTGTAACTGCGCTGGTTAGCATTTTTAATCATGACCGTTGCCGAACGGGAATATTTGAACGGAGTCTTGGCATACTGATACCAGGCATATCCTCCGAACAAAGCTACCGAGAGGACAAACCAGTACCAGCGGTTGACCAGGTACATCACCATGTCCATCGGATTAATATTGAAACCGCTTCCGCTGATGTTCTTATCGGGGGAAAGGTCTTTCTGTTCACTTATTTGTATCATATCTATCTAGCAGGGAGTTGTGATTATTTTACGGCTAATACGACCAGTGAAGTGATGGTTGTAACAAAAGATAAAATCATACTGAATGTATTGAAAGTACGCTGTGCATTGTCGCGTGTCTTAGCTGCTGAGGGCTCTACATATACAATATCATTCTGTTGTAGATAATAACAGGGAGAATTGAACACGTCCTTCGAACGGAGGTCGTGAAACAAGATTCTACGTTTGTTTCCGTATTCGCGGATAACAGCCACACGGTCTACACGCCCTTCATCGGTAATATCACCTGCTTTGGCAATGGCTTCGAGCAGAGTAATGCGGTCGCCGGTGATATCGTAGGTGTTGGGACTTCCTACTTCACCTAATACGGTAATCTTGAAATTCAGGAAGTTCACCATGACAATGGGATCTTTAATCAGGTCTTCATCAATCAGGCGCTGTTTGATCATTTCGGTTACCTGTCCACGGGTACGTCCTTCCACTTTCAATTTGCCCAAAACAGGAAAGTCTATCTCACCGTTTACGTCGACCAGGTATCCTTTGTTGGCATTGTCGGCAGCATTGCCTGTAGGTACGGTTGTAGAGATGTTTCCGTCGGGACCGATGCTGTAATTACTGCTACCAGGTATGTTGAACGGTAAGGTCAGTTCCGGGTTCTTACAACTTACGGTAATACTGAGACGGTCGTCGCGGTGGATGACTGCTTCGTATTTCTGGAACACCGGGTATTCTTTAAGTTCTTCCATGTCGCGGAGATAAACCAGGTCTTTTCTTGCAGCGCATGACGAGAAAAGCAATACTGTAAGTAATAAGAAGAATAAAAGAGTTGATTTGTTCATAAATGTTTTTTACTGTTTATTAGGGTTCTACTGTTTGTTGTTCTTTTTCGTTCAGCCGGATGACTGAATCACACCGTTCCATCACTCGTGGATCGTGGGTGACAAAGATAATGGTTTTTTCTTTTCCTTCCGCTAAAATGTTGTTTATTAACTTTGTAGTGGTGTCGCAGTCGAGGGCGGAGGAGGCCTCGTCGAACAGCCAGATGTTGCCCGGACGGAGCAGGGCACGGGCGATAGAAATACGTTGTGCTTGTCCTTCGGACAAGCCGTAGCCGTGTTCGCCGACACGGGTATGAATACCTTCGGGTAGGTCGAATACAAAGTCGGCACATGCCGTACGTAATACCTGTTCTACGTCTGCATCGCTGCAATCGGGGGCTCCCAGAAGTACATTCTCACGGACGGTTCCGCTAAGCAGGGTATTTCCCTGGGGTACGTACATGAAATTTACCCGGGTAGCGGAAGTGTCCGGATAAACCGAGCCGTCTGCCGCTACCAGGTTTACCTGTCCTTGGTCGGGACGGATAAGTGCTAGCATCAGGCGGATGATGGTGGTTTTTCCTGTACCGGTAGGACCAGCAACAGCTGTAGAGGTACCGGGACGGAATACGGCAGAAAAATTATGCAGGACCGGTTGTCCCGATTCATAGCCGAAAGTAACCTGATTGAATTCCAGCGTAAGCGGGCTGTCGACATATACCGGAGTCTCGTCCGGCTCTACGTCTTCGAAGAGTTCCATCAGTCGCTCGACAGACGCCCAGCCACGTACCAGTGCGGGAGGAATACCGATCAGTCCGAGAAAAGGTCCCTGTACTTGTCCGACCAGTTGCAGGAATGCTGTCATGGTACCGAAGGTAATTTCTTGGTGCTCCAGCCGGTAGATACCCCAAAGGAAGGCACACAGGTAACCGCCTCCGAATACAAAGCCCATTACTCCCTGCGAAAAGGTAGAAAACTTGATCTGTTCCATACCGAGGTTGAACAGCTTTTCCTGCGATTCATGCAGTTTCTGCTTGCGGTAGTCAGTTGCTCCCAGCGAACGTACCAGCACACGCTGTGACAGGTTTTCCTGCATGACCGAACCCATTTCGCTGCTCATGGCCTTTTGTGCTTTGCTCAGTTCACGTACCTTGCGGAAATAGATTTTCGACAACAGCACCAGCGGGGTAGCTCCCAGAATGAACCAGGCAAGCCGGGGCTCCAGTGCCCACAGGAAGATAAAGGAGCCAATCAGTTGAAGACTGGTGATGAGCAGGTTGGGAAGGATGCCCATACCCATGCTAAGTACTTCGGAAGCATCGCTGTTGATACGCGTTAGCAGGTCGCCGGTATGCCATTTCTGTCCGCTTTTCCAGGAACACATCATCAGGGCGTCCGACAGCGAGTTCTGCATGCGGATGCCGATACGCATGTTGATTTTCCCAAAAATCCAGGGAGAAATCAGCTTGACTGCCATGCCGAAGAAAAAGAAAAAGACAACAACACCTGCCGCCATCCAGACATTTCCTTCGCGGGCACCGGTTACGATGTCAATAATCCATTTGGAAAGCCAGACATTGAACAGTGACATTCCTACGCCGAAGATTCCTGAAAAGATGGAGAATGTAATCAGCCAGTGGTATCCCTGCGTCACCTGAAGTACCCAACGCATGGCTTTGCGCCCGATGGCGTATTGTTGTGAAAGATTCTCTTTAGTAAGTTTACTTAGTATTTTTTTCAGTATGGTTTTCATGCTTGATAACGAGTTCTTTGATGCGTCTGGCCGTAAGTAATGTAGGCCACCAGAAGGTTTCTGCCGGCGCATACGTGAAAAATAGTTGTGCCTTGCGTGTAATCTGGCGACTTGTGTACAGCTTGTTTTTCCATTTTCCATCCGGACGTTCTCCTTTCCGTTCGTCGTAAAAACCGAAATTGCCGCTTTCCCATATTTCAGTCATCAGGGTTTCGGTATTGTGATGCTGCCGGAAAGGTACGTAAGATTCATCCAGTCCCAAGTGCTCAACTAAGAAAGAATAAAGCAGGCAGGACCATTTCCAGATGCCGAAGCGGCGACACAGACGTTCCAGTTCCTGCTTGTCTGTTTCCTGCGCCAGCCCTTTCAACAGGATGGCAGCGTCGCATAACTGGCGCAAGCCGATACCTTCGTTGAGCAGGTGTTTCAGGATATGCGTGGAAACCAGCAGATGGTGTGCTTCCGGAGTAGGAACACTGATTGGAGTATCCTGATAGACCGGTTTGATTGCGGGAGCAACCGTGCAGAATACGTTTTTTTCCCATTCACGCAGTGATTTGCGAATGAACGGACTGTGCAGTTCAATCAGCTCCGGATGCAGTTCGATTACGACCTGACCGATGAGGCAGGAAGCATCATCGTTGGCTCCATACTTGACATATACACCGGATTCTTCCAGTTTTTTGGCGGCTTGTCGTACAGCCTCTGAGCTACCGAAATACAAATCGATATCCCCGCATACACGATGAAGCGGATTGGGGTAATAACAGCTCAAGGCAAGTCCCTTGATGACTTCGAAAGGAACCGCAGGCTCAGCGGTAAAGAAACGGTTCAACGCACAAAGCACCTGAATGTGTTGTTTGTTGATACGTTCCCACTGATCGACATCAACCGTCCATCGCAGAATGAGTGCGTGAGGAGGACGAAAAGGCTTGGACAGAAGTAACGTGCCATCGTAGACGATACCCTGTACTGCCTGCCGGCGGCTATGAATATAAAGGGCCTGCCATTCTTCGGGGGAAAGCGGGAAATACTTCTCCGCATCTTCCTTGGCTCCCCAAAGTCCCTGACGAATCAGGAAGAACAAGGCATCCTTTATGCGAGTAATACCGTTCATGCCAGCAGACCGTTTTTCTGCCACTGTGCACATATTTCGTGAACATCAGCCGCAGCCGTCTCACGGTCAACATCGTATTCTTCGCACAGGCAGTCTACCAGATAGACCTCGTCAAATTCTTTACCTTCAGCCTGTTGCCACAGCCATGCGGCTGTTTCGTTCAGGGTAAGGATCTGTGTCATATCCATGGTTTCACTGAAAGGATTGACTATCATGTATTCTCCCGCTACTTCGCGGAGAATAAGATTTTCGTTGAGTTTCATAATCTGTTGTTGGTTGTTATTGATTTTTTTATTTTCCAAAGTACAGTCAGGAGATATCTTCTCCACGGGTGCATGTCACACCAAAGCAGCCCGATAAACCTCATTAGCGGGCTTTCGGGCGAGAAACTGTGTTTACCACGGTAGTAACGGGTAACTACAGCAATGATCCGCGAACGGTCTGTGTGTTCGAAAATGTAGGTATTACCGTCGCCAAGCAAAGTAATGCGTCCGTTCCGGTCTATCCGGCGGATACGATGCAACACGATACCCGATTCGTCAGTCTGTGCTACGACTACCGTGCCCCGGCGGATGCGTTTTCCTTCGGGAGGAGCCAGCAAGGCATCGTCGTTGTGGCGGATGAAGGGAAGCATACTACTTCCTCTGACACGGATGCGGACTGACTTGCCCTGACGGAGTACCTCCTGTACACCGGCAAAAAACACATCGTTACGGACAAATATTTCTTTCTGTTCCATTGGCCTTACCAGTTCAGTCCGGACGGCTGGATCATGCCGTGCTGCAATAATTGCATAACAAAGCCAGAAGCATCAGCCGCAACTGTTTCACGGTCGATTTCGTATTCGTCAAGAATCATATCGACCAGTTGGTTGAAATCGGCTGCCTCTTCGATGTGGTCCCAGATAAAGGCAGCTGTATCGGTAAGGCTGATCATGCCGTTGAAATCGTGTGCAGTTTCTTCTGCAGGAACTAGTACGGTTTCGCCGGCAATGGTGCGTGATATAAAGGATTTAATTTTTTTCATACATGGTTCATTATTAGTTTTTGATGCAGGGTGTCGACGGCCTCGCGACTGATGTTGCACGCATAGGTGAGGCAGGGCAAGGTGGACACAAGGGTTTCGGTGAAAGTCATTGCCGCATCTGTAAACTCACGGTTCCAGTAGTTCACCGTCAGCTGTTCCAGTACACGCCTGAACGTGAGTATTTTCTTTTCTTCTATCAATCTATTCTCGGGGGCCTGCTGCAACAGTACCACAGCGCGTACTTCCCGACGCTCGTTGTGGCAGATACCGCTTGAGCCGCATATCGGCCAGCCATTGGCATAAAATGTATTGCCTTCACGGCTTAACAGACATTTGTCTCCGTTCAAAACTTTTGCCCGATCGGGCAGGTATTGACACCACAAGTTGGTGTGAGTGGTCTTTCCTATTCCACTCGGTCCGCTGAATAAGATTGCTTTCCCCTCGAAATCGAGGTAGGAACAGTGAAAGACAAACGAATTCCGTAAAACCAGATGCTTTTCGAGAGCCAGCATCGAGTGGAAAATGGTGTCGGCACTCAGCAGGGAGGCGTATGCCGGATTGAAATAAATTTCCGTATGATTGGAATCGGTTTCTTCGAGATAGGCGTAGGCAGTCTGTCCGTCGGGAAGAATCAACAGCCTGGATTCCAGTCCCGAAGGTTGCCGGAAAACGAGAATATCCGGTTTCCGGTATACGGGTGGTGTGTTTGGCAGACGAGGTTGCCGGTCAGTATGAAAGGTATAATATAAGTCTGCTTCTTCGAAGGTTGATTCAAAGAGCAGGGTATTTGCTGGGAGGTGTGCTCTGTTGATGCCTTCCAACTGTATATGTAAATTTCCAATGGTCAGTCTGATCATGATACAAGGGTTATCGTTGAGCTTCCTGCTCAATGAGGCTTCTTTTAGCCTTACCTATGGCACAGAGATAAGCCGTATCTCCGCAGTATTTTTTCTCGTTAGTTGCGTTGGCATAGCAAACATCGCATAGTTTGCTTAGTTTACAGCCGCTGCATTCCGTGTGTGTCGGTAAGGAAGCACATTGCTCTACAATGCTCTGCCAGGCTTCGGCTACCGAATGCTTGGCAAGTGATATGGAAGGAGTTGCCATGTCCACACAGGGTGACAACATGCCCTGCCAGTTGATCCAGCAAGAACTTTTTCCGGCATGGCAATTCAGCGTAACTCCATCGGGTACGGCAGATTTCATACCGATAAGTTCCGCATTCATCTCTTTAATTCGTTCGTGATAGTTGTTTTTGTATTTGTATTTAAGGTGTTCAATTTCGAGTGTGGCAACTTCTTCTGGTGTCAGCCTTATTTCCGGTATATTAAGTTGCGAGGTACATGTCGGACTACAGAACAAGGATGTGTAGCAATTAATAAATGCCGGCATATCCAGTTCTTCCGCCATGCGGATGACCGCTTCATAGTCCTTTCGGTTTTTGCGGATGATGGTCAGATTTAATTTCGTATCTATGTGATACTTTTTCAATAACTGAAGTCCCTGTATACAACGGTCATACCCGTTCGAGATATGGCATAGATCCTTGTAGGTTTCATTACATCCTCCATACAGGCTTACATTGAGACGGCGAGGCTTGACACGGCTGAATAGTTCAGCCACCTCTTCGGTAATAAGCGTTGCATTGGTATTGATCGTAATAATGAACCCCATTTCACGAAGAGCGAGATAAAGTTCGTTGAATTGGGGGTATAGTAAAGGTTCTCCTCCTGTAAGCAGGATGAACAACGTGCCTATCGCTTTCAGTTCTTCCGCTGTCTGAAGCCATTTATCGATGCTTCGTACATTTCCATGTAATGCCACTTCGTGTGCATTCATGCGGACATAACACATGTCACAACTCAGGTTGCAGAGCGGTGTGAGTTCGAAAGAAACTGAGATAGGAGTTTTTAGTTGTGTTGCTTTATCTACCAGTCGTTTTTCTACCGGATTTGCGTCGTATAGTTGATCCATGTATATGTTAGTAATATAATTCACCACAAGTCACGCAAATATATAAATTTGTATAACCTGTGGCAAATTACTTATCGTATGCTTACGATAATTTTTGAGATTTATATTGTTTTGTGATTGTCTTAGGATTTAGCAATTTCCCATTCATCTTCATTTAACTTCGTTGTGCAGTGAGTATTGAAAAACACTCCGTCACCTCTCCAAATTAGAACATTTTCCACAATACCATCATGAACTACATATCCTTTCCTGAAGGTATCTGATTTCTTTACTTCATGTTTTTTATTGCATGCATAATATGATTCACTTCTTAGCCAGTCACTCCCCCATCCTTCAGTTTGTAAACCTTCTATACCATTAGTTTCTTGATATACTTTGTTTCTTCCTGAAATTGAAGATCCTGCATTGCATTCAAACCAATATGTAACACCACTTTCACATGTATTACAATAGCTTTGTGGAACAAATGTTTCACTTTCTAAAGCAGGCTTAATATATGCTTTTTTATTTTCCATAACTTTAAATAGTTTATTGTACGGTTGTTTTATAACTTTTTAAGTGTTAAAAAAACAACCGCAGAAATTAGTAGTTCTTGATTATTTCTACAATTCTATCTACATCTTCATCGGTAACCATCGGCCCCGAAGGCAGGCAGAGTCCCTGAGCAAAGAGTGCCTCGGACACTCCGTTCACATAGGCAGGTGCTTTGGCAAACACGGGTTGCAGGTGCATCGGCTTCCATAACGGACGGCTTTCGATGTCGGCTGCTGTAAGCCGTGCAGATAACTCCTGATAAGTGAATCCGGCTTCCTGCGGGTTAACCAGAATGGTACTTAACCAATAGTTGGGATGTAAATCGACATTAGACCGTGGTTGCATCACCGTAATGCCCGGTGTGTTTTTTAACTTTTCCACGTAAAGCGCGTGTATCGCACGGCGGCGGGCGATATGCTCGTCGAGCACGTACATCTGGCCGCGGCCGATTCCGGCAGAGATGTTGCTCAACCGGTAGTTGTAGCCAATCTGCTCATGCTGGTAATAGGGGAAGTTCTCGCGTGCCTGAGTGGCATAGAACTTGACACGGTGGGCACTTTCTTCGTTGGGGCAGATCAAGGCTCCTCCACCGCTGGTGGTAATCATCTTGTTACCGTTGAACGAGAGGGCTCCGTAAGTTCCGAATGTTCCGCAGTAATTGCCGTTGTATTCCGAACCCAGTGCCTCGGCTGCATCTTCTACTACCGGAATACCGTATGCGGAAGCAACGCTGTTTATTTCGTCCATACGGGCGGGAGTACCGTACAGGTGTACGGGGATGATAGCCTTAGGTAGTTTGCCGGTCGCGCGCAGGCGGTCGTCGATAGCCTGGCGGAGCAGTTCGGGATCCATGTTCCATGTGCCAGGTTCACTGTCGACAAACACCGGAGTGGCTCCCTGATATACGATGGGATTGGCTGAGGCGGCGAAGGTAAAACTCTGGCAGATGACTTCGTCGCCGGGACCTACACCCAGCATCACCAGCGCCAGATGAATGGCTGCTGTCCCGGAGCTGAGAGCTACGACATGAAGAGGAGAGACCGATTTTTCCCCCAGCCATGTGGCGAGGTCGTTTTCGAACCCGTCGACATTGGGACCCAAAGGTACTACCCAGTTGGTAAGGAATGCCTCGTGGATGAACTCTTCTTCTTTGCCGCTCATATGGGCCAGTGAAAGATGGATGTGCTTCATGATTATTTGTTGTTGTTTTCCTCTGTTACAAATATTACAACACGGTTCCACTCGTTCTTGCGATCGTAAGGCTGAACGGTATCACCCTTGTAGTCGATGCGCAGACGTGAAGAATCGACTCCGAAATCGTTGACAAGCATGTCGCGTACGGCGTTGGCACGGCGTTCTGACAGTTTCAGGTTGTATGCCGGGTTACCAGTCTGAACATCGGCGTAACCGGTGATGATCAGGTTGATGTTCGGGTTGTTCAACAGGTATTCGGCTACCTTCTGTACGTTGTTTTTCTGAACGTCGGTGATGTTGTACTTGTCGATGATGAAGGAAACGGTCATGTCGAGTACGCGGTTGGTTTCTACCTTCTTTTCTACACGTACGATCGGTTCCGGTTTGTTGGCAAGTTCGGCACGAGCGGCATTGATCTGTGCATTGAGGCGGTCGATCTGTGCCTGGTCGGTCATGGTAACATACTTGAAGCGGCGGTCACCGTAATGATCTTTGAAGTGATAGGTAGCACCTGCTACAACGTAGATATAACCGTCGTACTTTCTATCGTAACGAGTTCCGTTGTATCCGTCATCGGTAGCATTATAGGTAGCTTCGAGGTTGATATCAACCGCATCGCTTACCTTATAGCCCAGCTGAAGACCGGCATGGATAGCCAGATAGGTTCCAGTTGAACGGTCTACTTCATAGTATCCTCCCTTAGAAGGTGCCCAGTTCTTGATCTTTTCATCGAATCCGAATGATGTATTGACACCGAGACCAAGTACACCCACTACGTTGAAACGGGTGTTTTCATTATATGGTTTGAAAATGTTGTTGAAGTTGAACAAACCGTCGACAAACGTAGAAACCATGCTGAATTTGTAAACACCGTCACCGTAAACTTCCGGAAATGCATCTACCAGTTCGCTGTTTGCACGGCTGCGCTGGTTCAGGTATGACACACGTACGCGGGCACCTACTGCCGGACTGAAGTATTTACCGGCAGAAATACCTACACTAGGACCGAAGCGTTTCGGGAATGAGGCGAAACGGATGTTTTCCGTCAATGAGAAATTGGTTCCGGCAAATACTCCGAAGAACCAGTTGTCGCCTGCTTTATAGTGCTTTAATGTTCTGACTGTATCGGCTTTTACCGTAAGATTTTTTGAAGGGGTTTCTTCACTTGCATATAAATTGGCTGCCATGACTGCTGCAAGGCCTGCAATAACTATTTTTTTCATGTTGAATGTCCTGTTTATTATTTAACAATATAGATAACTACACAGTTCTTTGCAGGGTCTAATGAACGTACCAGCTCGTTGTTTTCTTCGATAAAGATGTGTCCTGCAGGAACCTGATATTCATTCACAAGCATGTCGCGAATAGCATTGGCACGGCCATTGAACAAATCGCTGCTCATTTCGTTGTTCTTGATAGGAGTGATATACAAGTCGCCGTCCTGGATCTTCTTCAGACCTTCGGCTGCTGTATAGATATTTACTTCCTGAAGTTTGTTTACTTCTGTAGAGTTCGGATCGAATGATACAAGAGTTGAAACGCGTTCGCTTTCTACAACTTCACGCTTAACTTCTACGGCAGGAGCTGCTTTCATTTCGGCTACTTCCTTGCGCAAGCGGTTTACTTCTGCATTCAGGGCATCGTATTTGTCCTGGTTACGGCGAGTGAAAGTGAACTGGTGTGTTCCATCGTGGTTCTTGAAACGGTAAACCAGACCAACCAACAGGTTGACGTGGCCGTCCCACTTGTCGTCTGAAGTTACACCGTCGTACGAGTCGTCCAGACAGTTGACAGATGCTTCTACGTTAAGTGCCAGTGCTCTGTGCAGTCTGAATGATGCCAGCAAACCTGTACGGAATCCCAGCAGGTTGTTCTTTTCTGTGTTGACATTGTAGTTCTTGTACCAGCTTTCATCGCTGAAACCGAACATGTGTTCTACACCGATACCGGCGATAGCCATTACCTGGAAGAAGCGGTTTTCTTTGTAACCTCCGAACAGGTTATGCAAATTGAACATCGCGTCGATGTAACCGTTTACTACGTTCCAGTTGTATGTACGGTCGAGAACGGGTTTGTAAGTCTGACCGAATCCACGTCCCCACATTCCCATGACACGGAAACCACCCCAAGGTGATAACCATTTACCTACTGACAAACCAGCTGCCGGCTGGAACTGTTTGCCTTTTGCGTCACTGGTATTGTCGCACCAGTTAAGGAAGGTACCTGCATTGACTGTGATAAACCAGTTGTCGCGGAACTTGTTTGGATTGAGAACCCTTTCATTGTTTGTTTCAGGGCTTACCCAATACGCTGTGTTCTCATCTTCACTGGTTTCTGAAGGCACTGTAGAATTAACCTCCTGTGCGAATCCTTTGATGAAAAGGAAGGGCATCATTAATGCTAGAAAAACTCTCTGTTTCATATAAAATAAATATTACTAGTTAGTCTCTTTTCTTAATTAATACGTTCTTTATTGTTTATTCTCTTTGTCGAGCGCTTCGTATCTGGAATGCTGACTGATGAATTCGGGTGTTATTTTTTTCATGTATTTTACGGTTTCCAGCTTATCGTCGGTTCCGGCTATGGCAATCAGTTCTTCGATAGACGGCAGCAGGGACTGGTATTCCGTATTGATACTCTCTGCATGGAAGATTTCCGGATTGGAAGTGGGCAGTGTGCTTTCCTCCTTATATAATAGTTCTTCGTATAGCTTTTCGCCCGGGCGGAGTCCGGTATATTCGATCTTGATGTCTTTATCCGGAATCAGTCCGGAGAGGCGGATCATCTTTCTTGCCATGTCGTCTATCTTGACGGCAGCTCCCATATTGAAGATGAAGATATCGTTTCCTTCACCGAGAAAAGCAGCCTCGAGTACCAGCTGGCAGGCTTCGGGGATGGTCATGAAGTAGCGGATGATATCGGGATGGGTAACAGTGACCGGACCACCTTCGAGTATCTGACGGCGGAATAGTGGAATGACGCTTCCATTGCTTCCCAATACGTTGCCGAAGCGGGTGGTAATAAAGCAGGTTTTTCCTGCCACCTTGCCTTCTTTGATGGCATTACCCAGGCTCTGCACGTATGTTTCGGCTATGTGTTTGGTAGCTCCCATGACATTGGACGGGCGTACGGCCTTGTCGGTAGAAATCATGATGAATTTTTCTACTCCGTGTCTGACAGCGGCATCGGCGAGGATGCGCGTTCCCATAACGTTGGTACGTACGGCCTCACACGGATATTCTTCCATGATAGGAACATGCTTGTAGGCTGCGGCATGGAAGATGATATCTGGCTTGTACAGGCTGAGCTGTGACTCTACACGCTGGTAATCTCTTACGTTTCCGATGACTGAGGTAATGTTGCATTCCGGATAGGTATTCCGGAGTTCCATATCGATCTGGTATGTTCCTGTTTCGGAAAAATCGAAGATAACCAGATGTTTGGGATGGAACTTGCAGAGCTGTCGGCACAGTTCGCTGCCGATACTTCCTGCACCACCGGTGACCATTACGACCTTGCCTGAGATTTCTTTCTTGATTTTTTCGGTATCGATCTTGATTTCTTCGCGTTCGAGCAGGTCTTCTATCTGTACCTCACGCATCTGGATGCGCTGGGAGATGTTGCTGTTGTCTTCCACCAGCGGAGCGATACGCATGGTGATATTGTTCTGGATGCCTGCTTCAATCAGCGCGCTGTCTTTATGCAGGTCGTCTGTATTGACGAACAGGATGGTATTGACACCGAGTGATTTCAGCTTTTCGTTGAGGTCGCAGTCATCGCAGAGGTAGATAACCGGATATCCCTGTACGCGATAGTCTTTCAACCGCTGTTCTCTTGTGATGAATCCTTTCAGGTTGTACAGGCTGTTGGTAGATTTGCTCAGGTATGCAGCCAGACTGATTGCTGCCTCGGAAGTGCCGTATATCAGTGCCCGGTGTGTCTGCTTGTCCATTGCCTCGATGAGGTTATAATAGAAATTGACGACAACTACTCTGACAAACATGAGCAGAAAGACTGACATGATGAGGTCGGAGAAGATGATGGTATAGATGAACAGACCGGTATATTCCAGCAGCAAATTTGACAGGATGATGAATGCAAGGGCTTTGATGAACATGGCATATACGATGCGCATCAGCTCGGTGAGGCTGGAATGGCGGATGATGCCCTGGTAGGTCTTGCATATCCAGGTGGCACAGATACTAATCACCAGTGAGAGGACGAGGATTGACGTAACGGTAGTGACATCTGTATCGACCTTCATCAGGTAATGGAAAAACAAAAAGCTGAAGAATGTGGCCAATACGGACAGAAGACAGTCGGCTGCCCAAACAATGTATCTGCTAAAGAAATTGATGTTTTTTATCTTAACGCTGAACATAGTATTATTTCTCTATCTTTTCAACTAATGAAGGATGAATGCTTGTAGTGGCTACAGCGGCTATTCCCTGCAGGGAAACAACCACTCGCAAATTCTTTTTTATGCGTACGAGCTTCCCTTCTATTCCTTTCCAGATTCCTCCAGTAATACGGACATAATCACCTTTCTTTAAAGCCACCTCCTGAGGTGTCAAGTAAAGAATCTGTTCGTCAATATTCCCTGCAACCGATATGAAGTCCTGCATTTGCTTGTCGGGAATAGTAATGATTTGCTTGGTTTCCTTGTCGATTATGTATCTTATCTTGGAGGAGATACTGCTCTCTCTCTTTATTTGTTCAATTTCGTTTTTAGTACAATAGACAAATACTAAATTGTGTATGACTGGTACTAATTTAATTTTTGACTGACCGTTGCGCTGTATTTCAGAGTATCTCATCGGAATGAAACTGGCAATCTGACAAGCATCAAAATAGCTTTTTACTTTCATCTCTTGCGAGTATGTAACTCTGATAGGGTACCAATGTTTATCATTCTCTTTCATACTGAAATGCGCAGATATACCTTGGGGACATCCAGATTATGTATCCAGATTAAGCAATATACTAAAATATTGGCGTATTTTGCATATTTTTTTGAGTTATAGCATAAACTATTTCAGCATATTTATATAACTCTCTATATTTATGGGGAAAATGTAATAATTTTTTTGAAAAGATAGGCTTTGTATTTAAATTTTTTTTAAAAAAAAGTAAGATAGATAATATATTCCTTCTGGCTAAAATTAATAGAATTTCCTATCAAATTTTGGTTTTATCAAGTCTGATTCTGACAAAATACATTAAAAGTTTTTTGATTTTACTGTGTTTTAATATATATAAACCCGCAATAACGGAATAATGGCTGAATCTGCTTTCAAAATGGTTTATTTAGCTTACTGATGGAGATGAAATAAAAATATTTGTCATAACTTTGCACTGTAAATAGTTGTTTCTGTGTTTAAAAACGATGGAGTAATGTATAAAAACTGTTTCAAAAGAATGATTGACTGCTGTCTGGCTATGGTTGCCATAGTGGTTTTATCGCCGGTGATGGCTGCTGTAGCGCTTTTACTAGCTGTTGCCAATAAAGGTGCCGGGGTGGTTTTTACACAAACCAGACCGGGAAAAAACGGCAGGCTCTTTAAGGTTATGAAGTTTAAGACAATGACCGACGAAAGGGATGAAAGCGGAAACTTATTGCCGGATGCCCAACGGCTGACAAAGACGGGAAAGTTCATCCGGTCGACCTCACTGGACGAATTGCCTCAGCTGTTCAATGTGCTCAAGGGAGATATGGCTCTGATTGGTCCGAGGCCGCTATTGCCGCAGTATCTGCCATTGTATAGCAAAGAACAGGCAAGAAGGCATGACGTGAGACCGGGCATTACGGGATGGGCACAGGTGCATGGCAGAAATGCAATTAGCTGGAAAAAGAAATTCGAACTGGATGTGTGGTATGTGGATCACTGTTCTTTCTGGCTGGATCTGAAGATTATCTTGCTGACGGTGAAGAAAGTGATAATTAGAGAAGGTATAACGCAAGAAGGGCAAGCCACTGCAGAATACTTTAATGGTAATAACTAGGAGATTATGAAGAAGAAAGTTCTAAGAATAGCAACTGTACCTGTTTCGCTGGATGTCCTGCTGAAGGGACAGTTGAAGATGCTGAATGAAATGTATGAGGTGGTAGCTGTTTCGTCACCCGGAAAAGAACTGGAAGAGGTCGGGAAAAGAGAGGGGGTAAGAACGGTTGCTGTCCGTATGGAAAGACGCATCTCTCCTATTCAGGATTTGAGGTCGCTTTTTGCTCTGGTCCGGCTGATACGGAAAGAAAAGCCTTGGATGGTACATACGCTGACTCCGAAAGCTGGTCTGCTGGGAATGCTGGCGGCCTGGATGTGTAGGGTGCCGGTTAGAATGCATATGTTTACCGGACTGGTCTTCCCTACTTCGACGGGACTGAAACGGAAGTTGCTGATGGCTACGGACAGGCTGACGTGTGCCTGTGCTACGTTTATTAATCCGGAAGGTGAAGGTGTGAAGAATGATCTGATGCGGTTTGGGATTACCCGGAAGGAGTTGCATATCGTCGGAAACGGGAATATCAACGGAATTGATATGTCGTATTTTGACCGGACGGAGGAAGTCATGAGAAAGGCTGAAGATATCCGGGAAAAAGGATGTGTGACGTTCTGTTTTGTGGGAAGAATTGTCGGTGACAAGGGGATGAATGAACTTGCCAGGGCATTCAAACAACTGGAAGCTGATTTCCCGGCTTGCAGGCTTCTTCTGGTTGGTGATTTTGAGGAAAAACTGGATCCGGTATTACCAGAGACAAAGCGTATGTTTCTGGAGAACAGTAGAATAACTTTTGCCGGATGGCAGAATGATATCCGGCCGTATCTGGCTGCTTCGGATGTTTTTGTTTTTCCCAGTTACAGGGAGGGCTTTCCTAATGTCGTGCTTCAGGCGGGAGCTATGGGATTGCCTTGTATTGTAACCGATATCAATGGATGCAACGAGATTATCTGTCATGGGGTGAATGGTCTGATTATTCCTTCTCACGATGAATCGGCTTTGCTGAAAGCGATGAAGTTTATGCTTACCGATGAGCATGCAAGGATGGAAATGGCAGGTAAGTCGAGAGAGCTGATCGGGAGCAGGTATGAGCGGTCGTTTTTGTGGAATGAGATCCGAAAGACGTATCAGAGTCTGGAATGATATGAAAAATGCAGGTTATCTGGGAAACTTCTGTCCGGATAACCTGCATTCGTTTATGGTAGGATTAAGGCTTATTCAACAAAGGAAATGCTTTTCCATTTATGGTCTTTCCATTCTTCTTCTTGCCAGAACTCATCCCATGTTTCTCCTTTTTTATTGATATTCAGGGTAAGGTCGACATTCTTTGTGATGGTATCGGCTGGTCCGAATGTTGTATTTTGTACTGAAATGCTTTCTTCGGCGGTCAGCTTGATTGTATTTAAGGCTGTACATTCTGTAAATACATCATCACCTAGAGCGGTTGCCTGAGGCAGGTTGACGCTGGTCAGTGCAGTACAGTTATAGAAGGCTTTGATTCCGACTGTTGTTGCCTGCGGAAGCTCTATTTCTTTCAGTGACTTACAGTTGCTGAATGCATCATCTCCGATGGTAGTTGCTTTAGGCAAGTATACTTTTTCCAGCTGTGAACAGTCGCCAAATGTATTTATTCCTGTACGGGAACCACCTTGTGAAACCAGTGTCGCGTTTCCGATTGTCGTTGCTTCCGGCAAGTTGACTTCTGTCAGTTTGGAACAAAGCCAGAATACACTACCCTCAAGGGTTTGTAATTTGGGGAAGTCTGCAACTTGCAGGGCTGTTGACATAAAGGCATTGGTACCAAGGTAAGTAACTTCAGGCATACTTACTTCTGCCAGTTTGGTGCAACTTTGGAAAGCAAAGCTGTTTACTCTGACTACGCCCGGAGCGGTGATTTTGGTCAGGTTGCTGCATTTATAGAAAGCATAATCTTGCAGTTGCTGTATTTCCTGAGGCAGGATGACTTCCTGTAATCCGGAGAAATCGGAACTGCCTGTATGTCTGAAGCTTTCTGCCGGCAGCTCAGGAAGACCGTCTGCATCCCGGTCTTGCCATCCGGTTACTCCCGATAAGTCGAGTAATTCGATCTGGATACCGCTGAAAGGATTTCCATCATATAGTCCCAGTGCTTCGGAATCTCCTGTGAGTATAAAACGGGTTACACCTGCCTGAGCCGCTTCACTGATGGCTTGTGATACTTGTGCAGCGCTGGCTCCGTCGAGATGGAATGTAGCTTGGTTGCCCTCGATATCTACAATAGAGATACTGACAGTGATTGTACAAGTAGCTGTTTTTTCTCCGGCTGTAGCTGTGATGATAGCTGTCCCCTCGCCTATGGCTGTTACAATGCCTTCGGGTGATACTGTGGCTACTGCTTCGTCGGAAGATGTCCATGTGGCCTCTCCTGCCCCTTCTGGAAGGACTGTAGCGGTGAGCTGTATGGTTTCTCCCTTGCTGGTTAAGGTTGCTGTAGCAGGCGATATTTCTACCGACTGCACTTCTTGGGTAACAGTCACCTCACATGTTCCGCTTTTTCCGCTTACTGTGGCTGTAACGGTGGCCGTTCCTTTGCTTATACCGGTTACAGTTCCATCGGATGATACCGTAGCTATTGCTTCATCGGATGAAGTCCATGTAATATCTCCTGCCGTAGCATTTTCCGGTGATATTTTGGCTGTCAGCTGCTTTGTTTCTCCACATTCCAGACTGATGCTTTCGGGTGAAACGCTTACGCCTGTTACTGTTATTGTTACAGGTTCGTCTACCGGTTCATTGTCATCACTTGAGCAAGCTGGTAATATACACGTCAGCAAGCACAATAAATATAAGAATCTTACTTTCATGATATGGATTGTTTGAGGTTCGTTTATCTTACAAATAAACGGTATTCCGGGAGAATTCTTTGTCACTGAAAACAGTGATTTTTTGTTTGTGGCGTAAAATAAAAAAAGCTTCCGGAGGTCAAATGAATGACTTTCCGGAAGCTTTCCTGTTGATTTATTTATCCTGAGGATAATTATTTTTTGTAGTTTTTCAATCCTGTCTGGAGGAAGTCTACATATTTAGCAATGTCTTCGTCGTAAGAATATGACTTGTTCAGAGGCATGCCTTCGTTGTCGAGCAATACATAGAATGGCTGTGCATTGGCTCCGAACTTAGAACGTTGCAGGTAGCTCCACTTGTCACCTATTGTACGAAGAGTACGTTCTGTTCCGTTTTCTGTAACCTTTATCGGTTCTGGAAGCTTAGTCTTTTCGTCTACATACAGCGTGATAAGTACGTAGTCGTCGTTCAGCATCTGACTTACTTTCGGGTCAGTCCATACAGCAAGTTCCATCTTACGGCAGTTTACGCAACCATATCCGGTGAAGTCTATCATGACCGGTTTGTTGTTCTGGCGAGCGTATTCCATACCGGCATCGAAGTCGGTAAACTTGGCGTGTACTTCATTCTTGTATAAGTTGAAATCCTGAGTCTGCATAGGAGGTGCAAATGCGCTGACAGCTTTCAGAGGAGCTCCCCAAAGTCCCGGAATCATGTATACGGCAAATGCCAGTGAGATGAGTGCCAGGAAGAAACGTCCTACTCCTACCTTATTGTTGTCGTCGTCGTGAGGGAATTTGATCTTACCCAGCAGGTACATACCCAGCAGAGCAAAGATAACGATCCAGAGTGCAAGGAATGTTTCACGGTCGAGCAGTCTCCAGCCGTAAGCAAGGTCGGCTACCGACAGGAATTTCAAGGCAAACGCCAGTTCCAGGAATCCCAGTACCACCTTGATAACGTTCATCCAACCTCCGGATTTCGGCATTGATTTCAGCCATGACGGGAACATAGCGAACAGTGTGAAAGGTAAAGCCAGTGCAATGGCAAATCCTAACATACCGATAGCCGGCGCTACAACACTACCGGTAGTAGAAACTTCTACCAGCAGGAAGCCGATGATAGGACCTGTACAAGAGAATGATACCAATGACAAAGTGAATGCCATCAGGAAGATACTCAGCAGACCGGTTGTTGCTTCAGCCTTGCTGTCGACAGCGTTGCTCCACTTAGACGGCAGGGTGATCTCGAATGCTCCAAAGAAAGAAGCCGCAAAGATAACCAGCATCAGGAAGAACAGGATATTGAAGATGGCATTGGTAGACAATGCATTCAGTGCACTAGCTCCGAATATCAGTGTAATAGCAAGTCCCAGCGCTACATAGATTACAACGATAGATGCACCATAGGTCCATGCGTCACGAATACCTTTCTTTTTGTCCTTAGTACGTTTCAGGAAGAAGCTGACAGTCATCGGAATAATTGGCCATACACAAGGTGTGAACAGGGCCAGAATACCTCCTACCAGACCGGTAAAGAAGATGTAAATCCAGGAATGTGATTCCTGTTCTTCGGTGCTTCCGTAATTGGACAGCTCTTTGATAACCGGTTTCCAGTAATCGGTAGCTTCCTGCAACGTCTGAGGGGCAGTTGTTACGGCTGCTGTAGAATCTACTGTTTCTGTTGATTCGGCAGGTGCAGCTGCTTCTTCTGTTTTAGCTGGTGCAGATGTTGCCGAAGCGGCTGCGGCTACAGTACCTTTATAAGAAAAATCAACGCTGGTAGGTGGCAGACAGTTCTGGTCGTTGCATGCACCAAATTCCAGGTATCCGGTAATCAGATAGTCACCTCCAGTGAGCTTAACTTTCTGTGAAAATTTAGCTGTGCCTTCGAAGAATTTTACTTCCATTTCGAAGATAGGGTCCATCTGTTTGATTTCTTTCCCTATCGGAGTAAGTTTTCCTACCAGCTCTGCTCCTTCTATCTTGTCGATGTTGAAAGTGGCAGAAGTAGGACCTCCTTCTTGCAGGTCGGTAGAATAAACATGCCAGCCCTGGTCCATCGTACCAGTAAAAATAATTTCAGCCTCATTGGCCGAAAGGTTTTTCCATTCGGTCTTGAATCGTACCGGATCTTGCATCTGGGCGAACATGGGCAGACAGATTAACGCCATGAGCAGCCAACTGAGCGTGATTCTTCTTTTCATTGTTTCTTTTCGGATTTTGAATTATAAATAAGAAATTTGTTTTTATTGTCTGGGGTTATTCGGTTACTTCGATACCTTTCAGGGTAGCAGAGCTGGATTCGGTGATACGCACACGTACAAGATCACCAATACGGTGTGTGCCACGGTCGAATACGACTACCTTGTTCTGCTCGGTACGTCCGAATAATTGTTCTTTGGAGCGTTTTGATACGCCTTCTACCAGTACCTCGAATGTCTTTCCTACATCGCGGGCATTGCTTTCGGCAGATAACTGGTTCTGCAATTCAATCATTTCGTTTAACCGGCGTATTTTAACTTCTTCGGGAACATCATCAGGCAGATGTTTCGAAGCATATGTTCCCGGTCGTTCGGAATATTTGAACATGAAAGCTGAGTCGTATGCACATTCACGCATCAGCGAAAGACTCATCTGGTGATCTTCTTCTGTCTCGGAGTGGAATCCGGAGAAGATATCAGTACTCAATCCACAGTCGGGAATGATGCGACGGATGGCCTCTACCCTTTCCAGGTACCATTCGCGCGTATATTTACGGTTCATCAGTTTCAGAATACGCGAACTTCCGCTCTGTACCGGCAGGTGGATATGCTTGCATACGTTAGGTACTTCAGCAATGACATGCAGTGTTTCATCACTCATGTCTTTGGGGTGTGAAGTGGTAAAGCGTACACGCATTTCGGGCACAGCTTCGGCAACGATACGTAACAGCATCGGGAATGTTACGACCTCTCCTTCCCGCTCGAAGCGATAAGAATTGACGTTCTGGCCTAGCAGCGTTACTTCCTTATATCCTTTCTGCTGTAAATCGTGCACTTCGTTCAGGATGCTTTCCACATCACGGCTTCTTTCGCGTCCGCGAGTGTAAGGCACAATGCAATAGTGACAGAAATTGTTGCAGCCGCGCATGATAGATACGAATCCGGAAATGTGATTTCCACAGATGCGTGACGGAATGACATCGCGGTAAGTTTCAGTCGTAGAAAGCTCTACATTGATGGCCTTCTCTCCTGCCTCAACTGCGCCGATCAAATCGGGCAATGTGAGATAAGCATCCGGTCCTGCTACCAGGTCGACGTGGTGATTTTCTATCAGATCGTTTTTTACACGTTCTGCCATACATCCCAATACTCCGACAATCAGGTGCTTGCGCTTCTTTCTCAGAGAATGGAAGAACTCCAGCCGGTTCAGGATTTTCTGCTCGGCATTGTCACGGATAGAACAAGTGTTCATAAATACGGCATCAGCTTCATCAAGGCTTTCGCACGGACTGTATCCTGCCATTTGCATGATAGATGCGATGACTTCGCTATCCGCAACATTCATCTGACAGCCGTAGGTTTCGATAAACAGTTTTTTGGTTTCCAGTTCGGTTGCGGATTTAAAGTCCGCTCCCGTAGCTTCTTTTGTCATAATGTTATGTTATTATTTAATAAATTCATTTGCAAAGATATGAGTTTCTTCCCTAAAATCCATGAATGTGTTATATTTATTAGTATCTTTGGGCAAATCCTTAACATTTTGGCAGACTATGGACGAAGTGATAAAAATATTTGTTATAGTGGCGGCTATTGCTTTCGCCGCTTATCAGAATTATGCCAAAAAGGAAAAGAAAAGGAACAAACCCTCCCGTAAGAAGATGGCTAAGCCGGCAACAGTCCATGTAGAGCCGGATATTATCATGGCTGGTCAACAAAATGAATGCGTTGGGCAAAGTGTTGATAATAAGCTTAATAAGAAAAGAAAAGGAGAGGGGAGAAAGCATCGGAAGTTATCGGAAGAAGCGCCTCAGAAGGATGCGCTATCTACTGCCCAACAGCCTGAGTCAGGTAGCACTGTCCGGTTGAAGACACCTGCGGACGCAAGGCGTGCATTTATTTATTCCGAGATTTTTAACCGTAAATACTAATAAGCAGATTTTGTAAGTTTAATACTAATAATTATAAAAACACCTAATACCATGACTTATAATTTTATGACCGCAGCCGAAGCTGCCAGCTTGATAAAAGATGGAGAGATAATTGCCCTGAGCGGGTTTACGCCGGCAGGAAGTCCGAAAGCCGTAACTGCAGAGCTTGCGAGGCAGGCTGAAGAAAAACACGCCAGGGGAGAACACTTTCAGGTAGGTATTATTACGGGAGCTTCTACCGGAGATTCTTGCGACGGAGTGCTCACTCGTGCTCATGCCATTCACTTCCGTGCTCCATATACCACGAATACTGACTTCCGCAAAGCAGTCAATGCCGGTGAAATCAATTATACGGATATACATCTTTCTCAGGTTGCCCAGCGTTTGCGTTCCGGTTTTTTAGGTCATGTAACTACAGCTATCATCGAAGCCTGTGAAATTACAGAAGACGGACGGATCTATCTGACTGCAGGTGTGGGAATTACTCCGACAATTGCTCGTCTTGCCGACCGGGTGATAGTAGAGCTTAATGCTGCGCACAGCAAAAGCCTGATAGGTGTGCACGATTTGTACGAAATGGAGCGCCCTCCTTATCGTCGTCCGATTCCTATTGTACGTCCAAGCGACCGTATCGGATTGCCTTATATTCAGGTAAGTCCGGAAAAGATAGTAGGAGTGGTAGAAGTGAATCTGCCTGATGAAGCGAGAGGATTCCATGAGCCAGATCCTATTACGGATAAAATTGGTCAGAATGTAGCTGACTTCCTTGCAGCAGATATGCGCCGAGGAATTATTCCGTCTACTTTCCTTCCGTTGCAGTCGGGAGTGGGAAACATTGCTAATGCTGTACTCAGTGCATTAGGTAAGGATCCCAGTATTCCACCGTTCGAAATGTATACGGAGGTGATTCAGAACTCAGTCATCAAATTGATTAAAGAGGGTAGAATCAAGTTTGGAAGTACTTGTTCACTCAGTGTTACAAACGACTGTCTGCAAGATATTTATGATAATATGGATTTCTTCCGTCACAAGCTTGTACTTCGTCCGTCGGAAATATCTAACTGTCCGGAAGTTGTTCGTCGTATCGGTGTCATTTCAATGAATACAGCCATCGAAGCTGATATTTACGGAAATGTAAACTCAACTCATATCTGCGGTACGAAGATGATGAATGGTATCGGTGGTTCGGGCGACTTTACCCGCAGTGCTTATATCTCTATCTTCTCTTGTCCGTCGACGGCAAAAGGAGGATGTATCAGTTCAATCGTACCGATGGTTTCTCACCTCGATCATAGTGAACACTCTGTAAATGTGATTATCACCGAACAGGGTATTGCTGATTTACGTGGAAAGAGTCCGATGGAACGTGCACAGGCTGTAATTGAAAACTGTGCACATCCGGACTATAAACAACTGTTGTGGGATTATCTGAAGATTTCTACCAAGGGACAGACTTGCCACAGTTTGTCGGCAGCGTTGGGTATGCATCAGGTTTTCATCAAACAGGGTGATATGCGTCTGACTAACTGGGCTGACTTCGAAAAGTAACTTTTTAATTTATCTGATATCGATTCCCCTCTGGGCTCCGTTATTGTTTCTGCTTTACAGAAAAACGGAAAGCTCAGAGGGGAATTTTCTTTTTGGGTATAGCTGCTGTTGGGAAAAACTCTTTTGATAAGCTTGTTGAAAAGTGTATTTGTATATAAACAGGGGTATGAAATGAGTGTGAATATCTCTGTTAAAATCCTTGTTTTATATGGGGAATGTGACAGGTATATATTTCTGATAAATAGAATTTTAGTTATTGTTTCAACAGGTGTTAACAACCTGTTGGTAATAGTTGATTATTCCGTTAAAAACCTGATAAGTATTAGTGTGAAAAGATGCAGTATAATTAGTTGTTGAGTAATGGGGAAAAAGCGGCAGGAATGTCAACTAGGGAAGGAGTATGAGTTAATAGGCTGCAAGATAACGGATTGGTCGGATATTTGTTAGCGGAAAAATCGGTTTTATTCCCGAAGTCTTACTATCTTTGCACGGTATTGTGGGAAATAGTAAAAATCAAATATATAACATCACTATGGAATATAATTTCAGAGAGATCGAGAAAAAATGGCAGCAAAAGTGGGTAGACAACAAAACCTACAAGGTTGTCGAAGACGAATCGAAAAAGAAGTTCTATGTACTGAACATGTTCCCTTATCCGTCGGGAGCAGGACTTCATGTTGGTCACCCGCTGGGCTACATTGCCAGCGATATTTATGCTCGTTACAAACGCTTGCAGGGCTATAATGTATTGAATCCGATGGGATACGATGCTTATGGTTTGCCTGCTGAACAATATGCAATTCAGACCGGTCAGCATCCGGCTATCACTACCGTAAACAATATTAACCGTTACCGCCAGCAGTTGGATAAAATCGGTTTTTCATTCGACTGGGACCGTGAAGTTCGTACTTGTGAGCCGGGTTATTATCACTGGACTCAATGGGCTTTCCAGAAAATGTTCAACAGCTATTATTGCAATACTTGTGGAAAAGCTGAACCTATCAGTGAACTGATCAAGCATTTCGAGGAGAAAGGAACAGAAGGACTGGATGTAGCTTGTAGTGAGGAACTGAGCTTTACAGCAGAAGAATGGAAAGCTAAGAGCGAAAAGGAACAGCAGGAAGTGCTGATGAACTACCGTATCGCTTATTTGGGTGAAACTATGGTTAACTGGTGTCCGCAACTGGGTACTGTACTTGCTAACGATGAAGTAGTGGACGGCGTATCTGAACGTGGTGGTTATCCGGTGGTGCAGAAGAAGATGCGTCAGTGGTGTCTGCGTGTGTCAGCATATGCTCAGCGCTTGCTCGACGGACTGGAAACTGTAGATTGGACTGATTCTCTGAAAGAAACACAGCGTAACTGGATTGGTCGTTCGGAAGGTGCAGAGGTACGTTTCAAGGTAAAAGACAGCGATTTGGAATTTACCATCTTTACTACTCGTGCTGATACTATGTTTGGTGTTACTTTCATGGTACTGGCTCCTGAAAGTGAACTGGTTCCTGTACTGACAACTGAGGCACAGAAAGCAGAAGTGGAAGCTTATCTGGACCGTACTAAGAAGCGTACCGAACGTGAACGTATCGCCGATCGTCGTGTTACCGGTGTATTTAGTGGTTCGTATGCAGTGAATCCGTTTACTGGTGAATCTGTTCCGGTATGGATCAGCGACTATGTATTGGCTGGATATGGTACAGGAGCCATTATGGCTGTTCCGGCTCACGATAGTCGTGACTATGCTTTTGCAAAACACTTCAACTTGCCTATCGTTCCATTGGTAGAAGGATGTGATGTGTCGGAAGAAAGCTTCGATGCTAAAGAAGGTATCGTATGTAATTCTCCGAAAGCAGGAGCTACTCCGTATTGCGACTTGAACCTGAACGGACTGACTATCAAAGAAGCTATTGCCACAACCAAAAAATATGTGAAGGAGCATCAGTTGGGCCGTGTAAAAGTAAACTATCGTTTGCGTGACGCTATTTTCTCTCGTCAGCGTTATTGGGGTGAACCGTTCCCGGTTTATTACAAGGATGGTATGCCTTATATGATTGATGAGAGCAAGTTGCCACTGGAACTTCCTGAGGTAGATAAATTCTTGCCTACGGAAACTGGAGAACCTCCATTGGGACATGCTACTAAGTGGGCATGGGATGTGGTTAAAGGTGAAGTCGTAGAAAATTCCAAAATAGATAACGTAACTGTTTTCCCACTTGAACTGAATACCATGCCGGGATTTGCTGGTTCATCGGCTTATTATTTGCGTTACATGGATCCGCACAATGATCAGGCACTGGTTTCTGAGAAAGCCGACCATTACTGGCAGAATGTTGATTTGTATGTAGGTGGTACAGAACATGCTACCGGACACTTGATTTATTCTCGTTTCTGGAATAAGTTCCTGTTCGATCTGGGTGTAAGTGTTAAAGAAGAACCATTCCAGAAACTTGTTAATCAGGGTATGATTCAGGGACGAAGCAATTTCGTTTACCGTATCAAGGATACTAACACATTCGTTTCATTGGGCTTGAAAGATCAGTACGATGTGACTCCGCTTCATGTAGATGTTAATATCGTTTCAAATGACGTATTGGATGTAGAAGCTTTCAAGAACTGGCGTCCGGAATACAACAATGCCGAATTTATTTTGGAAGACGGCAAGTATATCTGTGGATGGGCTGTAGAAAAGATGAGTAAATCGATGTATAACGTAGTGAATCCGGATATGATTGTAGAGAAATACGGAGCTGATACACTGCGTATGTACGAAATGTTCCTCGGACCGGTAGAGCAGTCTAAACCATGGGATACAAACGGTATTGATGGTGTTCACCGTTTCTTGAAGAAACTCTGGAACTTGTTCTACGACCGTCAGGGCAGCTTCATGCCAGCAGAAGGAGAACCGACTAAAGAGGAGTTGAAGGCTGTTCATAAGTTGATTAAGAAAGTAACTGGTGATATCGAAACCTTCTCTTACAATACTTCTATCAGTGCATTCATGATTTGTGTGAATGAACTGACTTCACTGAAGTGCCGCAATAAGGCCGTGTTGAGCGATTTGATTGTCATCATTGCTCCATTTGCTCCTCATCTGGCAGAAGAGTTGTGGGAAGCTTTGGGCAATACAACATCTGTTTGTGATGCACAATGGCCGGCATTTAATGAAGAATATCTGAAAGAGGATAGTGTAAAATATACCATTTCTTTCAACGGAAAGGCTCGTTTCACTATGGAGTTCCCTGCAGATGCAGATAATGACACGATACAAGCAGCTGTAATGGCTGACGAACAATCTCAAAAATGGATTGAAGGAAAGACTCCTAAAAAGGTCATTATTGTTCCGAAGAAGATTGTAAATATTGTACTTTAATAGCAGTCGTTTTATGGAAACGATTCTGAAGAAAAAAATTGGCAGGGAGTCGAAAGACTACCTTGCCATTACTTTCGGACTGATATGTTATGCACTGGGATGGGTAGCTTTTCTGCTTCCTTATCAGATCACGACAGGAGGAGTCAGTGGTATTGCCGCTATTATTTATTATGCTACAGGAGTAGAAATTCAGGTTTCTTACTTTGTGATTAATGCTGTTTTTCTGGGGTTTGCCTTGAAGATTCTGGGACCAAAGTTCAGTGTAAAGACGATATATGCTATTTTCATGCTGACTTTCCTGCTTTGGTGGTTTCAGGTTCTGTTCAGGGGAAGTGACGGAAATCTCCCGCAACTGCTTGGTCCGGGACAAGAGTTTATGGCTTGTGTAATAGGAGCCGGATTGCTGGGCTTTGGAATAGGCATTGTATTTTGTAATAACGGTAGTACGGGAGGTACTGATATTATCGCATGGATTATCAACAAGTACAAGGATGTTACTTTGGGACGTATGATGATGTATTGCGATATTGTAATCATTTCGTCGTGCTATTTTATCTTTCATGACTGGAAGAGAGTTTTGTTTGGCTTCTGTGTTTTGTTCATTATGAGCATAGTTATCGACTATGTAATAAACAGTACTCGTCAGTCGGTTCAGTTCCTGATATTCTCACGGAAATATGAACAGATTGCGGAAGGTATTTCTACCAAGATAGACCGTGGAGTAACTCTTCTTGATGGACAGGGCTGGTACAGTAAACAAGATATAAAAGTTATTGTTGTATTGGCAAGAAAAGGCGAATCACTTGATATCTTCCGTCTGGTGAAGGATATTGATCCTGATGCGTTTATTTCCCAAAGCAATGTAGTAGGCGTGTATGGAGAAGGATTCGACAAGCTGAAAGTAAAATAAACGAAAGTAAAAGTAAATATTTCTCTAAGATATATTTAAAAATAGAATAGGTTTTTCCGTTTAATTTGTATTATCGGAAAAACTTATTTTATTTTGTACCCTATAAGTGGTATAATTCTTAAATCTGTAGTATGAAATATACGAAAGTTATTTTGTTAATGTTTTTAGCTAGTTTTTTATCTTTTGGCACTTCTGTATGGGGCAATGCGTTAGCTCAGAATCTCTTTCTTCATACTAACTGGGAGTTTTCCAAGTATGGAAGCCACGAATGGCTTGCTGCACAGGTTCCGGGCACGGTACATCAGGATTTGATTGCTCACGATAAGTTACCCGATCCTTTTTATGGGATGAATGAAAAAGAAATACAATGGGTTGAGAATGAAGACTGGTTGTATCGTACGTCTTTTGTATTAACAGAAGAACAATCGGCACATGAGGAAATCTTTTTGGTATTTGAAGGACTTGATACTTATGCGGATATATTCCTGAATGGTGCATTATTACAAAGAACCGATAACATGTTTGTCGGATATCGTATTCCTGTCAAGCGAAATTTAAGAAAAGGAGAAAACAAACTGCTTGTACGTTTTCGTTCCCCAATCCGTGAGGTAATGCCTCAATGGGAAACCAATGGTTTTGATTATCCTGCTGCTAACGACCATTATCCACAGAAACTGAGTGTGTTTACCCGTAAAGCCCCTTATTCCTATGGATGGGATTGGGGAATCCGAATGGTTACTTGTGGCATCTGGCGACCTGTATATCTGGAATTTACCAACAAGGCTGTGGTAGAAGATTATTTTGTACATCAGAAGTCGGTTACTTCCGAACGTGCAGAAATAGACAACCGCCTGGAAGTAAACAATATTACCGGAACGGTTCAGGAAGCTCAGATAAAAGTGACTTGTGCTTATCGGAATGAACAGGCTGGAAGTGTAGAAAAGACTGTCCGGTTACAGCCAGGTGTGAATAATTTGTCACTGCCTTTATCGATTGATTCTCCGCATCTTTGGATGCCTAATGGGTGGGGAGAAGCTGCCTTATATGCATTTGAAGTATCGGTATGTGTAGATGGTAAGCTTGTGGCAAAAAAACAACACCAGATCGGATTACGAACGGTGCGTGTTGTCCATGAAAAGGATAGCTTAGGAATGAGTTTCTATTTTGAAGTGAATGGCATTCCGATGTTTGCCAAAGGTACTAATCTGATACCTTCAGACGCTCTTCTGCCACGTGTAACCCGTGAACGATACGTTCGCCTGCTGGATGATGTACAGGCTGCGCATATGAATATGATACGCGTATGGGGTGGGGGAATCTATGAAGACGATGCCTTTTTTGAGGAAGCTGATAAAAGAGGTATTCTTGTCTGGCAGGATTTTATGTTTGCTTGTACACCTTATCCGCATGACCCGGCTTTTTTGAAGCGAGTTTCGGAAGAAGCAGTATATAATATCAAGCGTTTACGGAATCATGCTTCTTTGGCAATGTGGTGTGGTAATAATGAAATATATGAGGGCTTGCGTTATTGGGGCTGGAAGAAAAAATATGCTCCTGAGATATATCAACAAATGTTGGATGGATATGACGTATTGTTCCGCCGGCTTTTGCCCGAGAAAGTAAAGGAGTTCGATCCGGGACGCTTTTATCTGGAAGGATCGCCTTATGAAGCCAATTGGGGACGGCCTGAAAGTTGGAAGATCGGCGATAGTCATAACTGGGGAACCTGGTATGGACAGAAACCTTTTGAAACGCTGGATACAGAGATTCCGCGTTTTATGAGTGAGTTTGGTTTTCAGTCTTTTCCGGAGATGAAGACGATACGTACATTTGCTTCGCCGGCAGACTACGATCTGGAGTCACCGGTTATGAATGCCCATCAGAAAAGTACGATTGGCAATTTCCTGATTAAGAAAACAATGGGCATTTATTATCATGTTCCGGAAAAGTTTGAGGATTTGGTTTATATGGGACTTGTTCTGCAGGGACATGGAATGCGTCACGGAATGGAGGCACATCGCAGAAACCGACCTTATTGTATGGGTAGTTTGCTCTGGCAACTAAATGACAGCTGGCCGGTTGTTTCATGGTCGGGCATCGATTATTATGGAAACTGGAAGGCTATGCATTACCAGACTCGCCGGGCTTTTGCTCCGGTATTGATAGATGCAATTCGTGAAGGTGATAAACTGCGCTATTATGTGCTTTCGGATGTATTGAAGAGCGAAAAAGCAATATTGCAGATAGAACTTATGGATTTTAATGGAAAAGTGTATCGCAGGCATCAGGTAGAAGGTACGTTGCCAGCTAATGCTTCTGCTGTTTTTTATGAAGAAGACTGGAATAAAGCATTCGCAGCTTGTGATACGACTACTTCATTTATACATATGACTTTACGTAGTGGTGTTGACCGGAGGGTACTTTCAGACGAAGTATATTATCCGGTGTTTGCCAAAAAGCAACATTTGCCCCATCCTGAAATAAGTTGTAAGATACGAAAGAAAGATGGAGCTTATGAGCTGACATTAAAATCCAAACAACTGGCTCGTGATGTATTTGTAGAAATACCTGTTCAAGGAGTACGTTTCTCTGATAATTTCTTCGACCTGCTGCCTGGAGTGCCTAAGAAGATTTTGGTTACTTCGGCTGACGGAACACCTTTGGAAGATATTTCCGTAAGCTTGCATCAATTGAGCGATATTGTGTCATTCTAATTACTAACTTTAATATTATTATCATGAAACCATTTTCGAAATTTAACTGTCTGGGGCTGGCGTTTGCCGGAATGATGATTACATCGTGTACGGATAAGCCAACGGCTGTCGCTGATTATCAGATTGTGCCTATGCCTCTTGAAATTACCACACCTCAACAAAGTGGATTTTTGCTGAAGAGTGGAGAAACTATTTATTACACTGCCGGTAATGAAAAAATGAAGAAAAATGCTGAATTTCTGGCTTCTTTTATTAAAGAACAGACCGGTATTGAACTGAAAGTACAGGAGGGTGATAAAGAAAGCGGAATCGTATTGAAATTAGGACTGGAGGCAACTTCTCCAGAGGCTTACCATCTGACTGTCGACGGAGGAAAGGTTGTCATTGAGGCTCCTTCAGAAGCTGGTGTATTTTATGGAATCCAGACATTGCGTAAATCTGTTTCTGTTCATGAAGGAGGTGGTGCAATCGAACTTCCTGCTGTAGAAATAAACGATACACCGCGTTTCAGCTATCGCGGAATGATGCTTGATGTTGGCCGTCATATGTTTACGATGGATGAAATCAAAACGTATATTGATATGCTTGCACTGCATAATATCAACCGTTTACACTGGCATCTTTCTGAAGACCAAGGTTGGCGTATCGAAATAAAGAAATATCCGAAACTGACAGAAATCGGTTCAAAACGTAGTGAAACTGTTATAGGACGTAACTCGGGAAAATACGATGGAAAGCCTTACGGTGGTTTCTATACTCAGGAACAAGCCAAGGAGATTGTTGCTTATGCTGCAGAACGCTATATAACCGTTATTCCTGAAATAGACCTTCCGGGACATATGCAGGCTGCATTGGCTGCTTATCCGGAACTAGGATGTACAGGTGGTCCGTATGAAGTTTGGCGTATGTGGGGCGTTTCTGATAATGTACTATGTGCCGGAAATGACAAAACAATTCAGTTTATTAAGGATGTGCTGGCTGAAATTATTGAAATCTTCCCGTCAGAATATATTCATGTAGGTGGAGATGAATGTCCGAAAGATAAATGGAAAACTTGTCCGAAATGTCAGGCTAGAATCAAGGCTTTGGGTATCAAAGGCGACAGCAAACATTCAAAAGAAGAATATCTGCAAAGTTATGTGATAAGAGAAGCAGAAAAGTTCTTGAATGAACATGGACGTAACATTATCGGATGGGACGAAATTTTGGAAGGTGGTCTGGCTCCTAATGCAACTGTTATGTCATGGAGAGGTGAATCCGGAGGTATTGAGGCTGCACGCCAGAAGCATAATGTTATCATGACTCCGAATACATACTTGTATTTTGACTATTATCAGGCTAAGGATACAGAAACAGAACCGTTGGCTATCGGAGGTTATTTGCCTATGGAAAGAGTATATAGCTACGAGCCAATGCCGTCTGCCTTGACTCCGGAAGAACAGAAATACATTACCGGTGTACAGGCTAATCTGTGGACAGAATATATTCCTACTTTTGCACAGGCACAGTATATGGTATTGCCACGTATGGCTGCTCTTTGCGAAACTCAGTGGAGTGCTCCTGATAAGAAGAAAGATTACGAAGGATTCTTGAAGCGTACAGTGCGCCTGATGGATATTTACAAGCTGAAGGGCTGGAACTATGCTACTCATATTTTGGATGTGAAAGTCAATATTGCTCCAAATCAGGAAACAGGTAAGTTGGATGTCAGTGCATATACCGTTGACAATGCTCCGATATACTATACACTCGACGGAACAGAACCGACAGCAGCCTCTTTGAAATATGAAGATGGACTGTCAATTGACCAGGCTTGTGTATTGCGTATGACAGCAGTGCGTCCGGAAGGCAATTCACGTATTACTTGTGATACTATTTCTTTCAGTAAATCGACTGCCAAACCTATTTCTATGCTTCAGCCCATTAATAAAGCATATGAATTTAATGGGGCGCCTACCTTGGTAGATGGTATGACTGGTAACCGCAATTATAAGACTGGTCATTGGATTGCGTTTTATAAGAATGATATGGAGGCAGTTATAGACTTGAAAGAAGCAACAGAAATCAGTTCGATGACATTGCGTGCCTGTGTAGAAAAAGGTGACTGGATATTCGATGCCAGAGGTATTTCTGTTGAGGTTTCGGATGATAATAAGGCATTCAAACAGGTTGCTTCAGAGTCTTATCCGGCAATGAAGGAAACTGATCCGAACCAGATTTACGTACATACCTTGAACTTTACTCCGGTAAAGACACGTTATGTCAAAGTAAAAGCTTTGTCGGAAAAGAGTATTCCAGCATGGCATGGTGGAAAAGGTAATCCGGGATACTTATTTGTAGACGAAATTATTTTGAATTAATATAGGCTGACTATGTGTGGAAGAGGCTGTCTCAAAATAAATTTGAGATGGCCTCTTTTGTTTCATTTCAGATTGAAGTCATTTGTATTTTTTTCAAAAAGAGGAGTTTACA